>Ga0070707_100004289_pt1 | contig 13359 bp, 14 predicted proteins | sample KBSK5502metaG_FD_65468 | JGI IMG/M metagenome (GOLD analysis project Ga0070707, IMG submission 65468) | Corn, switchgrass and miscanthus rhizosphere microbial communities from Kellogg Biological Station, Michigan, USA - KBS K5-50-2 metaG | ecosystem: Host-associated > Plants > Roots >... | reverse complement strand
CGCGCCCCGCAATGCCGCGCTCCGCATCCTGCCCGAGCTATCGTAGGGGGCGCGGCGTGGCATGTGCGTGCGTGCGAGTGGCAAAGCAGTCCAACACACGTATTCGAAAGGTGAAGGTTCCGTGACCCATCTGTATCTCATACGCCATGGCGAAGCCGTCAGCAATGTCGATCGCACGGCGCCGACCGCCGGCATGCGCGGCGACGCCGGGCTGACGCCGCTGGGGAGGATCCAGGCCGAGCGGCTGCGCGATCGGCTGGCGGCAACAGGAGAGATCGCCGCCGATGTCCTGATCGCCAGCACGCTGCGGCGCGCACGCGAAACCGCCGAGATCATTGCGCCGGCCCTCGGCTTGCCCATCGAATGGGACGACGATGTGCAGGAGCTGCGTGTCGGTGAGCTCGACGGCATTCCCTGGTCGGAGGTCGAGGCCACTGTCCCAGACTTCCGCGTCGAGCCATATCGTCCGTTTGCGCCCGGCGGTGAAAGCTGGCCGCAGTTCGTGCTGCGCGTCGGGCAGACGCTGGACCGCATCATTCGCAAGCACGCGGGCAAGACCATTGTCATCGTCTGCCATGGCGGCGTCATCGACTCGTCCTTCACCGTCTATTGGGGCCTGAGCTCGCTCATACCGCCGCAGGTCGAGTTCTCCACGCGGAACACGTCGATCACGCATTGGGAGCAACACACCCACGACAATGGCGCGGTACGCTGGCGGCTCGTCACATACAATGACGATATCCATGTGCGCGACATTGGCGCGGAAGAGCGCCTGCACTGGCCGCGTATGAATCCCGCGACAGGCGGCGCGGAAGCGCCGGCGGTTCCGCTGCCTACTGAATCAGAGTGAGGCGGAACTGATTGGGCGCGAAAGGTCTGTATGCCGAGTTTATTTACGTTGAAGTTGGTTGCGGAGCTGTTCTGGCGCGGGCTACGGCTGCGCTGTCCGCGCTGTGGCAAAGGCAAGATCTTCCGTCGCGGCTTTACCACGTTCGAGACCTGCCCCAACTGCGGCTGGCGCTTCGAGCGCGAGGAGGGCTACTGGACGGGCGCGATGGCCGTGAATCTCATCCTCTCCGAGATCATCGTGGCAATCGTGGTGATCCCGCTGGCCGCCAAACAGGTGCCGCCGCTGCCGCTGCTGGCGATTGGCGTGCCAGCAGTGGCGCTGCTGCCCGTGATCTTCTACCGGCATTCGAAGGCCCTGTGGATGTGTCTTGACTTTATGGTTCATCCCGTCGGTCTGCTTTGACACCAGACGCGACCCTCGCCGCCGCGCGCTCCGCGAGCCGCTGTGCCCTCGCGCGCAGGCGCCCGCTCTGCGGCAGCACCCACCGGTAGCCGCTCACAATGGCTCGCGCGGCCCGCGCGGCAACTGGCCCGCGCACCTGCGACAGTGGCAGTGGCAGCAGCACCGGCACGTTCGCCAGCGCGAGAATCGCGACGCGTCCGTCCGTGTAATAGGGGTCGCCCAGCGCGTTGTGCGTCTCGACAGGCCCGCCGAAACTCAGCTCCCAGGTCTGATCCACAACCCAACCTGTTGCGATGAGATCCCGCAGCACGATGGTGCGCTCGGCGTCCACGTCCGGCGCGATCTTATGCGTCGGCAGGTGCGAGACCTTCGAGAACTCCACGGCGATGTCGTGTGTGGCGGCGCCGAGCCAGATATCGCGCCCGTCCCTGCTGCGCTGGCCGCTCTTCCAGAACCGGGCGTGATCGCGCTCGCGCACGGACTTGCCTGGCCGCTCGAAGGCATAATCCTGCCGGCGGCCAAACAGGTAGAGATTACTGATCGGCGCGGTGGGATAGTTTCGTGCGAAGAGCGAGTCGAACACGATGCGCAGCGAGGTAACGAAGTCTATCTCGTCGGCGCGATACCACCCCGCTGCCGCGAACGCGGTGGTGAGCTGCGACTCCGTGGCGACGATCCTCACGTTCAGCGGGTCGCCGGCGACCCCGTTGCGTGTATAGGTCGTCAGTGGATGCGAGCCACTCTTCTCGGCGGAGACACGCCGGCCCCCGGCCCCCGCGGCCCGAAACGCGCGCACGGTGCGAACGACGGCGACCAGCAGCACGAGCGCCAGGATCGCCAGCACTGCGACGACAGCGGCCAGAATCAGCACCGGCATGGGAATGCGCGCAAGATCGAGCGCGGCAAGCAGCCCTGTCCGAGCCACCGCGGCGCCCACCGGCTCGCCATCCATCTTCCGCTCCTTCCCCGCGTGGCGCCAGGGCATGCCCCGTCGTCGCTGTCTGGTCACGTGCCCAGTGCCCACGCGTGCATAGTGCAGCGCATTCTAACAGGCGCCAGGGAATCCGCCTAGTGGCATAAGCCGATGCAGACGGGTGATGCCGTGCTGTTCCCCGAATTCGTCCCAAGAGCGCTTGTTGTGCGTGGGCGCGAGCAACCTGCTATCGTATGAGGACGGGGCGGAGCATGACCTCGTAGTGACGCGCCTGGCAGCTGACGGGGGCATTGCGCCGCCGTGAGCGTATGCGAACGAGAACGCACGTGAAGGGTTGCCAGCATGGCGATTGAGAACGAGGACACAGCACCGAAGGCATTCAACACGGCGGCCATCCGCAAGGCCGTGCGTGAGATCATCCGTGCGGTGGGTGAGGATCCCGCGCGCGAAGGGCTGCGCGAGACACCCCGCCGCGTAGCGGACATGTATGCCGAGGTGTTTTCAGGTTTGCGGCAGGATCCGGCCGATGTGCTGCGAGTCGGCTTCGAGGAAGGGCACCAGGAGCTGGTGCTCGTCAAAGACATCCCGTTCTACAGCATGTGCGAGCACCACTTCTTGCCATTCCATGGTCTGGCGCACGTCGGCTACATACCGAACGGCCGCGTCGTCGGCCTCTCGAAGCTGGCGCGTGCGGTCGAGATTCTGGCGCGCCGCCCACAGCTGCAAGAGCGCCTCACCAGCCAGCTCGCAGACGCGATCATGACGACGCTGGAGCCGGCAGGCGTCGCCGTCGTCATTAGCGCCGAGCATCTCTGTATGACCATGAGAGGCGTCCGCAAGCCGGGCAGCAGGACCGTCACCAGCGCCATGCGTGGCGTCTTCCAGCGCAACCCAGCCACGCGGGCAGAGTTTATGTCGCTGATCGGCGAGCGCTGAAGCACGCGTGGCGTGGGAAACCCTTACCGCGACTCGATGGCGGGAACCTGTTTGGCGCGCCGGCGCGGCTCGGGCACTAGGAGGCGGTAGGCGAGCGCCGCGAGCGCGCCAGTCAGCGCGGAAATCACGAACACCGGCAGGTAGCCCCAGGTGTCGGCGATCACGCCGCCGACGATCGGCGCGCCGATGACCCACGGCGCGTATGCCACCGCCGCCAGCGCGATGTAGGTGGGCCGGCGCTCCTCCGGCCCGAACTCGGTGATGAAGGTGAACCCCGCCAGCATGGTTGCCGAGAGGTTCAGCCCCAGCAGCAGGAAGACCACCGCGTACGCCAGGAACCCGTGCGCCACGATCGCCAGTGCCGCCGCCAGCGCCGCACAGGCGGAGCCATAGATCAACACCGTACGATGCCCGAAGCGGTCGCCGATCGTGCCCCAGAGGAAATTGCCTGCCGTCGAGGCGACGAAGAGCACGGTGCTCTGGGCTCCGACCTCCGCGTCGGAAAGCCCGCCACGCTTGAGCGCGGCCACCGCGAAGAGCGCGCCGGCCATCGTCGCGATGCCCGCCAGGCCGTTGCTGGCGATGAGCCGCCGCAACCCGCCATCCTCGCGGACGAGCGCCAGGACGTCGTGGGTCTGCTGGCGTAGGCTCGCGCGCGTGGAGACCGGCGCGTCGTCGCCGGGCAGGTCGCGTACGGTGCGCGCGGGCTCGCGTCCCAGCGACAACAGCACGAATGAGAAGATGAACGAGGTGAAGGTCAGCAAGAAACACAGCGCGAAGCTGCCGGGCCAGGGGAGGTTCGCGATGATCGCCGCCGCCAGCGCCGCGCCACCGATGCCGACCAGGCCACCCAGCCCAGACCAGAAGCCGAAGAAGCGGCCCAACCAGTCGCTGGGAATCGCGCGCGCGAGCATATCAAGCCAGCCAGGGTAGGTCAAGCCACCGCCGAGAGAGGCGATGAGTATCATCAGCAGAAAGATCGCCACCAGCGCCTGTGGATGGCTTGCGGCCAGCCAGATGCTCGCGCCGGCCAGCACCAGATAGGGTACCCGCTCGAGGATCGTCACCTTCAAAAGAAACGGCAACACATGTCGCCGCCGCTCCACCAGTCCCGCCACCAGCAGCGGCGGCACATAGGTACCCAGCGCCCGCATCGCCGGGATCAGCGCCACTGCCTCATTGTTCGCCGTCAAGTGGTGCACGAATAACGGCAGGATGGTGTAGGCCGACGAGATCGCCAGTCCGAGGCTGAAGAAGGCAATGTCGGCGCCGAGCACCGTAAAATTCCATCGCGTGTGCGCTGGCCCTGCCGGCCGCGCCTCCGCGCCGATTCCCGCTGCCACACCGACCCCCCGCAACGTGTTTGATACTCATCTGCCGCATGTCATCTCAGGCACACTAGTTGTGGAGCATAGCATCTGCGCCGCCTGTGGCACAAGAGCCAGAGGACGGTGGCAGTACGTTGTGGGATGCACACTGATGCGGTGTGCCGAGTTGGATCGTTGCCAGAGCTTACGGCCCTATGCTATAGTGCGACTTGCCTGGTGTCGATCGAGATCTCGCGGCCGGCACAGGCAATTCACGCAGAGTGACTCTTTCATCACAGCAGCCAGCAGAAACCCACTCCGTCGGCATCCTCGAAGCTCGGCTTTTAGACAGCTTTTTCAGTGCTCCCAGCACGCAGTGAACGGACGACTTCTCGCAGACGTTGGCTCTAGCGGCTACTCGCACGACCCTGCCACCTGGCTTCCAAAGGGATTACCAATTCAGCGCGAGCACGTTCTAGATCGTTCCACACCCGTCATGCAGGAGAAGTATGCGGGTACTCGCGGAGATACTAGCAGCGCGCCCCAGCCCCAGCACTTACGCCCGTTGGCGCCCGTTGGCGCCCGTTGGCGCAGGCACCAAGGAGACATCATCGTGGACACAGTCAAAGGTCATCCGCGTACGAACAGGCATGCTCCCGCATCCGAACCTTTGCGGTACGCCCACCCCTACTACACCCCGACTCCCCCACAAGATCGCCCAGCGTTGCCGACATATGGGCGTCGCGCGCTGGATTGGTCGAGCCAGCAAGTCGGCCCGATCCCTGCGCCACGAGGTCCTGCGGTGATGACGCTGGACGACGTCATCGGCGCTGCGGGCGCCGCGGAGATCGCCAGTATCGGCGCCATTCGCTTCCATGCGGTAGGCGACACGGGGCGTCCCGGCCACAACGACCAGCAACAGGCAGTCGCCGACGACATGGCGCTGGATTATCAGCCCGATGCGGCGGGGAATAATCCCGCGTTCTTCCTCCATCTTGGCGATGTGATCTACGGCCCCAACAAAGACCAGATGTACCGCGACGAGTTCTACCGTCCGTACATGCACTATCCCGGCAAGATCATCGCCATTCCAGGCAACCATGACGGTGAAGTGTTCGCGGCCTCCGACCGCGAGTCGCTGCAGGCCTATTTGGCTAATTTCTGCGCCGCCAATCCAGCGGTGCCGGCGGCTGCGCAACAGGTCGGCATTCTGCGTCAGATGGTCGCGCAGCCGGGTGCCTATTGGTGGCTCAACGCGCCATTCGTGGACCTCATCGGCCTGTATTCGAACGTTCTGGAAGGCCCTGGAGCATTGGTGGGGCAAGGCGGCGACACTTCTCAAAAGGACTGGCTGGTCAAGACGCTGCGGGAGATTGCCGCCACGCGCAAGAGCTCCGGGGCATCTAAGGCCCTCATCATCGCGACTCACCACCCTCCGTTCAGCAGCAGCGGCCACAGTGGCAGCCCACAGATGCTCGCCGACATCGACGACACCTGTAACACGGCGGGGATCATCTATGACGCGGTGCTATCTGGACATGCTCACAACTACCAACGCTACACGCGCCGGGTCAACTTTAACGGTGTGGCCAGGGAGATTCCTTTCGTCGTGGCAGGTGGGGGCGGCCACGGTGCCCAGGCCGTCAAGGATGCCTACGGCCAGCCCGACGGCGATCACACTTATGAAAGCGCCCTGGGCGACTACGGCTATCTGCTGATGACGGTTTCGACCACCCTGCTGAAGATCGATATGTGGCAGGTGTCCACTGCGGCGAGCAACCGGCCATTCGACAGCGTGACGGTGAACCTGCAAACGCATCAGGAGCGCTGAGCCAAAGAGGCGATCGTCCGTGTCACCCTGCCGGCCACCGGCACGTCATACTGGCTCGCATAGGCAAGCGCGGCAGCCCCTGCCGGTGCACGAGGCGGTCAGCGGCCTGCAGTCCTGGCGATAGCCCAACAGCCCAGCCGAAAGCAGTAGCAAATGGCTACGTCGGCCGCTCTGTCCACCATGCTATCGGGCAAGACAACAGGTGGGCGAATAGTCGCCCCGTCCTAGCGCGCTTGTGGCGGCTCCTGGCGCAAATACTGGAAAGGTGTATGGCAGGCGCGGCAGTAATACTGGGCAGTGGAGAGCTGCGAGCCAAACAACGCCAGCCGTTCGGTCTCGCTCGATTGGCAGAAAGGGCAGGTCGCTGGCGCCGGGTGCGAAGCCGCGCGGGCGGCAGAGATGCGCTCGGGCAGGTTGCGGGATGTGTCGTCATGTGTCATCGGCAACCTCAGACCTCCGAGTGCGACTTGGCTGCCGGTGCGGGGCTCTCGGCGCGCAGCCGGTACGCTGTGGCGTCCCAGCGCTCCCAGGGGAGCGGCTCGGTAGTTTCCCAGCCCTTCCCCGAGGGGAGGCGCCGCATGGGCAGCGCCAGGCCGGCCGCTTCGAGCGTCGGCGCGACCTTCGCCAGAAAGCGCGCGCGCAGCTCGTCCGGCGGCGCGTCCAGCACCCCCGCGGCCGACAGTGGGTCCGCCGCCGAGGGCGGGCCGAACCAACAGAGCACTTCGCCCCACACCCGTCGCAGCGCGGCGTCGAGCGCCGGGCGCACCGCGCCGCCCTCGCCCGCGAGCCGGCGCACCCAGGCTTCGCCGTGCAGGGCGTGCATCTCCTCCTCCTGCAGCGCCTTGCGGCTGCGGCCCGCCAGCGGCTCGTAGCTGGATGCCGTGGCCGCCTCGAAGATCGTGGTAAGGGCGCCGTCGACCAGAAAGTTTGCGGCGACGAAGTCTTCCCAGGCGGCGAATGAGGTATCCAGGCACGAGAGCCTGGCGAACTGCGTGCGTGTCTCCGGCTCGGCCTCCGGTCCTGCGGTGGGGTCCAGGGTGCGCAGCAGGGGATAGAGCGCGCGGGCGTGGCCCAGCTCATCTTGCGCCATCGCCGCGGCCGCCACGGCGGATTCCAGCGTCGGCGCGCCGCTGCACCACTCGGCGTAGTGTCGCCCGAGGAAGTTCTTGTTGTCCGCCAGGCGCGCCAGCAGCCCATAGACCGCCTCCCTGGCGGCGGGCGAGAGCGGCGAGTTCGTCATGGATTCCTGCTCCTCGCGTGCTACCCCTACGCTACGCTACGGCGCGATCACGGTCTGGACGGCCTCGCGTGGGACCACCACCATCTCGACCCAGGCGAATTCATCGTAGATGCTGCGCGCGTAGACCCGCGCGAGATCGAGGTCGTCCGCCTCGATGGCTCCTACCTGTCGCAGCGGCTCTTCGTAGGAGCGCCGCGCCAGCACCAGCCACACCCGGTCGCTCAAGATATGCGGGCGGGCGGCGCTGCGGGGCGTCTTGGCCGGGGCGGCGCGCGGCGCGGCTTTCCTGCTCATAGCGCCACCCCAAGCAGCAGCAGCGCGTCTCGCCCGTCAGCGGTGAGCCGTGCCTTCGACCAGACGGGATCCCACACCACGTCGATCTCCAGCCGGGCGATGCCCGGCAGCGCGCGCACGCGGCCACGGATATCGTCGTCGATCATGTCGGTGGCGGGGCAGCCCATCGCGGTGTAGGTGAGCGCGATGTATGCGCTGTCGCCATCGCGCCGCGCGTCCACGATCATGCCCATGTCCACCAGCGAGATGCCCATCTCCGGATCCATCACCTCGCGCAAAGCGTCCCACAGCTCGTCGTGCGGATAGTCCGCGGCGGCGCTCGCCTGTAGGCCGAGCGGGGCAGCCATTACGCCACCTCCAGTAGCTTCGCCAGCCCGCGATTGCCGCGCTGCACGTGGGCGACGAACTCGGCGTTGCTCGGGCCGCGCTTCTTCCAGCGCACCATCACGTCGTCCCAGGTGATCGCGCCCTCCTCGAGCAGCCAGCGCTTGCGGCGCTCGTCGAACGCGGCGGGAAAGGCGCAGTCCACCACCCAGCGCTGCGACGCTTCGTCGTGGTGGGCCGGCACGCGGAAGCCAAGCTCCTGGCAGAGCGGCACGGCCGTGTTCAGCCACGTCTGGCGCAGCTCGTCGTTGCTCTTGCCCTTGAAGCCGAAGTCCAGCTGCTCGGTGTGCTTCTTGAGGTCGTCCGGCAGGCCGAACCACTCGATGGTGAGCAGGAACATCCAGTCAATCGCTTGCTGCAGCCGCTCGTGCTCGGCAGGATCGGGCGCCAGCTTGCGCATCCACTGCTCGCCGTGGCGCAGATGGAACGTCTCCTCTTTATCCACTTTGACCAGCGCGCGCTTCCACGGGCCGAAGGTCGTGTTGGCGGCCACGTCGCCGAGCAAGGTGTAGCCAGCGCGGTCGTAGAAGGCGTTGGCGATGATGAGCTCGTAGAAGCTATCGAGCGGCACGTCGAAGGCGTAGGGATACTTCCATTTGACAGGGTCGCGCTGGTAGACCAGCTCTTCGGTGTCCACTCCCAGGTCGCGCAGGAGGCGATAGGCGATGTGGGCGTGGCCAAGCTCATCCTGAATGATGGCGATGGCCGAGCCGAAGGAGTTGATATTTGGGGCGTGGCGCGCGGCGTGCCAGTACGCGGGTGCGCTAATCAGCTCAGTGTCGGCGGAGACGGTCAGAATGCGCTTGATGCCCTCGAGATAGGTTGGGCTCATGTGCCCGACGTGCTCGATGAGCTTGTGCTCTGTGATACGTTCGCGTACCTGGGCGTCGGTGAGTGGCGCTTGCATAGCACATCCTTCCCGCTGGAAGCACTAAGCGCGCAGCGCGCTTGAGCGCGTCATTTGCGGCCTTCTGATAGCTCCATTTGGACATAGTCAGTGTAAGGTGGCTCGTACGCCTATGTCAAGCAAGGAGCGTGAAGACGTGGGCAGGCAATAGTGGCACGAGCATCTTGCGCCGCCCTTGACAGTCCAATCAATAGCAGGTACCATTCAAATACCGACTGGATAGTATGTAAACCACACAACGATCGCTGCATGATGAACGAATCAGCTACAGGGGAAGGGAGACAACGATGGCGATGATCGAGACACGCGGACTAACCAAGTCGTTTAAGGCGCGCGGCAAGACGGTCGAAGCTGTGCGCGGAGTGGACCTCGACGTGCAGGCGGGGCAAATCTTCGGCTTTCTTGGGCCGAACGGCGCCGGCAAGACGACGACAATGCGTATGCTTGCCACTCTGCTCGCGCCGTCCGGCGGGCAGGCGAAGGTCGTCGGGTTCGACCTGCTCCGTCAGGCCAGTCAGGTACGGCGGCACATCGGCTATGTGAGCCAGAAGGGTGGCACACATGACCTCTCCACCGGCGACGAGAACCTGCTGCTGCAGGGCAAGTTGTACGGCATGACGAACACCGCGGTACGAAAGCGCGCCAACGAGCTGATCGACGTGCTGGATCTCGCCCCGTTTGCCAGCCGCCTGGTGCGCACCTACTCGGGCGGCCAGCGCCGCCGGCTCGATATGGCAATGGGCATGATCCACCGGCCCGCGCTGCTGTTCCTGGACGAGCCGACGACGGGGCTGGACCCGCAGAGCCGCGTGCGCATGTGGGAGGAGCTGCGCCGCCTGCGCGCGGCCGGCACGACGATCTTCCTCACGACACACTACCTGGATGAAGCGGATGCCCTCTGCGAGCGCCTGGCCATCATCGACAACGGCCAGATCGTCAGCGAAGACACGCCCGCCGCGCTGAAACACCAGATTGCCGGCGATATCATCTCGCTGGGCCTGGACACACACAACGGGAACGTTGTTCGCGCCGGCGGCGTGCTGCGCACGCAGGCCTTCGTTCGTGAGCTGCACGCGCACGAAGGCAGCATGCAGCTCTACGTCGAGCGGGGCGAAGAGGTGCTGCCGGTCGTCTTGCGGCTGTTGGATAGCGCAGGGTTGACTGTGAGTACGGTGACGCTGGCACGCCCGACGCTCGACGATGTGTTTCTGCGTCTGACGGGTCGCTCGCTGCGCGAGACGGCGCAATCCGCCTGAGCGCGGTAGCGGCCACCGACGGGGCCCCGCCGCGTGCCTGCATTGCTGCGTGAACGAGTTGACAATCAGGAGACTTCCCATGGCCAAGATGCTGCGCGATATCTGGCTGCTCTTTCTCTCCAACCTGCGCACGACGTGGCGCAGCCCGATCTGGATCATCATCGGGCTGTTTCAGCCGATCTGTTACCTGCTGCTGTTCGCGCCGCTGCTGAAGAACCTGGCAGGTTCGCCTGGCTTCCCGCGGACTGGTGCCTACAACGTCTTCACCCCCGGGTTGCTGATCATCATCGCCCTCTACAGCGCGTCGTTCGTCGGCTTCAATTTGATCGACTGGCTGCGCTCGGGCATGCTGGAGCGTCTGCGTGTGACGCCCGTGAGCCGGCTGGCGCTGCTCAGCGGGCTGGTTATCCGCGATGTCCTGCTGCTGCTGGTGCAGTGCGCGCTGCTGATCGGCCTTGCGCTCATCATGGGGTTCCGACCGGATGTCGTCGGGCTGCTGATTCTGGTGCCGCTTTTGGTGATCGTCGCGGTACTGATGGCGTCGTGCTCCTACGCACTGGCACTGGCGACGAAGGATGAAGGGGCGCTGGCCTCCACGATCAACCTTTTCGTCCTCCCGCTCTCACTGCTCTCGGGGATCATGCTGCCGCTGACGCTGGCGCCGGAGGTCTTGCGCAACATCGCCAAGTTCAATCCCTTTACCTACGCAGTGGACGCCGCCCGCGCGCTGGTGGCGGGAAACACGACCGACGTCTCGGTGGCGCGCGCGTTCGTAATCTTCGCGCTGCTGGCCGTGCTCGGCGTGATCTGGGCGACGCGCTCCCTGCGCCAGGCCATGATGTGAGGAGTGGCCTGGGAGGACCGCACCGCCTTCGGCGGGCGCTTGGCTTGCAGGCCGCATCCCGACCGGCACTGGGGCGAGCACGCAAAACGGGCGAATGTCCGCAGACACCCGCCCGTCCATCCCTGAGCGAACGCAGGAGCACTTGCAGCCGCTGCAGCCGCTGCAGCCGCTGCAGCCGCTACAATCGCTACAGCAGCGCTTCTGCCACGATCTCTGGTGCAGCCTCGCTCAGCTCGCTCCCTACCGTTGCCGCCGGCCGGCGGCCCGCCAGCGGGATCTCGCGCAGGAACAGCGAGGCGATAAGCGCCAGCACCAGCATGCTGGACCCGATGGCGAACACCAGCGTCACCGACGAGGAGAACGCGTCCTTCACATTCGTCGCCAGTTGCAAGGCCAGCACCTGGAACTGCTGCGGGCCCAGGTGCGCGATCGCGCCGGGCACGTTTATCGCCTTGCTTGCCGTGCTCTGGTTCGCCAGCTTGCTCGCGTCCACATAGGGCGCCAGCGCGGCCGGCACGCTGCTTGCCACCCTGGCGCTGTAGGCGTTCGTCACGATCGCCCCCAGCACGCCTACGCCGATCGAGCTGCCCAGCGAACGGAAAAAGGTCAGCGAGGAGGTCACCTGCCCGATCATGTCCCGGCTGAAGGCATTCTGCACGATGATCGTGAAGAGGCTCATCAGCAGGCCGATGCCCAAGCCCGTGACAATCATGTTGCGGACCACCTCACCATTGGTGGTGGTCGGCGCCATGCGCGACAACAGGAACATGCCGACAGCGCCAACTACAAAGCCGACAATGGCGAGCGACTTGTAGCGCCCCGTGCGCGAGAGCAGCTGGCCACCCACGATGCTGCTGACGATGAAGCCGCCCATCATCGGCGTCAGGATGATACCTGAGTTGGTCGCCGACTGCCCCAGAACCAGCTGGACGAACGGCGCGAGATACGTGATCGCCCCGAACATCCCCGCCGACAGCAGGAACATCGAAAACGTCGAGATCGAGAAGATGTCGTTCTTGAACAGCCCCGGCTGGATGATCGGCTCACGCGCGCGCATCTCCACCAGAAGGAATGCCGCCAAACCCACTATCGCCGCCGCGAAGAGCGTGATAATCTGCCACGAGTTCCACGCCAGCTCCGAGCCGCCCAGCGAAAAGCCCAGCAGCAGGCACACCGCCCACACAACCAGCAGCAGCGCGCCGAGATAGTCGATCGTGTGGCGCCGCCGCAGTGTGGTCACCGGCAACACCACGAACGCCACGACCAGCGCCACCGCCCCAATTGGCATGTTGACGTAGAAGACCCAGCGCCAGCCCCAGTTGTCCGTGATCGCGCCGCCGATCAGCGGCCCGACGATGGACGAGATGCCAAACACCGCCGTGAACAGGCCTTGCCACTTGCCGCGCTCGGCCGGTGGGAAGATATCGCCGATGTAGGAGAGCGCGAGTGGCATCAGTGCGCCGGCTCCCAGACCCTGGAGGCCGCGAAAGAGCACGAGCCCCACCATATTCTGCGCCGTGCCGCACAGCGCCGACCCCACGAGGAAGACCACCATGCCGCCGATGAAGAACCACTTGCGCCCATACAGATCCGACAGCTTGCCGATCACGGGCACCGTGCAGGTGGAGGCCAACAGGTACGACGTAATAACCCAGGTATAGTTCGCCCCGCCCAGCTGCGTGACGATGCGCGGCATCGCTGTACCCACCACCGTCTGATCGAGCGCGGCGAGCAGCATGCCAAGCATGAGGCTGATGATAATGGGTACGACTCGGCGGGCGCCGAGTGTCTCTAAGAGACTCGCCTCTGCCGCGCCAGGCAGTGAACCGGATCGTGAGTCAGCCACCGAATTGGGCGACGCGTTGGTCAAAGTGTCTGCCATGTGAGCGATTAACTCCTCCGTCAACTCGTGGTCAGTCTCTGTGCCTCGGCCAGTTTTCCGTACGCTTGGATTTAGTGGCGCCCTCGCGCCCGCATCACCCGCCATCACCCGCGTTTCCGCCGGCGACCTCGCGCGATACGACAGCCGCCAGCGCGCGTAGGCCCTGAGTCAATGCCGCCAGATCCTCTGGGCTCAGCTGTGCCATCCACCCCTCCATCTGCTCGCCACCACTGCGCTGGAGGCGGGCGACCAGCTCTCTCCCCGTGGCCGAGAGCATCACGAGGGTGCGCCG
>Ga0070707_100004287_pt1 | contig 13363 bp, 11 predicted proteins | sample KBSK5502metaG_FD_65468 | JGI IMG/M metagenome (GOLD analysis project Ga0070707, IMG submission 65468) | Corn, switchgrass and miscanthus rhizosphere microbial communities from Kellogg Biological Station, Michigan, USA - KBS K5-50-2 metaG | ecosystem: Host-associated > Plants > Roots >... | reverse complement strand
TCGTGCACGGCGCGCGTGACCAGCGATTACGAGGCTCTGAAAGCCATGGCCGACGCGGGCGCGCGGCTTTTTATTGTGGGATTCGAATCCGGCGATCCGCAGATTCTGAAGAACATCAAGAAGGGCGCAACGGTCGAGCAGGCGCGACAGTTTACGAAGAATTGCAAGAAGGTCGGCATCCGGATTCACGGAGATTTCATCATCGGACTTCCCGGAGAAACCAGGGAGACGATTCAGCGCACACTCGACTTCGCCAAAGAACTCGACGTGGAGACGATCCAGGTCTCTATTGCCCATGCCTATCCGGGGACGGAACTCTACCAGCAACTCGCAAGCAATCATTCGATGGCCACCGAAGCTCTGGCGGATAGCGGCGGCCATCAGCTTCCACACATCGAGTATCCGGGTCTGCCCCGCGAAGAAATGATGGCAGCCGTAAATCGGTTTTACGATGCGTACTATTTCCGGCCGCGCGTGGCATGGCGCATCGTTCGAGATGCGCTGTGGGATGCGAATGAACGGAAGCGGCTCTATACGGAGGCCGTCGAGTATCTCCGCGTGCGCTCCGAACGCTGGAAATACGCCCGCAAGCGCGTGCCTACTGCATGAGTGCTAGACCACTCCACAAGAAAACCTACGCGCTGCTCGCATCGATGGTCTTCTTCAGCTCGCTGGGGAATGTTTTATTGAGCCGGGGCATGAAACAGATCGGCGAGATCCGCGATTTTTCTCCAGCAGCGCTTGCAACCGTATTTGTAAAAGTGTTCACGAATGGGTCCATCTGGCTCGGTATTCTGAGCCTGCTTGTTTTTTTCGTTTCCTATCTGCTTCTGCTCTCTTGGGCGGACTTCAGCTACGTGCAGCCCGCCTCTGCGATCGGTTATGCGCTGGTCGCCGTGCTCGGATATTTCGTGCTCGGAGAATTCGTATCCATGACACGCTGGACCGGCGTGCTGTTCATCTGTGCCGGTGTCGCGCTGGTGGGGGGGACCGAACCGCGAACGGGGTTTTGAATTATGCGTCTGGTTCTGTTCATCGCGATTGTTGTTCTGGGCGGCACGGCCGGTGATATCGCGGTCAGCCACGCGATGAAGCAGATCGGCGAAGTGCATCCCCTGAGGCCTTCTGTGATCGCCCGCGTCCTGGGGCGCGCGTTCCGGACGGGCTGGATGTGGATCGGCATCGCGCTGATGGCCGTCGGCTTCTTTTCATTACTGGCTTTGCTGTCGTGGGCGGACGTGAGCGTCGTCGTTCCCGCAACGGCACTGAGTTACGTCGCCGGCGCGCTGGGAGCGAAGTTCCTGCTGCATGAGGAAGTGGCGCCAGTGCGCTGGGCCGGAGTGTTGCTGGTATGCCTCGGTGTGGCGCTGATCTCGGTCAGCTGAGCCGATGCTGGCCCTACTCCAGACGCTCTTATTCATCGCGGCTTCATTGGGAATTGCGTATTCACTGTTTTCACTCTGGGCCACCGTCCGGTTTCATTCACGCAACCGCCGCAAGCCGCGCCGCGATTTCACGCCGCCAGTTTCGATTCTGAAGCCCCTGTGCGGTCTGGATCCTCACGGATATGAAAGCCTGCGCAGTCACTGCACGCAGGATTATCCCGAGTACGAAATCGTTTTCGGCGTAGCCGCGCTCGATGATCCCGCCGTTCCGGTAGTCGAGCGGTTGATTCAGGAATTTCCGAACGTGCCTGTGCGTCTCATCGTTTGCCCGAACGTGTTCGGGATGAATTTCAAAGTGAGCAATCTCCTGCAGATGCTTCCGGAGGCGCGGCATCCTTACCTTTTGATCAACGACAGTGATATTGGTGTTCCATCGGACTACTTGAGACAGGTCATCGGGCCCATGGAGGATCGATCGATCGGCATCGTGACCTGTCTCTACCGGGGCATCCCGGCGCAGAGCTTGGGCTCGCGACTGGAATCCCTGACGATCGAATGTGAGTTCATTCCCGGCGTGTTACTCGCGAAACGCCTGGAGAAGGGAATCCGTTTCGCGATGGGTTCGACCATGGCCTTACATCGCGACGTGCTGGAATTGATCGGCGGTTTGCGCAGTATTGCGGACTATCTCGCGGATGACTATGAATTGGGCCGGCGCGCATCAAAAGCGGGACTGCGAGTCGAGCTTGCGGATTGCATCGTCGATCACTATCTTCCCCCATATTCCTGGAAGGATTTCTTCGAACATCAGCTTCGATGGGCGCGCACGGTGCGAAGCTGTCGGCCGGAAGGCTACGCGGGATTGATTGTCACGTTCGCCGTTCCCTGGAGCGTGTTTGCTTTGGCCGCGACACCATCGATGCCGCTCGCATGGCTTTTCGTGGCCGTGTCGGTGGCGCTGCGATGGATGGTGATGATCGCTTCCGGATTTTTTGTCCTGGGCGACCGTCGTTTATTTCGAAGTGCCTGGCTTTTGCCGGTTCGAGATTTCATGGGGCTGCTGATCTGGGTCCTGTCATACATGGGGAGCCGCATTGTCTGGCGTGGAAACAAGTTCGAACTCACAAACGGTAAGCTCCGACCCGCTTAAAAAACTGATCGTCACTGCGGACGACCTGGGCCTCACGCGACGAATCAATGAAGCGATCGCCAAAGCCCATCGCGAAGGCATCGTGACGACCGCCAGCCTGATGGTGAACGGCGGCGCGTTCGAATCAGCAATCGAGACGCTGTGCGCGAATCCCCTACTCGATGTAGGACTTCATCTGAACCTGACTGAAGGACGTCCGGCGACCCCGCCCGTAGGCATTCCAAGTCTCGCCAACTCGCTGGGTTTTCTGTACCATCATCCATTCGGGTTGATGGCTGCGCTGCTTCGCGGGAAGGTCCGGCCGGCTGATCTGGAGCGGGAGATCCGGGCACAGCTTCAGAAGGCCCTCGATGCCGGCGCGCAGATCAGCCATCTGGATGGGCACAAGCACGTGCATGTCGTACCGAAGGTTTTCAGGATCGTGTGCCGTGTGGCGCCGGAATATGGTGTCCGGGCCATACGTTCGACGGTCGAGCGAGTCCCGAGGCTGAAGTCGCTATCAACGCAGATGGCGAAGCAGTATCTCTTCGGCAAGGCGCTTTCGGGAGCTTTTGTGCTGGCGCAATCCGGGAACGGACGGCGATCATTGAAGACTCCGCGTCGTCTCTATGGCATCACGCAGACAGGATTTCTCGATCTGCAAACGTTTGCCGACATTCTCAGTCGAATGGAGATCGGAATCAGTGAGGTCATGTGTCATCCAGGTTATGTGGACGACGATCTGAGGCGGACGCCCACGCGGCTGCTCTTTCAACGTGAACGTGAACTGGAGTTCCTGACGGGCCACGAGGTTCGCGATCTGCTCCGGCGGGCCGGCGTCGGCCTCGCCACTTACAGAGATTTGTGATGCAGGAGCCGAAATATTCCATTGTTGTGCCGCTGTATAACGAGGAGAGCAATGTTCTCCCGCTGTACACGCGCATCGTCGATGTGATGATGAACGGCGTGGACGCCTCCTTCGAAATCGTGTTCGTCGATGACGGGAGCCGGGACGCCACGTTCAAAATTCTTTCCGAAATCAGCGCGGCCGATACCCGCGTCACCGTGGTTCGCCTGCGAAAGAATTTCGGCCAGACTGCCGGCCTCAAAGCCGGCTTCGATTTCGCGCGCGGCGACGTTGTGATTTCGATGGATGGTGATCTTCAACATGATCCGGCGGAGATTCCAGCCTTCATTGCGAAGATCGACGAAGGATACGACATTGTCAGCGGATGGCGCCTGCGGCGCCGGGATGCCTGGCTGACCCGGCAGCTTCCAAGCCGGACTGCGAACTGGCTGATGGCGAAACTCTCGGGCCTGGATCTGCACGATTTCGGAACGACATTCAAAGCATACCGGCGGGAGGTGATTAAAGATCTTCCGCTCTATGGCGAGATGCACCGGTTCATTCCCGCACTGGCGAGCTGGTCGGGCGCAACCATCGCAGAGATTCCGATCAAGAACCTCTCGCGGCAAAACGGTAAATCGAATTACGGTCTTTCCCGGACACTGACGGTCGCTCTGGATCTGATCTGCATCAAGTTCCTGTTGGACTATTCGACCAGGCCATTGCAGCTCTTCGGCAGTTGGGGATTTCTCAGCGCGGGTGCGGGCGTAATCTCAGCTCTATTCCTGGTCTTCCGAAAATTTATTTCACACGTGGACGTGATGACGGAGCATGGTCCGTTGTTGTTTGCCACCATGCTTTTGATCGTATGCGGAATCCAGCTCATCTCCCTCGGCCTCATTGGCGAAGTCCTGGCCCGCACGTATTACGAGAGCCAGCAGAAGCCGATCTATTCCGTGCGCGACGTCAAGCGCGCTTCCGAACCATCTTTCCGTCCGTGACCAGCCGGTTTTAAGACCGCGCGGAAACTCCATCCGGATTCCACTACTGAAGAATCCACGCATTCATAACAGCTTCACGGTTGCCCCGGGAGAACTGAAGCATAGCCAATGGGTTGCATGTTTGCCGCGATTGGCAGGATGAATGCACTCTACCAGTTCGGGTACGCATGACTGTCCGAACCGAGTGTGGATCTTATAAGGCGGCCCTTCTTGGTGTAGCGCTGCTATTTTTGCTCCCCCCGGCACCTGCCGCGTCAGCCAGTGGATTTTCGCCGGGTAATATCCTTGTCTCGCTGGCTAATGGAACGGTCGAAGTGCGGAGCTCCGATGGAACTCTGCAATCCATAATATCCGGTCCTTTCACAGGAGAAGCCAAGGGGATCGCGATCGATTCCAATGGCAACCTGCTCGTTGCCTACAACTGGCCGGACGACCACTCGAACGGGAACACAATAGGAATCTATAGTCCGGATGGAACTTTCGCCGGCACCTTCGGCAGCGCATACAACTGCCAGCCCCTGGGCGTCCTCGTCGATGCGGCGGGAAACGTGTATGTTTCCGAACGAGAGTGCCTCGGCAGGATTCTGCGATTCGACCCCTCCGGAAGATTGCTGCAAACGTTCTATGTCAACGCAGACTATGTCGGTGCATGGTGGATGGATCTCGCCCCTGATGGGTGCACCATGTATTACACATCCAACGGTCAGCATATTCAGCGTTACGACATCTGCAGCAGCACACAACTGTCAAATTTGAACGATGTTCCGCTTTCCAATCGCGCCTATGCCGGGGCTCTCGGCGTCCGGATTTTGCCGGACGGCGGTGTGCTGGCCGCAGACCATTACAATATTCAGCGACTGGACTCCCATGGGAACGTCGTTGGAACCTATTACGGATTTCCCGACAGAGGCCTTGCTGCTATTGCTCTCGATCCGGATGGCCAAACCTTCTGGGCGACCGATACTGCTGGGTCGATGTTGCTTCACATAAGTTTTTCCCAGGGGACAATTTTAGGTACCTTCCCAACTTCCGCAGCAGCCAAGGGAGTCATCATCGTCCCTCCTGATCCGAAAACCACAACCGGCTCATTAGTGGTAACAGGTCTCACTTTCGATTCGACCGCCGCACGTTTCGGATCGTCATACGTCTCCACTGTTTCCGGGTCGAATCTGACTGCGCAGACATATTTCGATGTCCGTTTCCGCGCTCCCCGGAGCAGCGTCGATGCGACGGTGTGGAACTGGCAAATCGGCGCCAGCAAGGTCCAGTCCGTAACTGCAGGGACACCAACGGGAACATGGACTATTACCGGCGTGCGCGCCCATCAGGATCCGACGGATCATACGGGCAGCTTTGTTACGGTTTCGGTATCACTTACGGTTCAGTAGCGAACGAGGAGTGAACCGCCATCAGTTCTCAGCCGCCCCATCTATTCCTGTAGGTGTAGCCGTCACGATCGTGGCCAGGCCAGGGTTCGGGTTTGTTACCGCAGGTCCGGCGAACTTTTCGGGGTCAACACAGTGGATAGCGCCCATGTGGATGCCGCTGGCTCCCGATCCCAACATGTCTGCGCTTGAAGCATGGTATGCGATTTTGTCCCATTGCACGCCTTGAATCGGATCCTGCCCGAACACCTTATGAAATGTCGCCGGAGGCAGCGGGCTGACGTATGTGACAAAGGCCTCATTGGGTGCCAGTGGCGTGATGGAGCCCTGCCACACAGGCTGATCGTTGTTGCTGAAACTCAAGTCAATACCGGCAGGCCTGAAGATGTGAGGATTCTTCGAGTAATCGATCCGGATTTCCACCGACACAAGTCCGCATGCGGACGGAGCCTCCAGCTTCAGTATTCCGGAATCTGACGACTGCTGAGGTATCCAAAACTTCAATAGTTCTATGGCCGCGTCTCGTGGCTGCAGGCGGGGACGAAGGATGTAATGAGCATCGGCGTGTTCTTCGTTGCTGGCAAGTTCGAAATGTTTGTAAAGGTACTCGAAAACGGCAGGCGTTCGTGTGATTGCCTGCACACCGCCCACAGGCGGGACTGCGCCTTTATCCAGGCCATAGACAACCTCGAGACCGGCTTGCCGCCGCCTGTCGAGTGCATGTACGTAATACTCTTCCAGAGGCTCTGTTGACGCCGCGTAGCTTTCCAACACAGGAGCAAAGAAGCGGCGATGAGGTCCAAGACCGATGTAGTCATCATATGGAAACGCGAGCATCGAAACATCCCTCCCGGCCGATGCGGGAGCCGCCAGGCTCGCCCGCAGACCGGCGCCAGGCTTCCTGGTCGCGTAGATGCCTCGAATGGCGGCCCGAGCGCTGGTCTCGCCGCGAATTACTTTCACGAGGTCCGCCGGCGCGCTGACATTTAACGAAGGCCAAACGAACAACGCCGCACCAGCGACAGCCGACCATGCCACGCGTCGTGCCGGCGAAGTCCATTCCGTCTTTGCGAGCAAGCTAAGAATGACAATCATCGGAGTGAACGCCAGCACGATTTGCGAAATATCACTGCGAATGAGTGCGGTGTGGAGCCACGCCACCGCGGCAAAAGCCAAACTCGCAAGAAGCGAGGCCTCGAGGGTGTCCGATCTCCAGGCGGCCGCGGCGCATGAGCCGAGAACGTAAAGGGCCACCATCGCCAGCAACTGAGTCTTCGGCATAGAGAGACCCCACAATAGTCCCATATTGTTGTGGTACCCGCGCAGGATCTCCAGCGAATAGTTGTGGTAGTCAAACAATAACCCGTAGTTGGATGACGTTAGTTTGAAGAAGACAACGAGTCCGAGATTTGCCGCAGCGAATACTCCGAGGAAAACCTGGAGCGCAATGAGTACCGTTGCCCGTCGAGTGAGTACCGATCCTGCAATTAGCGCGCATGCGACCGCCATTGCTGCGCAAAGACCCGACTCAAGCGTTACCAATTGAGCAACAAAACACAAAAGTCCACTCCCTGTGGCCCACACGATCTGCCGGGGCACCGTCCCCGCTGCGATTATCCTGTACGCGACGACGGCATTTAACAACAGCAGCACCGTCCGAATGTCGAAAACATCAAAGAACAGGTTCAGGAAAAGCGAAAAGGCGTAGAAGATCGCACACTGTTGCCACGAAATCCGATCGCAGATCAGCAACATCACTGCGACGAGCAGGGCGCTGGCAGCACAGAAGAAAAATGTAATCATTCCGTAAGCGTTCAGTGCGGATCGAGTGGCGGTAAGACCGGTTGCGATCCATGCCAGCCATTGTACGGCTGGGCCATACATGGATTGAAAGTCGCGCCCGCTGATCGCGCCCTGTTGAAGGGCCGCAGCAAGTCCGGGCAGTGACGATCCTTCGGTGGCTGCTGGATCGTTCGCCACCTGGCTCCGAACCAGAAGGATCAACAGCCAGCCGACGGTGAAAACAAGGACAACTGCAGTCTTCGCTACCCGCTCACTCAAAGGACGGCTGTGCCGTTTTATTTCTTCCTTGAGCCTGTTGACAATGGGGACTTTCACTTTTATCTCGGGCATGCGGACAAAATTAAGGAGAGCTTTCAAGGCAGCAGTAAGGAGCGGTTGCAATGCAGAAATAAGAAGAGTTTCCAAGCTGATACCTCCAAGCCACTGAGTTGCACAACCGGCACGCGACATGCCAAAGGCCCGTCCCTTCGGGACACGACGTGGGGGAAGCCGCAAGTGAATTTAATGATGTCTCTTAGCAGTCGAATCACCACGGCCCGCCGGCGGCGGAACATCGCTTTTTACGGTTCCTCAAACGGACTTTTTAGCGAAAACCATCTACTTTGTGTGGAGTTACCTGAGTGGAAATGCTGCACAGAGGGATTTCTTGTTGTGAAGAACAAGTTGCCTAACGCGTGATTTCAGGTTGACAACATTGTAAGCGCGTTCGCTTCAGTGCTGGCGAAGAGACTATTGTTCAATGGCTCGATCTGCCGGAGGTGCAGCCCCCAAAAAAAAGGGTCACGGTGTGCCTTTTATGTAAACCAGGCCGATGTCGCACGAGGGATTCAAGACGCAAGTTCCGGACCTGCGGTGCATTCTAGGCAATATCGGCTCCGTTGGAAGCACACGTTTCCCGGACCCCATTCTCACTCCAGCGTCGCGCTCGGATTGATCGGTTCACTGGCCGCGACGCGGTTGATGTCAACCCTGCTCTTCGACGTCAAGGCAGGTGATCCCACAACGTTCGCGATGGTCTGCGCTTCATTGCTGGCCGTCGGCATCGCCGCCGGCCTCGTCCCGGCGTTGCGAGCGATGTCCGTCGATCCCGTGCGCACGCTGAAGAACGAGTCTCACGATTGTTTTTGCATCAGCTGCCGTTGCCGCAACGCCGTGTGAAAATCTCACATCGCTGAAATTACCCAACACGACTATCACAGCTGCGCAATCGGTCGCCGCGGGCGCGTTCGAGCTGCCGGCGCGTCGGGGACGAGGAGGTTTCGGTCCGCGCCGCAGTTCAACGCGGATATGCGACGGGGGCACGGATACCGGTCACGAAGGTGGAACCGGTCAGTTTGCGCTCGGCCATCCCGAGAAACTGGCGGACTTCGGTTATCGCGCGGTGTATGAGATGACTGTGAAGGCGAAGAGCATCATCGCCGCGTACTATGGCGATGCGCCGAAGCCGTCTTATTGGAACGGTTGTTCGTCGGGCGGCCGCGAAGGTCTCAAAGAAGCTCAGAAGTTTCCCGCCGACTTCGATGGAATCATCGCCGGCGCTCCCGCCAATTACTGGATGCATCTCGTGGCGCATTCGAAATGGATCGGACAGGCCGTGCATCAGGAAGAGGCGAGCTTTATTCCCAGGCGAAATACGAATTAATTCACGACGCCGTTGTCGAAGCCTGCGATGCCCGGGTGCTCGCGATGCTGTCAAAGACGGCGTTTTCGAAAACCCGGCTTTTCAAGAAGACCCTGAACTTTGGCGTTGTACCGCGCATTATTCCTGCCGCCCTCAGGCAACTCGCCAAGGTCTTCAAATGGACAATTTGAAGGCCAACTTTGTTGAACAGAACTGATCAAGTTTATTGCGCAAGCTTCACTAGCAGGGCGTGCCCCGATTCCGGCACGCCCTGAAGACTGATCAGGTTATAGCAATGGCCTGTGTCGAGTGGGAAGGTCAGCCAGGGACGAAGGTAACGGCTATCGCCGTGCGTAAAGGCTCCACGGTCGTGGATTGCCGGTGCTCCAAGCGACGGGGGCAGCGCGATCCGAACTTCAGGAGTAATGGTGGTGACGACATTGAGGCGGCGAAAAAGAACCTCACCAATGTCTGCAGTCTTCGGGGTTATAACGGCGCTATCTTCGCCTGCGATCTTGCATGCAGCAGATGTGATTCCCCCTTCCGTGCCGACAAACCTGATCGCTACGGCTGCAACATGCAACCAGGTCGATCTTACATGGACCGCCTCCGCAGATGAGCCCGGAGGCTCCGGTGTCTATGCATACGTCATCACTCGTATCGATCCTGATGGCGAGCTATTTCGTTATTCGACGCAAAAGACGATCGGTGCCATTCGCACCGGCTTTTCCGATACCAACTATATAAGGTCTTCAGCCACGCTGACCTATACTGTCGCTGCTCAAGACTACGCAGGTAACATATCGGCTGCGAGCAACTCTCAGACGGTCATCACTCCGGCTTGCCCCAGTTCCCCGTACGAGCAGATCACTGGCGCGGCTTATACAGAACCGTGGGGAAAAGCGATTGCGACATATGATTCCCGGACGGCTGTCATCTACGCGGTGCAGAATACGAGTCTCACCCTGGACACCTGGCTTTACGTCAATGACCAGAACACGAACCAGAGTTCCCAGTTCCTTCTGCATGCCTATCCCGGCTACCGTCAGGTCGAAACGGATTATGTTTTGACCAGCGCGACCGAGTTGTGGACGCTTTCGTATACGCCTGGAGTGGGCGGAAGTGTGGTGGCCAGCCAATACCGGTTGAACGGCTCCCCGATTCCCACTTCCGCCACTCTTGTTTCCACGAAAGCCCTTGGTGGCAGTGGCTCCTTTGCAAAGGCGATGCTTCGCCTGAAGAGCGGCGCGCTGGTGTTCGTATGGAACGAAGACTATACGGTCAACCCTGACTGCTCGGTGAACGCCGGCGTTGCTTATCGCAGCCCGTTGGGCGAATGGACAGTTCAATTCCCCATCAACATCCCGGCCGTATATACGGGCGGCAACATCGCGACGTCGCGAATGGCTATCGCACAACATCCGGCCGATGACAGCGTCTGGCTATTTGACAAAAGGGATTCCTTTCACGAACTGATCGCCCTTCATTTCACAGAGGTCGCGGGAGGTATCGTGTTGGATTGGATGAATAACAACTTTATCAGCGAGCAAGCCGATGGGACCAACGGCCCTCAGGCTGAGTTTCCCTTCCTGAGCGCCTTGGCGGACGCGAGTCGGAATGCGATATTGCTCGCGTACGAGACCAATCAGGCCCGAATCGTCTTTAGCGATGCCGCACTTGGTATGAGTGGAGTGTTTCTGAAAGAGGCCATGGCGACCATTGCGCAGATCGGAACAGACGGCTCCAAGACGTTCATTCCTTTTCCAACCTATATGGAACGAGATTCTCAGTTCGGCTTCACAGCGCTGTCTGATGGGACGCTCTGGCTGGCCTACCAGCCCATCAACCACCAGTCGCTGAGCTTCAACGAAGTTTATGCCGCCAGTTATTCGAACAATACCTGGAGTTCACCCGTCCTTGTGGGCTTCAATTATAACGACTACACAGCGCACGACGGCAGCGGTCATGGCGACCCCGGTTTTTTCACTTATCGCATCAATCAGGGGCAGGTGGCGTTTAAGGCTCCTGACTTGAAGGTGCACACTTTTTCGCTCACGGGCTCCGCACCTCCTCCACCGGATATTAGCCCACCCATCACCACGATCACGAGTCCTGCAGACGGCTCGACCGTATCCGGAGTCGTCTCAGTGACAGCTTCCGCTTCTGACAATGTTGGTGTGGCTGGAGTGGATCTGCTAGTGGATGGTGCGGTGTATAGCACCGCCCTCGCCGCGCCATACACTTTCTCGTGGGACACAAGTAAATCTGGAAAGGGCAAGCACACGCTGCAGACCGTAGCGCACGATACCGCAGCCAACGTGGCAGAGTCGCTCCTGGTGACGGAAACAGTCGCCGACATGATTCCCCCGGCGGTCGCCATCGCAAGCCCGTTGAACGGAACTATCGTGTCCCGCAACTCGATGTTCACCATCACCGCTACCGCCTCCGATAATGTCGGTGTGGCAAAAGTGGAATTCTATATGGCCAACAAGCTTCTGGCCACAGACACCAGTTCCCCCTACTCCGCCGCCTGGAAGGTTCCGGCCAAAGCCGGGCTCTATACCATCAAAGTCGTGGCTTACGATGCCGCGGGAAACACTGCATCGGCCATGAGTGCTGTAACCGCGAAATGAACCATAATTTCGGGACGCACCCCGAATTCTGAAGTACAAGAATTCGGGGTGCGTCCCGAAATTACCTACGGTACAGGGCAAGCCGCCGAGCCTGGAGGACACAACAGACACGTGGCGGAAGCCGTATTGCTAACGGATCCTGCCAGGCTGGATGTCGCGGTCACTTTAACGTTGTCGGTGAATGACGCCCTGCCGGGGCTCACCGGATTTATGACACTCGGAAAGTAGCTTCCCGAGAACACGGCCGAGTCGCCGGCCGAACCTTTCGCGGCCAGGTCGCCGATGTTGAACGTCTGGTCACAGACACCCGGCGCGTTGTTCGCGTCATCGTCCTCACAAACGCTGGTGTTGTGCAAGGGCACGTTGCCCTGATTGCTGACCGTACCCGAGAAATTAACGAGAATCTCAATGCGGCCGTTGTTAACCACAATTCCAGAGGTGCACATTTTGGTTATCAAAATGGCCGGGCTCGCCTGGCAAGCGGGCGCAGTCGTATCGCAGGTCACGAGGCCCGAACTGTTCGGTCCTAGCCTTGGTCCACCCGGAGTTTTGCTCCACGTCACCGTCGCCGTGTTGGTAGCCGGCTTGGAGGCAGACGTGAAGCCGTTCGAGGGGCTACAGGGGAATGAACTCCCATTTCCCCACGCAACCGTGGCGCCGGGAGCGACCGTGCCGATAGAGCAGGTGAGCCCTGCCGAGTCCGTTACGACGACGTCAAACAGAGACACGACCTTGCCGGTATTCGTCACCGTGCCGCCTACGTTGTACTGGTAGGCATTACCATCCGCAGTGATGTGATCGCAGTTGCAATCCTTGTGAATCGTTATCTCGCCGCAGGTGTTGAAGCCGCCGGCGATGAAATCTTTGAGCACGGCAGTTGTGCTTTGCGATGATCGGGTCTCCATCAGGAAACTGGAGATGCAGGGTTCGTTTCCAGGTATTCCGCCGAATAACTCCGTGATATCGATTCCACCTTCGAAGAATCCTCCGGCCGGGACCACGTTGTTGGAACCTCCGAATTTCGATGCGTAGGGCCACGAAACAGTAATCGGCCCGCTGGAATTCACTGCCGCGCAGGCAGTATCGGAGCTTCCCAGGATGCAGGAGCTTCCGGTGACACTGGCGAACTGCAGTTCGAGATTCACGTCCGCGCAAGTGCTTGGAGGACTGTTTGTGATGACCCCATTTACGATGGCCGGGGCTGGGTTGTTTACTCCTTTGGTACACGCTGTATTCCACTTGTACACGCTGATGGTGGGGTTCGTTCCGCCGGTGGTAAACGCCGAAACTGCAAAAATATCGCCATTTTGGTGTTTACCTGGCCCGAATGTTCCGTCGCTCAGCGGCCCCATCTGCTGTTGGAAGAACCAGACACCGATATTCGAGTCGCCGTTTACCGCGAAACGTTCACCGCCGAACACAAATATCTGATGTTGGGATCCCGGGTCGATGTATTCAGCCGCGTAGGCGTTTGTGATGGTGTCCTTGTCAGGGACGGTACTCGCCGGTTTCCACTGCCAACTGGTAGTGTCACTCGGATCTTTGGAACCGCCCGTTGT
>Ga0070707_100004286_pt1 | contig 13365 bp, 13 predicted proteins | sample KBSK5502metaG_FD_65468 | JGI IMG/M metagenome (GOLD analysis project Ga0070707, IMG submission 65468) | Corn, switchgrass and miscanthus rhizosphere microbial communities from Kellogg Biological Station, Michigan, USA - KBS K5-50-2 metaG | ecosystem: Host-associated > Plants > Roots >... | reverse complement strand
TGTAGATGTCCTCGACCAGGTGGGCCCCGACCCGCTTGAAGAGCTTGGCCTCGCCCCGCGGAACCCCCCGGATCGTCGTGAGAACGAGGCTGGACGCGTCGAGGACGGTGCCGAGGGCGCTGATCCACGACAGGTTGTCGTGGCTCGAGCGGAAGAAGCCAAGGAGCGGATAGGCGACGTGCGAGTCGAGGACCTCGACGCCCCACCGCTCCCACTCGACGAACAGCTCCGGAAGGCGGCCGACGAGATCGAGCTGGGCGTAGGTCTCGAGAAGCGCGACGGCCGACGGCGGAGCGCCCGCAGCCGCCTGCAGGGCCACGACCTGGATCTCGCGACGCTGATAGGAGCCGTACAGCGAGAACAGGAACGTCACGACGAGGGCGACGACGCCGAGGCCGCTGATCGCCGCGGTCGCAATGATCAGCCGAGCCGGCGCGCCCTCGGCCACGATGTCGCCGAACCCGAGGGTGAGGACCGACGTGGCGGCGAAGTAGAGCGTGCTGCCGAGATCGAGCGGGACGGGTCGCAGCTCGTCTCGCAGGGCGTACAGGAGGAGGCCGTAGCCGGCGATCAACGCGATCAGCCATGTCAGCAGGAGGGCGAGCGTCGCGCCCGGCGCGAAGAGCCCGAGCAGTCGGTCGTATGACCTCTCCGGTCGCCCATCGCGGATCGCTCGGAAGATGCGCCACGACCCGCGAACGAGGTACCGGCCGATCCGGAACCAACCGGGAGTCGGGCGCGGAACCACGACCGTCTCGAAGAGATCCCAGAACGTCAGGGCGAGCAGGAAGATGCCCAGGGCGAAGGCGACCGCGGAATCCATCGGCTGTCGATCATCCCATGTCGCGCCGCTGGATCACCAGCGGGTTCGGACCGATTCGGTCCCGAGCGTCACGCCGCGTGGGTCGGACGACGCGAGACTTAGTGGAGCTGGTCCTCCCAGCCCTCGGGCACGCGGTCGGCCGGTCCCGGGACCGTCTGGTCGAGCGGGTGATGATGGGGCGGCGCCAGGACCGGGCCCTCGAGGACATCCTCGGCGGCGTAGTCCCAGAACCAGTCCTCGCCGGGCTCGTAGCTCTGGACAATGGGATGGCGCTTGTCGTAGGCGTGATGGCTCGCGTGCTGCGACGGCGACGAATCGCAGCAACCGACGTGACCGCAGCGGGCGCACCGGCGGAGGTGGAACCACCAACCGTCGGCGGTGGCCAGGCACTCGACGCAGCCGGGCCCGCTCGGCGGGACGCCAGGATCGATATCGTGTGTCTCGGCCATGGATCATCTCCCGTGCGAGCCCAGCGGTTCAGGGACTTCGTGACGCGTCGACTGTAGGGCGCCCGGCCGGCCGGTGGTGGGGATCGGCGCACATCCCCGGCACACATCGCCGGCCGCCGGCAACGTGCCGTGCTGGTTCGGCCGATGTCGCCGCCGAGACAGTCCGATGGCGTCGCACCAGACAGCGCCCGACCACGTCCTCGGCGCATCGTATGACCACGGCGACTCGGGCATCTCATCGTTCCCCCGGCGGTGTTGGCTCGGGCCGCCGCTTCTGCTCGTCTCGGGCGGCACATACTCGGGCGGTGACGACCCGTTCCCTTCCGGAGCTCGGACTGCGAGCGAACGCAGCCCAGTTCGCGCTCCTGGTCGGCGTCAACGGCCTCGTCGGCGGCATGCTCGGCCAGGAGCGGACCGTCCTGCCGCTTCTCGCCCGCGACGCCTTCGGTCTCACGGGCTTCAGCGCGGTCCTGACGTTCGTTCTTGCGTTCGGCGTGACCAAGGCGCTCGCCAACCTCGCCGCCGGCGCGCTTGCCGACCGGTACGGCCGCAAACGGGTCCTCGTCGCGGGATGGCTCCTCGGCCTGCCGGTGCCGTTGTTGCTCATCTGGGCGCCGTCATGGGCCTGGGTCGTTCTGGCCAATGTGTTCCTCGGCCTGAACCAGGGCTTCGCCTGGTCGAGCACGGTGATCATGAAGATCGATCTCGCCGGACCGGCCCGGCGCGGGTTGGCGATGGGGCTCAACGAGGCCGCCGGCTACCTGGCGGTCGCCCTGACCGCGCTGGCCACCGGCCTCATCGCCGCCGAAGCCGGGCTTCGCCCCGCGCCGTTCTTCCTCGGGCTCTCCTTCGCCGGCCTGGGCCTCGGCGCATCGGTGATCCTCGTCCGGGAAACGCAGGGGCACGTGACGCTCGAGGCATCCGGCGCGCCCGGGCTCGCCTGGCGTACGGTCGTTGCCCGGACGTCGATCCGCGACCGATCCCTGTCGGCCGTTTCCCAGGCCGGACTCGTGAACAATCTCAACGATGGGATGGCCTGGGGATTGCTCCCGCTCCTGTACGCGTCGCACGGCCTGACCATCGCTGAGATCGGGGTCCTGGTCGCTGCGTACCCGGCGGTCTGGGGCGTGGCCCAGATCGGGACGGGCGCGCTGTCGGATCGCATCGGCAGGAAGGGCCTGATCGTGGCCGGGATGCTCGCCCAGGCGGTGGCGCTCGGGTTGATCGCCGCCTCGTCCACGTTCGGCGTCTGGCTCCTGGCGGCTGTGTTGCTCGGGCTCGGCACGGCCATGGTCTACCCGACGCTGCTGGCGGCGGTGGCCGACGTCGCCGCTCCGGCCTGGCGCGGGGCCGCGGTCGGCGTCTACCGGCTCTGGCGCGATCTCGGGTTCGCGGTCGGCGCGATCGTCGCCGGGGTTCTGGCGGATCGATGGGGGATGCCCTTCGCCGTCGGCGCCGTCGCCGCCCTGACGGGCGCCTCCGGGCTGGTCGTCCTCGTGCGGATGCGCGAGACACAGGTCCGCTGACCGCCCCGCCAAACGACGAAGCCCCGGCGATCGCCGGGGCTTCGAACGAATGGCCGGGTTGGGTCAGGGCGTGACGCCGAATGTCGCCAGCCAGTTGAGGTCGTCCGCCTTGTCGACGCGGTAGACGCCACCGGTTCCGGCGCACGTGCTGTTGAGACCGAACGAGGTCACCCCGGCGAGGACATTCGAGCTGCCGAGGAAGTTCGGGCCGCCCGAGTCGCCGAAGCACGTCCCGCCCGAGGCGGCGTTGTTCGACAGAAGCAGCGAGAAGTCGCCGACGAACCCGGTATTGATCTGATGCAGCCACGGCGTGGCGACCATCCGTTGGCGAATCGCGATGTCCTTCCGAGCGGCGGCATCGGGGAACGCCTCCTGGAGGCCGTAGCCGACGGCCGTGAAGGTCGTATCGCGGCCCGGATGGAGGGCGTCGCTCGAGTTGAGCGCCGGGAGCGCACCGAACGAGCCGAGGTTCTTGCCGGCACCGTCGAGGACCACGACGCCGAGATCGTGGAGGAAGAACGCGTTCGGGTCGAACTGCGGATGGAGGAACGTGGCGCCCGTGTAGCTGTTCGGGCCGCCGCACGGATACCCGGCGATGCCGACGCAGCTTCGCGTCGTGAGCGTGAATGCCGGGTCGGGGATGATCGGGCCGCTATCGAAGAAGACGACGGCGTACGCGGCCGGCGACTCGGTGCAATGGCCGGCCGTGACGAACACATGGGCGTTCAGCAGCGTCCCGCTGCAGCGCCACAGATAGTTGCCGTTCGAGGCATGCGCGGTCATCAGCCCGACATAGGGATGGCCGTTGCCGTCCGGGCTTCCGTTCGTGATCGCGGCGGTTGGGCTGACGGCCATCGAGGCGAGGGCAACGACGGCAGTCAGGGTGGCGGCGAGGGCGCGCCAGCCACGAAGTCGGGTACTCATCGGACCTCCATCAGGTGAGTGCGTTTCCGGCACCGCCGACCCCGGGCAGGGACACCTTCACGGGCCGAAAAGGGTTCCCGCACTGTACGACACGAACCTCGGATGCAGCCCGGGCGGCCGATCACCCGACCGGAATCGAGGTGCCCGCAGGCACCGGCGTTCTCGACGGGAAAGGTGCGACAGAGTGACCGGCGTCAGCCGCCCGGAGGCGAACCGGCGCCTTTGAGCTTGCGCCAGCCGCCGGCACGATTGTTCGCGATGATCTGCCGGAACATCCCCAGGAGGGCGCGCTCATTGACGCTCTCGCCCTTCCGGAATCCCACCGTCCGCGCGGTCTCGTTGCCGTGACCGGCCGTGATGATGCCCTCGGGATCGGGCACGATCGCGCCGTCGTACAGGAAGACGTTCACATGGTCCTCCGCCGCCAGGAACGCACAGATGTTGCCGTCGAGGACGAAGTACGGCTGGACCGTGCGTTTGATCGTTTCCTCGACGGCCGGGTCGGCCGCATGGACCAGATCCCGGACCTGGCCGAGGATCTCCTGCTGCCATGCGGGTAGGCCGTCGAGGTATGTGTCGACCCGCGGATCCTTGGCGTACGGCATCGGGAGGTACCTCCCGTGCTCAGAAGTCTCGGCGGCCGGCGAAGCCGGCCTCCACCTCGGGCCGCGATCGCTCGTAGATCGCGAACCGCTGCCGACCGGGCGCACGAAACGTCGAAACCGGCCCTTGCGGGATCTCGAGGGTGTGTTCGGACTGCCAGCCGCGCTTCGTCAGCTCGGCCGTCGCATCCGCGAGGCTGGCCACACGGTAGATCAGGATGGGTGCGTCGCCGGCGACGTGATCGGCGAGGAGCAGCCGCGGGGGATTGTCGGTCAACTCGATCATCGCCACCCTCGTCCCCATCCCCTCGATCGCGAAGACCAGGTGGCCGCCGAGAACGTCGGTGAAATAGCGGACGTCGATCGCCACGTCGTGGCTTGGCATGTACAGGTAGTCGAGTGCCTCGAAGGGCATGCGGCCAGAATACAGATCTGGTCGCGGCCGTCTCCCGAGCGTATTCTCAGCTTCGCTGCCGCCGGGTGTTCGCGCTGTCCTGGAGGAGTGTCATGCGCGGGAGGATCAGCGCCAGAGTCGTCGCCAGCCTCGCCGCCATCCTCCTGATGGCCGGAACGGTCGTGGCCGCCGATCCGTCGGCCGAACCTTCAGCGTCGGCCGGCGCGAGCGGCGAAGCGGGCTCGCCCGAGCTCGCGGAGTCGCCGTCGATCGCGCCGTCCGAGACGCCATCTCTCGAACCATCCGAGTCGGTGCCGGTAGCTTCGACGGAGCCGCCGCCATCCGCCGTGCCGTCATCCTCCGCGGCACCCGGCGGCGCGTTCTCGCCCGATGCCTCCGAGACGCCCGACAAGGCCGAGGCGCCCGAGGCGCCGCCGACCGACGCCGAGATCGCGGACTTCGTCGGCCGGCTCAAGGCGGCGGGGATTACCACGACCGCGGCCGAATTCAAGGCCCTGGCCGCCAAGGTCGGCGTCGGCGGCGCCGTGCGCGCACTGGCCTTCGCCAAGGCCAGCGGCAAGACACCCGATCAGATCGTCGCGATGAAGGAAAGCGGCCGGGGCTGGGGCAGGATCGTCCACGAGCTCGGTCTCAGCATCGGTCCGGGAATCGGCTGGATCATGAGCGGCGGGCACAGCGGCTCGTGAGCCGCCGGGACCGCTGAGCGCTCGCGATCATCGTCGACGATCGCTTACGACCAGCCGACGAGCGCGCGGTCGGGCTGGAACGTTGGCACGTCGACGATCGCGACGCGGGTGTGGCTCGGCGCCGTGAGCGCGGCGACGAGTCGGGCGAGTCGACCACCCTTCGCATCGCCCAGCGAGGCGCACTCGAGCCAGACGACGCCGTCGCGCTCGACGGGAGTCGTGTGCCGGCCGCAGGCGCAGAACGGCTTCTTGTCGTGCGCCTGCTCGATCATGTCGACGATCTGGCGGTCTGTGGTCATCTGAGGGCTCCCAGGAGATTGTGATACGGGACGTTCCGTATCCTACCACGCCTGCCGTGAGATTCAAAACGTTCCGTATCGTATGATCGCCACCATGGCCGAAGCCAACCGTGTCGGGGCGGATATCGCAACCCGCCCGCCGGCACGAGTCGGGCGACCGCGAAGCGATGAGGTGCACCGGAGGATCCTCGACGCAGCGCGTGATCTCCTGACGGAGGGGGGCTTCGCCGACCTTCGACTCGAGCATGTCGCCGCCCGGGCCGGCGTTGGCAAGGCGACGATCTACCGGCGCTGGGACTCCAAGGAGGCACTCGCCGCGGAGCTGCTCGCCGAGCTGGCGGGACCGCACATCGCGGTCGACGATCGCGGTGACACGCGCGAGGAGCTTCTCGCGGCGGTCGTGAACCCGATGCGGGCCGTGACGGAAACGTCCTTTGGGCCCGTCATCCGGGCCCTCCTGTCACAGATCGCCATCAATCCGACGCTCGGTGACCCGTTTCGGGCGTCGGTGGTCCAGGCCCGTCGTGACGAGATCGCGCGGGTGATTCGGCGAGGCATCGCCCGTGGCGACCTGCGGCCCGACGCGGACGTCGACGTCGCGACCGAGCTGCTGGTGGGCCCGGTCTATTTCCGCCTGATGTTCGGCGGCCAGCTCACGATCGACTTTGCAAACCGGGTCGTGGAAAACGTTCTGCGCGGATTCGGCGGATCGGGGACGGAGCTCACGCGACCGCCGAAATGAGGCTCGCGAAACGCTCGCTGGGGAGCCACACGGGACCGTGCCTCACAACATCGCTCATGGAGTTCAGCGTGCGCCGGATCCCGGACGGCGGGGGACGGCCGGGCGAGCTGCCCGGCGCGGCAACACGACGATGACTCGAGTGCCCTGATTCCTGCCGCTTTCGACTCGCAAGGCCGCGCCGATCGCGTCGGAGCGGGCCTTCATGTTGGCCAGGCCTTGATGGCCAACGGCAACGGGCCCGGAAGGATCAAAGCCGATCCCGTCGTCGGCGACGACGAGGGTCGGGCCCTCCTCCTCGTTGCGGAGGGTCACCACGAGATGCCTCGCCTTTGCATGGCGCGCCGCGTTGCTGAGCGATTCCCTGATGAGGTGGAGCAGCTCGGCGCCGTCATCCGGCGATAAGCCCGCAGCGACCGCGGCGTCGACGTCCGTCTCGATCTCGATCAAGGTGTTGTATCGGAACTGCTCGCTCAGGGCCACGATCCCTGCCGGGACGTCAGCGCCGTCGAACGTCTCCGGACGAAGGCCGTAGATGAAGTTGCGCAGTTCCCGGATCGACGCGTGCAACGAGTCGATCGCGGCATCCACCCGTTTCTCGGCCTCGCCCGGGGCTGAGGCCATCAGCCCCGGGATGTCCTCCAGGGAGAGCGACACCGCGTAGATCGACTGGATGATCCCATCGTGCAGATCCCTGCCGATCCGGTCTCGCTCCTGGATGATGGCCAGATCGGCCGATTGCTGGTGCAACCGGGCGTTGTCGATCGCGATGCCGGCGTGGAGGGCAAAGAGCTCGACCAGGCGCTGATCGTCGGACGTGAATTCGGTCCCGCCGGCTTTGTCGGTCAGGTAGAAGTTGCCGATGGACCGGCCGCCCGAGGTGACCGGCACGCCGAGGAACGAGGTCATCGGAGGGTGGTTCGCAGGGAACCCGGAGCTGTCGGGATGGGCGCCGATGTTCGGGATCCGATACGAGCGCGCCTGCCGAATGATGAGCCCGAGCAGTCCCCGCCCGCGGGGCAGCGGTCCGACGGCCTCGCGCTCGTGAGGCGTGATGCCGCTCGTGATGAACCGCAGGATCCGGTCATCCGGCCCGACGATCCCGAGCGCGGCATAGCGAGCACCGACCAGGCCGCGTACGCGTTCGACGATCAGCTGGAGTGCCGCTTCGAGATCGAGCACGCCCGCGATGGCCCGGGCCGCCTCGTCGACGGCCTTCAGAGCCTCGGCGTCGAGAGACTCCTCGGGACCGCGCCCAGGAGCACGACGAGGGGCCATGGCCGTCGAGACTACCAGCGTTGCTTTCGCCTCGGGACGTCCGGCCCTTCGCAAACGGGCCGAGCGGCACATGGCCACGCAGGCGGCGGCGAGCGACGCTCACTACCATGGACCTGAGCTCCGGTGGATCGACGGCGTCACGTCGTAGGCGGAATGTGTTCGCCCCGAGATCGATCGTCAACGGGCTGGACGCGATCCCTCAGCGCGTGCTCGTTGGGACCGATACGAGCGGCACGTCGGCCAGCGCTGAGCAGGCAGCCGTCGAGCTTGCGGCGCAGGTCGGCGCGACGCTGATCTTCCTGAGCGTGATCGATCCGTCTCGTCTTCGGCTACCGGGTGGCCTGTTTCACGCTCGGGTCGACCAAGTTCGCAGCGAACGGGAAGCGGCGCTCGCGAGGGTCGTTGCCAGCGCGCGGCAGATGGGCGTGGCGGCTCAGTACCTGATCTGGGAAGGCGACCCGGGAGCTTCCGTGGTCGAGGCCGCCGACGCGGAAGGCGCGGACTACATCGTCGTCGGCAACCACGACCGGGGTCCTGTGGGACGTCTCCTTCTCGGCAGCGTCTCGTCGTATGTCGTGGATCACGGGCGGCGGCCGGTCATCGTCGTCCGCCCGGGTCAGCGGCTCTCGGATGTCTGGCCGGCTAGACGGACGGCTCCCGGAGAAGATCGACGACGGCGTCCACGAGATCGGCCGGGCGGTACGGCTTCGATAGGAACCGCTCGGCACCGGCCGCGAGAGCGGCCTCGCGTTCCGCCGGCAGGACGCTCGCGCTCGCGATGATCACCCGGGACCGTTCGCGCATGCCGCCCTCCCGAAGGTCGCGAACCAGGTCGAGCCCGTTTCCGTCGGGAAGGCGTACGTCCATCACGAGGACGTCCGGTGTCGCCGCGGCGATGGCGAGGCGGGCACTCTCGAGGTCGGTCGCCTCGACCAGGCGGACACCGCGGAGGGGGCCGTCCTGGGCTCGTTGGAAGGTCACCCGGTAGAGCGCCATGATCGCTGGATCGTCCTCCACCACGAGCACGACCTTCGTCGCCGACGTCACCGTCGGATTCATCACGACGCGGCCGCGCGCAAGGTCGGCAGATACGGCTCGAGCCAGCGCAGGAGCCCGTGCTGCGCATCTCCACCCTTCGAGGCGATGCCGATGATCTGGCCGTTGAGTCGCTTCTTGTCCGCCTCCGACAGATCGTGGGCGGTGCAGAGGAGGACCGGCATGTTGGTCGTCCGGGCATTCTCGTGGATTCGACGAGCAAGCTCGAAGCCATCGAGATCCGGCATGACGACGTCGCTCACGACCAGGTCGAAGTGCCGTTGCTCCAACATCTCGAGCGCGTCGATCGCGCTCGTTGTGGTGTGGACGTCGAACCCCTCGGGCTCGAGAGCCGCCCGGACGACTTCGAGAGCAGCCGGGTCATCGTCCACGGCGAGGATCCTCGGCCGACCCACGTTCGACCGGACATGCCGCGCGAGCGAGCTCAGGAGCGCATCGCGGCGGAGCGGCTTCACGATGTAGTCGACGGCGCCGAGGGCGAGACCGACTTCCTTCTCGTCGACGACTGTGACGATGATCACGGGAATGCTCGCTATGGCCTCGTCGGCCTTGGCCCGGCGAAGCACGTCCCAACCGTCGGTGCCCGGCAGCAGGACGTCCAGGATGATCGCGGCTGGCCGCAACCGCCGGGCAAGGGCGAGTCCTTCCTCGCCGCTGGCCGCGATGTGGACCGCGTATCCGCTCGGCTCGAGATATTCGCGCAGCAGCCGGACCGCGCTCGGATCGTCCTCGATCACGAGGATTCCGGCGTGTTCCGCAGAGACGGGCTCGCCAACCTCGGTGACGTCCAAGGGATGGGCAAGCCCGGCCGTCGGCGCGACGTCGCCGGATGGCAGCGAGGCCGTGAAGCGACTGCCTCGTCCAACCTCGGATTCGACGCGGATGCTTCCGCCGTGGGCTTCGACGAGGCGCCTCGTCAATGCCAGGCCAAGCCCGGTTCCCTGTTGTCGTGTCTCGTGATCGCCGACCTGCCGGAACTCCTCGAACACCGTGTCGAGGTCGGCTTCCGCAATCCCCACACCCGTGTCGCTGACCTCGATCTCGACGGTCGACGCCGTCGCGCAGACCCGAACGTCGACGGTCCCATGGTCGGGCGTGTACTTGATGGCATTCGAGAGCAGGTTGTAGAGGATCTGACGCACCCGGCCGCGGTCCGCCACCAGCGACGTCGACGGCGCAACGATCGACAATGTCAGCTGCTTGCGCTCGGCGATCGGCCGCACGCCGTTCACGACTTCCGCGGCGAGGGCGCCGACGTCGAGGGATTCGAGGCGGAGGTCGAGCCGGCCGGCCTCGACCTTCGCAAGGTCGAGGAGGTCATTGATGAGCGAGACGAGATGCTCGCCTCCGCGATGCATGTGCTCGATCCACTCCACGGGAACCGAGACGCTGCCGTTGACGGGCGGCTCGCTTCGCATGAGGTCGCTGAAGCCGAGGATGGCACTCAGCGGCGTCCGTAGTTCGTGGCTCATCGACGCGAGGAAATCGCTCTTGGCCTCGATCGCCGTATGCAACGCCTCGACCGTGGCGCTGAGCCGCGCAGTGAGCTCCTCCTGCTCGGCGACGATCATGCGCCGCTCGACCACCATGGCGGTCTGCGCCCCGAGAGCGACGAGGAGCTCACGATCGGAATCGGCGAACAGGGAGCCGTGTCGCGACATCAGGACCAGGAGAGGGCTCATCGGATCGTCGCCGAGCATCAGAACCGAGCTGCGGACGTTCGGTTCGACGCCTGTGATCACCGACTCGAGCCCACGGTCGAACGTTGCATCGTGGCCAATCCTCGCTGCGACGCGGAGTTGTTCGAGCTCGACCGGCGAAAGATGAGGTGAGGGCGGCGCGGTTGGCCCTTGCGGGCGACCGTCGGACGTCGCCGCGACGATCGCGGTGCCATCCGGAATCGGCACGATCACGAGGGCTCGGCCTCCACGGACCGACACGGCCAGGCGGGCAAGCTCGGCCCAGATGACGTCCGCGGGTTCGCCCGCCATCTCGATCACGCGACGGACGTACCCGACCGTCGCGCTGGCCTGCATCACCCGAACGACGGGCGCCGGCGGCGCAAACGCGATCAGGTAGCCGACGGCGGCCAGCAGCGACAGAATCGTGGCGGCAACCGTCGTGTTCGGGGCGATCTCTTCCACGACGGCGCCGGCAGTCGCCGACACGAGGGCCACGGCGAACAAGGCCGTCGAGGCGGCGGCAATGGCCAGGCGAACCGCGCCCGGACCGCGCCGTCGGCGCGCCTCGAGGAGGAGGAGTCCCGCGGCCAGCATCTCGATCCCGACGAAGACGCCGAGGGCAGCGATCGGCAGCGCGGGAACGGATCGAAGCACCACCGCGGCCGCGACCGAGCCGAGGAGGAGCCCGGTCGCGGCGACGAGCACGGCGCGCGGGACGTCGCGAATGAGCGACACGAGATGCAGGACGAAGAGGGGCTGGAGGAGAAGCAGCACGCCCACGGCGATCCCGACCGGCGGCGGCGTGGATCCGGCCACCCGTCGCCAGACGTCGACGAGGAATGTCAGGCCGAGACCGGCGAAGGCGAGCATCAGGTCGCGCGAGATGGCGTCCCGCCGCCGCAGATATGCGTGACCGACGAAGAGGAAGACAAGCCCGAACAGCAACTCGGCTGTCAGGCGCAGGGGGTCCATCGGCCGTTACCTCGGTGTGCTCATCGCACGTGTCTGGGAATCTCGTTTCGACGGCTCAGCGCCGGAGCGTGGCCCGGTGGGCTTGGGTTCCGGGATGTCGGCGAGCTCGTCGAGGCAGGCGATGAACGGCTCCGTCAGATCGGGGTCGAACTGTCGACCCGCCTGCTGGCGGACCTCCTCGAGGGCGTATGCCGTCGGAAACGCCGGTCGATAGGGACGATCGTGGGTCATCGCATCGAAGGCGTCGGCAAGGGCGACGATGCGAGCGCCGACCGGAATGCCGGCTCCGCGGAGCGCATCCGGGTAGCCGCCGCCGTCCCAGCGCTCGTGATGATGACGGACGATCGGAGCGAACGAATGCGACAGGCCGAGCGGCCGGCAGATCCGCTCGCCGATCTCGGGGTGGCGTCGGAGCACGATCCACTCGTCGGGCGTCAGCGGCCCGGGCTTGGAGAGGAGCGCTTCCGGGACGCCGATCTTGCCGACGTCGTGGAGCAAGGCGCCGTAGGTGATCGCCTCGCGCTCGTCGACGCCCAGCGCCAACCGCTCACACAGCCTCGCTGCGACCACGGCCAGGCGCTCGCAGTGCTGCTCGGTCACGAGATCCTTTGCTTCGACCGCGTTTGCCAGCGCGCTCACGACCGCCTGGGCCGTCTCCATGCCAAGCACCGCTCGCCGCATCCGAACCCCGCTTCGGACGCGCGCCAGGAGCTCCGGGCGCTGAAAGGGCTTGCCGACGAAGTCGTCGGCACCGGCATCGAGGCCGGCGACCATGTCGTCGATGCTGGCGCGGGCCGTCAGCAGGATGATCGGCAGGGTTCGGGTCGCGCGACTCGCTCGAAGCCGGCGGGTCACTTCCAGGCCATCGAGGCGTGGCAGGCCGACGTCGAGGATCACGACGTCGGGGTTGTGCTCGTGCACCGCCGCGAGGCCGGCCTCGCCGTCCGCCGCGCTCCTGACCTGAAAACCCTCCCGCTCGAGGAGGACCGTGAGCAAAGCGCGAACCGACACGTCATCCTCGACGACGAGGACTCGTGGCGGCGCGGCGTGCCCCGAGGCAGTTGTTGGTGGACCCAATTGGTTACCCTCCCGTCCGGCCCAAGAGTCGCCGACCCGGAGCCCGCACGACCATGGGCCGAAGGTCCCACTCGGCGGCGCGGGGATCGAACTGGCCGTGCATGGCGGCCGGGACCGCCAGTGCGCAACCGATCGTGATTGCCGCCGCGAAGGCGATCGCCAGGTGCGTCCTCGAGAGACTCGGGCGGTTCATGTGGCCAGAGTGGCGTGAGCACGCAGCGCTGATGGCGAGCGAACCCCGCGGGCCCGTCTCGGGGTTTTCCCTTAGTCATCCGTTCCTTCGGACGCGCGTACGCGTCCGTCAGCGATCCTTGCTCGCCGGATGCTGTGGCGCAGACGAGTCCCAGACGTCGCCGAGCTGCTCGCTGAGCGGGCCGACGTTTCCTCTTGCCCTGCTCGAATCGCCCAGATCGGCTGTCCGTGCCGCGGCTAGCGCGCCTTCGCGGACGCCTCGTTCGAGTACGGACCGCTGCCTGCGGAGTTCACGGCGAGGACCTTGTAGTAGTACTTCTTGCCTCTGACCAAGCTCGAACTATCGTCAAGGTAGGCGAGGTTCGTGAGCCCGGTCGCGATCGGCGTCGTGCTCTCGCCACCCGGCGTCGTGCCTCGGTAGACGTTGTAGGTCACGCTCGCTGCGCCGCCGAACGAACTGGGCGCCAACCAGCTGAGCTGTACCCCACGGATGGACGCCTGGGCGGCCGTGAGGTTGCGGGGCGCACTCGGCAACGTCACCGATGCGGTCGCGGTGGCGCTCGCCTGGTTCGAGGTGAGCCCGGCCCCCGACGCGGTCGCCTTGTTGGTCACCGAGCCGGCGTTGAGGTCGGCCTGGCTGATCGT
>Ga0070707_100004284_pt1 | contig 13368 bp, 12 predicted proteins | sample KBSK5502metaG_FD_65468 | JGI IMG/M metagenome (GOLD analysis project Ga0070707, IMG submission 65468) | Corn, switchgrass and miscanthus rhizosphere microbial communities from Kellogg Biological Station, Michigan, USA - KBS K5-50-2 metaG | ecosystem: Host-associated > Plants > Roots >... | reverse complement strand
AAGGAAGGTCCGGGTCGATGACGTAGCAGACGAACGGCCTCGCGAATCTCCTCCGGGCGATCCACCGCAAAAGCTGAATGGTAATTGGCCGCGGCGGCAATGGCCGCAAAGCGGACAATCCCTGACGCCGTTTGCTGACCTCCCGTTGAATCGTGCGCTTCGTTATCGAGAACGATGTGCAGGAGATTCGATGGTTGATACAAGCCAATCGTGGCGAACACGCCGAGCTTCATCAAGGCAGCGCCATCTCCGTCGATGACAACGACTGGTTGCCTGGGGAGCGCGTGTGCCACACCGAAACCAATCGCCGACGCAGTGCCCATTCCGCCAACGACGTAGAGGTGGTTGGCGCGATCCGAGATTGTGAAGAGTTCGCGACCGGTCTTGCCAGTCGAAGCAACGATCGCTTCGTCATCAACGAGAGCATCGAGAATGAGCTCGATTGCAGCCGTCCGCGTGAGTCGCTCATTCTCATTTGCCGAAAGGTTTTCTCGCAAATCGGTCTTGATCGACTCGGACTCGAGACGACCCGACAAAGCGTGCGGCGCGACCGATCCTTTTTGCATAACCAATGCGAACGGCCGCTTTCGTTTCTCCATGCTCGCCTCGGCCTGCTCCATTGTTTTGGCAATTTCCGCTTCGCTGCGAGGAAAAGGCAAACACGGTATTTCCAGGGTCTCGAGCAAGCGATGCAGAATCCTTCCCATCTGTTCATGTTGCGGTTCGTCCTTTACTTCGGGCTGGCCGCGCCAGGTAACGATGAGCAACGTCGGAACGCGAAACGGGTAGTTGAGCGAGGTGAGAGGATTCACCATGTTACCGAGGCCGGAATTCTGACACATGGTCACCGTTTTCCGCCCAGCGAGAAACGCTCCGAACGTGATTCCGACTGCCTCGCCTTCGCTCGTGGCGCCGATGTAATCCAATGCCGGATCACCGATCACGTAGTTGATCAGAGAGGTCAAAAAAGAGCAAGGCACTCCAGCATATTGCGAATAACCAAGGCCTCGCAGCTGATCGACGAACGAACAAGCGCTGATCATGTTTTCGAGACGTCGGGCTAGCTAGAGCTTAGAACACTTGCGCTCGCGCGAGATCGTCGAGGTCGTCCACATCCAGCCATTGTCCGCTAATGTAAAGAACCTGCACGCGTTGTCCCAAGCTTACGAGATGGTTGAAAAGATGGTCGAAGCGCAATCGGCAAAAATCCTGGCGCTTGGATAAGACTTCTAACGCGCCGCATACTCCCGCGGAACCATGCGCTGTCGTCTTGATTAGGCCGATCCATTCGCCATGGATTTTCTCGGTCGCAAGATCGGGTCCCATCTTTGCCAGGAACGCATCCTCTTCCTCATAACGCAACGAGTACGGCCGCGTCGCGGTGACATAGTCGACGTATTCATTCGCCGCACGCTCGCGTCGCCGCTCCCACATCGCATCCACCGCGATAACGATATCCTGTTCTTCCGCGAGCAGATTGTTCAGAATATGCTGGCGAAAAAGGATGTCTCCAAAGGAAATGATCACATCGCCATCGATCCGATCGCGGGCCTGGTGCAGTGAAAGCAATTCGCCAGTGCCTTCGAAAGCCTCGTTCTCTACGAATTCCACGTTGGGGGCATATACCTTCTCGGCCGCGTAACCCCGCACTACCGTAATCGCACGGACGCCCGCCGCGCCAAACTGGGCGACAAGCTTGTGCAGCAGGGGCGTGCCGGAAACGGGCACCATTGCCTTGGGGATGCCGGCCGTGACCTCTCCCAGTTCGTTGCCGCGACTCGCAGCGAGAATAATCGCGCGCGTCGAGGCCCGCCCTTTTGGCAAGTAACGCTCCTCGGCAAGCAACAATTCTTCCGCATTCTGAAGCCGGAAAACTTCTTTCACCGGAACAATTCCATCTTCAACGTTTTGAACCGAGCGCTCAGTGAAAATACGGCGGGTCGTTTCTTGCATCGCGGCGATCGCGCTACGGACATTTTGATTTGCCCAGATCACGATTCTGATGCCCGCCTGCTCAAAGACTTCGACCGGCGTACTGTAATAAGTGGTGGGAGCGATCACGAGCGGGCACTTATTTGCCCACGCTTTCGCAAAGGCGAGCACCTCATCTGGGGTCACCTTCTTGCTGTGAACCAGAAGCGCGTCCGCCCCCGCGAGATGATAGGCTTCGGCGCGGAGGAGCATTTCATCGAGCCCCCAACCCGCTATGAATCCCTCGAGTCGTGCCACCAGACAAAAGTCTGGATCCCTTTGCGCATCCTTGACTGCTTTAATCTTGCCCGTGAATTCATCTATTGTGGCGAGCGACTGACGTTCGCTAGTGATGAATGAATTGGTCTTGGGGAAAAGTTTGTCTTCGATGCAGACGGCTGCAACCCCGCGTTGCTCCAGTTTTTTCACGAGCCGTCGCATGTTGTTGAAATTTCCGTAGCCGGTATCACCATCGAGCAGGATGGGAATGCGAGTGGCATCGCTCATGAATTCGACGACTTCCAATACTTGCGTCCAGCTCGCTTCATTGTTGTCGCGTACGCCGAGGGCAGCGGAGATCGAAAGCCCGCTGGCCCAGATTCCGCGAAACCCGGTTTCCTCGACGATACGGGCGCTTAATGCATTGTGAGCCTCCATCAAAAACTCAAGACGTTTGGATTGCAGGAGTCGCTTGAATTGCTGCGTCTTACTGATTTCGCCATTGGTGGAGGAAGTCATGATGCACAGCAGTCTAAGATGAGAATAATTGACTTTCTGGCTACTTAATACCAGTGATTAGTTTCCACGCCTGTTTCGGTTTTTCACAAGGGCGTCCTTTCAGTTCTTCTTCATTCCATGCTCGCAACTACCACCGCAACGATCGACGAATTGATTTCTGACTTGGATGCGGTCGCCTACTTCGCGCTTCGGGTGGCGTTCGGCAAAGGCAGGGTGCGGTGAAAAAGATCCCCGCCATCCTCGACTGCGTCGCTGAAACGAACGGCGTAAAGATCGCGGCATTGAGCTTGCTCGATCGCTTGATCGTGACTGCCCATCGGGCAGGTTGCGCTCCCATTTACCTCATCGCAAAAACCACGCCGTCAGTTCCGCGTGCCCACGCCCTTGGCATCGACATAACACCTGCTTCAGAAATACCAGAACTTGATGAACCCGCGCTCCTCATTAACGGAGCTGTGTTCGTCGAGACCGCGGATCTTCAGCAAGTAATCGAAAGTGGAGGGCAGCTGTTTTCGGCTGATGGTGCTCGTCTACCGGTTGTGATGAGTGCCGGGGACACAGCGCCGGTGACTGCCGGAAAAGTCGCCCTACCGATCACTGACGCGACTTCGGTGCGCGAGGCCGAGCTCCGACTTTGGGCATCGCTCACTGGCAGCACGGATGGAATCGTCGATCGATTTCTTAATCGCCCACTCGGCCGCTACCTGTCGAAAATTCTTATCCGTGCTCCATTTTCGCCCAACCAAGTTTCGATCGTATCGACGCTTATTGGCATTTTGTCGGGGTGGTTTTTCGCCAGCGGATATTTTATCTCTGGCGCGCTTCTCCTGCAGCTTTCCGCCGTCATCGATTGTGTGGATGGTGATCTTGCGCGCGTCCTTTATAAAGAATCGCGCTTGGGCAAATGGCTCGACCTGGTGGGTGACCAATTGGTGCACGTGGCTGTTTTCGCCGGCATCGGCTTCGGCCTGGCTCGGAGCGATCCGGCATCGCCCGCGCTAGCGCTCGGAATCAGCGCTGTGCTTGGCACAATCACCTCCTTCGCCGTGATCGTGCGCTTCATGCAACGCAAGAGCGGTGGCAAATCTTCTCGTCTCGAAAAATTGATTGATGCCACGACCAACCGCGACTTCTCGTTGCTGGTCTTGTTGTTCGCCATAGCGGGCAAGCTCGATCTATTCCTCTGGATGGCTGGAATAGGTGTGCATTTCTTCTGGATCATTGCGCTTTGCTCGCAATGGCAAGACGCCGGACGTGCGCCGGCGATCTCGGAGAAATCGGCGTGAAATTGGCGTTAAGATTTATTATCGCTGGAGCGGGCCTGGCGCTGTTTGCCTGGTTCGTATATCGAACCGGAGTAGATACCATCCCGCGCGCTTTCGCTACGCTCGGCTGGTCGGCTCCTCTTATTCTACTTCCCTACGCCCTCGTTTATTTTCTTGATACTGTTGGATGGCGTTTGTGCTTGAGCCACACCATTCCGAAATCGATCAGCTTCGGAACGCTATTTCGCATTCGGTGGGCTGGTGAATCGCTCAACAATGTTGTGCCTTCCGCTTATCTCGGGGGCGAAGCGGTGAAAGTCTATCTGCTCCATAAACGCGGGCTGCCGGTTGTCGACGGTGCATCAAGCGTAATCATCGGAAAGACAGCGCAAGTTCTGGCTGAAGTGATTTTTATCGCGGTTGGAGCGGTGGCCGGCTCTTCCATTCTGCCGGCCAATTCACCTGCTCGCGCCGGCATGTTCGCAATTACCGGCGCGGCAACCGCGCTTATCGGGATGCTCTTCTGGCTGCAGCATCGAGGAATCTTCAGCACATTCCTGGCGTTGACCAGGCGATTGCGATTGCGCATTCGCGCGCTTACGTCGCGAGCTGAAAGTTTGCGGCAACTCGATCAGCGAATTCTAGGTTTCTATCGCAACGATCGGCGGCGCTTCCTTTCCAGCGTGGCGTTTTATCTGGCGGGTTGGATCGCCGATTCACTGGACATTTTGCTCGTCTCGCATTTGCTTGGGATGCCGTTGGATTGGAGTCAAGCACTGGCCTTCGAGGCATTCATCGGTGTAGCAAAGGCACTCGGGGTTTTTGCCCCCGCCGCCCTCGGAGTGCAGGAAAGTGGCGTTATTTTTCTCTCTTATCTTTTCGGTTTTCCACCCGCGCTTGCAGTTCCCTACGCCATCATCCGCCGTGCGCGCGACCTGACGTTCGCACTAATCGGTGGCGCGCTTCTCTATGCCGAGGAACCAGTGCTTCGCGGTTTCACGCAGCGCGTTGCGCGAGAAGTTCATGCGCCGGCATGAAAGCAATTATCTACGCGGCGGGACGCGGAACTCGATTGCAATGGGACTCGCCGAAAATTCTTCTGAAATTCGGAGGCAAAACGCTGCTGGAGTGGCACGCGTTGCGGTTGCGTGAGGCCGGTGTACGCGAAATCGTGCTGGTGACCGGCCATCTTCGCGAGCAGATTGCAGAATTGCTTCCCGGCATTTGCGCCCGGTATGACGTTGCGGTACGCGAGATTGTGAATTCACGCTTTCACGAGGGTAGTTTGCTTAGCTTGAAAGTCTCGCTTCCAGAAATCGAAGACAGCTGCGAGCCTCTGTTGTTGATGGACGCCGACGTCTTTTATCCAACGGGGATTCTCGATCATCTAACGGCATCCCCGCACGGCACCGCGCTACTGCTGGATCGTGAATTCTCCACCGACGACGATGATCCCATGCTCGTGCCCGTAAAAAACGGGCGACCGATCGACTTTCGCAAGCGCTGGAGCGGTGATGCCGAGTTCGTGGGCGAATCAATCGGTTTCTTCAAGATCGCTCCGGCTGATTTTCCGCTCCTGATAAAGGAAACACAGGCGCGAAGCCGTGGTTCCAGTTGCGCGGATTCCTACGATGATGTCTTAAGGACGTTGGTGCTTGCCGGGCGATTCGGATACGAAGACGTGACCGGACTGCCGTGGATCGAGATCGACTTTCCGGCGGATGTCATCCAAGCTCGAAAGCAACTAGTTCCAGCGATCATTCGATCTGCATGATCCCGCACGATCTTCATCATTTTTTCGTCGGACAACATGTCTTCGTCACTGGCGCATCCGGTTTTATCGGCGGCCATGTAGCGTCGTTGTTAATTCGGGCCGGCGCTCATGTTCGGGCGCTCACGAGATCGACAAAAGAGGGCTACGACAGTGCGATCGATTGGGTAGAGGGCGATCTCCTCGCTCGGGATTCGATTGACGCAGCGATGAAGGACTGCCGATACGTTTTTCATGTCGCGGGTGACTATCGGTTTTGGGCGCGCAACCCGCGTGAGATTTTTGCCAACAATGTGCAGCACTCTTTGTTTTTTGTTCATCGCTGCATTCCCGTTGTGGGGGGCGAGCGACGTGGTGTCAACGATTGGCTCGCCGGCAAATGAAACGCCGTGAGGTTTTCCCGTTTTGACGTTGTCTGAGCGAGCGACCGGATACCAGAAATTGGGATGAATTCCGGTTTTGCGAATGTCTGGCCGTTGCAAGACTTCGTCCCGAGCCGAAAGTTTAAACGCTTCATCGAGCACCATACCAACTCATTTATCGTCTGATAGTCTGACAAGTATTTCCGGTAAACGCAGCAAAAACTTGAGGGCATACGGTGCGAAATGCCAAGATGGGGGCGTACTCAAGTGGATAAACAATGAATAAAAGACGCTCCGAACCCGCTGTTCCCACGTCCGTTCCGCCCCCGCGAACTCCAATGCACGCGGTGGCCCGCTGGTGTATTCTCCCGCTGGTTAAGACCTCGATCATGCCGAATCACATTACGCATCTTCGTCTCCTGACAGGCATTGGGGCCGCCGTGGCTTTTGGCGTTGGAAATTATTTTTGGTCAGCGTGGGGGGGAGCTATCTTTTTCATTTCGGCCATGCTCGATCGCGCTGACGGAGAACTGGCCCGCGTGGCGGACCGCGCTACGCCGGGTGGACATTGGTATGATCTGGCGTGCGACATGATCGTGAACGTCCTGGTTTTCCTTGGAATCGGCGTCGGACTAAGGGAACAGATGGGCTGGTGGGGCCCGGTGATGGGGGGCGTCGCAGGGTTGTCGGTGGGAGTGACTTTCCTGATCGTGTTTCGGCTGCACGCTCTCGGCACTCATCCGAGCACCGCATTCAAGCTTCCGATCTACTTCGATCTCGATGATTCGCTGTTTCTGGTTTCATTCTGTGCGTGGCTCAAGGTTTTGTTACCATTGTTAGTCGCGTCCGCCATCGCCGCTCCGCTTTTCCTGATTATTGTTCTGTGGCGCTCGCGCCAGGTGGCGAGCCAGGCGGGATCCAACCCTGTTCCCTGTACCACGTCACCGCGTCGCGAGCAGATTCCTGGATCGAACGCGGTTTAAGACCGAGCTCCGCGAGAGATGGTGCCGGGTCAAAATACATGCAGCGTCGCGCCAGTCGGACGCCGGTAAGCGTCGCCATTGGCATACGGCCAGTCACGTAGTCAGCCCAAAGCTCACTCAACCACCCCACGGTGAGCGCAAGACCGAACGGAACTTTCCAACGGGGCGCCTTGCGTCCCGCCGCGCGGCCAAGAATTTGCAGCCACTCATGAAGGCGATGATTAGCTCCGCCGAGCAGGTACCGACTTCCGGGGCGTCCACGTTCCATTGCCCGAACCATTCCCTGGGCGACATCTCTCGCATCGACCAAGTTGAAGCGGCAGTCGAGATATGCAGGTAACTCTCCGCGACAGAATGCGACAGCCATTCGCGTCGGCGGTGTTTGATTCCGATCACCCGGGCCCACGGGTAGAGTTGGTGTAACGATCACGATCGGAATTCCCTTTTCGATCATGCGGTGAACCGCTTGTTCCGCCCGAAGCTTGCTCAGGCAGTAAGGGCCGATCATATCTTCCTCCCTCAACTTCAAGTGCTCGACAGAACCGCCGTTGAAATCCGCGGATGAAAGGATACTTTCCGTGCTCGTATGGAGGATCCGTTGGGCGCCGCTCTGAACAGCTGCCTCCATCACATTGATCGTTCCCAGATGGTTAACCGCGTCGAATTCCTGACGATCCCTGCGCCACAGGTTAGGATCCGCGGCCAGGTGGTAAACGGAGTTGCACCCCGTGGTGGCCCTCTGCACCGTGGCACTATCCCGGATGTCGCTGAAAACCAGTTCTATCTTGTCCAGCGGCAGATGATCCACCACCGCCCCCGGTCTTTCCAACACGCGAACGGGTTCCCCTCTCGCGAGTAGTTCGGTGACGAGATGAGTCCCCAGAAAGCCGGCGCCCCCGGTAACCAAATTCTTCATACCGGTTCTCCTTTCAGGGCTCCCTCCAATTCATGCAGATGGGCACGCCCGGGTATCAGCCGGTCGCGAACGATCTTATTGACGAGCGCAAAAGCGGCACGGTTCAGAGGACAAGGCAATCCGCCCGCAAGCCGAATCAGGTGTCCATTGTATGCATCGATCTCGGTTCGGTCGGTGACCATATCAGGAGCCATCGAACAATAGGTGCCCCGCAAAGACGGACGAAAGAAAGCACCCATGATCGAGGGCAAACCCGGGATTCTGAGAATAAGTGAGACGGTGTCCGGATGAAAGGGACCAATCTTCGACAAAGGTATGCGAGCGTGACGAAGGATAGTGTAGTTTTCTCGCAGCAAGCCAAAGAAAAGCCGCTTAGCCACCGGGTCGGTTAGCAGTTCACCATTGTCGACACCCGCCGCCGCCGCAAGAGGCGAGATGGCGGCATTGTACATCAGCTTTGTCGCTTTGTACGGCCTGACGTCGTCTACCGATTGGACAGCAAATAGCGCGCCTTGCGAAAGTGCGTGAGCCAACTCGGCAAGATCATTTTTCTCAGCGGCAGACACACTACGCCGCGCACCCAGGTGGAGGTCGCCGGGGCGGGTGATGCGTGTGACGGGCCGATCGCGCAAACATTCCGAGACAAACGATGCAATTCCTTCGGCCGCATGATTTCGCTGATCAAGTTTTGGATCGAAGCCGTTCTGCACGGGCACAAGGCGCGATGTCTCAGGCAATACGGCAAGCACCGCGGCGTTGTTATAGGTCTTAGTGCATAAAAGAACCAGCGCATCGGTTGGGAGCAACCAGTTTTCAAAAAGCGTGAACGATGCCTGCTCTGTCCCGTGCCCGACCACAGTCAAACCTTCGCGCCGTCCGTGCTCGACTTTTTGCGGATCGGCATCCACAACCGTCACACTACAGCCAGCGCGACACAACGACCACGCCAGAGCAACCCCGATTCCTCCTGCGCCAACAACGTGAATAGGCCTATTGATCATTGGGTTGCGGACGCTTTGTGCAGGGCGCAGTTGGAACCGGGGCGCTTCATAATCTCACCGCCCTATCCTGTAGGGCCGTAAGGATGATATTATTCGCAAATCTTTTGGAAACAGCGAAGTGTTGCGGGGTAGAAAAAATCGTTTGTACGAGCACGACCGGAATTCTCGAGCCAGGAATGCCGGAGCCGCTGGCAAGTGAAGAGCGTCTCGCTTCGCCATCCCAATTCAAGGGACCTTACAAACGCTCCAAGTTTCTGAGTTATCTCGAAGTGAAAAAACGGGCGGACACTGGCTGGCCCATCGTAACCACGTTGCCCACCGCGCCCATCGGCCCACACGACCTGAGACCGACGCCAACTGGAATGATCATAGTCGCATTTCTAAAGGGACGAATCCCGTTGCTTGCCCGTACGGGACTCAACTTCGTCGACGTACGGGATTGCGCGCTCGGTCATCTTCTGACAATGGCGCGGGCCAAGTCCGGTGAGCGTTACTTGTTAGGCGGGATCAACCTGTGGTTGCGCGATTTTCGAAAACGTGTCGAACCCTACGCGCGCTACCGCACGCCACGTTTTTATGCGCCCCATTGGCTCAGCTTTCTCACCGCTTGCGCCAGCGAAACTTCCGCCAGGCTTTCGTCGAACCGGACTCCGTTTGTGACACGCGAATCCGTGCAAATGTCGCGCCGTCCACATTTTTCCAGCAATGCAAAGGCGGAAAACGAGCTCGGTTATTTTCCTACTTCCTCGATCGACCCCGCCATTCATGATGCGGTGGAAGATTTCGTCGCGGGCGGCCTCGTGCCAGTTGCTGCCGGCGGATTTGTTTCAGCGCAAGCGGGTCCGCGATTTTTTCGAATCGCGGATCGCGACGAAGCGGATCCCAAAATCGCAGCAGCTTCAACTCGCCATAACTGAAGTTGGGTCGAGCGTTCGGCCGCGTCTTCGCCTGTGTGATTCGAACAGGTTGCGGTGTGGCTTGCTCAACCTACAATTTCGTGCGCCCAACTATTTAAATCGAACGGGAATCGAAAAGTAATCCGTTGTTCTTAGCAAGTAGCTGGGCTCGACCATGCCGCGACGAGTCGATCCAAGTTCGTATCCATCGCCCGAGGGCCAACGCCCGGCGGTTTCCTCACCGATGGAACTGGAGCCTAAAGCGCATGATCCTTATGCAGCGTTCCGGTCTGGAGATTTCAGCTTGTTCACAGCCGGCAATCTACTTTCGATCACCGGCCGTCTGATGCTGGCTGTGGCGGTGGAATGGGAAGTTTATGCGCGCACTCATTCGGCGACCGCGCTTGGGCTGGTTGGCCTGGTTATTGCCGTGCCGGTCGTAACACTGTCTTTGCCGGCCGGCCATTTGGCGGATCGCTACAGTCGAAAGCGCATCATCCTTGTCTCGCAAATCTTTAGCTTGCTGACATCTCTGGCTCTCGCCCTGGTTTCTTGGAAACACCTCGCCATTCCCCTGATTCCGGCTTTGCGTGAAAGCAATCGAGTCCTGGCGGGCATCGCCGGGGTCTTCGAACGGCATCATCCCATCTTCCATTTCGACGACGCATCGATTCCGTTGATTTATCTTCTTCTTTTTCTCGGAGCAGTGGCGCGCACTTTCAGTTGGGCGGCACGCAGTTCATTTTTTCCTACGCTGATTTCTCGTGATGCCTTTGCGAACGCGGTGACGTGGAATAACAGCATTTTTCAAATTGGATCCGTTGTGGGCCCTGGGCTCAGCGGATTGCTGGTCGCCTACATCGGGTTCCCGTTTGTGTACCTGTTGGATGCGCTGTGCGCGTTTTGCTTTTTTCTTCTGGTTCTCCCGATTCGGCGCAGCAAACAGAGGCGCGACCAGAGCGAGGCAAGCACGTGGAAAAGTCTCATGGCCGGACTCCGCTTCGTGTTTCGCAGAAAAGTGATCCTGGCGACGATCACGCTGGATCTGTTCGCGGTCCTGCTGGGGGGTGCGACCGCATTAATGCCAATTTTCGCAGATCAGATTTTGCATTGCGGTCCGGTTGGCCTTGGCTGGCTGCGAGCAATGCCGGCGATCGGTGCCTTTGCGATGGCGCTGATGGTAGCACACCTGCCGCCAATGAAGCGGGCTGGCCAAAGTTTGCTGTGGTGTGTTTCCGGGTTTGGAATTGCGACTGTGCTGTTTGGTTTGTCTAAAATTTTCTGGTTATCGCTGGGCCTATTACTTCTTATCGGCGCCTTCGATAGTGTGAGCGTGATCATTCGTGGTTCCATCGTGCAACTGGTCACGCCGGATGAAATGCGCGGACGCGTTTCGTCGGTAAACAATATTTTTATCGGCACATCGAACGAATTCGGTGCGTTGGAATCAGGATTGACGGCTGCGCTGTTTGGTCCGGTGATTTCGGTCGTTGCCGGAGGCATTGGGACAATGCTGGTTGTGTTGGGCGTTGCGTTTCGATGGCCGCAGACGCGCAAGATCGGCGCGCTGGACAGGAATTTGCGCTAATTCGCGCATAGGGACGATGTGCTCCATGGAACGCATGGGACCAATGAAACAAATGCGGCAAGCGAGCTAAAACGCGCCGTGCAACGAGATCATTCCGTAAGGGGCGCCCCCGTCCTGATGGTAGCGCACGTCGGAGCGATAGAAATCGAAGTTTCTATACGGTTGGTAGCCGACTTCGCCGGTGGCGGTGATAATGTGGGAAATCTTCCAGTCGAATCCCGCCCCCGTTCGTACTTCGCTGTAGGTGAGGATTGCGTGGTTGAGCCTCGGTATTCCGTTCGCGCTCCCGAAATCGTCATCTACACGGTAACTGGTTTGCTTCACATTCCCCCCTACGTAAAGGGAGAGGTCCTTGTTCATCTCATACTGGAGACGGGGAGTCGGCAGCACTGCTTCTAGCAGCCACTGCGCTGCGATTTTCCAGCGAAGTCCGGCAACGGGGATAACCGGATATTTCCGCTCGATGTCGACGCTCACGCCCAGAACGAGCTGCAGGTTGGGACTATAAATGTAAGTGCCGCCGATGAGGAACGGAAGATTGAAATTGTCGTAACCTAAATTATCGAACTCAGTATCGTACACGCCGGGCTGACCTTCCGCCCTGACGATGATTGAATCGGAAAACTGCATATCCAGTCCCATGACCAGGCTGACGGACTGCAGCGTGTCCGGAAGTGCCGCATGATCCGGAAGTCCGAATGAGAATCGCTCCCACTCCGCGCCAAGCCGCAGAACGCCGAACTTGGTTCGCGGAGTGAATACCAGATGCACGATCGAATCGTTTTCGTCGAAATCGCTCACGCTCTTGTTAGGCCCGCGTTGGACGTCACCACCGCCGACGTAGGCGTCTTCCGCGGTATATTCAAAGGGGATGTGACTCACGGATTCGAACCAGTTGCCACTGTTTTCCTCGGCGAGAATTCGCGTCGCAAGCAACAACGACGACGCTGCGCAAACAGCACAGAAAATTCGACACTCAAGGCGCTTCACTGGTCAACGACCTCCACTCGTATCGCGCCGAAAGAGTGTGACAGCTTTGGTGATGTTTTTCATCGTCACCGACTCCGACGCAAGCCGTTCCACACCATGCAGAGAGCCCAGCGATGCAGCGGAGATCATGTCGCCGCGCCAGACCAGGGTTGAAGGTTTCCCTTCCACTGTAACAGGCCACATCTGATACAACGTGAGCGCAACATAGTAACCACCGCTCGCATAGTAAAGAGCATCCGCAGCTTGATACGTCCCGCCCGCCCCGCCGCGGCTGTAAGATGCGCCCAGCGTTACTTCGCCTTGATCATCCACATCGAGTAGCTCCCAATACAATTCCGGCTTGAGGGACCCAGCGCCGCGTCCAATGCCTGTGGCTCCAAGGAAGCTTGAAAACTGATTGCGAATTTTCCCTTGCTCGCGCAACAATCCGTTTACTTCGTCGCTCGCCCGAACAGATGGGCCGGCTTGATCGTAGGGCGGTTGCCCCGACATTCCGCTCGACACAAAGCTTTTCGTTCGCGCAGTCAATATGTCTGTCCAGAACGCCACAACCGGTGCAGGCATGGCGCCTCCTCCTCCTCCTCCTCCGGCTCCGGCAGAAAATTTCTTTGCCTCTTCCTTACTAATCTGGAGACTCGGACTGAGCTTTTGAGTCGCCGCAACGAATGAACGCACGGACGCATTCCCGGGCGCGCTTGTCAGCTTTTCAAAATTAGCCGGGGTAGGGTTCGAAGGCAGATCAGAGTGCAGATAAACCTTGAGTTCGCGATGCCTTGTTGCGTCCCATCCGCGCAACGCCTCGATTTGCTGGGCAGGCGAGGACCCCAGCGTAACGTAGCAGCTTTGGACCGCGAGAAATCGCGGATTACTCATCGGCGGTCCGTGCG
>Ga0070707_100004283_pt1 | contig 13370 bp, 13 predicted proteins | sample KBSK5502metaG_FD_65468 | JGI IMG/M metagenome (GOLD analysis project Ga0070707, IMG submission 65468) | Corn, switchgrass and miscanthus rhizosphere microbial communities from Kellogg Biological Station, Michigan, USA - KBS K5-50-2 metaG | ecosystem: Host-associated > Plants > Roots >... | reverse complement strand
AGAGCCGGCTTATGCTTCACAAATCTTACTCGCGGCCAGGATATGCTGCGAGTCTTTTACGCCTTGTTTGTTGGGAAACAGGGAAAGAAGCCAAGAGCTTGGCATGATATGCCGCAGAAACGCGGCCAGGAATCAGCTAAAATCATACATGCGAATGCCCCTTGTCAAACATCAAACGTCTTTCACCATTCTCGGCGGTCTGCTGCTTTTGCTCTTGGTAACGGCATGCGGTAGCAATACATCTAGCGCTACTTCTAGCTCATCCACAACAGCTTCTTCAACCCCAACCGCGACTCAAGCAGTTGGTACGGGAGCTTCGGCGAAAGAAAAAGCTCTCCTGCCGTTGATGACGCTTGTTGGTCAACCCACCGCGAAATTAGTTTCGGAACACCACACCTTTGAGGTGGACGGGAAGATCAAAAATGGTGACACCAAGCAGCACGATATTTACGTCCAGGTATCGCTGCTGGATGCTTCAGGTGCAATCGTGGGTTCAAGCGCTTTTTTCAACATGGATAATGTGCCAGGCGGCGCAACCGTAAGCTTTGCCATTCAAGGAACAACAATGCAACCGACCTGGGCGAGCATCCAGGTCAAAGTTGTCGGGCTGAGCGAGAATCTCGGCAGTTCGGGGGACGATTAATTGCCGTAAGCAGGCTTTTTGTTTCGGTACTTGCTGACAGGCGTGAGAACAGATGGGGAGAAAGCGAAGCGCAACTTTGCGGGGAAAGTCAACTATTTAAGTGGCAAGGGTCTGATTAGCAAAATTGCATTAATGTATCACATGGTAAGCAGCATGTTGATTAGCAGTTTTGAGGAAGGTGGTCAGGGTGTGTAAACAACCGACAAGATCACTTGATACCTGGCGAAGAAGTCTGAGACTTATTGCTTTTGTAAATTTGTGCGTTTTACTTGATATCCGGTCATAACTTGGACAAGTGACTCAGCAGGCTCACAGAAGAAATCGTCGTCTTGAGATCTGATGAAGCCTCTGGGCTTGCTTCAATCCCATGGCTTCTAATTTATGACCGGATGTCATATTTTTAAACGTCCACCTCGATCCCAATACCCAGTTCACGCGCCCTGGCATAAACATGTAAAGCCACAGCAACATCCTGCACCGCAACACCCACCGACTTAAAGAAAGTGACCTGGTCTGCCGCCTGCCGACCCGGCCGCACCCCTCTCACTAAGTCGCCCAGTTCAATCCAGCTTTCAGGTCGAGCAACCCGCCCGCTCGCTTGCAGCAGGTCGCCCGCTTCAACCAGCGCCGACTCGCGCTGGTCAACCACGATGCGGGCATGTGCAAGCGTTTCCGCATCCACCTCGCACATCTCGGGAGTGAATGCGCCAATCGCATTGATATGCGCTCCTGGTGCAACCCCGCTCCAATGAAAAAGTGGAGCAGTCGCAGTTGTAGCGCATGCCACCAGCAGCGCGCCTGCAAGAGCCTCACCCGTAGAAGAAGCGCGATGCATAGGGGGACATGATGGGCCAAGCATAGCCCGCAAGCTCGTAACCAGCTGTTGATAGTGCTCATCGTTACGATTCACTACACGCACCTCGCGTAAAGGGCGCACAGTATGGATGGCCAGTACCTGCATGGGAGCCTGCGCACCTGCTCCAAACAGCGCCAGTGTATCGGCATCCTCTCGAGCGAGTAGGGATGTTGCCAGCCCCGAGACAGCGCCTGTACGCATGGCAGTCAGCCACCCTCCTTCGAGAATTGCCAGCGTTTTACCGGTTGTGGCATCCAACAAAAGCACTGAGGCGTAGATACGCGGCAAATTTCTGAGTGGATTTCGTGGCATAACAGTCACCACCTTTAAACCAAAGGCGTGTCGTTCTATCGTTTGTAATAACGATGGCATCAGCAGAGCAACACCCTGCTCTGCAAGAGTAACTGCCATACGCTGTGGAGCCTCTGCCTGCCCGGCGCTCAACGCGCTGAAAGCAATGCGCATCGCTTCAATAGCCTCTGTCATATGCAAGCAGCGTTGGACATCGGCACGAGAAAGTATGAGGGCCATGAAACGATTCCCTTTCCTGTGCGTCATAGTATAGTAGTAAGATACCTGCTATCAGGCGGAATGATAAGTGTCCTATGCCGTTACCTTGATACGCGCCAATCGTCTGGCATTAAGGTATGATAAATGAGAGGCATCTGGCAAGAGGGAGCACTTCGGCGAACTAACCGAGCTGGGGTTGGATACTGGCTTCTCATCTGAAATTGAAAGCTCGTATCTTCGTGGCGAGGGAACTGGCTTCTCATCTGAGATTGAAAATCTTCTGCCACAACGAGAATAGCATCTGCTACGAATTTTACCTGATTTCTTCAATACCTTGGAGGTCCTGTTCATTGAAAATCGTCGTTACCGGTGGAGCAGGTTTTATAGGCTCCCATCTTTGTGCTCGTTTATTGGAAGACGGACACAGTGTGCTGTGTGTAGATAACCTTCTCACCGGCTCAGAGCAGAACATCGATTCATTGCGCAATAATCCGCGTTTTACTTTTTTACAGCACGATGTTACACACCCTTTTAGCTTCGAAGCCGATGCCATTTTTCACCTGGCAAGTCCGGCCAGCCCTATCGGCTATATGGAACATCCCATCGAAACCATCCTGGTCAACAGCCAGGGAACATATCAGATGCTCGAACAAGCTCGCAAGCAGAAGGCGCTTTTCCTGTTTACTTCGACTTCAGAAATCTATGGAGACCCCCTCGTGCACCCACAGCGTGAAGACTACTGGGGGAACGTAAATTCAATCGGGCCACGTGCTTGCTATGATGAAAGTAAGCGCCTTGGCGAAACACTCACCATGGAGTACTACCGTCAATACCAGATCAATGCGCGTATTGTACGTATCTTCAATACCTATGGCCCAAATAGCCAGGCAGATGATGGCCGCATGATACCCAATTTTATCACTCAGGCTCTACAAAACGAGCCCTTGACCATCTACGGCAATGGCAACAAAACACGCAGCATCTGCTATGTGAGCGACCTGGTAGAAGGTCTGTTGTTAGCATTATTCAAGCCTTACACCACCGGCGAAGTGTTTAACCTCGGGAATACGGAAGAGCATACCGTCCTTGAGTACGCTCAGACCATCATCCGGCTATGCAATGCTTCGTCCCCAATTGTATTCGAATCCAGCCGTATCGATGATCCAGAACGCCGCCGCCCGGATATTACCAAGGCACAACGTATGCTGGGCTGGCAGCTCAAAGTCTCACTGGAGGACGGACTGAAGCGCACTATTGAATGGTTCAGCACCCAAATGTCTCAATTATCATCTGTACAATCGTAGTATGTTAACGCAAGCATTCGGTAGAGATAGCAACGACTATGAGTAGCCAAAGCGTGGGCAAGTATGTTCCAACCCGCCGCGTTTCATGGCTCAGTACAACATACCGCGCCATGCGCAGCTATGCCACGTCATCAAACCTGATTGGCTTGATATGTGGAGTTGCTGTCATTTTCCTCTTGCTTGTTCCGCCTTTACCCTGGAATATTCGCCTGCCTCTTTACCTGATCGTGCTGGTATGGACAATACTGCGACCGCGCGTCGCGCTCTACTTGATGCCCATTTCCGTACCCTGGGGCTCGATAGATTTCATTGATATTAAAGGGCTACGCCTGAACAGCGCTGACCTGCTTGTGGTATTCCTGGCGATCGGGTGGCTCATGAGTTTTGGGCTGCGCCAGCAGAAAGCAGGACCACTCGATCGTGAGTCCGCACACATTCCTCTTTATCTCGTAGCAGCGATGCTGGCGCTAGTCGGCACAATGGCGCTCTCAATGACGACGGCACTGAATATCAGTTCCAGCTTGAAGGAAATCAGCAAATGGCTGGAATTTCTGGTAGTGGCTCTACTGGGAGCGCAATACCTGCGCACCCGCCGCCAGATCTGGACAATTATCGTGCTTATTTGCCTCGCAGGCATCTCCCAGGCTTTCTATGGCTATATTCAGGCATTTTTCAACATCGGCCCCCAGGCATTTATACGTGACGCGAGCCTGCGCGTTTACGGGACATTTGACCAGCCCAATCCTTATGCCGGCTATATCAACATACCCTTGAGCATTGCTCTCGCCTTGACCCTGCTCGGGCGTGGCTGGTTGACACGCATCCTGGCAGGACTCACCGCCATCCTTCTCGGCATCGCAGAATACCTCTCACAGTCACGCGGCGGAGAGATGGCGATTGCCGCGGCCCTCGTCTTTATCGTGTTAGCCGGTATGCCGCGCATACTCACACTGATGAGGGTGCTGATTATTGCATTGCTGGGCTTCTTCGAAGCGTTGCTTGCCGGTTGGATACCCCTACATATCTTCAACCCGGTACTGCACTTCCTGGGCCTGGTTCAAATTTCTCTCACACAACCCAGCAGCCAGGATTACTCTACAGCCGAGCGCCTGGCCCATTGGATCGCCGGGTTGCATATGTTCCTCGATCATCCTATCCTCGGCGTGGGTATCGGCAACTATGCCGATGCTTATCCCCAGTACTTTATTACTATCTTCGTAGACCCTTTGGGGCACGCGCATAACTATTACATCAATATCGCGGCTGAAACCGGTTTTATCGGATTGACAGCTTATGTACTTTTCCTATTCGCCATGTTTGTTGCAGGCGTGACTGCGCTGCGGCACATCAACAAGAAATACGAGCAGGCTAAGATGCAGGAACCAGAAGCGCAACCCGTGATCGAAGCGCCCCTGGGCAGCCGCAACAAGCTTAAGCTGCTACTGCGCCCGCTTAGCCTGGCGCAACATTATCGCAGGCAAAAGCAAGATGCAATCGCCGCTATGCTCACCAACGATAGAGCTTTAGCGATAGGACTTCTGGCTGCCTTGATTACCGTCAGTGTGCATAACCTGGTCGATGATCTCTATGTTCACAGTTTGACCACTCTTATCGCGTTACTCCTTATTGCTCTTATCCGTCTAGAGTGGGTAACGCCCGGCGTGACGGACTAAAGGTATTGGCATTGGAGGAAATCTTGATTACGCGGAATACTAGTAGTGCTTCCAACACAGATACGCAATCTGTACTAGACGATCAAGCAGAGTCTATCGAAACTAAGAAGGCAGAACTCCTCGACCAGGAAACCCTGGAAGAGCCAGAGATATCACAAGAGCAGCTGTCAATTGGAAAGCGACTCCTGAACTGGCGCACTCTCATACCGCTGGTCATCGTCATAGTCGCACTGGTTTACTTTGCACAAAAAGCCAACATCAATCCACAGCAGACCTGGGCGTCAATCCGTACCGCCAATATATACTTCGTTCTTGCTGCGTTCACTATTTATTACCTCTCATTTCCCATACGTACACTCCGCTGGCAGTTGCTGCTGCAAAATGCTGGTTATACGAAAGCGAATGAGATTGAATTACCGAAATTCTGGAAACTGCTTGAAATCATCTACATCTCATGGTTCGCAAATTCGATCGTTCCCGCAAAGCTAGGCGACCTGTACCGGGCGTACCTCTTGCGCAAGGAAACAGGCCTCCCGACATCAAGGACGTTTGGTACAGTAATTGCTGAACGCCTGCTGGATCTGATCGTTTTGCTGCTGCTCTTTATCCCGGCAGTGATGATTAGCCTGCACGAGAATCTGCCGTCGCAGCTGCAGACCGGCTTGAAAATAACCCTGGTAGTCGTAATAGCCGGTATCGCTGGACTGTTCTTACTGCGCCTGTTTCCCGCACAGATTGGCAGGCTAGTGCCAGAGCGTTTCCGCGGCCACTACAATCACTTCCAGGAAGGCACCCTGGGCTCATTCCGCCGCGTCCCTATTTTAACACCCCTCACAGTTGCCGTGTGGGCCTGCGAGTCATTGCGCTTCTTCTTTATCGCCTTGGCACTCAACCTGATTGGAGGAAGCTTCCTGCACATCTTCTCTGCTGCACTCTTCATCGCGCTTGGTGAGGCACTGCTCACAGTAGTCCCATTCACTAGCGGCGGTATCGGCCTGGTCGAAGGTGGCATGCTGGCTATGATAGCGCTCTTCACGTCCGAGAGGAGCCTGGCAGCGGCAGCCATCCTGCTTGACCGCACAATCAGCCTGTTCAGCCTATTAGTATTCGGCTTCATCGTATTCATGATCGCCTTCGGCAGGCAAGCCGCGAAGCAGAATCGGCCAAAAAAAGCCGTGGCCTTTCCACAAAGGAAGCTTGACACTATCTAGGCACTCAATTATAATTTTCGCGCATGGTCCACGAGGTACGCACCGTCAGGTTAGATACTCTGTGCGCCTCGAATACAGGCCACAAGGGGGTGAATCCCGTTGTCAGAAGTGAAAATCAGCGAAAACGACTCGTTTGAAACGGCACTGAAGCGTTTCAACCGCAAGATTCAGCAAGACGGCATTCTGGCTGAATCTCGCCGCAGAGAGCATTACGAAAAGCCGAGCGTCAAACGCAAGAGAAAAGAAGCCGCCAGGCGGCGCAAAGCAGCCCACAAAGGACAGTGAACTACCACGGGGCTAAAGACCCCGTGGCTTCTTCGGAAGCCCAAGTTCACCAGACTCGTTTCCAGAAATGGGAACACCGTTCGATGGGTCATGACACCGGCGGTTGACGCATCAGACCGCCGCTCCGTCGCTGCTAGTTAAGTAGGCTTGGGGTAAGGGCCGGTGCTAGCAGCGTAAAAAGCCTTCGAACACTGTCGAGATGAGGCCGGATTCGCTTCGTGGTTACAGCGAAGCGATACGCACAACCCGGCACTTGCCGGAGCATTTTTCCGAAAGGAACCATGGTCATGAATGAAGTCTATGTGCTTTCACCGGACAGAGTGCCTCTCATGCCGTGTTCCTGCGCGATTGCCCGTTTATTACTCAAGCAGGGAAAAGCAAAGGTGGTACGCCGTACCCCTTTTACCATCAAGCTGCATACTCCGCCAGAGGGCACCTACACCCAACCATTGACATTGGGCATAGATACGGGCAGTTCAGTCATTGGCGCTGCCGTTTCTGATGCAAGTGGAAATGTCCTGTACCTGTCAGAAGTGGAAGTGCGCAACGATATTGCCCAAATTATGAAGGAACGGGCCGCGTTACGCCGCAACCGCCGTCAACGAAAAACGCGCTATCGCCCGCCACGCTGGTTGAACCGCAAGAACTCGATCAAGACGGGGCGCTTCTCACCCACGATGAGAAGCAAAATCGACGCGCATCTGCGGGAAATCCGTTTTGTGCAATCCTTGTTGCCGATCACGTCCATGGTCCTGGAAACAGGAACCTTTGATCCCCATGCCCTCAAAAATCCAGAGGTACTTCAGAACAAGTGGCTGTATCAAAAAGGGATCAACTACGGGTATGCCAATACCAAAGCGTATGTCCTTGCACGAGACGGCTACACCTGCCAGCATTGCCAAGGCAAATCGAAGGATCAACGGCTTGAAGTGCATCACCTTGTTTTCCGAAGTCAACACGGAAGCGATGAGGAAGCCAATCTGTTGACGCTGTGCAAACCCTGTCATGATGCCCTCCATGCTGGAACGATCACGCTCAAACAGAAAGGCACGAGGAAGGGAGCGCTTCTGCATGCTACCCAGATGAACAGTATTCGCATGCAATTGCTCAAGCAGGTTCAGGCAGAAGAAACCTGGGGCTTTGTCACGAAAGAACATCGCCTTCTTGCAGGCCTGCCCAAAGAACATTTCACTGATGCAGCAATCATAGCCACGAGAGGGAAGACACCTGTTTTCCAGGTGAATAGCGTTCTTCTGAAGAAATGCGTCCCTGATGGGGATTATCAGCAAAGCAAAGGGAAAAGGAGTGAACAACGCATTACGACCGGCAAGATAGCAGGTTTCCGTAAGTTTGATAAAGTTCACTACCTGGGTCAGGAATACTTCATCAAGGGCAGAATGGCAACCGGATATGCGATTCTGATGGATATTCATGGCAACAAGGTCGCTTTGAAACCGATTCCCAAGTTCGAGAAAATGGAGAGAGTGAGCGCCCGGTCATCATGGATGATCAGTCAAAAAATCATGCAAAGTTGCTCATCCTCTACCACTTGGTAGCACTCCCTTAACTGGTGGACGTTCATCAAGCTATCTTGAGAGGCGTCGCTGATGATCCTCTCCTCACCCTTTGATTTGAGCCTCTTGACCGCTTTGCTACTCCATTCGACCAAATTTTGTGGCGTATCCATTTTGCCCATGTTACAGTGTTCTCAGACGAGGTGAAATACCCGCATCATATGGGACCTATGAACACTCGGGAAACGAATACAGGAGGAACAATAGCGATGAAATCAGTCAACGACTATCGGGGCCAGGAATTGCAATGGGTCCATCCCCACCGGCTTCGCGCTGAATACGAACTGCGTGCAGGTGACGAACTGCTCGCACGCCTCTCCCACACAAGAGCGCTCTCGTCGCCTGTCCATGCAGAGACCGCAGATGGCAACTGGTTGCTTGAGCGCAACCGCCTACGCCAGACGATTGCGGTTCGGGCCCTCGACACACAAGCAGAGCTGGCTACTGTCATACGTGGGAAGAGCGGCCGGGCCACCCTCCTCATTGCTGATGGGCGCGAGTACAGGTGGCAGTGTACCAGCTTCTGGCGCGATGCCTGGACCTGGCGAACCCGCGAGGGGACTCCTCTGCTCCACATGAGAAGCGGGGCGCGTGTCCAACTTGAACCAGCCGTGCAAGGTCTCCCCGAGCTTGCCCTGCTCGCAACGGTGGGCTGGTACTTGCACAAGCTGCAAGAAGAAGAGGCTACCTTTGTCGCTGCACTTGTCCCTATCATGGGGTAGCCTTGATGTCACCTTGCCGCTTTGCAGGGGAGGGGAGAAGACTGAGCAACGCATTCATTCCAACAGGCGACCACCTTAGGCGGACGCCCGCGTGGGCGTTTGGGAGCTGTCGGATCGGGCAACGGCTCGCCCGGCACGTGCGGCAATCGATCAACCGCGCGGTCAACCAATGCTTTACTGAGCACGAGGGCGCGCAATTCGCCTACGAACACCTGTCGGTCGCCTCGATGAAGTACAAGGCCAGAGCCATGAACGCCTATTTGTACGCTTCCAACCTGGCCCACATCCCGAAGCAGCTTGCCTGGAATGCCGCCAAACGGGGTGTCGCCGCAATCAGAGTCAGAAGCGCTTATACCTCCCAGGCGTGCAGTGTGTGCTATTATACACATAGGAAGAAGCGGCCCAACCAGCAAACGTTTTGCTGTGTGGTCTGCGGCTACAGCACGCACGCCGATCTCAACGCAGCGATCAACATCGAGCATCGCTGGGGAGACGATGAACTACGCGCCTGCAAGGACCGGAAAGCGGTCAAAGCTTTGCTGCTGCAGCGACATGAGGCACGGAAGAAGCAAAACGGTTGGCCGTAGGACCCGCCGCCCGCCCAGTTCGTTCGTCAACGGGCGTAGGTGAAGGTTAGAAGTTTGGGCAGATGTCCTATTTGTCCAGATTTGTAGCAACTATTGTTTTTGTACCGAGGTACCATGGTAGAACTCTCTATAGATCTGGGCGATGAAGAGAGCGATCACGCTTTTCAACAGCAACTTTCTTCCCTCACGCTTGAAACAGTAGTCAACCAGACCCTACATCAAGCAGGGATAACACAACCTGTAACCCTTACGCTGCTGATTACCAACGATGAGACCATCCAGGCTCTCAATCAACAATACCGGCAGCAGGACAAACCCACCGATGTGCTCTCGTTTCCACTGCTCGACAGACCACTTGCAAATGCACCCGCCGATCAACTATGGATACCACCTGAAGAAGCAGGTGGACCTGCATCAAAACACATCTTTATCACTCCATCCGAACTGACCACCGAAATGACTACCAATCTGGGCGACATCGTAATCTCATGGCCAACGGTGCTGCGGCAGGCCGCCGAAAAAGGTCACAGTCCCACCTACGAATTGCTCTACCTTCTCTCACATGGCGTGCTGCACCTCGTCGGCTACGACGATCAAACCGAAGCAGGTTACCAGGCGATGATACAGATACAGCAAGCTGTGATGGAAGCAACCGGGGGGAAAGCATCCTCCCATGAGTGAGTCCACACCCCCGCCAGGACAGCCGCGGAAGAGCGGTTGGGCGAATTTCATCGCTGGTTTTGGTTTTGCTTTCAGCGGACTCTGGTACGTGCTGCGCACACAGCGTAACGCGCGCGTGCATATAGCTATCGCCATTCTTGCAATTTTGCTGGGCATTGTGCTGCGCATCTCCGCCGTCGAGTTTGCAATAGTCTTCGTAGCGATTAGCAGCGTGTTCATTGCGGAGATGTTCAATACAGTCTTCGAGTTGTGTATTGACCTGGCTTCACCCAACTACCATCCTCTGGCGAAAATTGCCAAAGACGTGGCAGCAGGAGCGGTCTTATTGAGCGCTATACTTTCCGTCGTGATCGGGTTGTTTGTTTTTGGTCCGCATTTGTGGGGACTTCTACACAAATAGCTTTTTCGACTCCGGGCTCCCCCGGCATGGCTAGAAGCTCGGGGGACTTCAGCCATGCTAACCTATCATCCCCCCTACTTCACACGTGAAACGTACTGTCCGGTGCGCGTATCAATACGTATTTTGTCACCAGGATTTACAAATAGCGGTACATTGATGACAGCGCCAGTTTCTAAAGTCGCCGGTTTAGTGACATTGTTGGCCGTATCACCTCTCACACCTGGCTCGGCGCTCTCGACCGTCAGTTCCATGAAGTTGGGCATCTCCACAGATACTATCGTCTCGGTTTCACTATCAACCAGCAGCTCTACAACGTCCCCTTCTTTGAGGAAGCGTACAGCATCGCCCAGCATCTCTTTAGAAAGCGGCTGCTGATCGAAAGTCTCAGTATTCATGAAGTAATAGTCATCGCCATCGACGTACAGGAACTGCCAGTTCTGATGCTCAACCCGCACGGCATCAATCTCCTCGCCCGCGCGGAAGCGCACCTCAATAACTCGTCCTGTTCTCAGATTTTTCAGGTTTGCACGTACAAACGCACGCCAGTTTCCAGGGCTGACATGATGAAACTCGGTTATCGTAGACAATTCGTTGTTATAGCGTATCACCATGCCGTTGTAAAAATCGGCTGTAGTTGTGGCACCCAAGGGAGGGTTCTCCTTTCTTCCAAACAAAAAATCACGTTTCGATTGTATTCATGAGATCAATCCAACAAGTCGTTTCACCGCTCTATCCTGGGCCGGCGTAATATAGGTCTGCTTGCGAATTAATCCCATATACCTTTACCTCCATGATGTCATTGTATAACATCTCAGAGATTCATATCAGTAAGCTGTCATCCTGAGCGCAGCGAAGGATCTCTTCGTCCGGTGAGCTAGACTCTTCGCGGAGTTTCCCCTGAGCGAAGCGCATGGGCTCAGAGCCTGCCCTTGAGCGCAGCGAAGGGGTGACAGGCATTCTCTCCAAATGTCTAAAGATTTTTCCGCATGTGGTCACATTAATAGTTTCTTCCTTCTCGAATAGCTTCTAAGTCAAAAGGCTGGATACTCTCGCAATATGCTCCGCAAACTTCGCGAGCCGTTTCTTTTTCAGATTCTCACGCAGCACCCAGTTAATATCGGCATCGCCCCACGTGGCACACTCACGCATCAAGGCAAAACCTCTTTCAGGAGTAGCCGCGACTACCACGCTGACCGTGTACCCTAACGCCTGGCGTAACGCACGCACATCTTCCCGCTTGCGTTCGGTGACAGGCATAGCATGTAGACGCTCCAACACAAGCTGCTGTATAGCCAGTGCCGCATCGATCATCGCAGGCGTGTGCAGCAAGGGCGGTTCAGCAATAGCCGCAATGCTGGCTCGCTGCTGGAAGCAATTGCCTTTCGTGGCCAGTTCCATCAGGTACTCGATGGTTTCTTCCGGCACTACAGGCAGCAAGCGCTGAAATGCAATCGCTACCCCTTCGCGCACCCGCCACGCACTGCTAGAAGCAAACTCACCCAACAATGCAAAAATTTCTCCGCGCCACGCTGATCGCACGGCTGCGCATGCACCAAACGCTACAACGCCACAGAGAACTATGAACTCGTCAGGTGTATTACTTGCAACCCCTTTTTCTTCGTCCACAACAAGATAATGCAACAACTTCCGTACTTCATCAGGTTGTTCTGAGACAATTGCAGCAAGGAGATTACTTACATCACTGACCAGCTCTAGATTCGCACGCGAACCCGGTAAGCGACTCTGCTCGCGTAAGTAATACTCTAAAGGACGCTGGTCCCCCTTCAAAGCCCTCTCTATGAGGGATGGCATGGTATCATACATGGTGTATCACCTCTCTAAGCGTCCGGCGGGTTGATGGCAACAGGTCATCCCATGCGCTGGTCTGCCAATCATCGAGATTGCTTTCTGGGGTAATCCAGGGTGGGAGAGAAACCAGCAGAAATTGCGCCAGGGAGCTTACAAACGGCTCGTAGGTCTCTCGTAGCTCGGCCAGCTTCTGCTCCGTTGCCAATTCCTCGTTCAAAAGGATGCCGGATGCCGCAAGCACATCCCGGAGGCGGGCAAATTCGGCCGGTGGCAGCCGATTCCCCCCCGTTGTTATGGGCGGCGTATTAAAGACCTGGGCAAGGTCGACGACTGCATGCCGGGCGATGGCAAAGGTAAACCTGGCCGGTTCGGCCGGCAGACCCTCAATGCCCGCCAGGATCAGCGCACATGTATCCAGGATCGTCGTCAGGGCTTCCAGCCAGGATTGTTGGTCATGTTGTGAGCGGTAGTATGCCAGGACGGGATACGACAAGTGGCTCTCCAGGATGTCCGCGCACCACAGTTCCCAATCATGCAGGATTAGCCGCAGTTCCTCGACATGCTTGCCAGCGTGATTGCGACGGAGGATCTCTGCAGCGCTTGCTGGAGAACCTGCTCGTGCGTCCAGCAGCGTGATTCTCAGTTCCCGCCGGGAGAACGCCTGGTAGATGACGGGCACGTAGCTGATCACCAGTGCCAGAAAGATGAACCCCAAAGCGACCTCGGCCACCACCAGCAAGCGGACCACCCCTGGCACAGGGGTGACATCACCCAGGCCAAGCGTGAAAAACGTGGTGCCGCTCAGGTAGAGATAGGTGAGGAAGCCGATCGCCTTGTCAGGGGCATTCAGTGGAAGAGCCAATCCCCACAGCAGCAACCCAAATCCGAAGACGAAGAGCACGGCCCAGAACGCGAACAGTGCCAGCAAGGAAAGCGGGCCAAAATAACTCAGATAGGATTCCCGTCTTGCGCCCGATCGCATCAAGCGACCGAGGAATCTCCACACAGTCCAGGTCACGCGAAAGTACAAGCGGGTGATCCGGATTCGTCTTATCACCCGGCGGGGCAAGACGATCGTCTCAAAGGCGTCCTGGGCGACCAGCAGGATCACCACA
>Ga0070707_100004282_pt1 | contig 13371 bp, 7 predicted proteins | sample KBSK5502metaG_FD_65468 | JGI IMG/M metagenome (GOLD analysis project Ga0070707, IMG submission 65468) | Corn, switchgrass and miscanthus rhizosphere microbial communities from Kellogg Biological Station, Michigan, USA - KBS K5-50-2 metaG | ecosystem: Host-associated > Plants > Roots >... | reverse complement strand
ATTGCTGCTGACCGGATCGACCGGCGTGATCCCGAGGCAATAACAGACCGCGCTGTTCGCCGCGCTGCCGCGGCCCTGGACCATGATGTTGTGCTCGCGGCAGAAATTGACGATGTCCCAGACAATCAAAAAATATCCGGGGAAACCGAGTTTGGTGATGAGCGCGAGTTCTTCTTCGAGCTGGCGTTTCACTTTCGCGCTGACGGCGGCGTAACGCTGTTGCGCGCCAAACCAGACGATCGTGCGCAAAAACGATTCCATGCTGTGACCAGCGGGAACTGGAAACTCGGGAAATTCGTAACCGAGATTTTCCAGTGAAAATGTGAGTCGTTCGGCCAGGTGCGACGTGTTTTCGACCGCTTCCGGCAGATCGCGAAAGAGTTCCCGCATCTCGCGATCGCTCTTCAAATGCCGCTCGGCGTTTTGCGCGAGCAGCTTTCCGGCGGCATCGAGATGGGTGTGCTCGCGGATGCAAGTGAACACATCCAGCACTTCGCGTCCGTACGGCTTTGCGTACTGGACACCGTTCGTCGCCAGGATCGACAATCGATGCGCGTACGCAAGATCGACAAGTTGCCGGTTCACCTGCTCTTCGCCACGAACGAAATGCCGCTGAACCTCAACGAAAACATTTTCGTGTCCGAAAATGTCGATCAAAGTCCGAGCGCGATCTTCGAGATTCTGGGGAGCATATGCGCCTCGCATGCGATGCAAGTCCGGCTCGGACTTTCCGGCGCCCTCGCCGGAAACGTTTTTGTTCGGGGTCCGTTCGGCGAGGCGCCGAACGTTGCACGCGGGGGCGGGGGCGCTCCCCAATCCAAATAACGCCACCAATCCTTCCGCGAATTCTGGCAATTCGCTCCATTGCACCGCGCATTTGCCTTTTTCGCTCCGGAGATGCGCCTGCGTCAGCAGCTCGCATAAATTTTTGTAGCCGGTCCGGTTTTCCACGAGAACGGGCAGGATGCCTCCATCCTCCATCGACAACTCGGCGCCGATGATCGGACGCACGTTGTGTTCGCGCGCCGCGACGGAGAAACGTTGCGCGCCGTAAACCCCGTTGCGATCGAGCAACGCCATCGCCGGCATTTCCAGCTCGGCCGCGGTGTGCGCTAATTGCTCGGGGAACGATCCGCCGCGCAAAAAACTGAACGCGCTGCAGGAATGTAACTCAACGTACATGAAATTAATGGAGGGACACGCGCCGTCGTGTCTCAAATGTCAGGGCGCCGACAGCGCGGACGCCCCCCAACAGAAATCGGTCAGTCATAGATTCCATCCACCTTCCAAGTACCCTCAGCCTCGTGAGCGCGAATCAGATCGCCATTCTCCAACTGCAAGTCCCACTCGGCGCGTGCCCACGATTTTTCGTCCCACCAATTTCCAGAGAGCAAATATGGGCCGTTTTGATCGATGACTTTGCCGCCAATGTTGCCACTCTGAAGATGTCGGTCTTTTGAAGTGAAAATCGATGCCGCGGGCGCCGGCCGAAATCGGCGCAACGCTGGTTTCGAAATTTGGAGGGACCGCCCCTGTGCCGCCTGTGAATTTCTTTCGTCATTCGACATTCGGATTTCGTCATTTTGCGCCCAGCTAAATGGCTCCATCCGGAACGCGTCCGGCCGATGCGTTTCTTCTTTTATCGGGGTACCGACACGATCGCTGCCGAGCAGCGCGCTCAAACGCGCGAGCGTTTCGTAAAGTTGCTGCGGATTTCTTAAAGCGGTTTCAAACAATCCAAACTGCTGCGACACCGGCCGGATCGGTTGCGCACTCAGTGCCACCGCGACGATCGGATGCTCTGATTTAAAATTCTCCAAGTGCGTTTGAAGCATCCGGAAGAGAAGATCGACATCGTTGGTCGGCTCCGGGATTTTGAAAACCCGCTCGTAAACTTGTTTATCCGCCACGGCGGATCCGTCCGATGGCGGATTCGAAAAACTGATCACCAACGTCAGTTCTTCCGCGACCAGATAGATCGCGCTCAACCGAAACGCGAGCTGCTCCAGAAAACGACGAAGCATGAACAGCAGCGGCTCGGCGGTTTCGATCTCATGATCAAACTCGAAACTTTCCTCGAATGATTCCGGCGGCTGAACAAATTTCAGAAGCCGCGTTGCTGTTCCATTTGCCCGTTCCCACAGCCGAACGGCTTCCGGCCCAAGCCGGGCCCGGAGATCTTCCTTATCCAGCGCCGCGAGCTGTCCGAGAGTATGAATTCCCCATTTGTGTAGAATCGCGAGAATCCGCTCTGTTGACTCCGAGCTCCCAGCTCCAAGCTCCAAGCTCCCAAATGCCATGCCGCCAATTTACGGCAAATCAGGCTATATGTTCAAGTGAACACTTTACCTCTGGCCGCAAGCCCTTTTCAACGACGACTGCTCAGTCAAGTCACCCGCGCTTCGCGGATTCGAGCCTGATATTCCAGCGCCGGCTACGGCCGAAATGTCAAATTGCCTGCTCGCGAAAACTTTCGGAGTTTAGATACGACCCCATTTTTCCCAAACGGTTTTGCTCACCTACCTGGCAACGAAACAGCATTGCACGGGCACCAAGTTTTTCCCTACCGGCTAGCGTTCGAATTCGATGAGATGTTTTCCCGCGCTCTGCAAACCTTCAATGCACATCCGGTCGATCAAATCCAAAGCGCGCGTACGAAGCGGTGGCGCCTCGAGTTGGGCATACGCACGGAAAACAAGCTTGCCAACGGTACTTTCATCAGCCGCAATTCCTGTCCTGATGTCGCGCGCTTTTTCAGTACACTTCATTACGAATGTGTCGCAAACATCCAAAATCGTTTCCGGGACGCGCTGGCGTGTGTCATCGAGTGCGTGGAGTAGATAAGTTGGTTCTTCACCAAAGGACCGACTCTCCAGAAATAAACGGATTAGAGCGTCATAATCCGTAAGCGGCACATCCGGCTGTTGCCACAGATGCCAAAAGCAACCTGCGGCATGCTCTCGAACCTTTTTGTCTTCATCATTGAAGAGTTTAACCAGAGCGGCCTCACACCAGGAACGGCAGTCCGCATTGGTCAGGTTATGGCGCGCGACCCCTGCGGCCCCAAGGCGGCAGGCGGGGTCGCCTGCCATAGCCGCGTCAGATAAATCGTCGAGATTGCGATGATATAGACGTGCGAGACACGCCAAGCTCCCGCCAGACTCGCGCACCTTCTCTATAGGTGAATGAAGCATTCTCTCAACAATTGGGCGGAGGTCGTTTATATACTGGCGTAATCCACGACTAACAAAATCGTCTACGTAACGTGTAGCCAATAGCTGATCGTTGGCGTTGAGGAGCTGTTTGAATAACGAGATCGCCCGTGTCGGCTCATACACTGCTACAGCCGCCATTGTCGAAGCGGCGCACGCTCGAACCGCGATGCTGGGATCGTTTACACACTGCTCGATTTCCTTCCGAAAGACCTCCAAGTAAGCTTTATCATGGAGAATGAGATCGCGGATTGCTTCAATTCCGTGTCCACGAACCGAATTGATGCCGCGAAATAGTGGATCTTTTTCCTCCTCGGCGGCCTGTTTCGGATCAGGATAGTCAATCGCCATGCGCTGAATAAACTTCACCGCATCGTCAGGGAGCGGGATGTCCTCAATTGAAGCAAGCAAGTCGAGGGCAGCCATCAAGCATGCAGCGTCATCAAGCTCGAAGACCTGACGAGCTACTTCTACTTTTAATTGCGGATCGACCAGCGCGTTCTTGAGACCGTAAAGGACGTTCATAAAATAGCTCGCGTTCGTCCCCTTCGGAAATTGCAATGCCAGTCGGGCGAAACGTTCTGGATCTTTCTTCACGAAATCCTGAAATAGCCCCGCCAATTGAAATACACCGCCCCGCTCAGGATGCTTCCAGTCATACGAACCACGGTCAGTTTCGTACTTGGCAATTGCCTGGAGCCATTGCTCGTCTGACATGTGCTCGGCGGCTTCTTTGGGAATGGGCGAGCCAACAGTGTAGGAACGTATCCCGTGGGGAGGTCCTTCGGGTTGGCGAAACTTTCTCTGCCATTCTGCCAATCGAGCGGTTATTTCAGCGCTTCTGCGATGCGGAGCGAGTGCTGACGCCAGCGTGTACGCACGGTATCCACGATGGCGGAAACCTTCTTTCGAGCGTTCGTACGGCGTGCTGAATTCGAGGACTGTGCCTTGAAGTTTGTGAAAGATTTCGTTGGAGCAATGCGTCGAACATTTTTCTAGAAGTGTGCGGGACATCCAAAACGGACTATCAGAGAATCCACACTGAAGTCGTGCTGGGTCATCCACCAATAGAGACATCGCCTCGTCCGCGAAAAGTTGTGGCGCGGAAAGATACGCGCTCAGAAGGAGATGATTGGCAGTGTAAAGACGGCTCTTATTAAGGAGAGCAATAAAGGGACGGAGAGCTTCCGGGCTCTCCCTTCCTAAGGCCTCGAACGCACTTTCGCATGCGCCCAGATACGCTTCCTCGAGACCGATGTATTGGCTTCGAAATCGGATTGGCCAAATGCGATCTCGCGGCAATCCATCGCCGTTTTCATATACGCATGATTGTGATGCGCGAAGGATTGCAGGCAATACTTCGCCCACGAATTCCTTCGGTGCCCTTTTTGCGCATTGGAACAGATCATCAACCCCGAATTGATCGTCCACCTGTAGATGTGGTTGCTGTCCTGCAGCAACGGTCGTTTTGGCCACGGCCACTCGCCGATCTAACCAGTGAGCGGCTACTTCTGCGCACCAAACGGGCTGATCCTCTGCGAGTCCGTGCAGCATGCTCCAAAATGTCCCATTCGAGGCAAATCGGTCGCGGGCATCGTCGAGCGTTCCATTGTCCAGAAGTCGCAGGAAGAGATCGAATAAGCGGCGGCTGTTTTGAAGCTTTACCCATTCCATAACGCACCGCAGCCGGTCATTCCATTTCCCGTCCCGTCCGATAAACGGCTCAAGCAATTCTGCTACGCGATCTCCATGCGATTCCGCCTGCCAGCGCAGGTAGAATGTCATCCTGTCTTCGAGCCAGTCCTCTTTTGAGTGAAGCCAGCGTTCGAGGTAACCTAACCGATCCGCTGCTTTAAACAGCGTCCGCGAAGTGAAAAAGGAATCCCACGCGCGGGAGGCGATCTTATGTGGGTTGGGTAGGTTTTTCCGTTGACAATCCAACTCGGATTCCAAACACGGCATTAGAACTCTCAATTCCTTGTCACGGGCGTCAGGAAAGCTGGCGATGAGTTCAAGCACGAGTAGTTTCAAATGCGGACGAATCTTTCCGCTGGCGAGTGCCCACTGCACATTCTCTATGTAACGATTAAAGTCATCGTCTCGGAGGTAAACGAGCACCTGGCGCAACTGTGCACGACGAAATAGTTGCTGTTGATCGTTCTCTAAGAACTGAATGAACTCTTTTTCGTTACTCGCGACGTTCCTCGCGAAACAGTAATCAAACAGACTTTCGTGACCGAAACCGTATCGTCGGCCATCAAAAGTGAGCACGCCTTCCGAAACCATCGCCGCGAGGAATTCGGGCGCGAACTGATCTAATCGAGCTTTCGGCACAGAAAGCTCTTCGCGCTTACTCATTTCTTCTGTGAGTTTAGCTAAAACAGGGTTCCACTGCGTTGAATCCTCCGGGCGCCGCTCCGACACTGCGCGCCGTTTGGCTTCCCAGTATGTGTCCAAGAGCTCCTTCTGAGTAACGAAGCTCGGCTTTTTCTCTTGCGCCAACCCTGATTCAACAAACAGAGAAAGATTCTGCGGAAGACGAAGAAGTTCGATTTGTTTTGCAGAGAGCCGGCTGGGATCACCGCCATCTGCGGTTATGACCTTTTTCACTTCCGCGTCTGAGAGTGAGCCAATTGGTGTCGGCTTTACGTTTGGCGGAAGCAGCCGACGAATTCTGCTATCATTGTCGAAATCGAATTGCCGGCATGCCATCACGAGATGAATTTGGCGTGATGTACGGAGCCCACGAACTTCCTCTGCCAGGGCGGCAATAACTTCGAAGAAATCCGGATGCCGGCCAGACGTCGCACTAACATAATCAACCTGGTCGATTACTAACGCTACCGGTCGATCAGGATAACACTGGGAGAGAACGATGGCCGGCGATTCTAAAAGATGAAGTCTCTGCCCGAGCCCTTCTGTCGATACAACCGGCTCGATACGATCCAAACGGAAAGCGAGCACGGGGATTTTCGAACTAGTTAGGCCTTCAACGACCTGCAGCAAACCAGCGCTTTTTCCACCACCTGCCGGGGCCGTCACCAAAATATCTAATGATCGTCCACTTTCTCGGATCATTTTGACGATGTCCGCAGCGATTTGGCGCGGGATGCTGTCACCACGAATAAGTTTCGCTCGTTGTCCGGCTACGTAGGTAGCCGTTAGATACCGCAGGAAACGAGGCAGCTCCGCGGTTACTTGCGACTTGCGGCCATGAACTCCATGTGAATCAAGGTGCTTCCAGATATCGTCCGCTGTTAATCTTCTATGAACGCTTTCGAGGTACAAATCTCGTAGAACGGCGAGTGCTGTTTGTGGCTCCCCCGTCAGCCAGGCTTTGAAAATCGGAGTTAAGAGAGCTTCAAGTGTAGACTCTCTACCGCCTTCAACTCGGATTTTACGCAAGAAAGCAAAGACTTCCGCACCTGAATTATAACCGAGATGCTTCCGAAGCTCTTTGAACTGTCCTTTCCAATGTTCTGAACTAACGAACTTCTTTTCGAATTCTGGCCAGTCCAGCGCCTCGTCCGCGCTTTCGGCAAGCGAGCGAAGCTCCGGTGCATCAGAAATCGACGCAAAAACACATGATTCACCTACGTCGACCCGTTGCCGAAAGAAATCGAGAACGCCCTCGCTTTTTAATAATTGAAGGGACCACGTTTTCTGGCTGAGCACCTGCCGCTTTGCCTGCCAATGCTCATGTCCTCCGCCGCGCTCAAGAAAGAACTCCGCACCATCAGTTCCCGGTTCCTCAATGCGGATGGCATCTGCCTCTCCTGAAAGCACCTCGACCATTCCGACAACGCCCCAAAGGGCTTCGTGTCGGAGACCAGCTTTACCTGCAGGACCACCGGGTAGAGTACTCATTGTATAAATCGAACGTGCTTGAATTGTGGATAACCTGTGTCCGAATCTGGAATTATCCAACTATGAGTAGATAGCTTCTCGGTTTTTCGGTACCGCAATAAACCGTGGTCGATAGATCGCAGCGGCGTTCGTGTTCGACTTACCGACTGACTCCGAGAGAAACGGAAACACGCCGAGTCAGAGACTCCTCGGAATCGCTTGCTGACTTTGCGTGAGCGCGACGTGCTCGGCTGGCTCGCCCGCGGAAAATCGAATGCCGAGATCGGTCTAATTCTCGGAATTACGACGGCGACTGTCGGAAAACATCTCGAATGGATTTATCCGAAGCTTGGCGTCGAAAATCGCACTGCCGCCGCCAGTTTCGCTTCTGAGCTAACCGGCAAGTCACAATAGAAACAGCGCAGGAAATTTGTTTCGGCAAAAACGTCGCCGAGGCAGTCGAAATTCCCGGACGCAATCGGAGAACCTTGCGACCGGTCGTCGGAAAGTGTTGCTTGTCGATTCGCGTTCCCACGTCGCGAACGTAATTACTGTTTGCCGCTGCGCCCGCCGAGGCCAGCCATACTACTACATATATATAAATATAACGTTGCCCCCGTGCCCCCGCCCGATACGCTCGCGGAGCCGTGCCTGTTCTCTCGAAAGAGGACCGCCTCGCACTTGCCGAAAAGCGCCTTTGCAACGTGCTTCGTAATCATGTGGTCGCCAACGCGCGCACGCTCGAACAAAAAATTTCCGACGCTGGACCACACAACCAACGAATCGATCCCCATGTTCTAACCGTTGCGCGTCGCGCCCTCACAGCACGCGGCATTGTGCGAGCGATTCCCGGCAAGCATTGTGATTGGTTCCACCTCAGCGACTCATCTCCGGCGGACGTGAACCGGCGACTCGAAGAGCAGCAGGAAATTCACCAACGCATCTCAGAACACCAATTTACAACCCGTATGGGGCAGACGTTGGAAATTGCTGTCTTTAAAGCGCTGCAATCTCAGCCGATGAATTTTTTTGGAAGTTTTCGCGACCTCCAGCAGCACGATGATTCCACGATTTATAGCAAAGTCGAACCTCCGGAATTTGTGAGTGGCCTTCCTGTCGCAGGCGGAGTACTGGATTTCCTTATCGTTTCGCCTGAAGCTGGACCCGCCGGTTTAGAAGTTAAGAACGTTCGGGAGTGGCTTTACCCGGATCGCGGTGAAGTGAGAGATTTGCTCGTCAAGTGCTGCTCCATTGCCGCCGTACCGGTTCTCATCGCACGACGTATCCCATTCGTCACATTTCGACTCCTCAATGCCTGTGGTGTCGCAATGCATGAGACGTTTAATCAGCGATTTCCTTTCGCCGACCGTGATCTCGCTGCCGCGGTCGCGAACAAGCATCTGCTCGGGTATCACGATGTCCGCGTAGGGAACGAGCCCGATCCTCGCCTCTTAACGTTCGTAACCAAAAATCTTCCGCGGGTTTTAGTTTCTTCTCGGTCGCGTTTTAATAAAACTAGGGACCTACTGGCGGCCTACGGCTCGGCAGAAATCAATTACCCGGCATTTGCCGAGAAGGTTAAGCTTAGCTGACTCTGAAACCGGCAAGCATTTGCAAAGAATTTATCCCAAGCTCGGGGTCGAGAATCGAACTGCGGCCGCGGCAAGTTTCGTCCCGCGCGATGTTTAAAGCGCTGGAAGACCTCGCGCGCGTCTCTGCTGAACAATGTATGCCATGACCTGCTGGTGCGTCCCGAGACCCTCTGGTCCCGTCCAATACGCGATCATTTTCATCCAGTACTCATGCCAACTCGTGTTACCCACGGGCGGTTCAACGCCACGAGCCTCAAGCTCCGCTTCATGATCGACTTTGTTCCGGAAAATTTCTGCCGGATCGGTCGATATCTGGTGCAGATAACCACCGCTGTTGTCCGCCGCGTATTCGACTGGTCCATTGCTGCAGCCGAGCAACACGCCAGCCGCGATTAGCAAAACGATCTTTACAGAAAATCCATCCATGCGCGCGAGGATAAGCGACTCCAAAAAATTTAGCGAGTCAGTTGACTTGGCGCGGGGCTTCAGGGGTGAGGCGACGCGCCGCCGCCGGGCGCAGCTTTTAACTCGACCAAGATCATGTGCAACGGCTGGTCGCCAATGTTCTCTGCGGCGTGGGTCAAAGGATCGCGATAAAGAACGTCGCCAGTCTGTAAAGTGCCCTCGGTGATCTTGCCGTCGGATGCATAGTTGCGATACCGCCCGCCGGCGAGCACATAGATGACGTAGGCGGGATGCGAGTGCACCTGTTCTTTGACACCGGGCGGCAAAGTAGCTTCCAGGACGCGGACATGATCGTTTTCAAATCGGACGCGTATTGTTTTGGAATTAACGACGGCTGGATCCTGCGCGGATGCCGGCGCTACCCAAACGCCGAACATGGAGATCGTTGCTGCGAAGATAATTGAGAATCGCATGCAAATCAGGAAGACCGCCTGTCGCGCGAATTGCAAGCCATTAACTGAAACGCTGACAGGCTGAAATTCTGAAAAGCTGAACTGTCTCGGCCTACTGAGTGGTGACGTCGTCAAACAGCGTGTAAGTCGCGTCGCCGACATAATTGTCATCGTGGCTGATGAGCGGGAGCGCGAGGTGCCGCGCTGGATCGTGCGCGGCGAATCGAACGCCGAGATCGGCGCGATCCTCGGGATCGGTGCAGCGACCGTGGCAAACATCTCGAGCACATTTATCCAAAGCTCGGGGTCGAGAACTGAGACTTCTCAGCGCATCTGCCAGCTAATGTCCACGATGCGCAGCGGCCCGGGCTTGGCCAGCCAGCCCACACACGTTTTCATCACCCTCACGTCTCTTCTCGGGCCCATGCTCTTTAAAATTGTAACGGCAGCAACAGTACCTTGAGAATTCACTTCCAAGCGGTAAACGCCCACTCCAGGCCAGGCTGCGACCAGAGGATACGGACAGTATGTAAATATTTGCCGCGCATCAGCATCTGAGCGGACCATTAGGTGGATGGCTCCTTTTGGGAGCGAAGCAGCCGCGCTGGGCACTTGCGGGAAATTGGAATTGATCCGCAGCGGCCTTCTAGCGACACCGGGGTAAGATACGCTTGGTGGGTTCCCCCCGTTCCCGTGTCGTAGCATCGAATTGGCTTCGTTTGTCGACTGTGCTAACGCGGATGTGGCCGAGGCGGCGATAACAAGAAGCGTGAGCGACAAAATCCTGCAAAATGTTATTCTCATAAGATCATCTACTTCCCAAACCGGCGGCGAAGATATTCGATTCTATTTTCCGAGCGCTTTCAACTCTGACTGGGCCAGTTGGAACTCGGTAAAGTCTTTTTGTTCTGTGGCGAGGCATTTATGAAAGTAGTTGGCAGCGGTCTCCTTGTCGCCGCTGAAAAGCTTTTTCATCCCGGCGTAAAACCATGCCTCGCAGTGCTGTTCGCTGTCCTTCTTTGCGTCAGGCGACGCGGCGGCAGCCAAAAGATCGGCCTCCGAGACTTTGCCAAGAAGATGGCCGGCCACCTTGGAGAACCAGTCACTAGCCGTGGCTTTCTCGCGTTTGTCGAGGTAGGTAGAGAGTTCTTTGCTCGCCGCCTCCGTTTCGCCAAGCCGGGCACGGCTCAACCAAATAAATAGGCGGGGATAATCCTGTCCGCTCTCCGACAACTCGCAGAAATGCCTGTAGTCTGCCAAGGCATCCGCCCAGTTGCGCAACAGGGCCTTGGAAACGCCTCGGTTGCTGTAGGCATCGGCGTATTTCGGGGCGAGTTCAATGACACGGTTACAGTCGGCGACGGCGCTGTTCGGATCGCCCTTGGCTTGTCGGGCCAAGGCGCGGTTGTTGTAAGCATCGGCATATTGGGGATCGAGTTCGATGGCGTGGTTGTAGTCGGCGATAGCTCCGTCCACATCGCCCTTGCCTTCCTTGGCAACGCCGCGGTTTCTATAGGATTTGGCGTATTTGGGATCAAGTTCGATGGCACGAGTACAGTCTGCAATGGCACCGTCGTAGTCGCGCTTGTCATCTTTGGCAAGGCCCCGATTGTTGTACGCATACGTGTTCTTCGGATCTAATTCGAGAGTGCGGTTATAGTCGGCCATGGCTCCGTCCAGATCGCCCTTGGATTGCCTGGTAAGGCCGCGGTTGTTGTAGGCATACACGTTCTTCGGATCTAATTCGATAATGCGGTCATAGTCGGCGATGGCTCCGTCCAAGTCGGCCCTGGCGCCTTTGGCATTGCCGCGATTGAAGTAAGCTAAGCCGTCTTTTGGATTAATTTCGATGCTACGGTTGTAGTCGGCGATGGCTCCGTCCAGATCGCCCTTGGCTTGTCTGACAAAACCGCGGTTGTTGTAGGCGTTGGCATATTGGGGATCGAGTTCGATGGCACGATTGTAGTCGGCGATGGCGCTGTCCAGATCGCCCTTGGCTTGTTTGGCAAGTCCCCGGTTGTTGTAGGCGTATGCGTGTTTTGGATCCAGTTCTAGAGCGTGGTTGAAATCGGCGATGGCTCCGTCGTGGTCGCCCTTGTGCCTTTTGGCATTGCCGCGGTTGTTGTAGGCGTCGGCGTATTTTGGATTAAGTTCTAGAGCGCGATCGAAATCGGCAATGGCTCCGTCGTCGTCGCCCTTGTCACTTTTGACATTGCCGCGGTTGAAGTAGGCGTAAGGGTTTTTCGGAGCGAGCTCTATTGAATGACTGTAGTCGGCAATGGCCCCATCCAGATCGCCTTTGGCGTGCTTGCCTTGGGCGCTGGTGAAGAAATCTTCAGCAGGACTCTGCATCCAATAGGCTCCGTATGTCCACGCTCGGTTAACGAATTCAGACGAATGCTCATGTTTTTCGATCGTCTGCCCTTTCAGAGCAATTTTGTTTCCGGTGACCCAGCATGCTTTGTTTACCTCAATCCAAATGCCGGGAGCATCAGGACCATAATAGCCAACTGTGACCGAACGGGCCACCATCTTCCCGTCCGGACCAGGAGCATTGATCGTTGCCCTCTGGGGCGGTTCTTTTGAAAACTGCAGCTCTTCCATAACCAATAGCTCACTTGCGCTTTTCCAGCCTTGCGCAAAGAGAAATTTGTGATCCAAACGGCCGTGCGTGCACTCAGCGTATCGCGTAGTCACCTCCTGCACTGTCTTTCCCCAGGGATCGTCGCCGTTTATGCGGCCCAAGTTTTTCTGTCCTATTTCGGTTGCGAGATCATCGGGCATTTTCAATGCGGCACCGTCTTTCAGAGAGATCACCCACAAATAATCGCCGGCATTCGCCCGCCGGTTAGTTATCGCGACGTATTTGTTGTCCGGACTCCAAAACGCGTCCATTAAGTAACCAAAAGTAGGGAACTGCGCCAGCACGCGGGTCTTTGAAGAGACAATCAGCTCGCGGTGATCTACATCCTGAGTCTTGGCTACAATCTTGACGCAATACTCGTGGTCGGCCGAGCAAAGTTCTGTCGATGGCTTCCAATTGATTTGAGCCGATGACTCTTTACCCGCTGCTAAGCCTGAGGCTGACGGCTCTGGAGTCGCCGTAGCATCGCCACCGCGCGCGACCGAAGACCCAATGATCCAGAGAACAATTAACAGACTACTTATGTGTTTCATTCTTGGTTGCGGCGGGATCGTTGACCGCATTAACTACATCCAGTTCCGCGGAGAACGATTGACTCAGGTTCCGGTTGGATCTGGAGACCGCGTTAAACGGCTTTCCAGCGAAGGACCAGCCCCACGAACTTTTCAGTTCGGCCGAAAGATGCGTTGAAACGTCGGATGACGTAATTGAGAGCGTCTTAAAATGTTGCCTAACGAATGTCGAGCTTGATATGTGTCAGACGTAATCTTACAGCTGACGCGGCTTTACTTTTTCTTCCCGCGTAAAGTTAGGCCACGCGGTTGGGCGCCGCCGAGTAGCGGCAGCACGAACAGGTTTGCCGCGATATCAACGATAAGGCCCGCGAGCACGACCAGGCCGAAGCGCTGTGTCGGCGGAAAATCGGACAAGACAAAAATCGCGAACCCGGCGCCAATGATAACGTCCGAATAAAAAATGCCGCGCCATTGTTCTTCGCGCGCCGCAACCCAGGCTAACCAGCCTTTCTTGCCGTCGCGCTTGGCGCGGCGGACGCCGAAGACAAGATGGATCATCGAATCGATGGCGATACCGATGCAAACATTGGTGGCCGGCGCGGAGATAACATCCATCGGCACATGCAACCAGCCGATCCCGCCAAGCATGCATAACGGCACCAGGGTCAGGGTCGCAATCATCGCAATTGCTCCGCGGATTGAGCG
>Ga0070707_100004281_pt1 | contig 13373 bp, 10 predicted proteins | sample KBSK5502metaG_FD_65468 | JGI IMG/M metagenome (GOLD analysis project Ga0070707, IMG submission 65468) | Corn, switchgrass and miscanthus rhizosphere microbial communities from Kellogg Biological Station, Michigan, USA - KBS K5-50-2 metaG | ecosystem: Host-associated > Plants > Roots >... | reverse complement strand
TAGCCTGTGTACGTACCTGTTGCAACGAAGCTCGTCAAAGTTGCGAGCCGCTGAGCACCGCCGATCGCCTGAATGTATTTGTCAAAGAGAGGCTGAGGAGAAGCATTGGATGTGGGAAGAGTCATGGAGTTCGCATCCGGCTCCGCCGCAGGACCATATTGCAGGCGCAAATCCGGCGCCGCGTCGGGTATGTCGCTGCCGTGATGGCACGTGAAACAAGTGACGCGTTTGGCTCCGCCGAATGAGCCCGTATTGATGGTGTTCACCAGCGCAATCATCCGCCGCGCCATCTGGATCTTCGGCGTTTGCACCGCAAACGCGCCGATATTTCCCACAGCCTCCTTTACATGACAGTCCGTACAGCAATATCCCAGCGAGGCCGAGAACATCCCCATGACGTCCATGAATTCATCGACGGGAACGCCTTTGAGCACACGGATGTCTTTAAAGGCCTCTTCCGACATTTGCGGGCGCGCGCTCTGTGCACCCTGGCTCCGCGCGTAAAGCAGGCCGGCGACGCCCAGCGTCAACACTCCCGCGGCACTTAGAATCGCGGCCCTCATCTGAAGGTCCTATGGATTCTCAGTCGCTACCCCACCACGTCTGTCGCCTTCCGTGCCGGTATACAGAGGCTTGCCGTTCAGTGTGAGGCGCCCACTGACGTTCATGGATTCGGGGTTCTTCGCGGCGCGCCCTTTAAAGCTGACGGTCTCGCCCGGCTTTACGGAATTCTTCGTCCATCCGGCTCGATAGAGTCCGTTCGGAGCCATGATTTCCACGCGGTACGTCACGATCTTTCCGCTCGGTTCTTTGACATCGACCTGAACGTAACCATGAGGATTCACCCACTCCACGGCCCTCACGGTTCCGGTAAATTCGAGCGGTTTGTTTTCATCAAACTCGGACGACGCCGAGTGATGCGCGAACATAGGAGGAACCGCCAGGAGCAGGCCGGCGCTGATACAAAGAACCGCTATTACATTTCGAGTCATTAGAGCCTCCCTTGAATTCGATATGGAGAATATGCACCGCTCCTTAATCAATGTTCGGCGGCTTCCACTTGATCGTGCCGTTTCGAATCTGATCGAGGTTGGTTTCCTCGCACGAATATTCCATCGTCTCCCAGCTGGGCCGGAGCACGAACGTGCGGGTGTTCTTAATCGGCGTTTTGTAGTACTTCGGATCCTCGACGATCATCTCATAGTTGATGTGCCCGAAGTCGGTGCGCGTAAATCTCTGGACGAGGTGCATGTCGGTGCTGTGCGGATGACTGTAGTCCAGCATGGTGTAGCCATTGCTGGCGATGGTATCGAGCACCAGCGTATCTCCCTCCCAGTGCCCGACCGTGTTACCGAACCATGTCGGGAAATCCTTCGAATCTTTAGGATGCGTGCGTCCGTCGATCGGAACGACCGTGAACCACGAATTCTGCTCAAAAAGGAAAGCGGCGAAGTCGTCGCTTTGCACGATCTGGAGCGGGTGAAGCCCCTGGATCGCGCGGGGCCAACCGTAGGGCAGACAGGCGCCGGCGTAGTCGTTCTTCGCGTCGTAGGCCTTATACGCTTTCAGCCCGGCTTCAGTGAAGTTGAGTTCGGCCTGGCCTACCTGCTTCATCCCGTCTTTCGCAGTGAAGGATTTCGTGATGTCGTTAACGCCCGGCCGATCCCAAACGCCTCCCATATCGGGATGCCCGTTCGCCAGACGTGGCGCGGGTCCTTTCAAATCGTATTTCTTTCCAGCCAGAAAACCTCGATCCGGCGCCTGCGGGAATGCAAACGCAGTGAAACATAAGGTGACGAGTACTGCCGCCAGGGCGAACTGTATCCAACGATTCTTCACCTTGAATCTCCTTTTCAGAGCATTGAGTGCGGTTCAAACTTTGTGGCCTAAGATATTCTGCGTTTTCCATCGATGTCAAGGAAGCATCGGATATACTTCCGCGATACAAAGGAGGGAAAGTATGGCGTTCGATCTGAACATAAATGGAATGCGGCATAACATCGATGCCGATCCGCAAACGCCATTGCTGTGGGTCATCCGCGATTACATCGGCCTGACGGGCACAAAGTTCAGCTGCGGCATCGGACAGTGCGGCGCCTGCACGCTGAATGTCGATGGTCAGGCCGTCCGGTCCTGCAGCGTTCCCGCGAACACGGCCGTCGGTAAAAGAATTACAACCATTGAGGGGCTCTCGCCGGATGGCAGCCATCCGATCCAGGTCGCGTGGAAGGAATTCGATACGCCTCAGTGCGGCTACTGCCAGTCGGGCATGATCATGAGCGCGTTCGCTCTGTTGCAGCGGCGACCCAACCCTTCCGACGCTGATATCAACGCCGCGGTGACGAACATTTGCCGCTGCGGCACTTACCATCGTATCCGGCAGGCCATCCACCTGGCCGCAGACCTGATGAAGGAGGGGAGGCGATAATGAGCGAGAACACCGTGTCCGACGTCAATCGTCGCGAATTCCTCGCCATGGCAGCTGCGGCACAGGGAGCCTTCATCCTCGGCTTCTGGGTTCCTCCGCAGGCAAATGCGCAGGCGAAACTGCAAACTGGGCCGCGCCCCGTCTGGTACGAGGATTCTCCGACGCCCGAGGTCAACGCCTGGATCGTCATCGCACCCGACGACACCGTAACCATCCGCATCGCGCAGACGGAACTCGGCCAAGGAGTCTGGACGTCCAACGCCATGATGGTCGCCGAAGAATTGCAGTGCGACTGGAACAAGGTCCGGCCGCAATACGCGTCTGCGAACCGCGACGCCCGAGAGCGAGCGCCGGAGTGGACGTTGAAAGTGATGGGCAACGGCGCCGCCGATCCAAAAGGCGGTGGCGAACCTGGATTCGGGCCTCGCGATCCGCACGGCGTGAATGGTATTCCCGACAGTTTGTACCGGCGCATGCGTACGAACGCGGCGTCTTCAGTTAAAGACGGCCGGTATTACCTGCAGCTTGCCGGAGCCGAGGCGCGTGAACGATTACTGCTGGCCGCCGCGCAGCAGTGGAACGTGCAGGTCTCCGAGCTGACGGCCAAAGATAGCGTCATTACGCACGCGAAGAGCGGCCGCACGACGACCTATGGGCAGATCGCCGGCCGCGCGGCTGCGACGCCTCATCCGAATCCTGAGAAGATAACGATCAAGTCGCCCGACCAGTGGACTCTGATGGGAACTGAGCGCAAGAACCTCGACGTGCCGGACAAAGTGGCCGGCAGAACCGTCTACGGAATCGACGTTCGCGTTCCCGGCATGAAATGGGCAGCGGTAAAGGCGTGCCCCGTCTATGGCGGCAACGTGAAGAGCTACAACTTCGATGCGGTCCGACAAATGCCGGGCGTGCGTTCGGCCATGCAGTTCCCGATCCCGGATCCGGCACTGACGCGCGGCCGCATCTTCAGCGGCGGAGTCGCCGTCGTTGCCGATCACTGGCATCAGGCGAAGACCGCGCTGGATCGCATGCCGATCGAGTGGGACATTCCGCCGGAGAGGGCGGCATTCAACACCGCCAATATGCGCGACGCGCTTCTTGCTGCGTTCGCGAAACCCGGCAAAGTACGCGTCAACCAGGGCAATGTGGACGATGCCTTCGCTCGCGCCGCCAAAGTTGTCGAAGCAACTTACTCAACGCCGTATCTGCCGCGCGCGCGGATGGAGCCGGGCAACGCCACGGTGCTGGTCACCGACAATCGAGTCGACATCTGGGTTGGCGATCAGAGCCCGCAGGAAACGCGCTTCAGCTGCTCGAAGATCACGGGCATCCCGGAGCAGAACGTCTATGTGAACCTGTGCCATCTCGGTGGGGGTTTTGGCCGCAACGGCAACGGACCGCAGGCGGAACAGGCCATCATGATCGCGAATGCGCATCGTGGTACTCCCATCCATCTGCTCTGGACCCGCGAAGAAGATTTCATCGGCACAACCTATCGCGCCATGGGCATGGCGCGTCTTAAAGCAGGTCTCGACGGCGACGGGTGGCCGATCGCGCTCGAGGTGCGCACGGTGATGCAGGAAGACGGGTTCGGCCCGGAATCGTCGTTCGATGTTGCGTCACGATACTACGTCCCGAACTATCGGTTCTCGAATCACACCACGAAATTTCACGTGCCCGTCGGAACGCGGCGAGGCATCGGACAGGCCGCGCACGAGTTCTATCGCGAGAGCTTCATGAGCGAACTCGCGCATGCCGCGGGCATCGACCCGTATCGCTATCGGCGCGAGCTCATTTCCCGCACCAGCCTGCCGTACAAGGACGACATGATCCGCGCGCTCGACATTGCTGCCGACATGTCGGGTTGGGGAAAGCCGCTCCCGAAGGGCACGGCGCGCGCGATCGCCCTCGAGGAGAGAGGCGCGGAAACGAATCGCATGGCAACGATCAGCGCGATGGTCCACACGGTCTCGATCAGCCGGGAAGGCAAGGTCAGGCTGGAGCGCGTCGATATCGCACATGAGACAGGCTTCGGTCTGGTCAACCCGCTATCGGTGAAGAAGCAACTCGAAGGCCAGATCGCCTGGTTCTACAACGATGCGATGCATCAGGCGAACACGATCAAGGACGGACACATCGTCGAAAATAATTTCAACACGTTCCGGATTTCGCACATCGACGAATACCCGCCCGAGATCAACATGCGCTTCTTCAAGACCGGACACTGGCTGCTCGGGATGGGCCACGACCGCTCCACTTCAGTCCAGTCCGCGATCGGCGACGCGATTTTCCAGATCACCGGAAAGCGCTTCCGGGATCTTCCTTACGGCGGTCACGATCTGAGCTGGACCTAGCGGAGTGAAAAGGCCACAACGATGGGATCGTGGTCGGAGACCGACAATCCCGAAACGGCTATGGCGGGAGCGGAGGCGTGGATTTGTTTACCGGCAAACCAATCCAGCTTCATCGAGCATGAACCATTGGTCCGTTCCAATGCCCAATTGATAAACCAGAAACACCACTGAGGGACCCACTCGCCCATGTTGAGATTTGTGGCGATGCCCTGCACGTTGTAGTGCAGTGTGCACTCTCCGGACGTATTGAAGCTGCGATAGTCGTAGCCGCGGCTTTCAAGTTCTTGAAACAACCGCCGTTCGAACCATCGATCGGGATAAGGATAGTGATCTCGGTGACTATTTATCGCTCACGGATTGCCGATCCAGGCCGTACGTCGCGCCGTGCACCGTGCGATGCGAAAGATACATCCAGCGGCCATCACGCTTCGCGTAAATCTTCTCGTACCATACGGCAAACCACGCCCTGCCTTCGCCGGAGCTCGGAATATTGCCGACATAGCGCCCATAGGTAATGGCAACATCTCCGTGCATCTCGACCTTTACGGAATCGAAATCGTGTGCCGCATACAGGTGACCGGAGATCCGCTTCAGGAAGCTGTTCTTATCGTCAACCAGCGTCGGTTTGCCGCCCCGAGTCCAGCCGTCGCCATGAACCATCACGAAGTCGGCGGACGTCGCATGGTCGAAGTACGCAACGTCGCCGCGAACAATCGCGGCGCCGATCGCCTTCTCGAGTTCGAGAACTTCTGCCGCTTCCTTTGACTGGTCCGGCCAGGTTTCAGCCTTGACTTTGACTCGGGGCAGGCCGGTTACATAGGACGCGGTCTGGCCGGGAAGAATCTGTGTGGGATCGACACCCGCGGGGGACACCGTCGGCCCGTGGACCGTGCGGTGCGATAGAAACTGCCACTGTCCGTTTACGCTGGGGCGTTTTGCATAGATTCGCTCGAACCATATCGAGCTCAACCGTCCCGGAGTCGCGTTCGGGATCGCGTTCTGGGGCTTGGGCACATACAAGCTCACGTATCGTCCGTACGTAATGACGATGTCTCCGTGTACCTCCGCTTTCACCTCATCGAGGTCGTGAACCTGATACTCCTTCTCGGCGACCCTCTTCAGGAATGCCGCTTTGTCATCGACGGCCAGCGGTTTTCCGCCCATGGTCCAGCCATCGCCATGCACGAAGCTGAAGTCGGCTGCGAGAACGCTGTCGACAAAAGCGACATCGCCCCGCACGACGGCGTCTTCGATCTTGTGTTCGAGCGCCAGGACTTCGGCTGCGGCCTCGGATGCAGGCGCGGACGGCCGAGACATGGCCGGCTGGCTATATGCGGCGCATGCGAGCATCGCACCAAGAAAAAGAAAATATCGCTTAGACATTTCCCGCATTGTATCAATGAGTTGAACCGCGATTATCGGGAAATCATGTAAGTCAGTTTCCCGATCAGTGCGCGATCGACCAGGTTGCCGGTTATCGAATCACGGCGCTCGTTATACACAATGAAGATATCGCTCAGAGGGCGGTGAATGATGTTGAAGCGCACGTTCGAGCTCCACTGCCTGCTGTCGCTGTTGTACTGAATGAGAGCATTCAAGAACATTGTGGTTGTGAATCCGTAGTTCACACGAGCCGCGAGAAGGTCCTGTTTGACGCGTCCTTCAATCAGGCTGATGTTGTTGCGCGTGTACTGAACGGACGTCGTTAGCTTGTAATTGAAGCGGAAGGCCGCGCCTCCAAGATAAGAATGTTTGTAACCGGAATAAAACCGGCCCGTGGAAAACCGGCCGTTCGCCGAAAGACGCCGGCTCAGGTCTGTATTCCCCAAAATGAAGTACTCGTTAAATTTGTAGTCCCGCGGTGTGACGGCAACATTCGAGATCTTGAATGGTTGGGCAAGATATTCGTACGATGGGTTTCTTCCCAGTTCGATTTCCGCCCCGTTTTGAAAATCAATCTGGTGATGGAAGTCGCTGTACTTGGTCTGTATGCGGCCGGTTGCGTCCAGAACATAATCGACCTGCCAATGAGGACGCATGTCGCGGAGAAAACGGCGCCATCGCTGAGGGCGCCACGTGTAGGCCGCGACACTTGCAAATCGTTGAATGCCGACGCGTGGTATAAAGCCCATTTCATTGTGATAGTTCTTCTGGATGACCGTATAAGTACCGCTGAACTGCCACACCTTGTCCAGGTACTGCATCGCCATTCGCGCCGCCAGATCTTTGCCTGAAAGCCCCGGCGTGGATGTTTTCGCCAGAAAGCCGTTGAGGCTTACGGATTGGCCAAATCTGAAATTCGCATCGGCTCCGACGGTGCGATTGTACAGTGACGAATTGTTCACTTCTTTATTCGTCACCATGAATCCGATATCCGAGTTCGCCAGAACATTCCTGCGCACACGGCCAACAAAGAAGTTCGTCGCGTGAGTCGAGCCGGATTCTCGTTGCTGAATATCGAGAAATCCCACCTGATAGCGCCCCACACTGCCGGTAAGCCGTGAACCGCCCAGTATCGGTATCGCATCACCGGAATCCGACAGGCCAATGGTCCGGCTGAAAAACTGCATCAAGTCGTTCCGAATGGCGTTTGGCCGTGGATTCAATAGCGTGAAGATGCTCTGGCCCGTCGTGCCTGTGTTGAGAGTGGCATTGGGAACACCGAACTGAAATATGCCTGAATTCTCCAGGAAGAAATCTCTCTTCTCGGGAAAGAGAAGGCTATAGCGGCTCAGGTTGATCTGCTGCTCGTCGGCTTCCACCTGCGAGAAGTCTGTGTTGTAGGTGAAGTCCCAGGTAAGGCCGGTCGTGATGCCATACTTGACGTCGAATCCCCCGTCGATATTGTAGTCGTGAGATTTTGCGGCGCCGTTTTGGCCAAGGCTCGAAACGAGGTACGGTTTAATCTTGATGTTCGAACCGGGCTCGATTCCTTCGAGTCCCTCGAGCGTACCGGCCAGCGATACTCGTTGCACGGTATAAATTCGCGGAACCGGGGCCCATAGACTCTCTTCGTTATGCCGGCGAATGGTTCGCTGGAAGTTCATTCCCCACGTTTGCACAGGAGCGCGTGGAAACTTCAGTGTGCGGAACGGGATCGCGATCTCAGCGGTCCACCCATCGTCTCCGATACGCGTCTTCACGAACCAGACGCCATCCCAACTTTGATTGACGTCACGTCCTTCATTCGCAATCTGCGCGTCCCACTTCGCGCCCGCCGGATTGACGATAAATTCATACGCATTGCGTTCATCGTGAAATGTATCGAGAACGATCTGAATCGAGTCGCCCGTTTCGACAGTAAAGTCCTTCTTCAGCTCAGAAATAATGACGCGGCCGGCCTGGGAATCCGTGGCAACGACACCGAAGTAAATATTGTCGCTATCATAAAGAACGCGAACCTCTGTTCGTTCCGAGATCGACTCGCCTTCGTCGGGCTCTCTCTGAATAAAGTCAGTCGCCCGAGGAGCGTCCGCCCACACGAGCTCGTCAAGGCGTCCATCGATCGTTATCTTGTCCGTGATCTTTACGGCACGAAGCCGCTTTTCCAAATGCACGGTTTCGTAGTTGATGTCTTTTGCAATGGAATTGGGAGCAATCCACAAGACGCACAATGGAAGAAGGAAAAAACGCAACACTTTCATAGGGCGGGCAGCATATATCACAAATTGTGACGGGCGTGTTGTCTCCAATGATCAAGGGCAACGGCAAGAATGATGATGACTCCGGTAACGATCTGCTGCACCCAGTTCGGCAATCCCCGTTGAGAGGAACCGAGCTGAATGACGGCCATAATGGTGGCGCCAACTAACGTTCCGAATATCGAGCCCCTTCCGCCGAGAAGACTGCCTCCACCGATGATGACGGCGGCAATCACGTCCAGTTCGAGGCCGACGGCAACCGTCGGATCGCCAACAGACAGCTTCGAGAATTGCATCACGCCGGCAAGACCCGCGAAGCCCGCGCCGATGGAATAAACCGCCAGCTTGCAGGCGTCGATGCGCACGCCGCAAAGCCGCGCCGTTCGCTCGTTCGAGCCAATGGCGAAAACGTGTCGTCCGAATCGCGTGTATTCGAGCATTGCTCCGGTCATCAGCGATAACGCGATGATGATCCAGACTCCGGATGGCAACAGGAGCCAGCTCTGACTTCCTGTGGGCGAGCGAAGCAGATCGTTGATCCAGGTGATCGGCGCTTCCACGCGTTGCTCGTCTGCCAGACCTTTTGCCGCGCCGCGGACCACGAGCATCATTCCTAGCGTGACGATGAATGGCAAAAGGCGCAGGCGAGTCACAAGCAGACCAACGATCGCACCGCACAGCACGCCGGCGGCTACTGCCGCCAGGACGGCCGCAAGCGGAGGAGTGCCCGATCGAAGAAGCAACGCGATGATGACCGTGCTCAACGAAACGACCGAACCGACGGACAAATCGATGCCTGCGGAAGCAATCACGACAGTCATGCCGATCGCCGCAACCGCCACAATGGCAGTTTGACGCGCGATCAGCTCGAGGTTGCCCGTGCTGAAGAATTGTGGCCCCACAAGAATGCCGAAGATCAGGCAGGCCAGGAACAACCCCAGCACGGGGCCGGAGCGGTTCAGCCACTTCGCGCGCGTCGGGCGGGTGTCAATCAACATTCCCACTGGTCGCCTCTATCATTAACTGATGTTCATCAACATCCGATGCGGGCCGCGGTCTGCCAAGCTTTCCGCGGTGCATCACGGCAATGCGATCGCAGATACTGATGAGTTCCGGAAAATAACTGCTGACGATCAAAACCGCTTTTCCGCCGGCAACGAGCTTGTCGATCAATTCGTAAATTTGCGCCTTGCTGCCCACGTCGATGCCGCGGGTCGGTTCGTCGAGCAGAAGCACATCCACATCGCAATGAAGCAGCCGGGCCAACGCAACCTTTTGCTGATTGCCTCCCGACAAATCGGAAATCTCCTGGCGATCGTCAAGACAATGGATGTTCAAAGCCTGAATCCATCGCCGCGCCACAGCGCTCTGCTTCAACGGACTCACCCATGCGGTCAATCGGGGCAACGTCAGATTGTCCGTTATGCTCAGGCCGGTGGCGAGACCTTCACCTTTGCGATCCTCACTGACCATTCCCACGCCGGATTTCCACGCCGCGTTCCGTCCAAACAGGGTTCGAAGTAATCGGGTTCGCCCCGCACCCATGAGTCCGGCAATTCCGAGCACCTCGCCGCGGCGTAGTGTGATGCCGGGAGCAATATCAAGAATTGCTTCGCCGGGATTTCGCGGCGTTCGCGGATAAAGTTCTTCCAGCGACCGGCCAACCATCATCTCGACGATTTCTGCGCGCGTCGCGGATCGGACTTCGCCGCCGCCGGCGTTCCGTCCGTCGCGAAGAACAACAAAGCGATCCGCCACTTCTTTCACTTCATCGATGAAATGAGAAATGTAAACCACAGCATGCCCTTGTTCCTTAAGCCGGCCGATGATTTCAAACAGTCTCTCGACATCGGCACGCGCGATGCCGCTCGTCGGTTCGTCTAGAACGAGGACGCGGCAGCCGACGGCGAGAGCGCGCGCGATTTCAACGAGCTGCTGCTCGGCCACGGAAAGCCGGCCCGCTGGCATGGTTGGAGAAATCTCGGAATGATGTAGACGCCGAAGAACGTCTTCAGCTTTGGCGCGCATTTCATTGCGCCTCACGACGCCGTAGTGAGTGGGTTCCATTCCAAGGATGATGTTCTCCTCAACGGTGAGATCGGGCGCAAGCGACAATTCCTGATAGATCATCGCGACGCCCGCTCGACGCGCTTCAAGCGGATTGCGAGGCCGGTAAGACACGCCATCGAGCATCATCGTGCCCGCATCCGGCTGCGCCGCGCCCGACAGGATGCTCATCAACGTACTCTTTCCGGCTCCATTTTGACCGACGAGCGCGCAGACTTGACCGGTGCAGACTTTGAAATCCACATCCTTCAGTGCGACGGTTGCGCCGAACGACTTCGAGATGCCGGTCATTTCAAACCGGATTGCGCTGGCTACTTCAGCCATTTTTTAGCGTCGGTCCCCCGACACCTTCGCCAAACCCGGTTCGACCAGCTCCTTCATTGCGGGTTGATCGAGATTCTCTCGAGTGACCAGCGTGACGCCGGTATCGATCCGCCTGTCCACCTTTTCTCCGTGGATGTGGGCCGCGATGGTTTTGACGCCGAGGTATCCCATTTTCACCGGATCCTGCAACACAAGACCATCGATGTGACCGTCGCGCAGGCCTTTTACGAGGGTGCCGGACGAATCGAAACCGATGAAACGCACCTGGCCGGCGCGGCCGTTATCTTCCAGGGCACGCAGCATCCCGAGAGTAGTCGATTCATTCGGACAGAAAACACCGTCAAGGCTCTTGAAGCGGCTGAGCAAACCTTCGCTCTTCTTGTAAGCGCCTTCGACGTCGGCGCCGGCATACTGATTGGAACTGAGCACTTCGATTCCAGGATTCTCTTTCATCGCGTCCAGAAAGCCCTGTTCGCGGAGGCTCGTGCTGTTGCTTCCTTCGGCGTAGCGCAATACCGCAACTTTCCCTTTGCCGTTGAGCAGTTTTGCGAGGTGCTCGCCTGCGAGTCGCCCGCCTTTGAGATTGTCGGTTGCGACGAAGCTGATGTAATCATCGCCTTTCAGTCCCGAATCGAAGATCACGACCGGAATTTTGCTTCGGCCGGCGCTGGCCACGGGCGTTACGAGCGCGGATTCATCCAAAGGCGCAAGCACGATTCCCGATATGCCACGGCTGACGAAACCTTCAACTTCCGAGACCTGTGAGTCGCGATCGTCTTCGCGCAGGGGACCACGCCAGACGATGTCCACTCCGAGTTCGGTTGCGGCTTTCTGCGCTCCCGCATGAACGCTTTGCCAAAACACGTGCGAGGTTGCTTTCGGAATGACGGCGATCGTCAGTTTGCCTGGCTGTGGCGGGCTGGTCGGGTTTGGTGTGCACGCTGAGCAGATAAGTAACAGGGCTAGCCAAATTCCCGAGCGAGTTAATAAAATATTGCGAAACGCTCGATTCAAATTCATGCCAGCTTATACGACAATGCCGAAAGTACCAAAGATGATCAAGGCGGGCGGTCTGCCAGGATAGATCCCGCAATCTTTAACGTGTAATCGGAACGGCGGCCGCGCTGGCCGCCGTTGTTAGGATGAGGATTAGTTTCCTGTTGTTTTCCCCAGGGCTTTCAAAAAGTCCGCCCTGGTCTGCGGGGCATCGGACGTATGGACGTTGATGTAGCGATTGTAGTCCAGATTGAGCTTCTCGAGAATTGGAGCGAGGGCTTTGACATGATCATTGGCCGGTTGACCGGGAGTCAGCGAGAAGTCGCCCTGGAAGAGGACCTTCTCTTTCGGGATGTACGCGATCATCAAGCCGTTCGAGTGAGGAACAGGAGAGACATGGTATATCTCAACGGTACGTGCTCCATCTGAATAGACCTTCTTCTCCGAAATAGCTTCGATCTTTGCCTTCTTCGGATTCTGCGCGAGAGTGTCGTTCAGCAACGTTCGCGGAGTGTTGAGCGCTTTCTCCAAAAATTCCTCGTTGTTCTTCTGCGTGATGATCGTGGCGCCTTCGGCCACGAGCGCCGGCAATCCTCCCGTGTGATCGGAGTGAGGATGCGTGTTCATGACGTAACGGATCGGTTTATTGGGGATGAGCTTCTTCGTTTCGGCGATGTACGCGAGACCACGCGCTACGGATTGTCCGGCCTCGAGCATCATGACGTAGTCCTTGAACTCCACAATCACCGAATCGTAACTGCCGGGCCCCGTCGTGAGCCTGTAAAGCCCGTCGCCCAGCTTTTCCGAAGTGACCGTGAGAGCAGGCGCAGCCGGTGGTGCGCCACCGCCCGCGCCACCACGGCCTCCGGCCGGTGGCGGGGGAGGAACCAGCGTTGCGACATCAGCAGGATTCGCCTTCGCTGCTGTGACGTTCACTTCAAAGAACGGCCACCCGCCGCGCGTCTGCACGATTTTTGAAGGAGCCATCACTCCGCCGAAATCTTTCCACCCGGTGTAGATGGCGAGGACGTGCATGTCGCCCATGATGTTTTCTCCCACCCAGGTCTCGACGCGATCGACGAGGTTCTGCTCGTTCACGTAACCATTGATGACGTAGTTCTTGCCGGAAGGCGCCTTGACCGTTGGGCTCCAGGTCAGGACAGTGTAGTTCTTGCCATCGACCTTGCGGCGGCTGGCGGTCGCGTTGTTGGCGGCAGCACCTTTCAGGAAGCCCCAGGGCGTGATGTAAAACTCCAGGGAATTCAGCCAGGGTTGGGAAACATCCGCCTGCTGCGGCGTGACCTGCTGGAAAAACGTGCCGGGAGTCAGCGTTGTTGAGCCGCCGGGCCCAATGTTGTTCGTCGCGCCCGTGTGACGCGACGCCGGGGCCGTCAGATCGATCACGCGGACGTAGTTGTTTATCGGCCGCATCGGATCATGCGTTCCCCTGCAGATCATATCAGCGGCGTTGGATCCACACTGCTGGAACGCAACATCCTTCGCCGATCCCGAATACGTAATGGATTTCACATCGCCCAAGGCCTTTTGCGCATTGGCGATTAC
>Ga0070707_100004277_pt1 | contig 13376 bp, 12 predicted proteins | sample KBSK5502metaG_FD_65468 | JGI IMG/M metagenome (GOLD analysis project Ga0070707, IMG submission 65468) | Corn, switchgrass and miscanthus rhizosphere microbial communities from Kellogg Biological Station, Michigan, USA - KBS K5-50-2 metaG | ecosystem: Host-associated > Plants > Roots >... | reverse complement strand
TCGAATGTCCGGCGCAGCACCGAAGAGTCGATCGCCGATTTCCGCCGCGTCGTCGAATTGTGCCGCGAACGCGGCGGTGCGAACCGGCCGCGGATCAATTGCGGCCTCGCGACCAGCTTCGGCTGCACGATCGAGGGCGATGTCGACGAGGATCGGGTGCGGCGCATCGCCAACGAGGTCGCGGCGGCGGGAGCCGACGGCATCATCCTCGCCGACACGGTCGGCTACGGCAACCCGGCGGCGATCGGGCGGGTGTTCCGCCGCGTCATCGCCGATGTCGCGCCGTTGCCGGTGGCGGCGCATTTTCACGACACGCGCGGACTCGGCCTCGCCAATGTGCTGGCCGCGTTCGCGGCGGGGTGCAAGGCGTTTGACGCCTCCTTGGGCGGGCTCGGCGGCTGCCCCTACGCGCCGGGCGCGACCGGCAACATCGTCCTCGAAGACACCGTGTTCATGTTCGAGTCGATGGGGCTGGAGACCGGGATCGACCTCGAAAAACTGAATGCGGCGCGCGAGATCGTGGCGCGGGCGTTGCCGGAGGTGACGCTGTACGGCGCGATCGCCAAGGCCGGCCTGCCCCGCAACTACCACCCCGTGGCGAAGGCGGCGTAATCGCATCAAACCCCTCTCCCGCAGTGCGGGAGAGGGAGGGGCCCGGCGCGAAGCGCTGGGAGGGTGAGGGCTGAAGCCGCCGAAATGCCCTCACCCGTCCGCGGGCTTCCGCCCGCGTCCACCCTCTCCCGCAGTGCGGGAGAGGGGCTTGGACGGGGACGCAATCTAGCCGACCGGGACGAAATCGTAGATCCCGACACCCTGCACGATCAGGAATTTGCACGGGCCGCCGTCGAGGCCCTGCACGTGATGCGCGGTCTTTGGCGGCACCGCGCAGCGCTGTCCCGGCTCCAGGCGATAGCTGTGCCGTGGCGCGCGCGTCTCGACCACCATCGGGCCTGCAAGGCAGACAAAGCTGTCGGTGATGTCGGTATGGTAATGCCAGGGCACCTCCTGTCCCGCCGCCAGAGTCAGGACCGAGACGCGCATATCGGCGCCTTCGGAAACGACCTCGCTGCCGGCGATCTCGTAACTGCCGCGATTGCGGTTCTGCATCGGTCAATCCTCTCTCCGGACGCCAGAATAACGGATTTCGGCCATCGTCCGCGCGCTTGCCGCGCCGGCGAAATCGGCGCAGCATCGACGCCTAAAATATAGGCGGAGGGGGAAATGCGGCAGGCGTGGCGCGGCGCGTTGGGCGCCCTGTTCGTATTCGCGCTGTCGGCGGTTGCGGCGAACGCGCAGCTGATGATCGTCGGCAATGACGAGAAACTTACCGTGGACGATACCGGAAAGTCGGTTCAGCACGAACCCGGTCACGACACCGTTTCGATTTTCGACATCTCGAAGCCGGAGGCGCCGAAGATCGTGGCCAGCTTGCCGCTGATGAACACGATCGCCGGTCCGCCGACCAACCTGGCGATCCATCCCTCGGGCGAGATTGCGCTGGTCGCCAATTCGCTCAATCCCGAGCCGGACGGAGCCGGCTGGAAGAACGTGCCCGACGACAAGGTCTTCGTGATCGACCTGAAGGCGAACCCGCCCAAGGTCATTGCCACGGTGAATGCCGGCAAGCAGGCCTCCGGCATGGCGATTGCGCCGAAGGGCGATCTCGCGCTGGTTGCCAACCGGGCCGGCGGCAGCGTGACCGTGCTGTCGATCAAGGGCAAGGAGGTCAAAGCTCTCGACACGATCGAGATCGGCGCCGCCGCCGATCAGGTCACGACGGTTGCAATAACCCCGGATGGGAAGCGCGCGCTCGCCCTCAAATCCGGCGCGAACAAGGTGGCGCTGCTGTCGATCGACGGCGAAAAAGTGACCTATGACAAGCGCGACCTGCCGCCGGGCATCTACCCCTACAACATCGCCATCACGCCGAACGGCAAGCTTGCGATCACCGCCGACAATGGCGCCGGCGGCGGCTCGGACGGCAATGTCGATCAGGTTTCGGTGATCGATCTCGAAGCCGACCCGCCGCGGATCATCGACCATGTTGTGATCGGCGACGCACCGGAAGGACTCGCGATCAGCCCGAAGGGCGATTTTGCCGTCGCCGTACTGTTGCAAGGCTCCAATGCTGACAAGAAGGCATTCTATTACCACCCGACCGGCGCGGTCGTCGCGCTGAAGATCGACGGCAAGAAGGTCACAAAAGTCGGCGAAGTGCAGGTTGGCGCGTTGCCCGAAGGCGTCGCGTTCAGCCCCAAGGGCGATTACCTCTATGTCGGTAATTTTCTCGACAAGGACATGTCGGTGCTGAAGGTCGACGGCGACAAGCTGACCGACACGGGCACGCGGGTCAAACTACCCGGCCATCCCGCCTCGATGCGCTCCGGGCCACAATAGCCCGGTCGTTTGCATCCCCTGTGGGATCGAAATAATAACCCGGGAAAAATCCAACCTCTGGAGGAGTAATCTGCTCGATTCCTTTTGTTTCCGTTAGCCAACCTTAGGTTTTCCAGTATTGCACTTCGCGGCGCTCGGTATTCGCGCTAAACGATAATTGCGGAACACTGCATCGCGCGGCTTGTTCGGTGGTGAGGGCACGCCGGTCGTCGTGCCTGAAGCAGTGGGAGGACCCCCCTAATGAAACAAGCCGCAAGAGCCGTGATCGCCATCGCGTTGGGGGCCGGTTTGGCCGCCGCCGCTCAGGCGCAGGGCATCACTCCGCAACCGAACCCCGCACTCGGAACGCAGGTGCAAAGCACCGCACCATCCAACGCCATGCCGAGCGCGGCGCCATCGAGCACCATGCGGAGCACTCTGCCATCCAGCACGACGCAGGGCACGGCGCCATCGAGCACCGTGCAGAGCACCCCGCCGGCCAACGACATGCAGAGCATGGCGCCGCAGAAGAAGCAGCGTCACGCCAAAGCGCTACAGCAACGGCATGCCAAAGCGCTGCAGCAACGGCATGCCAAAGCGCAGAAGCAGCAGCATGTTCGCGCCGCCCACGTGATGCGGCACGCGCCGAAAGCGCAGACGACCGGGGTCGGCTCGAGCATGCCGAACACCAAGAACGCCAATGCGCCGCAGACCAACCCGGCGCCAAGCGGCGCCGGCGGGACGATCACCCCGTCGACCGCTCCGTCGACCTCGACCCTTCCGAGCGGAACTCCGGCCAACAAGTAAGCACGAGGTCTCCTACCCTCGTTTGACGGCAGCCATGCCGGCCATCAGATGGCCGGCATGGTTTTTTACCGGCTGACGAAGCCGCTGGCGCGCAAGCAGGCGCGCGCCGTGGCATCGATGATCGCCTCCGCGTCGATCCCATAGACCCGGTAGAGGTCAGGGATGTCGCCGGACTGGCCGAAATGGTCGACGCCGAGCGGCACCAGCGTGGTCGGCGCGACGCTGCCCAGCCAAGACAATGTCGCGGGATGAGAGTCGCTGACGGTGACAAGGGCGGCGCCGGGACGCAAACGCGACAACAACCGCTCGGCTTCACTCCTCTCACCGCGCGCCAGCGCCGACCGCCATTCCTCGTGCAGCCGGTCGGGAGAGGTAATCGCGAGCAGGCCGGCACCCGGCACATCCTCGCGCAGCGCTTCATGAGCGGCGAGCGCCTCGGGTGCGACCGCGCCGCAATACGCGATCGCCAGCTCCGAGCCCGGCGCCGGTTCGCGCAGCCAATAAGCGCCTGCGACGATCGCCGCGGCGAGGCCCGGATCGATGTCGCGCTCGGGCTGCTCGACCGGCCGCGTGGACAGCCGGAAATAAACCGACCGCCCATCGTCGCGCTGGATCTCGTCGAGGGCCCAGCGCAGCAGCACCGTCAGCTCGTCAGCATAGGCCGGCTCGAAACCGATCAGGCCCGGCTGGGCGATGCCGACCAGCGGCTCCAGCACCGATTGATGCGCGCCGCCCTCGGGAGCGAGGGTGATGCCCGAAGGCGTCGCCACCAGAATGAAGCGGGCATCCTGGTACAGCGCGTAATTCAGCGCATCGAGACCGCGCTTGATGAACGGGTCGTAGAGCGTACCGATCGGCAACAAACGCGCGCCGAACAGCGGCCCGGCGAGCCCCAACGAGGCCAGCAGCAGAAACAGATTGCTTTCGGCGATGCCGAGCTCGATGTGCTGGCCTTGCGGCGACATGCCCCAGCGCTGCGCCGAGACGACTTTTTCCTCGCGAAACGTATCGGCGCGCTCGGCACGATCGAAGATGCCGCGGCGATTGACCCAAGCGCCGAGATTGGTTGAGACCGTGACATCAGGCGATGTCGTGACGAGCCGGCTGGCGAATGAATCGTCGGCGGTTGCCAGCGCGCCGAGGATTCGGCCGAACGCCTCCTGGGTCGACAGGCGCTTGCCGCGGGGGGTGGCGATCGCCGGAACCGCCACCGGCGGCGGAGTGTGGCGGCGGGCATCCTGGGCCGCCAACGGCACCTGGGCCAGAAACGCCTCCAGCTCTTCGGAGGGCAGATCGAGGCCGGAGAAGCGGTCCCATTCGGCGCCCGCCGGCACGCCCATGCGCTGCTGGAAGATCGCCATCTGCTGTGGGTTCATCAACCCGGCGTGATTGTCCTTGTGGCCGGCGAAAGGCAGGCCGTAGCCCTTGATCGTGTAGGCGATGAAGCAGGTCGGCTGGTCGTCGGTGACGGCGTGAAAAGCGTCGAGCACCGAGCCCATGTCGTGCCCGGCGAGGTTGGTCATCAGCCGCGCCAACGCCTCGTCGTCATGGTCGTCGAGGATGGCGCGGATGCCGGGATAGCGGTTGAGGTCGCGCCTGAGATGCTCGCGCCACCCTTCGCCGCCCTTGTAGACCAGCGCCGAATAGAGCGAGTTCGGGCAGGCGTCGATCCACTCGCGCAATTGCTCGCCATCCGGCCGCGCGAAGGCGGCCTGCAACAGCCTTCCGTATTTCAGCGTGACGACCCGCCAGCCGAACATTTCGAACAGCGCATCGATGCGGCCGAACAGCCGGTCGGACACCACCGCGTCGAGGCTCTGGCGGTTGTAATCGATGACCCACCAGAGGTTGCGGATGTCGTGCTTCCAGCCTTCGAGCAAGGCCTCGAAAATATTGCCCTCGTCGAGCTCGGCATCGCCGGCCAGCGCGATCATGCGGCCGGGAGCCGTATCGGACGGGATCAGACGCTTCAGCCGCAGATAATCCTGGACCAGCGACGCGAACAAGGTGACCCCGACCCCGAGCCCGACCGAGCCGGTAGAGAAATCGACGATGTCGCCATCCTTGCTGCGCGAGGGATAGGCCTGCGCGCCGCCCAGGGCGCGGAACCGCTCGAGCTTGTCGCGGCTCTGCTGGCCCAACAGGTATTGCAGCGCGTGAAACAGCGGCGCGGCGTGCGGCTTGACCGCGACGCGGTCCTGCGGCCGCATGACATCGAGATAGAGCGCCGTCATCAGGGTCGCGACCGAGGCGCTCGAGGCCTGGTGACCGCCGACTTTGAGCCCGTCCCGGCTCGGCCGGATGTGGTTGGCGTAGTGGATCATCCAGGTCGAGAGCCACAGCGCCTTCTGTTCGAGCGCCATCAGGCAGGCCAGCCTGTCGGCGGCCGCCTCGTCCCGCTCGCGCAAACGCCCGCCGGGCAATGCCCGCAGCATGATCTGGTCCTTCCCTCGGTGCGCGCCTATCTATATGGGGTCGGTACCCCGCATTCTGCCGCTTTGACAGAATGCTGAAGATGCCTAAATACGATAGCCAAATATATTGGCGGGTGAAGCCCGGCGAGACGGAGCGCGGAGCATATGTCAGAGGTCACCAGCGAACGCCGGATCATCATTACCGACAGCGCGGCCCAGCGCATCGCCGCGCTGAAAGCCCAGGAAGAGGCCGAGGGCGCCTTTTTGCGGATCGCGGTGTCGGGCGGCGGCTGCTCCGGTTTTCAATACGGGCTGAGCTTCGACGAAGCGGCAAATCCCGACGATATCGTGTTCGAGCATGGCGGTGTCCGGGTGGTGGTCGACGATGTTTCGCTCGACCTCTTGAACGGCTCTGAAGTGGATTTCGTCGAGGATTTGATGGGCGCCTCGTTCCAGATCCGCAATCCGAACGCCGCCTCGTCCTGCGGCTGCGGCAATTCCTTTTCGATTTAGGAATTCACCACAGAGACACAGAGAGCACAGAGAGGAGCGATCCTGGTCTCTGTGTCCTCTGTGTCTCTGTGGTAAAAAACACGGCGGATTGCGCTTCGCTTATCCGCCCTACGGAACGGAACCGCGTCTGCCGTGAAGATCGCCAGCTGGAACGTCAACTCGGTCAAGGTGCGGATGCCGCACCTGCTCGATTTCCTGAAAAGCGCGCAGCCCGACGTGTTGTGCCTGCAGGAGATCAAATGCCTGGCCGACGATTTTCCCAGGCTGGAAGTCCAGGCGCTCGGATACCGCGTCGAGTGCATCGGCCAGCGCGCCTATAATGGCGTCGCGCTGATCTCGAAGGAGCCGCCGCGCGACCTGATCTGCGGTCTGCCAGGGTTCGACGACGAACAAGCGCGGTATATCGAGGCGTCGTTCAGCGGCGCGACCGGTGAAGATGTTCGGGTCGGCTCACTGTATCTGCCGAACGGCAACCCGATCGGCACCGACAAATTCACCTACAAGCTCGCCTGGATGGAGCGGCTGCACGACCACGCACAGGACCTCTTACGGCGCGAGGTGCCGTTCGTGTTGGCGGGCGACTACAACATCTGCCCGGATGACGAGGATGTGTTCGATCCCGTCGCGATGCGCGATGACGCGCTGTGCCAGCCGGAATCCCGGGCGCGCTTCCGCGCCCTCCTTTATCTGGGGCTGACCGACGCCTATCGCGTGTTTCACCGCGAGCCGCACAGATACACCTTCTGGGATTACCAGGCCGGCCGCTGGAACCGCGACGAGGGCTTGCGGATCGACCATCTGCTGCTGTCGCCGCAGGCGGCCGACCGGATCGCCGCTTGCGATATCGACAAGAGCCCGCGCGGCAAGGACCGCGCCTCCGACCACACCCCGATCTGGTGCGAACTGGCGGTCTGAGAGTGCTGGCATCCCCGCCAGAAAGGCTACGGCGCCTGCGATAATTGACATCCCCGGCCGGCGACGGTCTGATCCGCCTTCAATTTCCGCGGATTGGGAGGATCGGGTGGCCAAATTCAGGATCGCGACGCCGGCGGGCGCCAGTTTTACCGTGGCCGGCGGCGGCTATGGCTACGAGATGGAGGCGCTGACCCCGATCGACGCCGAGATCTTCGAGGTCGCAGCCGGCTCGGAGGATGAATTCGTCGCCGCAGCGAAGAATGCCGACGCGCTCTACGCCAAGGGCCGGCCGATCACCAAGCGCATGATCGACGGGCTCACACGCTGCAAGATCATCGCGCTCGGCAGTGTCGGGGTCGACTCGGTCGATGTCGCGGCGGCTACCGCCAAAGGCATCCCGGTCACCAACTGTCCGGACACCTTTATCGAGGAAGTGGCCGATCATGCGATGCGGCTGATCCTGGCGACGCATGGCCGGCTCGTCCAGCAGGACCGGCTGGTGCGCGAGGGGCGGTGGGCCGAAGGGCGGCCGATGCTGTTGCAGATCCCGCGGCTGCGCGGCCTGACCCTGGGGCTGATCGCATTCGGCCATGTCGCGCGGGCGGTCGCCGAGCGTGCCAAGCCGTTCGGCCTCAATGTCATCGCCTACGACCCGTTCATCGAAGAGATCGTCATGGTGGAACGCGGGGTCGAGCCGGTCAGCCTGCCCGAGCTTTTGGCGCGGGCCGACATCATCTCGATGCATTCGCCGGCGACCGAAAGCGCGCAGCGGATGATCCGGGAAGAGCACTTCCGGCAGATGAAGAAGACCGCGATCTACATTTCGACCGGGCGTGGTCCAACGACCGACGAGCCGTCGCTGATCAAGGCGCTCGACGAGGGCATGATCGCGGCGGCCGGGCTCGATGTGCTCGAAAAGGAGCCGCCGGGCGGCAACAACCCGCTCCTCAAGATGGACAATGTGATCCTGACCGCGCATGTCGCCTCGGCGACGGCACGGTTCGATCCGGCGCGGCGACGCCGGGTCGGCCAGGAATTGTCGCTGGTGCTGTCGGGCAAATGGCCGATGTCCTGCGTCAACCCGGCAGTGCTCTCCGACAGCGGCTTGAAGCGTTGGCAGCCGGTATCGATGGAGCGCGGCCCGAATTCGTAGGCTCCGGCGCAGACGGCGGAGCAGCCGCTAACTCCCTCACCCGCCCTCGGCTTCGCCGGCCTCCCGCTCGCCCGCATGCCCCCACCCTGCCCTCCCCCGCAAGCGGGGGAGGATCAGCGAGGGGACGGGGAGAGGGGTGGGGTGAGGGCATCGGAAACAGCGAGGTCAAATGGCGCAGAGCAGCAATTCACTGACGGTCGGGTCCGCGCAGATCGGCGCCGGAGCGGGAAGTTCCCGCTGGGAGGCGGGGGCACCGCCGATCCGCTACCCCGATCCAAACATCAAGGTGATCGACCCGCGCTTTCAGAAATACATGCTCGGCAATGCGGCGATCGAGCGGATCGCCGGCGGCTGCCGCTTCACCGAGGGGCCGGTGTGGTTCGGCGATGGGCGTTACCTTTTATGGAGCGACATTCCCGGCAACTGCATTCTGCGCTGGGAGGAGGAGACCGGCGCGATCAGCACGTTCCGCAAGCCTTCGAACTATGCCAACGGCAACACCCGCGACCGCCAGGGCCGGCTGATCACCTGCGAAATGGGCCAGCGGCTGACCCGCACCGAATATGACGGCACGATCACGGTGCTGGCGCACAGCTTCGAAGGCAAAAGGCTGACCGGTCCCAACGACGTCGTCGTCAAATCGGACGGCTCGATCTGGTTCAGCGACAATGGCGCCGGTATCCGCGGCAACTATCTCGGCAACAAGGGCGAGCAGGAATTGCCGTTCCGGGTCTACCGTTTCGTCCCGTCGAGGGCAGAACTCACGATCGCGGTCGGCGACATGGAGCGGCCGAACGGGCTCGCCTTCTCGCCCGACGAGACGCAGCTCTACGTGGTCGACACCCCGGGCGGCGACAAGACGGTGCACGTCTACGACATCGTCGATGACGGCACGCGCGCGTCGAACGGGCGCCTGTTCTTCAACGCGATGCCGGGCTATGCCGACGGCATCCGGGTCGACACCGACGGCAATGTGTGGTGCGGCTTCTCGGGCGGCGAAGGCGAGGACGGGGTCGCGGTGTTCGCACCGGACGGCGCGCTGATCGGGCGCATCCTGTTGCCCGAGCGCTGCGCCAATGTGTGTTTTGGCGGCAAGAAGCGCAACCGGCTGTTCATGGCGGCGAGCCAGTCGGTCTATGCCCTCTATGTCGAGGCACAGGGCGTGCTCGGCGGCTGACCCGTACCAACGGGTCATTGCGAGCAACGCGTGGGCGGCGCAATCTCCTGGTGAAATCCATGGGGGGCGGGATTGCTACGCTTCGCTCGCAATGACGGGCTGACGACCGCGCCGGCCGCAAAGTGAGGCGGCGGGACTTTCTGCCGCTGCTGGGGGTGCTCGCCGGGTGGCCGCTGCGCGCTGGCGCGCAGCAGCCGCCGGTGCGGGTCATCGGCTATCTGAGCAGCAAGGACCGGGCAGCGGAGACCGGAATCATCGGCCCGATCCTCGACGCGCTGGCACGGGAAGGCTTCGCCGACGGGCGCAACCTGTCGATCGTCTATCAGTGGAGCGAGGGCGATTACGACCGGCTGCCGGCGCAGGCCGCCGAGCTGGTGGTGCGCAAGGTCGATGTCATCGTCACGTCGGGCTTTCCGGCAACCTTGGCGGCAAAGGCGGCGACATCGTCGATCCCGGTCGTCTTCCGGCTGGCGATCGATCCGGTTGCCCACAAGCTGGCCGAAAGCATGAACCGCCCGGGCGGCAACCTGACCGGGGTGACGATGCTGTTCGACCCGCTGACCCCGAAGAAGATGCAATTGCTGCACGAGCTGGTGCCGCAGACGCGGTCGATCGGGTTTCTGATCAACCCGAAGAACAGCAACGCCTCGTCGCACAAGGAACACGCTCAGGCGGCGGCCAAATCGCTGGAGCTGAAGCTGATCGTGCTGACGGCGAGCCGCACCGACGAGATCGAGCCGGCTTTCGCCGCCGCCCGCCAGCACGGGGCGGGTGCCATCCTGGTTGGCGACGACCCGTTCTTCGACGTCAGGAAGGCGGAGCTGGTCGCCGCGGCGGCACACAGCCGGCTCCCGACCATGTTCTATGTCCGCGATTTTGTCGATGCCGGCGGATTGATCAGCTACGGGCCGAATTTCGAGGAGATGGCGCGGCTGGTCGGCAACTATGCCGCTCGCATCCTGAAGGGCGTCAACCCCGCCGAGCTGCCGATCAGCCAGCCGACCAAGATCGAGTTGGTCATCAACATCAAGGCGGCCCGGGCGCTTGGTATCGCGCTGCCGCAATCGCTGCTCGCCCGCGCCGACGAGGTGATCGAGTAGCCGGCGAATCGCGCCCGGGTGAGTAAGGATTGTCCGCGCCCACCGCGATTGCCTACGATCCAACCAGAGAAACTACATGCATGTCGAACAGGGTGGAGACGCTCATGTCAGTCCTTGGAAACACCAGGACGGCGACGCCGTCAGAAAAGCCGGGGCCGGCGCTCAAGCTCAATTTTCTGTCGCACGGCACGCTGGAGAGCCGCGACCTCGCCTTCTCGCGACGCTTCTACGAGGAGTTTCTCGGCCTCGAAGTGGTCCAGACGAGCCCGATCTCGTTGCTGATCCGGCTGGGCGGCCCGAACACCATCGCGGTCGTCTACAGCAAGAATGTTGGCGAGATGAACCTGCTGAACCATAACGGGCTCGACGTCCGCACCCAGGAGGAGGTCGATGCGGCGCACCGCATCGTCTGCGAGCAGGCCGACAAGTGGCAGCTGAAGAAAATCACCAAGCCGCATCTGCAGCACGGCACCTACAGTTTCTTCTTCTGGGATGCGGACGGCAATTGCTGGGAGGTCCTGACCAATCCGGAGGGCGGCTACAGCTGGCTGTTCGAGCAGGGCGACCAGCAGGGCAAGGGTCACCTCGACCGCAACTTCAAGCGGCCCGGCGCGAGCCGCTGAAGCCGCGCTGGGCTCACGCCGCGGACAACGGAGATTTGTGATGGGCGACCAGTCCGCGAGCTTCATCGGCAGCGTTCCGGAAAACTACGATCGCGGTCTCGGGCCGGTTCTCTTCACCGATTTCGCCGACGACATGGCGCGCCGAGCCGCCGCTTCGGCGCCTCGCCGCGTGCTCGAAACCTGCGCCGGCACCGGCATCGTGACGCGGCGTCTGCGGGATTTATTGCCGGCGAATGCGAAATTGGTGGCGACCGACCTCAACCCGCCGATGCTCGACATGGCGCGCGGCAAGTTCCGGCCGGACGAGGCGGTCGAGTTTCAGCCGGCGGACGCGACCGACCTCCCCTTCCCCGACCAAAGCTTTGACGCGGTGGTCTGCCAGTTCGGCGTGATGTTCTTCCCGGACAAGGAGAAATCCTATCGCGAGGCGTACCGGGTGCTGAAACCGGGCGGCCGGTACCTGTTCACCGTGTGGGACGCGCACCGCTTCAACCCGGCGCCGCGCCTAACACACGAGCTGCTGGGCAGGTTGTTTCCCGACGACCCGCCGCGCTTCTATGAGGTCCCGTTCGCCTACCATCGCATCGACCCGATCCGGCAGGCGGCGACCGAAGCCGGGTTCAGCGATTTCCGGGCCGCGGTGCTCCACATCGACAAGGCGGTGCCCGATATGGCGTCATTCGCGCGGGGGCTGATCTACGGCAACCCGGTGGTCGAGCAGATCCGTATGCGCGGCGGCGACCCCGACCGGATTTTCGAGACACTGAGCGCGGCGCTGCGCCGCGAATTCGGCGACCCCGGGCGAGTGCCGCTGCAGGCCGTCATGTTCGAGGCGACCCGGCGGTAACGGGCCAAGCCCTCACCCTTCCCATCGCTTGCGCGATGGGCCCTTTCCCCCTCCCGCAATGCGGGAGAGGGTGCCGAGCGCCGGCCCGCCGGTGCGAGGCGGGTGAGGGCTAGTACGGGCTGGAGCTGGCGCCGGGTTTCGGGGCGTCCTTCATCTCGGCGACCGCGGCCTGGCCGCCCAAGGTCATGAAGCGGTTGTCGCCGCCGACGGTGACGAAGGTGAAGCCCATCTCGATCATCTTCTTGGCGTAGCTGCCGGCGCCGCAGTGAATGCCGGGCTGCACCTTGTGCCGCTTGCAGGCATCGAGCACCTTCTTCAGGGCATCCATCATCCACTGGTCGGGCTTGTCGCCGCCGGGCGGATAGCCGTGCGAGATCGACAGGTCGGAGGGACCGACATAGATCGCGTCGAGCCCCTTGACCGACATGATCTCGTCGAGGTTTTCCATGGCCTCCCGGGTCTCGATCATGCCGAAGGCGACGACGATATCGTTGGCCTTGGCGTGGTAGTCGGCACCGCCGTAGATCGAGGCGCGGATCGGCCCCGAGCTGCGGCTGCCGAGTGGCGCATAGCGCATCGAGCTGACGAATTTCTCGGCCTCGGCGCGGTTGTTGATCATCGGGCAGACGATGCCGTAGGCGCCGGCATCGAGCGCCTTCTGGGTGTGTGCCGGGTCGTTCCACGGCACGCGCACGAGCGGCGTCGTGTTGGTGGTCGAGATGCCCTGCAGCATCGTCACCATGATTTGGTAGTCGATCAGGCCGTGCTGCATGTCGACGACCAGCGAGTCCCAGCCCATGTTCGCCATGACCTCGGCCGACCAGCTGGAGGGAATGCCGCACCAGCTGTTGATGACCGCCTTGCCCTCGGCCCAAATCTCCCGAACCCGGTTCGCCCGCGCCATCAAATCCTCCATTGCGCCGCGTTGAATTGAGCCGATCCCGCCAGCTAGCGGACCGGAAGTCAAGCGCCGGCTCCCGGACCTATTCTGCGGTCAGGGCCGCCATGACATAGCACCGCAGCGCGTAGAAGACCGCAATCGGCGGTAGCGCGTAGATGATGGCCGCGGCCATCATCGCATTCCACGCCGCATCGGGGTCTTCGAACAGATGACCCTGCATCAGCGCGACGGTCATCTTGCTCGGCGAGGTCAGCAGCAGGATCTGGTAGAGATAGTCGTTCCAGGCGAGCACCAGGGCATAGATCGCGACGACGGCGAGCGCCGGCGCCATCAATGGCAGATAGATCCGCAGATACAGCTGAACCGCCGAAGCGCCATCGATGCGGGCCGCGTCGTCCAGCTCGAGCGGGAGGAGGCTCGCGTAGTGCCGCAGGATCAGAATGGCGAACGGGGTGGCGAGGGTCACCTGCGCGGCAATCACCGCCCACGGGCTATCCGTCAGCCCGTAGCTGTGCATCGCGCGAAAGAACGGGATCGCCAGCAGGGCCGC
>Ga0070707_100004276_pt1 | contig 13377 bp, 10 predicted proteins | sample KBSK5502metaG_FD_65468 | JGI IMG/M metagenome (GOLD analysis project Ga0070707, IMG submission 65468) | Corn, switchgrass and miscanthus rhizosphere microbial communities from Kellogg Biological Station, Michigan, USA - KBS K5-50-2 metaG | ecosystem: Host-associated > Plants > Roots >... | reverse complement strand
CCACATCGTCACGATTGAAGATCCGATCGAGTTCATGCACGCACACAAGCGCTGCGTCGTCACCCAGCGCGAGGTTGGACTCGACACCCGCTCGTATGGCGACGCACTGAAGAACACGCTGCGCCAGGCGCCGGACGTGATTCTCATCGGCGAAATCCGTGATCGACCCACGATGGAGGCCGCGATGGCGTTCGCGGAAACAGGCCACCTTTGCCTGTCGACGCTGCACGCCAACAACGCCAACCAGGCGATTGAGCGGATCATGAGCTTTTTCGGTGCGGAGCGACATCACGAGATCCGACTACAACTGTCGCTCAACCTGCGCGCCATCGTCTCCCAGAGGCTCGTGCGCTCGCCAAGCGGTGGCCGAGCAGCTGCGCTGGAGATCCTCCTCGACACACCGCGGATCAAGGACCTCATCAAGCGTGGTGAGACCGACGCCCTCAAGGATGCGATGAACCAGTCGGAGGGAGAGGGCGGTCGAACCTTCGATGTGTCTCTGGCCGAGCTCTTGGCCGCCGGACGCATCTCACGCGACGAGGCTCTGCGATCGGCCGACAGCCCGAACGACCTTCGCCTGCGGATCGAGCGTGCCGGGGCAGGCGGCTGCGCGGCCCCCAACCAGCCCCCCTTGCGCCTCGTCCCGCTGCAATGACGGTGATGGGTGAACAGTAGGACGGTGTAGGCAATCTCGGGGAGACCCCTCAACATGGTTCGGGAACCTCCTGACTTTTGGAGTAGCGTGAGCGGCGTATGCCCGATCCAGGGGACGGCAGAAGTTGGGGCCGGGGGGGACCATGACTACATCCAACTACCGATTCGACGATCACGCGAACACCAGCCGCCTGCGCGCGGTTGTCCTGGAACGGGCTGGACTGGACATCCAGGGACCCGGGCTCGCGAAGGTGCCCTGGCTCGACCGCGCCGAGATCGTCTCGGACGGGGTCGTCGTCCGCAGTGACCAGTTGCTGCTCGCATGGGCGGTGATCGCGGCCGCCGGGACCACGACCGAGGTCGCGGCGGCGCTCGTGGAGCACCTCATCGGGATCTTCGGCGCATCGGCCGGTGCGGTGATGCTCGTGTGCGGCGAGGACGAGCTCGAGATCGCGTGTGTTGCAGGTCATGGCGAGGGCCTCAGGCTCGGGTCCCGCGTTGCCTTCGGATGGAACTCGCCGGCCGCACGCGCAGCGAGGACGAAAGAGCCGGTGTTCGACGACGACGGTGACGTGTCGAACGACGCGCCGGCGCTGCGTGTGGCCGTCCCGCTGGTCGTCTCCGAAAGGACTCTCGGGGTCATCTCGATGCGCTTCGAGCGTCCCCGCGCCTGGGGATTGGAGGCCCGCGACGCGCTGCTCGCGCTCGCCCGGGTTGGAGCCCGGGCACTCGCGCGCGCGCGGCGTCTCGACGAGGCCGAGCTCGCCGCGCGCCAAGGACGAGACTTGCTCGCCGTGGTCGCGCATGACCTGCGCGATCCGCTCAACGCGATGATGTTGCGGGCGTCGTTGGTCGCGCGCTGGGCGCCCCAGGCGCCGTCCGGCGAGCGCATCCGGACCTCGGCGGAGCAGATCCGTCGCTGCGCCGAGCGGATGAACGGTCTCGTGTGCGATCTGCTCGACGCCGCTCGTTTGAACGCGGGCCGATGGGCGCTCTCGCGACGGGCGTACTCCGTGACGCAGCTCGTCGAGGACGTCATCGAGACGGTCGCGCCGCTCGCATTGGCGAGATCGATCCGGCTCGAAAGCAATGTGACGGTGGACGGCGCCGCGTGTTGCGATCCTGCGCGGGTCCACCAGGCACTCGCGAACCTCCTCGGCAACGCGATCAAGTTCACCCACAAAGGTGGCACCGTCGTCTTGGGAGCCCACGAGGCTGGCGGGCGGATCATGCTGTCCGTGACCGACAATGGGCAGGGCATCGCCGAGAGCGACCTTCCGTACCTCTTCGACCGCTACTGGAAGGGGGGGCGGCCTTCGCCGGAGGGGGCCGGGCTCGGTTTGCACATCGCCAAGACGATCCTCGACGCCCACGACAGCGCGATCGAGGTCCACAGTCGGTTGGGCGCCGGCACGACCATCTCGTTCAGCCTGCCCCTGGTGTAGGTCGGGGCTTCTCCATCCACGTCCAGCGCGCACCGACGGGGTTCCACAAGGGTCCTGCCCGAATCGGCATTCCGCTCCATCCCAGGCACTCGGATTCGACGGGGTGCCATAGTTCTCGCTGTGGTGCGGCGCCGCTCGCAGTCGGAGGGGACACCATGAGGGATCGTCTCGAGGAGGAAGGCTTCGATCCCCTCGGGTCTGGAAGCGGCCGGCCGGAGGCCGAGTTGCGCCTGCAGCTACATCAGGCGCGCACCCACCTCGCGCTCGCGGAAGCGCGATGCGCGGCGGCGGAGCGCAAAGGCGCCGAAGCCGAGAAGGCGGAGCGGCGCTATCGCGACCTCGTGGAAGGGCTCGACGGATCGATCGTCTGGGAGGCCGACGCATCCACCCACGCGATGACGTTCGTCAGCGCGCGCGCTCAGGATCTCCTCGGCTTCGAGACCCACCGCTGGCTCGAAGAGCCGCGATTCTTCCTGGCGCGCGTGCACGCCGCGGATCGCGGGCGAATTCTCGGAGCCTGCCAGCGCGCGGTCCTGGAGCGAACGGCGCAGACATGCTTGCATCGCGCCATCGCGTCGGATGGACGGGTCCTCTGGTTCCAGACCGCCGTGCACGTCGTCGAGGAGGACGGAGGATGCCAGCTCCGGGGTCTCTCCGTCGATATCACCGAGCGAAAGCGGACCACCGATGCGCAGCGGTTCCTCGCGCAGGCAAGCGCGCTGCTCGGCGCGTCGCTCGAGTATCCGGCCACGTGGTCGAAGCTCGCGCGACTGGCGGTTCCGCGGCTCGCCGACTGGTGCCTCGTGGACGAGCTCGCTGCCCATCGCTCCGTCTTGCCGGTGGCAGCCGCGCACAGCGTGCCGTCGAAGGAGAGGATCGCCGTCGACATCCGGCGCCGCCACCCGGTCGATCTCGGTGCGGCCATGGGCGTCGGGCGGGTGCTGCGGACGGGCCAGTCCGAGCTCTATCCCGACGTCGCGCACCTCGGGTGGGCGGCCAGGGCGCTGGGGTCCGAACACCGCGAGCTTCTGCGCCGACTCGGTGCACGCTCGTACATGATCGTTCCCCTCGTCGCGCGCGGCCAGACGTTCGGTGCGATCTCCTTCCTGTCCGCGGAGTCCGGCCGGCGGTTCGCGACGTCGGATCTCGCGCTCGCCGAGGACTTCGCGCGCCGCGCCGGGCTCGCGATCCACAACGCGCGGCTCTATGCCGAAGCCCACCGCGCCGTGCGGCTGCGTGAAGAAATCCTGGCCGTCGTCTCGCACGACCTGCGCAACCCGCTCGCGACGATACGGCTCGCCGCGGCATCCCTGACGCGCGGAGACCTCGCCGAACGAGGACGCAAGCAGGGCGCGAGGATCCATGCCGCGGTCGATCGGATGGAGCACATGATCCACGACCTCCTGGACCTTGCCAGCATCCAGGCCGGGCACCTCTCCGTGGATCGGCGCACCCACGAGGTGGCGCTGCTCGTCCGTGAAGCCATCGATGCGCTGGGCCCGCTCGCCAACGCGAAGTCGCTGCGTCTCGAAGCGCGCGTGCCCGACGCGGTGCTCTGGGTCTCATGCGATCGCGATCGAATCCAGCAGCTCTACTCGAACCTCGTGGGCAACGCGATCAAGTTCACACCTGCCGGCGGAATGGTCACGCTGGACGCCGTCGCGCGCGACGGGTTCGTCGAGCTCGCGGTGGGGGATACCGGACCCGGGATCCCAGCGGAGCAGCTCGGCCGGATCTTCGAGCGATACTGGCAGGCGAGCTCCACCCAGCGCGCCGGGATCGGCCTCGGGCTCGCGATATCCAAGGGCATCGTGGACGCACACGGCGGCCGCATCTGGGCCACGAGTGCGCCGGGTGCAGGATGCTGCATCCACTTCACGTTGCAGGCCTCGCGGCCGGTAGCACAGGCGCCAATGGGTTGACGGCGTCCGTCATCGGCCTGGCGGTCCGAGCTCGACCGGCCGGCGCAAGTCCCGAAGATCACTACGGCGCGAGCTGTGCCCCGGGTGGCCTCGTCGTTGCTTGCCCCGCAAAGAGAGGTGCCATGGCGACTCTGACTACCCGGGAGACGATCCTGGTCGTCGAGGATGACGATGTTCTCCGCGACCTCCTCAAGTCCGTCCTGGAGGACGAGGGGTACCTCGTCACCACTGTCGCGAGCGGAGACACGGCGTTGCGCGCGCTGGAAAACGGCGCCCTGCCCTCTCTGATCCTCCTCGATCTCATGATGCCGCGCTTCTCGGGCTGGGAGTTCCTCTGCGTCCGCGCGAAGAGCGCGCGGCTCCAGGCCGTACCCACCATCGTGATGACTGCCGTCGATGCCGCCCACAGGGGTGAGATTGCGGCCGAGGCGTTGGTGACCAAGCCCTTCGATCTCGACCACCTCCTCATCACGATCGCTGCGGTGCTGAAGGCGTGCGGTGACCGGCGCGAGCGCGGCCGCCGTCACTCGGGCTGGAGCGATCAGCTGCCCTGACGATCGAGACCGCACCATTCAGCGGTCGACCGGGGTCGGCATCTTGGAGCGGCTCAAGGTCCGCGCGTGGCGATCGTTGTACCAAGCGGCCCCTCGCGCGACCTGGGCCACGCTGCGGGACAAGGGTCACCCCGGCCCCCCTGGGTCCAACGGGACCTCCCTGGAGATCGAGTATAAGTCCACAAAATCATGCCGCTTTATCCCAAACGGTTCAGGCAGGCCAGGGTCGACCTGACCCACCGGGCTACGCTCGCCGGGACAAAAATCAGCGGATTCGGGCCTGGCCCGACGGTTGCTTGACGGGTGGTGTGAAACCGGACGAGCCCTGCTGACGCTGGCTTGGCTCGGGGGCGGGAACCTCGAAAGTGGAGCCACCGATGAGCGACCATCTGGTAGCGATCCAGGAACCAAACAGCGGACGCAGAACCATGCGTCCGACGAGCCGGGGAAAGCTCGTGGGCCGCAGCCCGAAGATCGCCGAGGTACTGGCGACCATCGACCGCGTTGCGCGCTCGTCGTGCACCGTGCTGATCACGGGGGAGAGCGGCACGGGCAAGGAGATGATCGTCGCCGCGCTGCACGACGCCAGCCCTCGCAGCGCGGGGCCGCTCTGTACGGTCAACTGCGGTGCCATTCCGGAAGCCCTCCTGGAGAGTGAGCTCTTCGGCCACGCGAAGGGTGCGTTCACCGGCGCCCATGCTGCTCGGCAGGGACGCGTCGCGGCAGCCGAGGGCGGCACGCTGTTCCTCGATGAGGTCGGAGACCTGCCGCTTGCGCTCCAGGTCAAGCTCTTGCGACTCCTCCAGCAGCGCGAGTACTCGCCCGTTGGCGACTCGAGGACGCTCCCCTGCGACATCCGGGTCGTCGCTGCCACCCATCGCGACCTCGAGGAGGAGGTGCGCGCGGGGCGCTTTCGTGAGGACTTGTTCTACCGGCTGAATGTGATCCACCTAGAGCTCCCCGCGCTACGCGAGCGCTCCGAGGACATCGAGCTGCTCGCGCTTCATTTCCTCCAAGTTGCGTCCAATCGCAACGGGTCGGACCTGGCTGGCTTCTCGGACGAGGCCCTGGCTATGCTCAAGTCTTACGCGTGGCCTGGGAACATCCGCGAGCTCGAGAACGCGGTCGAGCGGGCCGCCCTCCTCGCCGAGGAGCCCCACATCGCGGTGGAGAACCTCCCCGGCCGCGTGACCGGGACCTGTGATTCGACACCGGGCGTGCGCAGCTTGCCGGATGGCGGCATCGACCTGCGCTCCGCCGTTCAGGAGTACGAGTCGAACCTCATCCAGCAGGCATTGGCGCGCACCGGCGGGAACAAGAACCGCGCTGCGCAATTGCTCCAGATCAACCGAACGACGCTGGTCGAGATGGTCAAGCGCAAGAAGCTCCAGAGCTGCGCGTGAGGGCTTCTCATGAGCGACGACCGTGACGTAGCGAGAAAGCCGAGCCCTCAGCCCGGTCGCAAGATTTCCGTCACGTTGCGCCTCACGAGCAAGGGCAAGCTGGTGGGCAAGAGCCCCCAGCTACGGGAGGTGATCCAGGTCATCGACCGCGTAGCCCGATCCGCGTGCAACGTGCTGATCACGGGTGAGAGCGGGACCGGCAAGGAGATGATCGTCGCCGCGCTCCACGACGCGAGCCCGCGCAGCGCCGCGCCACTCGTGACGGTGAATTGCGGAGCAATCCCCGAAAGCTTGCTCGAGAGCGAGCTCTTCGGCCACGCCAAGGGCGCCTTCACGGGCGCCATCAGCGCGCGGCAGGGCCGCGTGGCGCTGGCAGACAAGGGGACGTTGTTTCTCGACGAGGTCGGCGAGCTTCCGCTCGTCGTGCAGGTGAAGCTGCTGCGCCTCTTGCAGCAGCGCGAGTATTCACCGGTCGGCGACGACCGCACGATCCTGAGCGACATCCGCGTCGTCGCGGCGACCAACCGTGACCTCGAGGAGGAAGTCGCCGCCGGACGCTTTCGTCAGGATCTCTACTATCGGCTGAACGTGATGCACCTGCACTTGCCACCCCTCCGCGAGCGCGTCGAGGACGTGGAGCTCCTCGCGCTGCATTTCCTGCGAACGTCCGCCGCGCGTGTGGGCCGCGAGGATTTGCACGGCTTCTCCACCGAAGCCTTCGATGTCGTCAAAGCGTACGATTGGCCGGGGAACGTTCGCGCGCTCGAGAACGCGGTGGAGCGCGCCGTCTTGCTGGCAGCGGGCCCTCTCATCACGGTCGCCGACCTGCCGGAGAAGACTCGGTCCGGGGGACGCGATGTCCCCGCCAACGGGGCGAAATTACCACCAGCGGGAATCGACCTGCGCGCCGCGGTCGACGAGTACGAGTCGAATCTCGTGCGACAAGCGCTCGCGCGGACGGGATGGAACAAGAACAGGGCGGCCCAGCTCCTCGGCATGAACCGGACCACGCTCGTGGAGATGCTGAAGCGCAAGAGGCTCGGCCCTACTGGCTGAAGCCGGAGTCCGTCGGCAGGCCAAGGACGAAGGTGGAGCCGACGCCGACCTGGGACTCCAGGACGATCGAACCTCGAAGCGCCAGGACCATGTCCTTGACCAGCGCGAGACCGATGCCGACGCCCGGCGTGTGCTTGTGCCGGATCGGCTCGAGGTGCTCGAACGGCTCGAAGATGCGGACCTGGTCCTCGGGAGCGATCCCTGGCCCGGTGTCGGTCACCCTGACGGCATACTCGTCGTTCGTGCGCGCGACCGCGATCTCGACCACGCCCAGGTCGGTGAACTTCACCGCGTTCGAGACGAGGTTCGCGATGCAGATCCGGACGAGACTCGCGTCCGTGCTCAGGTGAAACGCACCCGGCTCGTGCGTCACCCGGATCTCGAGGTGCTTTTCCGTCGCTTGTGGGCGGAGCTCCTCCACCACGTCCTCGACGAGCGCAGTCAGATCGACGGTCTCCAACTTGAGGTGCAGAGTCCCGGCTTGGAGGCGCGCGTGCTCCAGCAAAGACTCGACAAGCTGTGCGAGCCGCGATGAGGAGGTGGTGATTCGAGTCACGATGCTCTGGGCCCGGGGCGCCAGCTTGCCCCCTGCCTCGCGTTCGAGCAGCCTCAGCTGGAGCTGTAGCGCCGTCACCGGCCCGCGTAGCTCGTGCGAGACGAGACTGACGAAGCGTCCCTTGAGCTGGCTGGCACGGTCGGCCTCGTCGCGCAGCACCCGCATCGTATCGAGCGCCACGGCGAGCTCGCGCTGCCGCAGCGTCACGTCGTTGGCGAGCTTCTCCAGGTCGTCGACTCGACTCGCGAGCTCGCGCTGGAGCACGTCGCGCGTCCGCTTCACGGTCACGAGGTTCCTGGCTCGAGCGAGGAGCTCCTGCTTACCGAACGGTTTCGTCAGGTAATCCTGAGCGCCGCTCTGGAGGAGCTTGACGCGGAGCTCATCGTCCGCCTTCGCCGTCAGCATGAGGATAGGAATGCGATCGAGCTCCGGGTTTGCACGTACCTGTCGGACGAGCTCATCGCCGCTCATCCCCGGCATCATCACGTCGCTCACGATGAGGTCGGGGCACGTGGAGAGGGCCTTGTCGAGGCCGCTCGCCCCATCGGAGGCCGACACGACGCGGTACTCCAAGCTGAGAGACTGACGCACGAAGCGGTTCATCTCGGGGTTGTCCTCCACGACGAGCACGAGCGGCGCGGGACCCGCGTGGGGGATGTCCTCGTCATCGGCCACAGTCCTCAGCTCCACGACGGCGAGCTGCGCGGCGCCCTCGGCCGGCGCCGAGAGAGGTCGAACCGCGACGCCCGCCGGCGCCGTCACGGGCAGCACGAGCCGGAACGAAGCGCCGCCTTCGGCCGCATCGGCGACCTCGATGCGACCGCCATGCAGCTCGACGAGCTCCTTGGCGATCGCCAGGCCTAGGCCCGTCCCCCCGAAACGTCGCGCCGTCCCTTCGTCGGTCTGCCGGAACCGCTCGAAGATGGTGTCGCGCATCTCGCTCGGAACACCCGCGCCGCTGTCGGAGACAGCGAGCGTGGCGTGCCCGAGCGGCTCGATCTCCAGAGTGGTACGGATGGTTCCGCGTCGCGGCGTGAACTTGAACGCGTTGGAGAGGAGGTTCGTCACGATCCGCTCCACTTTGTCGGGATCGACCTGGACGAGGCCGGCCTCCGGCGTCTCGACCCGATAATCGATCTGGCGTTCCTGGGCGAGCGCGTCGAAATGCGCCGCCGTCACCCGCACGAGCTCCGGCAGGTCGACCTCGGCGAATGTCGCCGTCATCTTGCCCGCTTCCAGTCGGGCGACGTCCAGCAGATCGTTGACGTGCTTGAGAAGGAGCTGTGCATTCCGGCGCACCAGGTCGAGATCGCGGCGTTGCCCTTCCGTGAGGCCGCTCGACTCCAGCACCTTCTCGACCGGTCCGAGAATGAGCGTCAGCGGCGTACGCAGCTCGTGGCTCACGTTGGCGAAGAACTGGGTCTTGAGGCGGTCGAGCTCCTTCGAACGTTCGTACAGCCCTTCGAGCTCCTTGTTCGCGCGCTCGAGCTGGATGCCTCGATCGTGGGCGAGCTCCGCGGCGCGAGCGAGAGCGACCGCACGCGGGATGAGCGGCGGCAGAGCGATCGCCGTCCCGATCGACGCGACCGCGGTCAGCGCGCGCAGCGCGCCGTCGAACCAGTAGATCGGGGTCCACAGCGTGTAGACGTCGAGGAAGTGCGTGAACCCGCAGGTCACGATGAAGAGCCCGAACGCCAGGTAGATCCGCTGGAACGGGATGTCTCGGATGCGATGCACCAGATAGGCGAGCGTGCTGGAGATCGCGAGGTAGCTCAGGCCTATCGTCGTGTCCGACACGACGTGGAGCCAGACGACCCCCGGCTGCCACAAGTAACAATGCCCATGCGGCATGAACTCGTCGGTCGAGAACAGCGCCCTCAGCAGCTCGAACATGCGGGAAGTCCCGCACGAATGTCCGCACCGGGTCAAGGGGAGCAGCGCCCGCCGGAGCGATTCGGCTCAGTCGGCGAAGGCGAGCAACAGTGACAAATCTGCCAGCGCCGCACTCGCGAGCGCGACGTTGCCCTCCCCGAGCAGCTCCACCAACCAAGCGAGATCAGGCTCCGGCAGCGCGTGTGTCGAGTCGGGTTGAACGGTGTCTTGCATCGAGTCCTCCCAGTCCTCCTCATCAGCGGACTCCGCTGCAACATCTTGAGTATTTTCCGCGAGCTCAAGTCCTGGGCCGGTCTGCCGATTCTTCGAGCATGCAACCCCGAAGCGCCGCGTCCCCGTCCGAAACCACCCCCCGCCACGAACCCGGCCGCGTCCACGAGCGCGCCTGCCTCCGCGCCGAGGTGACGATGGAGAGCGATCACAACTTCTTCACCGGGTTCAGTGAGAACATCTCCGAAGGAGGCCTCTTCGTCGCCACCCATCAGCTCCAGGACATCGGAACGGACCTGGTTCTCGAGTTCAGCGTCCCCGACCGCGCGACACCGATCCGCGCCACGTGCCGGGTCCGGTGGGTCCGCCTTTATCGGGAATCGAGCGATGCGCCCCCGGGCATGGGGGTGGAGTTCATCGATCTGGACGGCCACGACGCCGCCGACATCAGTCGCTTCGTGACGCGCCGCGCCCCGCTGTTCTGGGATTGACGCGCCTCTCGGGTGCGCGAGGGTAAAGCGGACCCATAGAGGGTCACGAGCAACCCATGCGACCCCGGCACCGGAGCCATTCCGGACCACGTAACTACCTGAAACTGCGCCAAACGGAGCTCCTGCCCGTTAGCCATGCGGCAAAGGCACGAGTCTTGAATAACGTCCTCCCGATGCACGCGACCGGGTGACCCGACACCCTCCCCGGCGACAGCGGCAGAAAAGAGCCGGTCCCCTCTCGGACCGAACGGAGGATCTCCATGTCCAGCCTACAGAACCAGCGCGAGCTCACGACCCGCTACATGCCTCTCGTCCGCGCGACTGCTCGTAGGCTCGCGGCACGTCTGCCCTCCCATGTCAGCACGGAGGACCTCGTCGGCGCCGGTCTCCTCGCTCTCGTCGAGGTGCACGGCCGCTACGACGCGTCTCGATGCGACTCTTTCGAAGCCTACGCCGTCATGCGCGTGCGCGGGGCGATGCTCGACCAGTTGCGATCGACGGACCACCTCTCGCGCGACGGACGCATCATGGCGCGCAAGTGTCGCGCCGCCAGCACGAAGCTCCGCAACATGCTCGGGAGGGTCCCGACGGAGGAGGAAGTCGCGTTCGAGCTCGGCGTGAGCGTCGAGCGGTATCGCAAGATCGTCGCGAAGACCGCCGGCGGAACGGCGGTCAGTCTCGACGACGAGGACGAGGCGCTGCAGCTTAGGGGCGCGGGTCCTCTCCAGGACGACCAGCTCGTCCAGGCTCGTACCAACGCGACGCTCGCCGCCGTGCTCGAGGGCTTGCCGAAGCGCGTCCGCGAAGTGCTCGACCTCTATTACGTACAGGACATGAAGCTTCGCGAGATCGCCGACCGCATGGGCGTCAGCGAGTCGCGGGTCTGTCAGATCCACACAGCGGCGCTCCGCAAGCTCCGCGAAAGCGCCAGCGTCCGGCACCTCAGCCCTCGAACCCTTCCGCCGCCGGCCGGTCCCCTGCCCTGTGCAGCGTGACGACCGAGATCGCGTCGAAGATCCGGGTCAGAGGGGCAGGTCGAGCACGAAGATCGTAGGCAGTGTGGGGCTCTCTTCCAGGCGTATCCCGCCGCCGTGCGCTTCGGCGACGAGGCGGCAGAAATACAGGCCGAGACCGAGATTGATGCGGCCCGCGTCCGGAGTGATCTGGCCGTACTTCTCGAAGACACGCGCTCGCGCCGCCTCGGGGATGGTGGGGCCCGTGTTTCCGATGCGGATGCTGAGCTTCGAACCCGAGACCTCCGCGACCACGTCGATCGTCCCGCCCCTCGGCGTGTAGCGGAAGGCGTTGTCCAAGATGTTCTCGATCGCCCGCACAACCAGCTCGGCGTCGACCGAGAGCGATACTTCGAGAATTGGGGGCGCGTGGAGAACGATCCCGCGCTGCTTCGCCATCGGCCTGCGGTCGAGCAGCACCGGATCGAGGAGCTGGGCGGCCGGAACCGCTTTACGGGTGGGGAGGAAGCGCCCCGATTCGAGCTTCACCAGCTCGAGCAGGTTCTGGATCAGCCGCAGGAGCCGCTTGGCAGCTCCCTCGGTGTCGCACAAGGCTTCGCGCTTGTCCCCGGATTCGGAGAGCGGAGAGGACAGAACGTACTCGAGGTTGCAGATGATCGCCGCGAGGGGGCTCTTCATGTCATGCACGATGAGCGCCGACATCTCGTCGCGGAAACGCTGCAGCTCGACCAATTCGATGTTTCTACGCGCAAGCTCGCGGAGCGCCTCGTCATGCTCCTTCCGCGTGGTGTCGTTGACCGCGCAGTGTTCGGAGACTACGGCGAGGAGATCATCGAGCGAAAGGGGCTTCATGAGCACCCCGTCGACGCCGGGCGGCGAGCGATCAGCCGCCGCGGACGTGACGACGACAGGAATCGAAGCGAGCTCGTGCTTGGATCGCATCGAGTCCACGAGCTCCCAGCCGGTCATGACGGGCATCATCAGGTCGACGAGGACCACGCACGGCGCGGGAGCTCGCTCGAGCAGATCGATCGCCTCGATGCCGTTCCGTGCCGATGACACGGTATATCCGTCTTCCTTGAGGACCTCGACCACGGCCTGACGTAGCGCGTCATCGTCCTCGACGACCAGCACGCTGCGAGCGCACTCCCTCGGCGCTCCTCCGACGAGGATCTCACGCATCGTGGACATCCCGGGTTGATTGCACGGACGGCGGTGGCCAGGGCGGAGTGTCCACCGCGGCTTGCAACGGCTCTTTCAAGTGGTCCTGTGGGATCCGCCAAGAGCCGATTGGAGCTCCCGGCCATACGGCAGTGTGCCGAGAAGCTTGAGCCCGAACCGCGCGTGCGCACTGCACCCACATCGTGGCGTGAGCGCCCGGAGGGGGAGGTCGTCGCCCTGGGACGCATCTCGACGGCACACGAGACGCGTCGCAGGCGGCGCGCTCATGGGGTCGGGATGAAATCGCCCGCGCGGAATTGGCCCTCGGGAGCGTCCAGCACCTCGCGCACCTTGTCGAGCAGCGCGTCGGGAGTGATCGGCTTCTCGAGGAAGGCCACGCCGGCATCCAGGACGCCGTGGTGCACGACCACGTTGTCGGTGTATCCGGACATGAAGAGCACCTTCATCTCCGGGCGCAACGCGGCCAGACGATCGACGAGCTGCCTCCCGCTCATCTGCGGCATCACGACGTCGGTGAGCAGGACGTCGATGCGACCGTCGTGCTGCTCGCAGGCCAACAGCGCTTCGCCTCCGTTCTTCGAGTCGAGCACCCGGTACCCCGCGCGCTTGAGGATCCCGCGCGCCAGGACGCGCAGCTGCTCTTCGTCCTCCACGAGGAGCACCGTCTCCGAGCCCGTCCGGCCCGACGTGCGCGCCGTCGGCGCCGCTTCCGGCGCGACCGCGTCCGTCCGCGGCAGGTAGACCTTGAACGTCGTGCCCTTGCCCGGCTCGCTGTAGACCCAGATGCTTCCCCCGCTCTGCTGAACGATGCCGTAGACAGTCGACAAGCCGAGCCCGGTCCCGTGCCCCTTGGCCTTCGTCGTGAAGAAGGGCTCGAAGATGCGCGCGGCGGTCGCCGCGTCCATGCCGACGCCCGTATCGGTCACGGCGAGCATGACGTGCGCACCGGGCGAGACGCCGTAGTGCTCGCGCGCATAGCCCTCGCCGAAATCGACATTGGCGGTTTCGATGGTGAGCTTGCCGCCGTTGGGCATGGC
>Ga0070707_100004274_pt1 | contig 13377 bp, 9 predicted proteins | sample KBSK5502metaG_FD_65468 | JGI IMG/M metagenome (GOLD analysis project Ga0070707, IMG submission 65468) | Corn, switchgrass and miscanthus rhizosphere microbial communities from Kellogg Biological Station, Michigan, USA - KBS K5-50-2 metaG | ecosystem: Host-associated > Plants > Roots >... | reverse complement strand
TGCGGCTTGCCCCGAATCCATGTTTCTATACTCCCCTAGCCGATACTGATCCAATACCCCGGCATAGCGGTCATCGTGAACATCGGCGGAACGGAGATCCAGATGCGGATCGGAATGTCCTTGACGGAGTCGCAGACCCCCCAGGCGCTGAGCCTGCTACGCGACGAGCTGCTGATGGCCGTCGACGACGGCTTCTCCTCGGCGTGGATGGCCAACATCTTCGGCCTCGACGCGCTGACCGCGCTGGCGGTCGCCGGCAGCGGCATCGCTGGGATCGAAATTGGCACCGCCGTCGTCCCCACCTATCCCCGTCATCCCGCGGTGCTCGCCCAGCAGGCGCTCACGACGGCGCTGGCACTTGACGCACCGCTGACCCTCGGCATCGGGCTGTCGCACAAGATCGTGATCGAGGACATGTACGGCTACAGCTTTGGTGCCCCGGCCACGCATATGAGCGAGTACCTGTCGATCCTGCTGCCGCTGCTCGACGGCCAGCCCGTCGCTTTCGAAGGCAAGACAATGCGGGCATCGATCGGCCTGTCGGTCCCGCGCACCGGGCCGGTAGCTGTCATGCTCGCCGCGATGGGGCCGGCGATGCTCAGGCTCGCCGGGCAGCGCACTGCGGGCACGATCTTGTGGATGACCGGCCCGGCGACGACGCGGGACTACATCTGTCCGACGATCAACGCAGGTGCGGAGCAGGCGGGACGGCCCGCTCCGCGGGTTGTCTGCATCCTGCCGGTCTGCGTCACCGACGATCCCGACGACGCTCGTACCCGCGCTGCCAAGGTATTCGAGATCTACAATCAGCTGCCCTCGTACCGAGCCATGCTCGACCGTGAGGGCGCGCAGGGACCGGCCGACGTCGCGATCGTCGGCACCGAGGACCAGGTCGCTGGACAGATCAAGGCGCTCGCCGACTGCGGCGTGACCGACTTCGTGGCGGGCGAGTACGCCAGGGGCGCCGATCGGCTGCGGACCAGGAACCTGCTCAAGTCGCTGATCGCGCAGGCGTAACTACCTCGCCGCGCTGGTTACGAGGCCGGCGGGGCGGGGTCGGTGCCCCTGAGGCCGCAGGCGGCGTGGATCTCGGCGCGGCTCGCGAGCTTGACTCGTGCCCCGCGGCCGAGCGCGGCGGCGAGGTCCTTTTCCGCCGTCTCGATCCTGAGCCAGTCGTCGTAGCCGATCGGAGTGATGCCCCGCTCGGCGAGCAGCGCGCAGAGTCGCTCCGACCAGGCGTGGCCCGCGTCCGCGCCGCTGCCCGCTGCCTGGATCTCGCTGGCAGCGCTCTTGGGCAGCCTGAGCAGGCCGGCCCTGGGCAGCTGAACGTCGTCAGGGCCTGGCCCGCCCGCCAGGTCGGCCAGCAGGCTGCGCACGGTCTGGGCGGCGTCGGACTTGTTGGTGCCGATCACCCCCGTCGGTCCGCGCTTGAGCCACCCGGCAACGTACTCGCCAGGCAGCGGCTGGCCGTCCGGGCCGAGCACGCGCCCGTCGGTGTTCGGCACGGTGTGCGAACGCTCGTCGAACGGCACCCCGGGCAGCGGCACGCTCTGATACCCGACGCTGCGCAGCACCATCTGGACCGGCAGCCGCTCAAACTGGCCGGTCCCGACCAGCCGCCCGCCGGCATCCAGCATGGTCCGCTCGAGGGTCAGCCCGTCGACCTGTTGCGTCCCGTGAATTTCCGCCGGGCTCAGCCAGAATCGCACGGTCAGCCGGCGTGCGGCCCCGGCCGGCACCCGCCCTGCCCAGTCGCTGATCACCGCATAGTTGCCGCGGACGTGCCGGTCCTGCGTCGCGAGCCTGGCACTGTCGCCGCTCGGGTCGAACGCGTCAAGATCGGCCTCGCCCTCGCCTACGACCACGTCAACCCCGGAGAGCTCGCCGAGCTCACGGAGCTCCTTGGTCGTGAACTTGGCCTGCGCAGGCCCGCGCCGCCCGATCACGTGGACCTCACGCACCTTGCTCGCGATCAGGGCGTCAAGCACCGGCTGCGATACATCGGTGTCACGCAGCTCCTCGGGGTCGCGGATCAGGATCCGCGCGACGTCGACCGCGACGTTGCCGACCCCGATCACCGCGACAGCCTCGGCGTCAAGCACGAACCGGTCGGGGTCGACGTCTGGGTGGCCGCAGTACCAGTTCACGAAGTCGGTCGCCGCATAGCTCCCTGGCAGGTCCTCTCCGGGTATCCCGAGCCGCCGGTCCCGCATGGCGCCGGTCGCGTAGACAACCGCGTCATAGCAGGACAGCAGGTCGCCTCTCGTCACGTTCTCGCCGAGGTGCACTGCTCCGACGAACCTGACGCCCTCGTGCTCAAGCACCCCGCGCAAGTAATCGGCGATGGACTTGATCGACTTGTGGTCCGGCGCAACGCCGTAGCGGACCAGGCCGTAGGGCGTGGGCAGCCGGTCAAGGACGTCGACCCGCACGGCCTGTGCCGGGTCGAGCGCGGCACCCTGCTTGATCAGGGCCTCGGCGGTGTACAGGCCAGCCGGGCCCGAGCCGACGATGGCGACGTTGAGGGTCTTCATGGACGCGATTCTGCACCTTCCTGGCCGGCTGGCGGCCGCGGTCGTCGAGGTCCCGGCAGCCCCTCGCCAGGATAACGGTCAGGACACGCAGAACTCGTTCCCCTCCGGATCAGCCATCGTTACCCACCAATGCGGGCCCTGGGATGCTTTGTGGAGGTATGTCGCACCGCGTTCGGTCAGCCTGGCCACCTGTGACTCGATGTTGTCAGCCCCCACCCGCAAGTCTAGGTGCATGCGGTTTTTGACCGTCTTGGTCTCAGGGACGATCTGAAATAGGACCCGCGGCCTGCTGCCGCCGGTCGGCTCGTCCGGATGCCTGATCGCCGCGCCCAGGCGCCAGACCTGCGAGCCGTTGTGCATCATCGTGTCGTCGTCTGTGGCGTCTCGCTCGGCGCCTGACCTTCCATCTGGCCGCGCTCGGCGCGGCCTTCACGGTGCTGGAACCGCCCCAGCTGATCGAGTTCGTCCGCGCGACAGCGGACCGCCTGACCCGCAGCGCTCGGGCGGAGGCTAGCCCTGAAGGCTAGTCCTGAGGGTCGGGAACCAGGTCCCCGGTGAGCCTGGCGACAGCCTCGGTGACTGCGCGCGCAAGCTGCTGTGACGTCAGGCCGGCCGCCGCGAGAACCTCCCCTCGCTCGCCATGCGGGAGGAAGCGCTGCGGCAGCCCGAACGTCCTGATAGGCGTCGGTATGTCGGCATCGCGCAGGTACCTGGCCACTGCGTCGCCGAAGCCGCCGGCCGCGCAGTTGTCTTCGACCGTGACCACCAGCCGGTGCCGGGCCGCGGCGCCCGCCAGCGCCCTATCCAGGGGCTTAACCCAGCGCGGATCCACCACGGTCACGCCGATACCCTGGCCGGTCAGCCGCTGCGCCACCCCGACGGCGAGTGCGGACATCGGGCCGGCGGCCGCCAGCAGCACGTCCTGGCCAGTCTCCTCGGCAGGCTTGGCGAGCAGGTCCATGCCGCCCAGCTTCCCGACGGCAGGAAGGTCATCGGCAACGCTGCCGCGCGGGAACCTGAGCGCGGTCGGGCCGTCGCTGACCGCCACCGCCTCGCGCAGCAGCTCGGTTAGCCTGGTGCCGTCCCGCGGCACCGCGACCCTGATGCCCGGCACGAGCTGCAGCAGTGAGCCGTCCCACATGCCGTGGTGGCTGGCACCATCGGGCCCGGTCACCCCGGCCCTGTCCAGCACGAACGTGACCGGCAGCCCGTGCATCGCCACGTCCATCAGCACCTGGTCGAAGGCCCGGTTCAGGAACGTCGCGTAGATCGCCACGACGGGGTGCATGCCGCCCATCGCCAGGCCTGCCGCGCTCGTGACGGCGTGCTGCTCGGCAATGCCGACGTCGAAGACCCGGTCCGGATAGGCCTGCGCGAACTTGGCCAGGCCCGTCGGGTGCAGCATGGCGGCGGTGATGGCGACGACGTCCGGCCGGCGCGCGCCGATGTTGATCATCTCGTCGGCGAAGACCTGGGTCCAGCCGCGCTTGGCAGCCTTGGCCGGCTTCGCGACCTTCGCCAGAGCGGGAGACTGAACTGGGCCGTTCGCCGCGCTATCGCCGTTGACCTGGACCGGCGCACCCGGCTGCACCTGGTGCAGGCAGTCCTCGTCGTTCTCCTCGGCCAGGGCGTAACCGCGGCCCTTCTGCGTGATCACGTGCACGAGCACGGGGCCGCCGAATTCCCTGGCGCGGCCAAGCGCATGCTCGAGCGCCTGCTCGTCGTGGCCGTCGATCGGGCCCAGGTACTTCAGCCCGAGGTCCTCGAACATAACCTGCGGCTGCAGGACGTCCTTCAGGCCCTTCTTGATCCCGTGCAGCGTGTCGAACAGCGGCGGCCCGACCAGCGGAGTATGCGAGAGCGTGGTCTTGACCAGGTCAAGCACCTGCTCATAGCGCTGGGACACTCGGACGGAGGCAAGGTGATCGGCGAGCCCGCCGATGGTTCGCTGGTAGGACCTGCCGTTGTCGTTGACGACGATAACGACCGGGCGGTCCTTGGCGCCGGCGATGTTGTTCAGCGCCTCCCAGGCCATGCCGCCGGTCAGCGCCCCGTCGCCGATCACGGCGACGACCCTGCGGCGCTTCTCGCCGCGCAGGTGCAGGGCCTTCGCCAGCCCGTCCGCGTAGGACAGGCTCGTCGAGGCGTGCGAGTTCTCGACCCAGTCGTGCTCGGACTCGGCCCGGCTCGGGTAGCCCGAGACGCCACCTTGCTGCCGCAGTCTGGCGAAGCCCTCCATCCTGCCGGTCAGCAGCTTGTGCACATAGGACTGGTGGCCGGTGTCCCAGACGATCGGATCGGCCGGGGAGTCGAACACCCGGTGCAGGGCGATCGTCAGCTCGACCACGCCGAGGTTCGGGCCCAGGTGGCCGCCATTGCGCGACACGGCCTCGATCAAGAACTCCCTGATCTCGCTGGCGAGCACGGGCAGTTCGTCAGGGGTCAGCGCCTTGACATCTCGTGGACTCCAGATCGACTCGAGCAACCTCATCTGGTTCGCTCCTCACGTCGCGGGCGCCGCCTGCCTGGCGCGTCCGAGACATTGCACGACCGCCGGATAGGACTATTCCGGAGTCCGGGCTCCTTCGCTCCCGGCCGATCTTGCCAGGAGCGAACCCAACGAGTCTATTTCGCGCGTGCTGCGGAGTCTGCCTGCGCTATGACGGATGCGTCAGCATGACCGTTACCTGGTACCAGGACCCTACCGCTCGTCCGCTGGCTAGTCTTCTGACAGCGGGCCGCGAGCCGAGCCCATGGAGGAGAATGTGAACAGCCGCCATTATCTCGGCAGCACCTCCCGCCTGGCCGGCTGGATGCTGGCAGCCGTGCTCACGGTCCCGGCAGCGAGCCCGCCGGTCTGGACGCTGCGGCTCGCGATCCACTACCTTCCGCCGGCCACTAACCACAGCCAGTATGACGTGGTGCTCGCCTGGCCGGATCAGACCTGGTTCCTCGGCGGCACCGACATCGGCGGCCACGGAATGCCGGAAGCCGAGCGGATCAAGAACGGGATCCCCCATTCCTCCCTCCTCCCGGCGCACGAGCACAGCTGGATCACAGCGGCCAGCGCTCCGGCGCGCACCGACATCTGGGCAGTTACGTTCCTTGGCGGCTACGTGCTGCACTGGAACGGCTCTCGCTGGCGAGCCGCGCCGCGCGGCAACTGGAAGGCGGGGACCCGCTTCACCGGCATTACCGCGATCAGCACGACCAACGTCTGGGTGTTCGGTACGCGCGGGCGTCGCTATCCCGGGGCGGGGACGTGGCACTTCAACGGCACCAGGTGGACCAGGGTAACGGGGCCGGGCGGCGGGATCTTCCAGGCGAGCTCCGCCGCTAAAACGGATATCTGGGGCATCGGGAACGCAGAGCGCACCGGCAACGCTCTGCTGCATTTCGGCGGATCGACCTGGCGGCGGGTCCGGCCGACGGCGCTCGCTGGCTTTACCTTTACTCACGTGCTCGCGCTGTCGCGATCCAACGTCTGGGTGGCCGGGCTGGTCGGGGGCGTCCCGAAGCTCGGTCACTTCGACGGGCACAGCTGGCGGGCGCTGCGGATGCCAGGCCGGACTGCGGCCACCGGGATGTGCCGTGACGGCAGAGGGGGGCTGTGGGTGATCGCAAACACGGGCCGTTCCCCGTCGGTAGTACACGAGCGGTCGGTGCACGGGACCTGGACGACGGCCATGGTCAGCGCCAACCCGGCCGATGAGGTCCTGGCTTGCGCGCTGGTTCCTGGCACGGCGCGGGCCTGGGGCGCCGGCAAGGCGGCAGCACCGCAGGGAAGCGCAGCCGCCGCCTATCGCACCGGCTGATCGCGGGTAACCCGCTCGGGACCGCCCGGTCAGGGTGATGCCAACGCGGCGGCCGCCGGAGCCGACCCGCTCGCCGCAATGGTCTTCGCCCGGCCGGCCAGCAGCCCCGCCGCTAGCTGGCCGACGCCGACGCCGAGCAGGACCAGGACCGGGATCGTCCAGCTACCTGTTGTGGAATGCAGGAACCCGATCAGCAGCGGCCCGGCGCTCGCGATCAGGTAGCCGGCTCCCTGGGCGAAGCCGGAGAGCGCGGCCGCCGTCTGCCCGTCGGCAGCCCGCGCGGTGAACAGGTAGACGCTCAACCCGAAGGCGCCGCCCTGGCCCAGCCCAAGAAGGCAGACAAAGATGACGACCGTCGCGTTCGTCCCGAATGCACACCCGGCCAGTCCCGCCATGATCAGGCTGACCGTACAGGTGGCCAGAACGCGCTGGTCACGGGTGCGCCCCCGCCGTCCCCGATGCGCGAGCACAGGGACGATCAGCCCGGTCATCATATTTCCGACGTTCATCAGCGCCAGCAAGTTCCCTGCCGCGTCCGCGCCGATTCCGTGGTCCCTGAACATGGTCGGGAACCAGGACAGCGTGGCGTAATACGACAGGCTCTGCAGGCCCATGAAGGCCATAACCTGCCAGGCCAGCGCGAACCTGCCCATCGCGAGCACGCCACGCCCCTCAGCCGACACTGGCACCGTCCTGAATCTCAGCTGCGGCAGCCAAACGAGCGCGGCGGCCAGCGCGGGCAGCGCCCACATGCCGAGGGTCACCCGGACGGCCAGCCCGGACCCGCCCGAGGCGGGGCCCCCGGCGGCGGCGAAGACCGGCACAGCGATCGCGGCGCCGAGTACGGCCCCGGCTGTCAGCGTCATCAGGTACAGGCCGATTAGCAAGCCTGCCAAGTCCGGCCTCCGCCGCTTGATCAGGCTCGGCAGCAGGACGTTCACCAGCGCGATCGCGCAGCTCGCCAGCACTGTGCCGGGAAACAGCAGGACTCCGGGCGCCGCGAGCCGCAGCCCGAGGCCCGCCACTAGCAGCACGAGAGCCAGCCCAAGAACCCGTTCCTCGCCCAGCTTCCTGGCGAGCAGGGGGGCGGCACCAGAGAACACGGCGAAGCTCAGCACCGGCACGGCCGCCAGCGCAGCCTCGGTAGCCGTGGACCACCCGGCCGCTGACGACAACTCGGGATAGACCGGCGGCAGGCTGGTGATCGCGGCCCGCATGTTAAAGGAGACCGCGAGGATGCCGCCAATCAGCAGCGCGCCGGCCGCGATGGGCGCGGCGCCCGGTCCCCGGGGGCCCGTCCTGGTCGCGACGTCCGGCCCGGTCGCACCCACCGCCTGGTCAGCCGTTAGCCAGCAGCGACCGCAAGACGTACTGCATGATGCCGCCGTGGCGGTAGTAGTCGGCCTCGCCAGGCGTGTCGATCCGCACGATCGCCGCGAACTGCCTGCCGTCCGCGGTGACACTGACCTCACGCGGCGTCTCGCCCGAGTTCATCTCCTCGATCCCGGTGACGTCGAATACCTCATGGCCGGTGAGTCCGAGCGAGCTCGCGCTCTCGCCCGGCTTGAACTGCAGCGGCAGCACGCCCATGCCAATCAGGTTCGACCGGTGGATCCGCTCGAAGGACTCGACCAGGACGGCGCGGACGCCGAGCAGCGCCGTGCCCTTGGCGGCCCAGTCCCGGGACGAGCCAGACCCGTACTCCTTGCCGCCGACCACGACCAGCGGCGTGCCCTCGGCTGAGTAGGCGCGGGAGGCCTCGTAGATCGAGGTCTGCGTCCCCTCAGGCAGCTTCATGGTCACGCCGCCCTCGGTGCCTGGCGCGAGCTGGTTGCGCAGCCTGATGTTCGCGAACGTGCCACGGATCATCACCTCGTGGTTGCCGCGCCGCGAGCCGTATGAGTTGAAGTCACGCCGCTCGATCCCGTGGCTGGTCAGGTACTGCCCAGCCGGGCTGTCGGCCTTGATCGCGCCGGCCGGCGAAATATGGTCGGTGGTCACCGAGTCGCCGAGCATCGCGAGCACCCGGGCGCCGTGAATGTCGGTCACCGGGGCCGGCTCGGCCGGCATGCCGTTGAAGTACGGCGGGCGGCGCACGTAGGTCGACGCCTCATCCCAGGCGAACACCTCGCCGGCCGGCACGTCGAGATCCTGCCACCGCTCATCGCCGGCGAACACGTCCGCATAGTCACGACTGAACATTTCAGGCGCAACCGAGCCATGCACGACCTCTTCGATCTCGGTCGGCGACGGCCAGATGTCGGTCAGATAGACCGGCTTCCCGGCTGACCCGGTCCCGATGGGCTCGGTTGTCAGATCGATGTCCATCGACCCGGCGAGGGCGTACGCCACCACGAGTGGCGGCGAGGCCAGGTAGCTCATCTTGGTGTCCGGGTTGATCCGGCCCTCGAAGTTCCTGTTCCCCGACAGCACCGACACCACGGCGAGGTCTTTGGCCGCCACCGCGGCGCTGATCGCCTCGGGCAGCGGGCCTGAATTGCCGATGCAGGTAGTGCAGCCGTAGCCGACCAGGTTGAAGCCAAGCTTCTCCAGGTAAGGGGTGAGGCCGGCCCGCTCGTAGTAGTCCATGACGACCTTCGAGCCAGGAGCGAGCGTGGTCTTGACCCACGGTTTGCGGGTCAGGCCCGCCTCCACCGCCTTGCGGGCGAGCAAGGCCGCGCCCACCATCACAAACGGATTCGAGGTGTTGGTGCAAGAAGTGATCGCGGCAATCACGACGGACCCGTGGTCGACGCTTGTTTCGGTACCGTCGTCCAGGGTGACCGGCGTCGCCGCCGATGGCCGGCCGGATGAGCCGATCGCGACGGGATCGGAGGCCGGGAAGGTGCCGTTGATGCCGTTGTCCAGGCTTGGCAGGTGCACATAGGAGCCGAGTGCGTCCCGAAATGACTGCTTGGCGTCGGTCAGCGCAACCCGGTCCTGCGGCCGCTTCGGCCCGGCAAGCGACGGCACGATGGTGGACAGGTCGAGCTCGAACTGCTGGCTGTACCTGGTGCCGCCGGCGGATGCCGGGTCGTACCAGAGGCCTTGCTCCTTGGCGTACGCCTCGACCAGGCTGACCTGCTCGGCGGGACGGCCGGTCAGCCGCAAATAGGTCAGCGTCTCCTCGTCGATCGGGAAGATCGCGCAGGTGGAACCGAATTCCGGGCTCATGTTGCCGATTGTGGCGCGATTCGCCACCGGGACGGCGGCCACGCCCTCGCCGTGGAACTCCACGAACTTGCCGACCACGCCGTGGCGGCGGAGCAGCTCGGTGATGGTGAGGACGAGGTCGGTGGCGGTCGCGCCGGAGGGCAGCTCACCCGTCAGCTTGAACCCGACGACCTTGGGAATCAGCATCGAGATCGGCTGGCCGAGCATGGCGGCTTCGGCCTCGATGCCGCCCACGCCCCAGCCGAGCACGCCGAGGCCATTCTGCATAGTGGTGTGCGAGTCGGTGCCGACGCACGTGTCGGGGTAGGCGATCATGCCGTTGCCGTCGCCGGGGCCGGCGGTCATGACGACCCTGGCCAGGTGCTCGATGTTCACCTGGTGCACGATGCCCGTGCCCGGCGGCACCACGCGGAACTGGCGCAGCGCCTGCTGGCCCCAGCGCAGAAAGGCGAACCGCTCGGCGTTGCGCTGGAACTCAAGCTCGACGTTCCGGTCGAAGGCATCAGGTCTGCCGAAGACGTCGGCGATGACGGAGTGGTCGATCACGAGCTCGGCCGGGACCAGGGGGTTGATCTTCTCAGGATCGCCGCCGAGGTCCCGCATCGCCTCACGCATGCTGGCGAGGTCGACGACGGCCGGGACGCCGGTGAGATCCTGCATGAGTACCCGTGCCGGGCTGAACTGGATCTCAGTGCCTGGCTCGGCGGCCGCGTCCCAGCCGGCCAGAGCGCTGATGTGATCCGCGGTGACGTTGGCGCCGTCTTCGGTGCGCAGCAGATTCTCGAGCAGGATCTTCAGGCTGAACGGCAGGTCCTCGGACCCCGGCACGGCATCGAGCCGGTAGATCTGGTAGCCGTTCGCGCCCGCCGTCAGCGTGCCGCGAGCGCCAAAGCTGTTCACTGTCATGTGACTTATCCTTCCGCTCCGCCGCTGCCGGTCCGACCGCGAAACATCAACTCTCGCCTAGCGGTCATCCTGCCGTAGTGCTCTCTCGGCGTGCCCGCAGCCCTGGCCCGCCGTGCCGCGCGGCCCCGGGAAGTATCTCGACATCAAGCTACTTTCGAGCGTATCGAGCTAATTCTCTCGATGTCAAGCTATCCAGTCTCGCATCGCGGGAATGGCTACCCTGCAGCGCCGCACTTAAGCGGGACCGACGGCTGCCTGACCCCGTCACCCTGCCGCAGCCGGGGCCGCGCCGGCCGCTACCGAAGCCAGATCCGCGGCCGTCGAGCGAGCCAGCAGCCGGACCGCCCGCGCTGCCGGGGAGACCCGCAGCGCGCTCGTGGGCAGCCAGACCCGCAGCGCGCCGGGCTGAATCTGGAACCGCACCGGCGGCTCGAGCAGCAGTGCCTCACCGTCGACCCCGACCTCGACAGGCGCTCCCGAGTCCACGACGAACTCCCCGGCCGTCCATTCCTGCCAGCCACCGAAGCGCTGCACCTGTCCGGTGAGCTCGAGCATCATGAAGCGCGTCGCGTCGGCGGCATCGTCGACCTGCGCGGCCACGATTCCGAGCAGGCCCAGATCGAGCCGCTCCCTTGTCCCCCGGCCGCCTGGATGCGCCAGCTGGTACGGGTTGTTCGACACGAGAATCAGGTGCGCGGTCGTAAAGCGATCCCCGGCGGGGCCGTAAAAGCGCAGGTCCAGTGGTGCGGCGTCGGGCCCGATCAGATCGGGCAGCACGTCCGCGGCGGTTCGCAGCTTGGCATCCCGGTATTCAGGCGACTGAACGACTCGCGCGTATAGCCCGAGCGAGCAGTTGTTCACGAAGGTTCGCCCGTTGACGACAGCCAGGTCGACCCGGCGCTCGACCTGGTCAGAATACGCGTCCAGGGCCCCGAGCACGTCGGTCCGGTCAAGTCCGAGATCGAGGGCGAAGTGGTTCCTTGTCCCGGCAGGGACGCAAACGTGCGGGACCTGGTGCCGTGCGGCGATCGAGGCGACCGCCGCCTGGGAACCGTCTCCGCCGGCCATCCCGATGGCACGAGCACCGCTGGCGACGGCCTCCTCGGCCAGCGCGATCAGGTCATCGCCCGGCCGCAGGACTACCGGCCGGATGCCGCGCGCAACGCACTCGTCGGCCAGGTTAAAGCGCTCCGCCTTGCCGCCTCCGGACTTGAGGTTCATGATCAGTACCGGATCTGCCCCGCCCGATCCCGGCCCGACCGATCCCGGCCCGCCCGTCATGGCGGATCCCGGGATCGACCCGGGAATGCCCCGTTTGATCGTGGGATCGACCCGGGAGCGGATCGCCTTGGGGGTGCGCCGCAGCGCGTGCTGAGCCGAGAGCACAGAGATCAGGCCGAGTCCGGCGACGGCGACCACGATCCACGCGCTGATCACAGCCAGCACCAATCCGGCGACGATCGCCCCGAGTGCGATCACCGCGGCGAGCATGGCCAGGATCCTGATCAGCCCACGTCGCGCCACGACGTACCAGCAGGCCGTGACGCACGCGATCAGGCCGGCCAGGGCCAGGGTGAACGCGCCGATCCGCAGTGCCATGTTCAGCGCGAGCAGCAATAGTGCCGCCGGCAGCGAAACAAGCGCGACTACCGCGCTCACCCGTTCTGAGGCCGACGCTCGCGGCGCGGCATCCGGTGCGCGGCTCTCCCGCGCGCCGACTCTCGCCACCTGCGGAACCTCCTGCCAGCTCTGCTACCCAGCTCTTGATGCACTACTCGGACTCAGAACTGCCCTGTTCCTGGTGTTAGCATGCGCCGGTGGCGGCAACCGGCGGTGATCCGATGGCGGCCGGCGCGACGGGCGCACGGGCTGACTCGGCAGGAACGCGGCCCGACGCCGTTGCCGACCTGCTCGCCGAGGCTCTGCGGAGGCGCGGCGGCGCGACCCGGCAGCGGCTAGCTGACGGCCTGTATCAGCTTGGCGCGATCGACCGGGCGGTGTATGCCGCCGTGGCCAGCGTTCCCGCGCCCGCGCTTGACCAGGCCATGCGCCGGCTGTCGAGGTCAGCCGACCGGTCGCGGCTCTGGCTCGGCATCGCCGGCGCACTCGCGCTGACCGGCCCGGCCGGCCGGCGTTCGGCCAGCCGCGGAGTCCTCGCGATCGCGGTCACATCAGCGCTGGTGAACCTCGGCGTCAAGACGCTCTCCGGCCGGCGCAGGCCCGATCGCTCAGGTGCCGGGGTTCCAGGCGCGCGGCAGGTCAGAATGCCCACGTCGTCGTCGTTCCCGTCCGGGCACTCGGCCTCAGCGTTCGCCTTCGCCACCGCGATCAGCCGCGACAGCCCGTGGCTCGCGGTCGCGGTCCAGTTCCTCGCCGGGAGCGTCGCATACTCGCGCGTCCATACTGGCGTGCATTATCCCGGCGACACGGTCGCCGGAGCGCTCATCGGCGCGGGAGCTGGCCAGGCCGTCAGCAGCGTCTTCGACCGCGCCCTGCCCCGCCGCGCCCTCCCCCGCCGGACCGGCCCCCCAGAATAGAACAGCTATGGCCCATCAACCGTCTTCCTACGACGTTGATGGGCCATAGCTGTTGAATGCGGACTCGCCGATCAGCTCGTCGGCGGCTGAGTAGGGGTCGAGTTTCCCGCCCGACACCAGCCGCGCCAGGTCATCGAGGCGCGACTGACCGGGCAGGCCGCCGATCTGGCGCCTCATCTCGGCTACGGCGATGGCTGAGACCTCCTCGCGCGCCCGCGCCAGGCGCCGCCGGTCCCGCTCGCCCGATTCGCCGAGCCATTCCCAGTGCTGGTCAAGCCGACCAGCCAGCTCGTCGATGCCCTCGCCGGTCGTGGCCGACGCGGACACTATCGGCGGCTTCCACGCGCCCTCGGAGTATCGTGCCATGGCGAGCATGTTGCGCAGGTCACGCACCACGTCCTGGGCATCGGG
>Ga0070707_100004273_pt1 | contig 13378 bp, 9 predicted proteins | sample KBSK5502metaG_FD_65468 | JGI IMG/M metagenome (GOLD analysis project Ga0070707, IMG submission 65468) | Corn, switchgrass and miscanthus rhizosphere microbial communities from Kellogg Biological Station, Michigan, USA - KBS K5-50-2 metaG | ecosystem: Host-associated > Plants > Roots >... | reverse complement strand
TAACCACGGGCGCTGATGCGTCGATGGAGACGATGCTCTGAAGGGTGCTGGATGCCGGAACGAGAGTGGCTCGAAAGACCGCTTTACCAATCGGGATCCGGAGTTGGTGCTCCGCCGGCGGCAACCCGGCAATCGCTTTTCTCACCTTGTCCTCGACGAGGCTAGGAGGAACCGACTCTAGACCCGTGCTGGGGACCCAACGCGGAATCAGGTGCCACGGCCCCGAGATCCGATCAAGCCGCCGCATGATGTCGCGGCGCCGATGGATGAGAGGCTCGACCTTCTCGAGGGTCGTAGTCGACTCGAAAACGACCCTCTTGTCGGCTACGCGGGCGGCAAAATCAGGCTTCTTGTTGCCGACAGGCAATCCCGTCGGCTCGCGTTGCACCGTGCCGAACTTTCGCTTGAGGACTTGGCGGAGAACAAGCTCCGAGAACGTACCCGGGCAGCTGTCCTCGCCGAGGAGATCGGTTCGGATCTTCGCTCGAGCGGCTGGTGGGTATCCAGACGCCCATGAATTCACGATCCCCCTCAGCCGAGCAGCCGCTGGATGCTTAAGACGTAATTGGTCCGCCAGCGTCGCATAGCGCGGCAGGCGGGGCATCAGTTGAACGCCCTGGAAGATCGATGGTGGCATGCCTCGGATCTTCTGTACCCAGGGACAAATGGATCTACACGTTCAGGCGATGCGGGCCTCGAGGCGCTGGCGCTGCGGAAAGCAATCATCTCTCTTCCCGCAGTTGCAAGTCCTTCTGCGCGATCGCGCACGCCGCGTGTCCAGCACGTGATCGGTAGGACTTCGTGGACGACGGCGCTATTTCTGCGATCGCGTTTCGCCGACCGCGGGCCCGATTCCCTAAAGGTGTCAGTTAGGGTGTCAAGGGTCCAGGCAATTGCGCGCATTCCCCACCAGCCCACTCGTTTGCGCGCTTCAAACGTGGCTGTGGGGACCGCAGGTCAAAACTAGTGGTGCTCGCGCAGGGAGTCGAACCCTGAACCTTGGGATTAAGAGGCTGCGGGCACCCAGTGTCAGGGCGGGTCAGCGAGTGTCAGGGAGTGCCAAATGAGCCCGGATCTATGACGCAGCAGTGTCAGAGAGTGTCACAGAGTGTCAGAGAGTGTCTGCGTGAAGGTGTCAAGTAGGGTGTCAGACCCCATCTCTACACGTCGGCGCCGAAGATCTCGTCGTAAAGGTCCTTGCCAAAGCTCGTCGCGAGTGGTTCACCCGGCCGGATTTTGAAGGTTCGAGTGCCGTCAGGAAGGCGCTCAGCATGTAGGAAGTGAACGCCATCCGCCTGCTCACGCCGAAGGCGTTGGGCAAGGTCGTACAGGTGGGTGACCAAGATCACCTTCACAGCCGAATCGTTGAGCGCTCCGAGGACCTCCACGCCGATGTCGGAGCCTTCGCGCTCGTTGGTGGACGCGAACGACTCGTTGGCCAGTAGGACCGCGCGTGGTTGAATATCGTCGACGATGCGGCTCATCCGGCGGAGTTCCTCGTCCAGCTTGCCGCTAACCATCGTCTCGTCCTCCTCGCGCTTGAAGTGCGTGAAGTGTCCCGCCGCCACGTTTGCGCGGGAGTCCTCAGCCGTCACGAACATGCCGTGCCACCGATCGATGCGGTCGTCGCAGTCCCTGCACGAGCAGCGCGGCTAGCTCAACGAGGCGCCTCGCTGCCCGATCAGTTGGCGATCGCTATTTTTAACTCGGTCGGCATTCGGTATGAGCCCGACGCGCTAGTCTCCACAGACGCCGCGGTCGAACTAAAGCCCGTCCGCCCCGAGAAGCGACGGCAGCTGGTCGCCGATACATTCGCCGTCGCGGGATCGAAGCTCACCGGCAGATCAGTCCTGCTCGTTGACGACATAATTGCGAGTCACCCGGATCGTCTGGGTGGCGACGTCAAACTCGCCGATCTGCTCTACCTCGCGCAGCTCAACGACTGCCCTGGCACGAGTGGGGTATCCGTGCGGATAGTTGAATAGAAACCGCGCCGCCGCTCCACGTGACCGGGAACTCGTTGAACGTCCCGCTCGCGACTTTGACCCGGCCCTTGCCGCTCGTCAGGTCGCCCTCCCAAACAGCGTCGGGTCCGTCGATGCGCGCGACTGTCCCGAGACGGTTTCGTACCGAACTCCACCGGGTGGCTCAGTCCTGAAAGAGGGCCGGCGCGGTCACCCGCGCCGGCCGGACCTGGGTCAGTGTCGAGAGCACCCCGCCAATTGCGGGTTGGGCATGACCGGCGTGATGATCGTGCCGGCGAAGCGTGCGACGTCGGGCGTGCCGTACTCGTTGGCCGCGCCACCGAAGTCGTTCGTGGTCACGCCGCGGATCCTGTTGCCGAAGTTCCAGAGACAGGCCGACCCCGTCCCTGTGATGGAGGGCTGATTGCCGATCGTCCAGATCGGATAGAAGGCGGCGCCGCGAGGTGGCGCCATGCAGTTGAGACCGTTGACGACGTTGCATTCGTTTTCGGACGCGGCGAGGTCGGTCTCGAACTGGATCGACGGGTAGGGATCGCCATTAGCCTGGAAGGGACCCGCGTAACGGAAGGGCGTCGGGTGACTCGCGGAACCGTCCGGCCAGTCGGCGATGTACGAGTTGCCGTCGAAATCGAGGTCGCCGTTCTGAGTGAAGTCCTGCTGGCAGAACGGGACGGCCCACGTCCACGTTGTGGCCTGACCGGAGACGATCACCGTCCGCGACCCGGAAGGCATGCACAGCGCGTCGGAGAACTCACAGTTGAACGAGGTCGGAGGACATGGGCCGCCGCCCTCGGTCGTCGCGTTGGTGCAGACGCCCGTGCTGAAGTTGCACGGACCCTCGCCCGTGCCGCCGGGCTCGAGTCCGCCGTTGCAGTTCCACGAGGCCTGCGCGTCGAAGGGCAGTCCTATCGGGTTGCTCACCGAGTCGCAGGATTCACCGTGTCCGATCTCCTGCTGCATCAGCACCCCGCCTTCGAGGGCGGCCCAAGGCACCTGGTTCTGTGGTGAGGCTGTGTTGTACTCGGGGTGGAAGGCGAACGGGAAGCCCACGCAGCTGCGCGGGTTCGTGTCCATGAATCCGTTGGCGATGCTGGCGACCATGAATCCGCTCTGCCCGGTGGTCAGGTCTGCCACGCTTGCCATGAACCCAGCCGGGGTGTCCTTCATCTCGACACGCAACCTGTCGCCCGGGTTCATCTTCAGGGTCTGAGCATTCGGCTCGAGTGAGGCATCGTTTATCAGCTGCGGGCCGGGAGGTCCGGTCGGCACACCGTCGCGCTGGATGTACGCGAAGTTGACCGGCTCGAAGCAGTTGGGGTTGCAGAACTTGAAGTTGAAGGTGCACGAGAGGCTGTCGATCGTAAGCGCGGCGCAGTACCGCGTCTGGTCACAGCTGAACGCGTCCTTGAACGGGCCCATGCCGGGGGCGTAGAACTGCAGCTCCATGAAGGCCGAGCCGGCGTCCTGCCTCGAACCCGTGCTCGTGTTGGTGTCGCTGTCGGGCGTGCACGGCTGCTGCGGGTACGACTTGGGGTCGCACATCGGCAGCCCGAACCAGGGCGCGATCGAAAGCTCGGAGTAATGGGTAACGCTCCCGTTCGGCGTCGGCGCCGCGGCGGGATCGACGGCCAGCTGCATGAAGTAGGTCATGTGGTTGCCGCTGCCATGGGCCGCGGAGACGAACTTGACGCTCGGCTCGTCATGGCCGATGTAGTGACCGTTGTCGTACGCGCGCTCCGGCACGTTGCCGTCCCTGAAGAAGGGGTCGGCGCACAGCGCTCCCATGTTCACTTTGACCGACTGATAGGCCAGGCTGTGGCCGTTGCAATCGGCCATGTTGACCGTGTTCGGCGTCACCCCTGCCGCCGCGACCGCCGGCGTGCCCGCCGACAGCGCGGCCGTGAAAGGAAGCGTCAGGATCGTCCCAAGCGACGCGAGCCGCGCAAGGTTTTTCCATCCGCGCATGGCTTACTCCTCCCGCGTGCGCCGAGGCCCAAGCCCGGCGAGAGCGTTTCCAATGATCGTCCGCCGCAGGCCTCACGTCAAATTTGCCGTTCGACGGGTGGCCTATCGTTCTCAGCCGTGAAGGCCCACGAGATCCCCGAACTCGATCCACAGCCACGCGACGCGGACGGTCATGGCTACGTCGACTCCCTGGCCTCGGAGAAGCTGAGCGTCGGCCTCGCCGTCTGGCCCGCCGGTTCGACCGACCGCCAGCGCCCGCCCCTCGAGGACGAGGTCTACTACGTGATCAGCAGACGGGCACGATCCGCGCCGCCGGTGAGGACCGCGCCGTCGAGGCGGGAAGCCTGGTATTCGTCGCCCCGCACGTGAAGCACCGCTTCCACGACATCGAGGAAGATTTGCGCGTGCTCGTCATCTGGGCGCCGCCTCACCGGCCGCTTAGCGGTGGCGCAGCAGCGGTCGTCGGTGATCGTCACGACCACGGAACGTCCCGCTGGCTACGAGGTCAAGCAGGCGCTGGGCCACCTCGCGCCTCTCCAATCACGAACTGACCATGTGGTGGGCGCGGCCAACTCGTTGGCACGCATCACGCCGTAGAAAGGTACACTCCCCCGACCCTCCGAACGTTGTCGACGTGGTCCGCTCTTGGATTTGCCACGCCACGAGAGCGTCAAGGTGTCAGTTAGGGTGTCAAATGAGCAAATCTGACGAATGTCGTCAGCGCGACCGCAACATGTGGTCGGCGTCGGATTCATAAAACACCACATGGTGGTGCTCGTGTGCTGTCCCGGCTGACGGCTGACAGGCCCGTCCCGGTAGACACCTGACACTCCCAATTTGGTTATCGCCTCGGCGCTGTGCCGTTGGCATGTAGTTTGCGGACTTCACCGCTGCCGTTGCGAGCCACGGTCTTTAGCAATTCGCTGCCGACCCAGAACTGCAGCAACCCTTCGGTGACCAGCACGCAGGAGCTGCCCGCGTAGTTCCTGCCCACGCTGACTTGCTGGTAGCCGACGCTGACGACTCCATTGCTCGCCACCTTCCGGCAGACCCATTGCTCTCCGTTGCGTTCTGGGCGAGTCGGGCGTGCATCCGACAGCTGCCGGTCGGAGGCATTGAAGCGACTCTCCGGCGTGACATCGCCTAGGGCCTGGTGTTCACGCTGCGTGTTGTAGTAGGTCACCCACTCATCGAGGGCCTCCTGAGCCGTCTTCAGATTCCGAAATTGCTGCCTGGTGTTGAACTCGATTCGAAGCGTCCGGTGAAAGCGTTCGATCTTGCCCGTGGTGGTCGGTGAGCCGGGCTGGGTGAGGATGTGGTCGACGCCGTTCTCGCGGCAGATGCGGTCAAAGAGCACCTCGACCGGCGGCTGGGCGAAGCGCCCGGTGAAGACCTTGCCGTTGTCGGTCAGGACCTGCGCCGGCACTCCATATGCGCGCATGGCTGAACTGAATCCCTCGCAGACCGCCTGCGTCCGCTCGCGAGTCATCAGCCTGGCTGAGATGCAGAACCTCGAGTGGTCGTCGATGCCGGTCAGCGCCTTGGCCGAGCTGCCGTCGGCGAGCAGGAAGCCATGGACGACGTCCAGCTGCCAGAGTTCCATCGGGCTGGCCCGCTCCCACAGTTTCCAGATCTGTGCACGTCGTAGCCGGCGCTCTGGGTCAACGACTCCGGCACGCGTCAAGGATCTGTGCACTGCCGACTTCGACGGCGCCGGCTGCACGCCTTTGCGAGCCAACTCCAGGACCAATCGACGGGCTCCCAAATAGGGTCTGGCCCGACGCAGCTCAAGCAATTGGGCTTCGATTTCAGGTGGCATCTGGTGAGGGCAGTGAGTCGGCCGATGCGAACGATTGGCCAAGCCCTCCAATCCTTCGTCTTCGTAGCGTCGCAACCATTGATGCAAGGTCTCCCGGCTGACGTTCCAGTCCCTCGCCACCTCGGTCACCGTTCGACCGTCGCCAATCACCGCCATCACTGCTTTGTACCTTTGCTCTGTCACGCTCAACTCCCTCATGGGCGGGAGTGTCAGGTATCAACCGGGACACCTGTCAGGCATCAGCCGAAACGCTGACAAGCGTCAACCGGGACGCTTTTGTCAGGCATCAACCGAAGCAGCACAACATGGTGGTGCTCGCGCGGGGAGTCGAACCCTGAACCTTGGGATTAAGAGTCCCGAGGTACTGTTTGTGGGCGCGCTCCCGGGTGGCCAAGCGGTAAGGCAGAGGACTTTGGATCCTCGACCGAAGGTTCGAATCCTTCCCCGGGAACCAGGCTTGATTCTTGCGCAGTAGCAGCGATCCTCGCCGGCAAGTCGGGATGGATCTAACATCACCCCATCGGGTGTCTGAGATTCACCCGCGCGGGTGATGATCGGCGCGGCCACGTCTGGTTTGGTTCGAACGGAGGTGTGCCATGTTCCCTGCCGCGTTCGACTATCGGTCTCCCGCCTCGCTCGACGAAGCGCTAGGGCTGCTGTCCGAGCAGGGTGACGCGGCCAAGGTGATGGCCGGTGGCCAGAGCCTGATCCCGCTCCTGAAGCTCCGCTTCGCCCAGCCGGCCATGGTCGTCGACATCGGCCGCCTTTCCGGAATGAGCGGAGTGAGCCGGAACAACGGCTCGCTCAGAATTGGCGCGCTGGCGCGGCACGTCGACATCGAGCGGAACAAAGAGCTGGGCGGCGCCTGGGCGATCTTCCCCGAGACCGCTCACTGGATCGCCGATCCGCTCGTCAGGAACCAGGGCACGATCGGCGGCTCGATCTGTCATGCGGATCCGTCCGGTGACTGGGGCTCGGTCATGCTCGCCTTGAGCGCGGACCTCGTCGCGCGGTCGTCCAAGGGCGAGCGCGTCATCCACGCGGCCGATTTCTTCAAGGGCCCGTTCGAGACCGCGCTCCGTCCGGACGAGATCCTGACGGAGGTCCGCGTCGCTTCCGGATCGAAGAGCGCGGGCGGCGCCTACAACAAGCTCGAGCGCAAGGTCGGGGACTTCGCCACAGTCGCGGTCGCGGTGCAGGTCGAGCTCGAAGGAGGCAAGGTGTCGAAGGCGGGCATCGGTCTGACCGCGGTCGGCCCGATGAACATCAAGGCGGTCGCCGCAGAGAAGGCGCTGGTCGGACGCGAGCCGACGGATGCGGTGGTCGCCGAGGCGGCGCGGCTCGCCGCCGAGGCCGCCGAGCCGAAGAGCGACGTGCGCGGCAGCGCCGAGTTCAAGAAGGACATCGTCCGCGTGTTCGTCCAGCGCGGCTTGAAGACCGCGATTGCGCGCGCGAAAGGGGTGTCGGCATGAAAGTCTCGATGAAGGTCAACGGCGCCGAGCGCAGCGGGGACGTCGAGCCGCGCGTCCTTCTTGTCGACTTCTTGCGGAGCAATTTGCGTCAGACCGGCACGCACATCGGGTGCGACACGAGCGGCTGCGGCGCATGCACAGTGCTGCTCGACGGCGAACCCGTCAAGTCGTGCACGATGCTCGCGGTCCAGGTCCAGGGCCGCTCCATCACCACGGTCGAGGGTCTCGCGCAGGGGGCGAATCTCTCACCGATTCAGGCGGGTTTCCACGAAGAGCACGGCCTGCAGTGCGGGTTCTGCACGCCCGGCATGATGCTGGTCGGCACAGCCCTGCTCGAGCGCAATCCGCACCCCAGCGAGGACGAGATCCGTTGGGCGATCTCGGGCAACATCTGCCGCTGCACCGGGTACATGAACATCGTCAAGGCCATCCAGCACGCGGCCGTCGCGGCAGGAGGAAAGTAGATGGCTACCGCCACCCACATGCACGGCCGCATCGGCGAATCGATCAAGCGCAAGGAGGACGCGCGCTTCCTGCGCGGCAAGGGCAACTACCTCGACGACTTCGTCTTGCCCGACATGCTGGAGATGGCGATCCTGCGCAGCCCGCACGCGCACGCTCGCATCAAGTCGATCGACACCACCGCGGCGGCGGCGATGCCGGGCGTGATCGCGGTGGTGACCGGCGAGCTGATGGCCCAGCACAAGCTGGCCTGGATGCCCACTTTGAGCGGCGACACGCAGGCGGTGCTGGCCACCGACAAGGTCCGCTTCCAGGGTCAGGAGGTGGCCGCGGTCATCGCCGAGACGAGGTACCAGGCCGAGGACGCCCGCGACGCCATCCTGGTCGACTACGAAATCCTGCCCGCGGTCACGAGCCCAGAGGGTGCGAAAGCCGCCGGCGCGCCCGTGATCCGCGACGACAAGGAAGGCCAGAAGGACAACCACATCTATCACTGGGAGGCCGGCAACCAGGACACGACGCAGGCTGCCTTCGCGTCCGCGCACAAGGTGGTGCGGCTGACCAGCTTCTATCCGCGGTGCCATCCGGCGCCGCTGGAGACCTGTGGCTGCATCGCGGACGTCAACGGCGCCACCGGCAAGGCCACGATCTACATGACCAGCCAGGCCCCACACGCGATCCGAACGGTCTTCGCGCTCGTCACGGGTCTGCCCGAGCAGCAGATCCGGATCATCTCGCCGGACATCGGCGGCGGTTTCGGCAACAAGGTCCCCGTTTATCCGGGCTATGTCGTCGCGACGGCGGCGAGCCTCCTCATCGGCCGGCCGGTGAAGTGGGTCGAGGACCGGACCGAGAACCTCATCTCCACCGGTTTCGCGCGCGACTTCCACATGACCGGCGACCTGGCCGTCGACAAGAACGGCAAGATGCTGGCCTTGCGCGTGCACCTCGACAGCGACAACGGCGCGTTCTTCTCCGACGCTCAGCCCACGAAATTCAAGGCCGGTCTCTTTCATATCGTGACGGGCTCGTACGACATCCCGACCGCGCACGTCACGGCGGACGGTTACTACACCAACAAGGCACCGGGCGGCGTCGCGTTCCGCTGCTCGTTCCGCGTCACCGAGGCGAGTTACCTCATCGAGCGCCTCGTCACCAACGCCGCGATCGAGCTAGGGATCGACCAGGCGGAATTCCGCATGCGGAACTTCATCAAACCTGAGCAGTTCCCCTACACGTCCGCGACGGGCTGGGTGTACGACAGCGGCGACTACCCGAAGGCGATGGACGTCGCGCTGCAGAAGCTCGGCTACGACGAGCTGCGCAAGGACGTCGAGGCCCGCAGGAAGAAGGGCGAGGTGACCGGCATCGGCATCGCCAGCTTCACCGAGGTGGTGGGCGCCGGCCACGGAGCGGACTTCGACATCCTCGGCCTTCGCATGTTCGACAGCGCCGAGCTGCGCGTGCACCCCACCGGAAAGGCGCTGCTGAGGATGGGGGTGAAGTCACAGGGCCAGGGCCACGAGACGACCTTCGCCCAGATCGTGACCGAAGAGCTTGGCATCCCGGCCGCCGACATCGCGGTCGAGGAGGGGGACACCGACACGGCGCCGTACGGCCTCGGCACGTACGCCTCGCGCAGCACGCCGGTGGCCGGCGCGGCCACCGCGATGGTCGCCAGGAAGCTCAGGGACAAGGCGCGCAAGATCGCCTCGCACCTTCTCGAGGCGGATGAAGAAGATCTCGAGTGGCGCGTCAGCAAGTTCCAGGTCAAGGGCTCGCCCGACCGCTCGAAGACGATCCAGGAGATAGCCTTTGCCGCCTACACCAATTTGCCGGAGGGCATGGAGGCGGGCCTGGAGGGCGTGCACTACTACGACCCGCCGAACATGACGTACCCGTTCGGCACCTACGCGGTAGTGGTGGACATCGACAAGGGCACGGGCCAGGTGAAGGTGCGGCGCATGGTCGCCGTCGACGACTGCGGCGTGCGCATCAACCCGATGATCGTCGAGGGCCAGATCCACGGCGGTCTCACCGAGGGATTCGGGATCGCGTTCATGGAGCTCATCACCTTCGACAGCGAGGGCAACTGCATCGGCTCCAACTTCACGGACTACCTCCTGCCAACCGCGTGGGAGACGCCGAGGTTCGAGCTCGGCGAGACCGTGACCCCGTCGCCGCATCACCCGCTCGGCGCGAAGGGCGTGGGCGAGTCCGCGACCGTAGGGTCGCCGGCGGCGTACGTCAACGCGGTGATCGACGCGCTGTCGCCGTACGGCATCACCAACATCGACATGCCGGTCGGGCCGGACAAGGTCTGGGCCGCACTGCGATCCAAGGGGGTGACCGAATAGATCGCTGACGACCTGATCGATCTGTTGAGCAAGTACGCTGCCGAGGGCACGCCATGCGTGCTGGCCACGGTCGTGCGCACCGAGGCGCCGACCTCCGCGCACCCCGGTGACAAGGCCGTGATCACGGCCGACGGCAAGCTGCGCGGCTGGATCGGCGGGAGCTGTTCCGAGCCGATCGTGCGGCGCGAGGCGCTCCGCGCTCTCGCGGAGGGCACGCCTCAGCTGGTGCGCATCGTCCCCTCACCCGAGGTCAAGCAAACACGCAAGCGCGGCGAGCTGACGGTCGCGACGACGTGTCCAAGCGGCGGGGCGCTCGACATCTTCATCGAGCCTCGGCTCCCGAAGCCGCTGCTCCTGGTCTTCGGCGACACGCCCGCGGCGCTGACCATCGCGCGGCTGGCGGACATGACCGGCTTCCGGACGCGAACCGTGAGCCAGGCCGAGGTGGCATCGCTCCAGGTCCCACCGGGAGAGGGTCACGCGGTTGTCGCGACGATGGGTCACTTCGACGAGGAGGCGCTGGAGGCGGCGCTCAGCCACCCGGACCTCGACGTGAGCCTCATCGCCAGCACCCGCCGCGCGTCGGCCGTGCGGGAGGCGCTGCTCGAGCGCGGCCTGGACGAGCAAACGATTGCGCGCGTCCACACGCCGGCAGGCAAGGTGCGGGGCGCCACGCAGGAAGAGATCGCGCTGCTCGCTCTCGCCGAGATCGTCGCCGCGCGTCGCAAGCGGTCGAGCCATCCGGCGGCGGTCGTGCCGTCCCCGGTGATCTTCGCGACCGACCCCGTATGCGGTATGACCGTGGACCCGCTGACCTCACTTCACACGGCGGTCCATGACGGAAAGACCTACTGGTTCTGCTCCGCCGGCTGCGAGGCCGAATTCCGGAAGGAGCCGGCACGGTACCTGCGGTCGATCGAAACCTTCTAGGCCGCCACCAGCCCTCTTAACAGGCGGGGTTTCAGTCTCGACACGGCCTTCCTAGCCTCGAGCCATGCCCTTTCGCCTTCGATTCGTGCCCGGCGGCAAGCGCTTGCTCCTGCTGCTCACTCCCCTCACTCTTGCCGGGGCCCTCGTCGTCGGCGCGTACGTGTACCGAAACGTGGCCGCCGACGCCGTGCTCTCGCCGTCCCCGGCGCCCGCCAACAACCCCGCCCTCGAGGTGCCGTCCCAGCCGGGGCTGCTCGTCCACGTGGTGGGTGCGGTGGAGAATCCGGGCCTCTATCGCCTGCCACGCGGTGACCGCGTGTTCGACGCCATCGCCGCCGCCGGCGGATTCAGTCAGGACGCCGACATGTCGCGGCTGCCCAACCTCGCCGGTCGCCTGAAGGACGGGGAGCAGGTCAAGGTCGCGTTCGTCAAAACGGCTTCGGGCACTGTCGTCGTGCGGACGAACCTCAATCAGGCGACGCTCGAAGAGCTGGAGGCGGTGCCCGGCTTCACGGACGCGCTCGCCCGGGAGTGCATCGATTACCGCGTCAACTTCGGCGGCTTTCAGAACACACGCGAGCTGGTCGACATCCTTGGCATGAGCGAGACGGATTACCTCGTCGCGCGCAGGTACCTCACGCTGTGAGCCGCTACCCCGCGCTTGTGATCGCGCTCGCCTGGTCCGCCGCGCTCGCTGCCGCGGTCGTCCTCATCCCGGCGCAACCGGCCGTCGGTGCCATCGCCATCGCCTTGTCGGTGCCGGTGTTCGCGCTCGTGCTCGTGGTCCGCCCGGCGCTGATCGCGCTCGCCCTGGTCGCCGCGCTGCTTGCCGTGGGGCGGGCGGAGCTGCCTGCGGTCGACGCCCAGGTTCCGCTCCGCGCCGCCGCCCTCGTGGGCAGCACCGTCGCCATGACCGGCCGGGTCGCCGACGACAGCCGTCCGACCGGCGGCGGAGCGGAGGTGCTGGTCGAGCCGTCCGCACTGCTCGTCAATGGCACGCCCATCGGCGGCATCGGAAATCTCATGGTCCGCTGGAGAGGACCGGGTGCAGTGGGATTTGGCGACCAGGTCCGCGCGGTGGGCAGGTTGACTCTGCCCCGAGACATGCCGGGCTTCGACCGGCGCGCCTACCTGGCGCAGCGCCACGTGTTCCTCGAGCTGCAGGCCACGAGCTTCGACGTCACGACGAGCGCGACCGGGCTCACCGCGCTGCCGGCATGGCTCCGCTCCAGGTTCACGTCGACCGTCGATGCCGCGGTTCCGCCGCCGCATGCAGCGATGGTGTTGGGGATCGTGCTCGGAATCCGGCAGGGCATTCCGGCGGACCTGCAGCGCGCGCTCATCGCGACGGGACTCATCCACCTGCTCGTGCTCAGCGGGCTCAAGGTCGCGGTGTTCGCGCGCATCGTGCAGGGCGCGCTCCAGCCGGTTTTGGGTCGTCTTGCCATGTGGCCGGCCGTTGCGCTGATCGCCCTGTACGCGATGGTCGGCGGCGCGACCCCGGCCGCGGTGCGGGCGTCGGCGATGGGCGGCCTCGCCATCGCGGGCGCGCACCTCGGCCGTCCATCTCATGTATGGACGTCGCTCGCGCTCACGGCCGCCGCGATGCTCGGCTGGCGGCCGGAGATGGCGTGGGACGTCGGCTTCCAGCTCTCCTTCGCGGGCACGGCGTCAATCGTCCTGCTGACGCCGGGCATCGCCAGGCGCGTCACGTTCATCCCGCACGTCCTGCGCGAGCCATTCGCCGTCACGTGCGCGGCCCAGGTCGGAACGCTGCCGATGATGGCCACCGACTTTCACGTCATCTCGCCGGTGGCGCCGATCGCAAACGCGCTGACGCTTCCCGTCCTTCCTGTGCTCGTCGCGTCCGGTCTTCTGCTCGGAGCGCTGGCCCCCATGCCCGACCTGGCTCGCGCGGTCGCGATACCGATCACGGGACTCATCGCCTACATCGAGCAGGTTGGCTACGTGCTGGCGCGTGTGCCGGCTGCCGCGATCACGGTCCCCAAGTTCCCGACCTGGCTCGGCGTCGCCTACTACTCGGCGCTGGGGCCCGCGATCGCGGGCGCGAACGCGAGCGGCCACCGTCGCAAGGTCGGATTGATCGCCGCAGCCGTCGCGCCTGCGGCGATCTCGCTGGCGGCTCTTTTCATGTGGGCCAACGCTCCACCCGAAGCTGTGGTCCTGAACGTCGGGGACGGCCAGGCCGTCCTGCTTCGAGGCCCGGCCGGCACCATCCTCATCGACGGCGGTCCCAGCCCAGCGAGACTGAAGGACGAGCTGGGCACTCAGCTTCCGCCCTGGCAGTCCAAGCTCGACGCGATCGTGATCACGGCGCCGGGTCTCGGGCATATCGGCGGCTTCGCGGGCTTCGACCGTTCCGCCGCC
>Ga0070707_100004272_pt1 | contig 13379 bp, 7 predicted proteins | sample KBSK5502metaG_FD_65468 | JGI IMG/M metagenome (GOLD analysis project Ga0070707, IMG submission 65468) | Corn, switchgrass and miscanthus rhizosphere microbial communities from Kellogg Biological Station, Michigan, USA - KBS K5-50-2 metaG | ecosystem: Host-associated > Plants > Roots >... | reverse complement strand
CCCTTGAGTCGGGCGCACGCCTCGACGACCTCCTCGATGTACAGCTCGAAGATGTTGCGCCGCCGGAACTCGCTCTTGGCCCGCTCCCGCCGCCGCAGGAACACGCCGAGCCGCCGCCCGCACTCCTGCAGCGCGAGCTTGATCTCCTTGCGGATCTCGTCGTAGTCGGCGATCGCTTCCTTGGACTCGCTGGTGAAGGGGACCCAGACCGAAGCCATGTGGACGAAGATCACCATGGGGCCGGCCGGCAGCGCCCCGCGGGACTGGGCGATCCCGTAGTTCCGCCAGGCCGTCTCGAGCACGGCCTTGAAGGTCGCGCACGCCGACTGCTGGTAGAGCAGCGGCACGCGGTTGGCGTAGCGAATGACACGCGCCAGCTCCCGGTCGTCGTCCTGCTGCTCCCCCTCGGCGAGCGGGGCGGCCGGCGCTTCCGGTGTCGCGGCGGTCTGCTCGGGGCCTTTGCCGTACGCCAGCCCCGCCTCGATGACGAACGGATTGCCGCGGTACACCGAGGGCGGCCGGGTCACCGCCGTGTAGAACTCCCCCTTGATCTGCTTGTAGAGCCCATGGAGGATCGCCTTCTCCCCGATGGGCGAGAGGCAGTTCGAGGGCGGCGCCATGATCTTCGTCGCCTGGATCGCCCGGTAGAGGGCCTCGGCCTCGGTGCCGTGGATGTTCCGCGGCTTGGCGTTCGGCGGAAGAGTCGCCGTCTTGCAGATCTCCTGGGCGAGGGCGGGGGAGACCCGGCTGAAGTCGGCGGCGAGGAAGCCCGCGAGCCAGTGGCTCTTGGTGTCGTGGAGCATCCGGAGCAGCATCCCGAACTCGATCCCGTACGGATGCGGCTTGATCTCGCGGGGCTGCGGCGGCAGCTCGTCGATCGTCCGCGGATACTTCCGGGTCTCGCCCTCCGGCGTGTGATAGACGAGATCCACGTGCGGATTGGCGATGGCCGTCTGCTCGAGATACTCGTCGACGGAGGCGCGGCCCTTCTGGTAGCGCCCGTCGATCTCCAGCGTCACCTGCGTGCCGCGCGGGTGCTCCCACTCGATCTTCTTGTTCTCGAAGATCCGCGGCTCGTTCTTCTTGGTGTCGATCGAGACCTCGAAGTAGTGCGTCGAGGCCCGCGCTCCCGTGCGCGAGGTGATCTGCACCGGCTTGCCCGTGGTGAGCTGCGCATACATGCCGGCCGCCGAGATGCCGATGCCCTGCTGCCCGCGGCTCATCCGCAGCCGGTGGAACTTCGAGCCATAGAGGAGCTTGGCGAAGATCGGCGGGATCTGGTGGCGGACGATCCCGGGCCCGTTGTCGATGACGGTCACGCGAAACCGTGTCGCCTGGCTGGCCGGCGGCGCGGGCCCGTCACCGGCCACGACGTCCACCTTCACGACGACGTCGGGCAGGATCCCGGCTTCCTCGGCGGCGTCGAGCGCGTTGTCGACCGCCTCCTTCACGCATGTGAGCAGCGCCTTGCGCGGGTTGTCGAACCCGAGCAGGTGGCGGTTCTTGGTGAAGAACTCCGAGACAGAGATCTCCCGCTGCCGGGCGCCCATCTCGACGGCGGAGACGGTAGCCGGAGGCCTCGAAGCCTTCGGCTCGGCGGTCGCGGGCTTGGTCAGGACGGTCGCCATCTCTTCTGTGATATCAAACCGGTGCTCGGGGACACGCTTAATTCGTCAGGGGGCCTTCCGGTCCACCGGAATGACCGCCATCGCCTCGATCTCTACCATCAGGTCGGGCTCGGAAAGCCGCAGCACGCCGATGAGCGCGCTGGTCGGCAGGTCGCGCTGGAAATACTTGAACCGTTCGTCGGCGACGCGATGATACACCTCGACGTCGGTCGTGAACGTCGTGGTCTTCACCACGTCGGAGAAATCCGCGCCGACCGAGCGCAAGGCGCGCCCGATGTTCTCGCACACCTGTCGGATCTGGGCGCGCATGTCACCCGGCCAGACGGGCGAGGCGTCCACTTCGCTGCGCGAGGTCATCCCGGCGACGAAGACGAGCGTGCCTCCGGTCACGGTGATGACCTGTGAATGCGTCTTGCGGACCGGCAGATCGCCGGGTTGAACGATCGTCTTCGGCTTGGCCATCGGCGTTGTCCTCCTCGGCATCGCTCAGCGCTCGATCGCGTCGGCCAGCGCGCGGATCAGCTTGCCGCCGTCGCCGCGCCAGGCGCTGCCGTGCATGCACGCGAGCGTCGACGGCTCCAGGCGCGCCAGCCGCTCCAGGTGCCGGCGGCCGTCGCGCGCGTGCGAGTAGTAATCCATCGGCCGGCGGAACGCCTCGCTCGGCTCCAGGATGTCGGCCTCCGTCAGCGCCGGCAGCCCGCTGCCTCCCTGCGTGAAGAGGTCGCCGCAGAGCAGCGTGCGCGTGTGGCTCTCCCAGAGGAAGCCGCACTCCCACGCGTGGGGGACATGCGGCGTGTCGAGCCACGTCACGCGCCGCGTCCCCAGCGCGAGCGTCTCACCGTCGCCGAGGGCGCGCGGCGGTCGATCGGCCAGGTCCGTGATCGAGACCAGCGCGGCGACCCGACCGCAAAGCGGTGCGGCCTGCGGGGCCGCGGCGAGCCACTCGTTGAGGCTGCCGCACTCGTCGGCCTCGACGTGGGAGAAGCTGATCCAGCGCAGCCGCTCCGGCGGCAGCACGCGCGCGACCGCGTCGCGGACACGCGGGAACAGCCGGCGCGGCCCCGTGTGAAACAGCAGCGGCTCGTCGTCGACGACGAGGTACTGGTTGAAGGTGAAGCCCCCGGGGACGACGTCGACGGGCAGAGGAGTGCTGATGCGATAGATGCCGTCCGCGATCTCGTGCACGTTCGTCTCAGGTGGCATGGATCTCCTCTTCGTGATTCGGTAGGAACTGGTCACCAACCGCCAAGGGATGTAACACGTCGATCGCCCAGCCTACGTCCAGGCGCTCTCCCAGCCAACCCGGCATCGCGGTCTGGGCGTGCAAATGAAGACCGGCCGCCTCGTTCCGCGCTCGTAGCGCCTGGACGGGATCGTCGGGGATCGCTGGCGCCGGCGGGACATCGGGCAGCGGTCTGCCGTCAGGTCTCCGGAACCGCAGCTTGCCGTCGGGGCGTCGTTCTACCTCGTATCCCCCTTCGTGAACGGCGCGGTGATGGCGCCGACACAGCATCGCGAGATTCGAAAGCGTCGTGGGCCCACCTTGCGCCCAATGGCGAATGTGGTGGCCCTGGCCGAACGACACGTTACAACCTGGGAAGCGGCAGCCGTGATCGCGATGGTGCAGCGCTCGGCGCAGCGCAGGTGGAATCGTTCGTGTCCGGGCGCCGACTTCCACAACTCGGCCATCGGAATCGTGCGACATCACCACCCGGCTCGCGTCGCACGCCAGCCGCCGAGACGTTTCTGCGGAGACGTGGGTGCCGCCCTCAAGCACGGACTGGCCGGGCGCTTCCGGATCCGCCAGCACGGGCGCGTCGACGTGGACGACAACCTGGTAGCGCTCGCCTGGCGTGCCGGGATCGAGGCTCCGGTGGAGCGCGCTCTCGGCGAGCAGCACCAGCGCGTCCGCCTGCTGCTGTTCCATCGAGGACGTTTCTGCGGGAACGTCCCGCGGAATGCCGCCGGCGTCGATGCCCCGCGACCGCTGATACAGCGTCTCCCGTGCCGCGGCCAGTGCCTGCATCAGGAGGGCGCCTGCGTCGGGTGTGAGCCGCCCACGGATGACGACCATACCGTCTTCATCTTGATACACGTGCACGGCCCGGCTCTTGTGCAGGCGAGCGGCCTCGCGCGACTCGGCCAGCACGTCGACGCGACGCCAGCCGCGAACAATCCGCTCGACGTGGCAGGCGGTGCCCGCCCGGCCCACCGCGAGCAGCCGCTCCTCGGTCTCGGGCGTGGCCACGCGGGTCAGCGCCCGCACCTTGGCGTAGGAGAGCTCCCCACGAGCGAGCACGCCGGCCAGCCGAGGTAGCGAGCCGAGGGCGCGCGCGACGCGCACACGCTCGCGCGCCGCACCCATGTCGATCCCGGCCCGCCAGGAAAGCCAATGCGCGCACGAGCGGAACCCGTTGTTCCAGCCGCCGCGGACGTCGAACTCGCGGATGAGATCCAGCAGGGGCGCGGTCGCGGCGTCGAGGTGCGCGGACAGCTCAGCGATCTCATGGCCCAGCCGGTCCAGCTCCGAAATACCTTCCGCGGTTGCGACGACGTCGAGCGCGCTGATGTCCATGGGTGAAGTCCTCCTCACTCGCTGGCGACTGTACACCCTGGATTTCGGAGCACCGTCCGTGGCGCACGAGCGGCGATCGTGACGGAGATCAGCCTTTTTCGCAGTAACAGCCCAAAGTGCCATCCGGCAGCTTTTGCGGACCGTAGGACCGACATTCACGACGCACTGCCGACACGCGCCCGCGGCGCGTCCGGAACGCTGTCAAGCGGAAATGTGGAACGTTAGGTCTCGGCGTAGGAGCGCCGCGATCCGTATCTCTTCAGAGACAGCAGACTGTCAGGGGGTCCGGGATTCTGGACCACCATCATGCAGCAGCCCACTCGAGCGACAGCACCTCGGCCTGCTCCAGCACCGTCTGCGTCGCCTTCTCCTGCTTGTCGGGCGGGTACCCGTACTTGCGGAGGATGCGCTTCACCAGGACGCGCAGGTGCGCCCGGACGTTCTCGCGCACCGTCCAGTCGATCGTCACGTGGGCGCGAACAGTGCGGACCAACTCCCGCGCGATGAAGCGCAGGGTTTCGTCGCCGAGCACCTTCACGGCGCTGTCGTTGGTCTCGAGCGCGTCGTAGAAGGCGACCTCATCGTCGGTGAGACCGAGGGCCTCGCCGCGCGAGCTGGCCTCGCGCATATCGTGGGCCAGGCCGATCAGCTCCTCGATCACCTGTGCGGCTTCGACGGCGCGGTTCTGATACCGGCGGAGCGACTGCTCCAGCATCTCGGAGAACGACCGGGCCTGTACGACATTCTTGCGTCGGCGCGTGCGGATCTCGCCGGACAGGAGCTTGCGGAGCAGCTCCACTGCGAGATTACGCTGAGGCATCGCTTTGACCTCGGCCAGGAACTGCTCCGAGAGGATCGAAATGTCGGGCTTGGCGAGCCCGGCGGCGGCGAAGATGTCGATCACGCCCTCGGAGACGACCGCGCGCGAGACGATTTGGCGGACGGCGTGGTCCAGCTCCTCCTCGGTCCGCGCCTCGCCCGGTGCCCGCTTGGCCAGACTCGCCCGCACCGCCTGGAAGAAGGCGACGTCGTCGCGGATGCGCAGCGCGTCTTCGTGCGGGACGGCGAGCGCGAACGCCTGGGAGAGATCGAGCACCGCGCGTAGCAGCCGGTCCTTGCCGTCCTGCTGCGCCAGAATGTGCTCCTGCGCCGCGGGCAGGAGACCGAGGCGCTGGGCGGGCGTGCCCGTCATCCAATTTGACCAGTCGAAACCGTGGAACAGCCCACGACACACTTCGTACTTTTCCAGCATGGCGGCGACCGCTTTCCGTTGGTCGATCGCTGTCTCTCCGGTCCCGCCGCTCTCGGTGTAGGTAGCGAGCGCGGCCTTTAGCTCGTGGGCAAGGCCGAGGTAGTCAACGACCAGGCCACCCGGCTTGTCCTTGAAGACGCGGTTCACCCGCGCGATCGCCTGCATGAGCCCGTGGCCGCGCATGGGCTTGTCCACGTACATCGTGGAAAGTGACGGTGCGTCGAAGCCGGTGAGCCACATGTCTCGCACGAGCACGACTCTGAGGGGGTCCGCGGCGTCGCGGAAGCGGTTGGCCAGCGCCTCGCGGCGCAGCTTGCTGCGGACGTGTGGCTGCCAGTCCACGGGATCGGAGGCGGAGCCAGTCATCACGACCTTGATGGCGCCCTTATCGTCGGGGTCGGCGTGCCAGGCCGGGCGCAGCGCCACGATCTCGCGATAGAGCTCGACGCAGATGCGCCGGCTCATGCACACGATCATCGCCTTGCCGTCCATCGCCGACAGGCGCTGGTCGAAGTGGTCGACGATGTCCCGCGCCACGAGCTCAAGCCGCTTGTCGGCGCCGACTACCGCCTCGAGCTGCGCCCACTTGCTCTTGAGCTTCTCCTTGCGCTCGACCTCCTCGCCCTCGGTTACCTCCTCGAACTCGGGGTCGATCTTCGGCTTCTCGGTCTCCTCCAGCGCGAGCTTGGCCAGGCGGCTCTCGTAGTAGATGGGCACCGTCGCCTGGTCCTGGACCGCGCGCTGGATGTCATAGACGCTGATGTAGTCGCCGAACACGGCGCGAGTGTTCTTGTCGGTCAGCTCGATCGGCGTGCCGGTGAAGCCGATGAATGAGGCGTGGGGCAGGGCGTCCCGCATGTGGCGCGCGAAGCCGTCGATGAAGTCGTACTGGCTGCGATGCGCCTCGTCGGCTATGACGACAATGTTGCGCCGCTCCGAGAGCACCGGATGCCGGTCACCCTTTTCCTCGGGCATGAACTTCTGGATGGTCGTGAACACCACGCCGCCCGCGTCCACCGCGAGCTTCGCGCGCAGGTCGGCGCGGCTCTCGGCCTGCACCGGCGGCTGGCGCAGCAGGTCCTGGCATCGCGAGAACGTGCCGAAGAGCTGATCGTCGAGATCGTTCCGGTCGGTGAGGACGACGAGGGTTGGATTCGCCATTTCGGGCTCGCGGATGATGCGCCCGGCGTAGAACGCCATCGTGAGGCTCTTGCCCGAGCCTTGCGTGTGCCAAACGACGCCGATGCGCCGATCGCCGGGATCGCCACCACGACGCTGCCCCGCCTCGTAGCGGCCCTGAGACTCAACCCAGCGGTCGGGCGCTTGAAGCTGCGCCGCGCGCAGCGTCTCCGCGACCGCGGCCCGCACCGCGTGGAACTGATGATAGCCCGCCATCTTCTTCACGAGCTTCGCGCCGCCGTCGTCCTCGAAGACCAGGAAGTTCGCGAGCAGGTCGAGGAACCGTGGCCTGTCGAAGACGCCCTCGACCATCACCTGTAGCTCGGGTAGGTACGTGTCGGCCAGCGCCTCACCCGAGATCGTTCGCCAGGGCTTGAACCACTCCCGCCCGGCCGTGAGCGTGCCGACCCGGGCCTCGATGCCGTCGGAGGCGACCAAGAGCGCGTTGTAGGTGAAGAGCGTCGGCAGCTCGGCCTTGTACGTCTGAAACTGCTGGAAGGCGGACCAGACCGTTGCGTTCTCGTCAGCGGCGTTCTTCAGCTCGAGGACCGCGAGGGGCAGGCCGTTCACGAACAGCACCACGTCCAGCCGTCGCGTGTGCTTGTTCTCGATGACGGTGAGCTGGTTGACGGCGAGCCAGTCGTTGCTCTCGGGATCCGCGAAGTCGATCACTCGTGCTTGGGCACCGCGGATACCGCCGTCGGTCGCGCGGTACTCCACCGTCACGCCGTCGACGAGCAGGCGGTGCTGCGCCCGGTTGCGAACCTCCAGCGTGGCTCCCTCGGGGCGGGTGAGCTTGCGGAAGGCGTCCGCGAGCGCTTCGGTCGGAAGCTGCGGGTTGAGTCGCGCCAGCGCATCGCGCAGTCGGCCGGCCAGCACAACGTCGCCATAGCTCGTTCGTTCAGCGGCGGGCGTCTCCGGCGCGATGTTCGGGCCATGGACGACCCGCCAGCCGAGCGTCTTCAGCCAGGAGAGGGCGGCGTCTTCGACGATGGATTCGGTGAACTGCGCCATCGGTTCCGGTGTCGCCGTTAGAACAATTGCCTGGAACCGGGGCCCGAGCGGTAGCGGGTGGGTTTCGATAGCTTCTGGAGTACGCCTTCCTTGACAAGACGGTGCAGCCAAGCCTTCGCCTGGCCCTTCGATACCTCCAATTCGACAGCCACCTCAGCTTCGGTTTTCGGTGTGTTCATCTGTTGGAGCAACGACCTCACCTTTGAAAAGAGTTCCTCCGCTGGAGTAGTTGGGGCGGGAGCTAGCAGAGGCTGCGGAGTATCCGTCTGCGGGATTTCGTTCTCTGTCTCATATCCCTGTGCGGGCTCCTTCACAGTGGGAAGGGGTAGTTGGTCCCGGTCCGGTGGATTGCCCTGTGGATGGACCTGAGCGGTCAATGCCTCGACGAACTCCTCTGGCGTAACCGGATTCGGCCACGGCAACGCACCTCTCCGTCGCAGCGCCTCCAGCCCCTTTTCCGTTTCGCCATTGGAGCGGACGTACACCGGGACGAGGTGCAGCCTGTCGAGCTGCTCGACTGCGCCTGCCCAGGTGCCACCCTTCTCATAGTTCGAGCTCACGACGAGTGCCGCGTCCGCCAGCGCGTAAATCAGTTTATTCCGTTGCATTGCGTGCCCGACGTTAAAGCCGGCCGCGGGATCGTATGGAGAGATCAGCACCAACTGACCGCCCATCAAGAGGTCTCGGTGTTCTCGATTCAAAGCCGCCCGTTCGAGGCTGTCGGCCGCGACCCCGGTCACCTTGCCGGTGGCTTCCAGTGCGCCGCGCATTGCAGCCTGGTCGATGCCACGCGCACCGCCCGAAACGAGGGTGCTCCCTGCCTTGGCGGCAAGCTGGCCGATTCTCTCTGCGTATTGGACCAGCACATCATCCACATGCCGAGAGCCGACGACCGCCAATCCGCCTGTATCCAGGATCGCGACTTCGCCACACCCGTAGAGAAGAGGCGGCGAATCGTCCTTGAGGCGCACCTTCAATCGCCTCGGGTATGCGCCGTCGGCGCGGCTCACCACCCAGATAGCGCGTGTGTGCCAGTGCTCGACTGCCTGACTCAACAGAAAGCCGCGCGCCAGCAGGCGCTTGAGACGGTCGCTGTCGATGAGGGTTCGGCACTCCCCGAGCAATTCCACGGCATCAGGCGTGAGCAGATCAGATGGCTGGCGTTGCCTATCACGTAGGAATCGCGCCAGCCGCTGGTATTCGCCCAGCGTCAAAAAATCGGATGAAGATTCGCCACGCCCCGCAATCAGGGGAGCGGTGAGCAGGAGGATTGCCTGTGTGTTCAGTGAGATCGACATACTCATTCGCCAGGCCCTGTCAGTGCCAGAGCCAAGGGAAACACCTCGCCACTGCCATGTGAGCGCAGAAGCCACGCGGCGACGGTCAACGTCCAGCGCGAATCCACCATGTCATCAACCAGCAACACGGGGCCGGGGAGCAAGGTTTCTGTCCTGACGGCAAGAGAGCCGTCAATGTTCCGCGCTTGCTGAGTGCTATTTGCCATAGTCTTTTGTTCTGGGCGGTCATGCGTTTTGTCCAGTGACGCGATGAAAGGTAGGTTTAGTGCCGCCCCGAGCCGCCGCGCGAAGTCTGGTACGAGGTCCGGATGGCGCCGTGACGGAATGCACGTCACCCAGAGAGGCGCTGGTTGCGGATTCCACTCACGTATGAGCGCAACACACGCCGCGACCAGTTCGCCCGAGAAGTGGTGATCATGGTACTTGCCCTGACGAACCAAGCCTCCCCAACCGGCGTCGCCCCAAACACACAGTGCCTTGCCCGGCCGCGACTGATGGACGGGAGCAATGCGCCCCGTAGTCCTATACTCCGACATCCCGCCCGCCGGCCATTGCTTGCGCGGTTCGATCGGCAAACTGGTGCGACGCAGAAAGGCGACCGCCTCTCGCACCAGCGCCGGGTCGGTTGTTGTTGGAAGAACTGGCATGGCTGGCGCTTGGAGCTCGCCCGGCTCACCATCGAGGGCCCGGATCAGAAACGCCATGTGGCTAGAGGTAAGGCTCACGTACTCCTGCATCTGGCGCTGTTCCTCCCGCCGCAGTTCGGTCAGCCGCTCCGCACGCTCCCAGAACGCCTCACTCAGGCCCGCGGCGGTCAACTGCCATTTCGTACCCTGCTTGGCTATGGGCGCCGGCGACTCCAACGAGAGGAGGGCGATGGTTTTCTCAATACGGCCCATGCTGAGATTCACCCGGCCCAGCACCTCAGGGATCGAAAGCCCTCGGCGATCGCTTTCCAAGGCCGTTAGCACCTGCTGCACTTCCTGCCGTGTGGGGAATGCGCTCTCGATGAAATATTCGGTGATCTCCGACTCTTCTTCGCCGCTGAGGAGCACCCCGTAGGCGGAGTCCAGCGCACGTCCCGCGCGCCCAACCTGTTGGTAATAGGCCACCACCGATCCCGGCGTCTGGTAGTGAATCACGAAAGCCAGGTCTGGCTTGTCGAAGCCCATGCCGAGGGCGGTTGTGGCCACTAGCGCTTTCACCTGGTTATCCAGTAGTGCCTGCTCAAGCTCACCGCGACGGCCGCCAGTCTCCCCAGTATAGGACTCCACGTTTATGCCGCGCGACCTGAGCCAGGTCGCTACCTGAACAGCGTCGCGCACCGTCAGCGTGTAGATGATCCCATTCCCTGGCAGCACCGGTAGCTGCTCGGCCAGCCAAGCCAGCCGTTCGGCTTGACTGGGCAAACGCATGCTCTGGAGCACGAGCGACGGCCGATTCAGATCGCCCCGCGAGACATCGAGGTTGGGCCCGAGCACAGCCCGCAGATCATCCATCACCCGATTGTTGGCTGTCGCCGTGGTCGCCAGCAAACGCAGATTGGGCGGTAGCGTGCGAACGATGCGTTCGAGCAAGCGGTAATGCGGCCGGAAGTCATGTCCCCAGTCCGAGATGCAATGGGCCTCGTCGATCACCAGCAACGCGATGCGCGCCGCGACGCCCGCGAGCACTTCGGTTCGGAAGCGTTCGTTGGCCAGCCGCTCTGGCGAGATCAGCAGAATGTCTACCTCGTCGCGCCGAATCATCGCCTCGACGTTAGCCCAGTCATTCTGATTGTCGGAATTGATGGTGACAGCCCGCACGCCCATCCGCTCTGCTGCCGCGATCTGGTTGCGCATCAGCGCTAACAGTGGTGAGACCAGCAAGGCCGGCCCCTGACCCGCGTCGCGCAGTAATCTGGTGGCGATGAAGTAAACGAAGCTCTTACCCCACCCTGTCCTCTGCACGACCAGCAGCCGGCCACGCCCTTCGACGATGTGGCGAATCGCTTCCTCCTGGCCTTCACGGAAACGGGCGGTTGGCTGACCAGTGCCGATACGGAGGAGCGCAAGCGCTCGTTGCGCCGTGTAGGTCACGTGGTCGCTTCCGCCAGAAGCCCCTCGCCATCCTTCACGCGCAGCTCGCCGGAGATGAGCATAGGGAGCAACGTGTCGCGCAGGGCGACGAGGGTCTTGGCCTGTGCCCTGTTTCGGTGGGCTCGTTCGAAGAGTGGACCTGCCATCGCCTGGAATGTAGTCACAATCCGCGATGTCGGGATGATGAGGGGAAGGGCACCAATCGCTTCGGGCCGGACGGCTGGGTATGCACCGCCGTCGGCTAGTCTGCCGAGTTCCTCGCCCACCTGACGTTGCGTCAACGCGGAGTACAGAAACGCCCAGTTGCTATCTCGCGGGGAGAGGACAGTAAACCCAGTAGAAGCGATCAACGTTTCCGGCGGGTTCAAGCACAGGAAGTGTGCGCCTCTGTCCGGCCTGACGGTTGAAAGAACGCTGTCTCCATGTTCCAGACGGCGGCGCGCCCGACTTGGTTCCGCCCCTCTGTCGTATCGAGCGGTGTGCCCGATCTCGCCTCGCATGACCTCGCTGATCTCTATGTAGTCGACTGCTTCAAGTGCGTCTGCAGCGCTCAGCGTCCTGGCGTTGATCTCCGCGACATCCTTTACCGCACCGACTCGCCACCCCTGGGGAATCTCTCCCAGCTCCGAGTCTTCGAACGAGTCCGGGAATCGGTCAGCAAGGGCTTGGGGCAAGCCGGGGTCACGACCTTCGATTTTGGCGCGGACGGGGTCGAAGTCCACGAACCACGACTGGAAGATCGCCCGCGCCATCACCTCCAGCGTCTCGTTCATCCGGCGGTTCAGCTCGATCTTGTCGTCCAGCGTCCCGAGGAAGTAGCCGATGGCCCGTTGCGACTTAACGTCCGGAAAAATGAACGCAAAATCCAGCTGCTGCGAAATGCTGACGTAGTCGGCAACCATCGAGCCATGCGTCTTCACGCCATCCAGAGCCGACTGAAACTCTCGGCTTCGAATCAAGTAGAAGAGAAACCTTGAATCGAGGACTTCTGGCGCTAGGACGCGCCAATAGGCCACTTGCGGCGCGAATACGACGGGGGGTTGTCCGCGGCGGATACGGCCTGCCCTGCCGACCGTCCCCTTAGTGATGAACGCGATATCGTCTGGGTGGGCAAGCTTGGCTCGAACGCGTCCCGCGAATTCCGGACGAATGTGATCAGTCGTTTCGGTATTGATCCACCCATCCCCGATGTCGCCGCCGCGCACGAACGGAATGCCCTCAGGGCCAAGTTCCTCATTCCTGACTCGATATCCATCGGATATCGCAAGCGCCCCGCGGGCAACAAGGTCGCCCAGGCGGATCTCGCGCCACTCATCCGGCAAAGCCGAGCTCCTTGAGATTTGCCTCGATCACATCGTCGAGGACGCGCCCTTCGGCTACCTGGGCACGCAGGGCAGCGGCGAGCCGCGTCATCTTTTCCGTGAACGGCTCGCCGTCGTCCGCCTCCGCTTCGGCGCCGACGTAGCGGCCTGGGGTGAGCACGTGCCCGTGCTTGCGAACCTGGTCCAGCGTCGCGCTCTTGCAGAACCCGGCGATATCTTCATACGTCCCCGCGTCCTTCTCCCCACGCCAGGCGTGGTACGTGCGGGTGATGCGGGCGATCTCCTCGCCAGTGAGTTCGCGGTGCGTGCGGTCTACCAGGCGCCCGAGCTTGCGCGCATCGATGAAAAGCACGTGGCCGCGGTGGTCGCGGAACCTCCCGTTCTTCTTGTCGCGGGCGAGGAACCAGAGGCAGGCGGGGATCTGCGTCGAGTAGAAGAGCTGGCCTGGTAGCGCGACCATGCAGTCCACAAGATCGGTCTCGACGAGCTTCTTCCTGATCTCTCCCTCGCCGGACTGATTGGAGGACATCGAGCCGTTGGCGAGCACGAAGCCCGCGAGCCCGGACGGCGCGAGGTGGTGCACCATGTGCTGCACCCAGGCGAAGTTAGCGTTGCTCGCCGGCGGCGCTCCGTACTGCCAGCGCTTGTCGTCGCGGAGGCGCTCGCCGCCCCAGTCGGAGATGTTGAACGGCGGATTGGCCAGAATGAAGTCGGCCTTGAGATCGGCGTGGCGATCGTCGTGGAAGGTGTCGCCGTGGCCGATCTGGCCATCGATGCCGCGGATGGCGAGGTTCATGCGCGCGAGGCGCCAGGTGGTGTAGTTCGACTCCTGGCCGTAGATGCTGATGTCCGCCTTAGCCTTGCCATCGTTACCGTTGCCATTGGCGTGGGCACGGATGAACTCCACTGACTGCACGAACATGCCCGAGGAGCCGCAGCACGGGTCGTACACGCGGCCCTGATAGGGCTCGAGCATCTCGACCAGAAGCTTTACCACGCAGCGGGGGGTGTAGAACTCGCCGCCCTTCTTGCC
>Ga0070707_100004271_pt1 | contig 13380 bp, 15 predicted proteins | sample KBSK5502metaG_FD_65468 | JGI IMG/M metagenome (GOLD analysis project Ga0070707, IMG submission 65468) | Corn, switchgrass and miscanthus rhizosphere microbial communities from Kellogg Biological Station, Michigan, USA - KBS K5-50-2 metaG | ecosystem: Host-associated > Plants > Roots >... | reverse complement strand
AGAAGGTGAAGAATTGCCGAGTCGCGTCCTCGTGGCCGCAGCGGTCGAGGGAGTTGGCCACGATGGCTCCGTCTCGCGGCCACGCGTATGCGTACGTGTCGCGCGCTAACTTCGTGATGTCGAAGTCGGTTGAGGCGATGACCGCGCCGTGGTTGTCGAGATGCGTGCGAGCGGTCAGGATGCTGCGCCTGTAGAGCTTGGTCACGTCGCTGCCCAGGTCGTCGTCGATGTGGCGGTGATCCTTTTCCGACCACACTTGCCAATACGTAAGGGTGCGGCCTCGATATGTCTCTGGTCCCTTACCGACGATCAGGTCCTGGCCAAAGGTCGCGACTTCGCTGAGCCGGCCGCCCATGCACAGCCAGTGCGTCATCGTGCGTGGCTCGTTCGCCAGCCCAGACCCGAGGTCGAAGCCGACCGTGCAGTCGACCGCGCCCTGCTCGATCGGGTTCTTACCGAGCACGCCATCTTCAGCGTCGAGCCACGTCCCCTGCAGCCCGTTGCCCTTCTTGCCGTTGGCCCAGGTGCTGATGCCGTAATCGGCGCCGGCCTGGCCGCCGATCAGAAAGTACCGATCGGCTTTGTAGGCAATCACCGCGCGATGTCGCGGTTCGTAAAGGACTGTATTTCCGATGTCCGAGCCGCCGATATACCAGTCGTAGTGAAGGAACACACGGCCAATCCCGAAGCCCTTCGGCGTCGTCACCTCGATGTTGCGAATGAACCAGTTCCTCGCGAGGTCGATGAAGTCCTCGAACGTGACGCTGATGCCCAGGCCTGAGTGCTTGACCGTGACGTCGCTGACGAGCGAGTCCTCGGCGTAGCCGAAGCTGCGCTCCCAACCGTCGTCGTCGAGCCAGGCGAATCTGCCGTCGATGAAAAAGCCGGTGTGGCATACGTTCCCCATCGTGTGATTCGTATCGCCGACGCGCGGAAAGTAGATGTCGCGCACCGAATAGGTCCCGTCGAACCCGATGAGCGCGTTGCCGTTGCCGATCACGAGGCTTCTTGGCACGACCTGGCGCGGCAATCCTACAATCGGCCCGGCTTGGAGAATCCCGAGGTACTCGTCATAGCCTCTCGCAAGCGCCGTCGCACGGTGGCCGCCCGCCTGCGGGCGGGCGTGCTGGAGCTGATGGTCCCCGCGTCGATGCCGCTAGCCGAGCGCGACCACTGGGCGGAGGTCATGCGCAACCGATTGCTGCGTAAAGCGGCACGTTCACAGCCTTCCGACGAGCGGTTGGTAGAACGAGCGCGCAGGCTGAACGAGCGCTACTTCGAGGGCAAGCTGCGCTGGACCTCGATCGGGTTCACCGACATGGACCGGCTGTGGGGCAGCTGCACCTTTAGCGACGGCGCGATCCGCATCGCGCGGCGCGCCGCCAAGCTACCGGATTGGGTGCTCGACCACCTGCTGGTCCACGAGCTGGCGCACCTTGTACACAGCGACCACGGAGTGGGGTTTCACGAGCTGGAGAACCGGTACCCGCTGACCGAGCGCGCGAAGGGGTACTTGCTGGTCCTCGACGCTGTGACATAGGTAAGACCCTCCCGGATAGTCCGGACTATCCGAGGTTTGGGTTGGGCTCGAGGTCGCTTCGTCCGGACTATCCGAAGGTGACCCGGTCTATGGCGTAAGGACGATCTTCGTTGCCTCGCGGGCGTCGAACAGCCGGTAGGCTTCTTCCGCGTCAGCGAGCTTCATGCGGTGACTGATGATCTTCTCCGGCTGCAGCCGGCCCGCGGCGATGAGATCGAGCAGCGGCCGCATGTAGGGCGGCACATTGCACCACCCTGCCCGCAGCGTGAGCGTTTTCAACCAGAACGAGAGATAGGGAAATTCGCCGGTCACGACGCCTGGCATGCCGTTCATCGCAACCGTGCCTCCTCCCCGAACGCAACGGATAGCCGTTTCGAGCGTCGTCACCAGGCCAACGCATTCGATGCTCGAATCCACGCCTAGATCGCCGGTCTGCTTCTGGATGGCCTCCACCGGATGGGTCTGTGAAGCATCGATTGGAATCCCACCGAACTGACGCGCCATTTCGAGTCTCGCCGGGACCATGTCGACGACGAACACACGCGCTGGGCCGAAGAGTTGCGCGCACATAGTGGTCAGCAGCCCGACAGGTCCCGCTCCGATTACGGCGACGGCGTCACCGGGTCTGATCTCCGCGCGCTCCGCTCCAAACATCGCCGTCGCGAGGATGTCTCCGACGAAAATCGCCTGCTCGTCGGAAACCCCATCTGGTACGGACTCGAGGGTCTGGTCGGCGAGCGGGACAACGACGTACTCGGCTTGACCGCCGCGCAGGCCTTCAAATTGCTCGGACATGCCGAAGAAGCGCTGGTTGACGCACTGGACGAACCAACCCTTCCTGCAAAGCGCGCAATGGCCGCAATACGCATACATGCACGAAACGACGCGGTCTCCTGGGGCAAACCGCTTGACGTCCGGTCCGGCGCCCTCGACTACGCCAACAAACTCATGTCCGATCACCGTGCCAGGCGTGGCCGGCGGCGCGAATCCGTGGAACGAATGCAAGTCGGTGCCGCAGATTGCACTGAGCGTGACCTTGAGCAGGACATCGCCCGGATCTTTTATTTCTGGCTTGGGGACATCCGCGACCTTGACGTCTTCCACACCCTGGAACACGAGAGCCTTCATTTCAAGGCGATGATAGGTCGGTGCGGCTGAAGGGAGCGGTGATCGTCATCACCGGCGCGTCGAGCGGCATCGGCGAGGCGACCGCGCTCGCCTTTGCGCGAAGAGGTGCGCGTCTGGAGCTCGGGGCACGCCGCCTGGAAAAGCTCAACGCGGTCGCGGAAAAATGCCGGGGAGCAGGGTCACCAGACGTCCACATCCGGCTGCTGGACGTCGGCCAGCGCGCCTCGGCCCGCGCCTTCATCGCGGCGACCCTGCGGGACCACGAACGGCTGGACGTCCTCGTCAACAACGCGGGCGTCGGCTGGATGGGCCGGGCCTACCAGATGCCAGAAGAAAAGGTGGACGAGCTCATGGCGACGAATCTAAAGGGTGTGATCAACACGACCCAGTCCGCGCTGCCCTGGATGCTCGAGCGGCGGCGCGGGGTGATCATCAACGTCGCCTCGGTCGTCGGCTTTAGGGCCGCGCCGTACTCCGCGGTCTACTCCGCGACCAAGCACGCCGTGGTTGGCTTCTCTCACGCCTTGCGCGGTGAGCTTTCGGGGTCTGGCGTCAAGGTTTGCGTCGTCTATCCCGGCGTGACGAGCGGGACAGAGTTTTTCAAGGCGCCGGACCAGCCGGTCGGCTTCCAGCACCCCGCGTGGTGGGTCGCCAACCTGATCGTGCGCACCGCCCAGTACCCACGACGCGACGCGATGGTGTTTCCACTGCGCCTCGCGGACATCACAGAGCCAGTCTTTGGCGGCCTGATGGACCACGCACTCGGCGAGATCCGGCGGCGCAGCCTGTCGGACTAGTTACCTCTGCCACGCGTCCAGCAGCTTTTGGAGCTGTTGGGCGTTCTTGACCGAGTAGTTCGAGTAGTTGTTGTTCATCAGGGCGTGCACGCGACCGGCCGAACGCTCCATCTCCTTGATCCGCGGCACCCACTCGCTCAGCTCGGCGTCGGTGTAGTCGTAACGAAAGCGGACGTTCGGCGGCACGCCTCTCAGGTCCCACGTTTCGTGGTTGCGGCCGTGGAACCGGACGACGGCCAGCTTCGAGGAGGTCACGTCGTGCACAGACGGCATGCTCGTGCGATGGCCCTCCGGCACATCGACGGCCACATATGGGATGTCGCGCGAACGGAGGAATGCCAGCGTGCCGTCGCGATGCCGCGCATCGAGCCACTCGGGCTTGCGGAACTCGACCGCGATCTGGAAGCCGAACATGCGCTCCTGGACCTGTTCGACATAGGCGAGCGAGCGTGATGATGGTAGGAACCACGGCGGGAACTGGAAGAACACGGCGCCGAGCTTGCCCGCGGCCCGCAGCGGTTCGACCGCCGCCCGGAATCGCTCCCATGCCTCGTCGAGGAGCTCGTCCGGCATCTTTTCCAGGTACACGTTCTTGGCCCTCAGGTCGGAAGGCAGCTGCTCCCGGATGTCCGGCGGCAGGGACATCGGCTGGGTCGGGTGGTTGGTGAAAAGAGAGAAGGACTTGACGTCGAAGGTGAAGCCTGCGGGGGTCTGCGCCGCCCACGCCTCGGTGCTCTCGGGCTTCGGGATGCCGTAGTAGCTCGAGTCGACCTCGACGAGCGAAAACTGCGTGGCGTAGAAACGCAGTCGGTCGATCGAGGTCTTGACGCTCAGCGGGTAGAAAAGCTTCGAGTCGATCAGGGACTTGTCGACCCACCCCGCTATGCCGCAAATGACACCCACGGGAGATATGATCCCGCCACCTTTGGGCCGCTACATCCGCTACTGGTACACGTATCGCACCGCTGTGGCGGTCCTGGTCGCGCTTTTCCTCACAATCCTGATGTTCGGGCTGTACACACAGCAGGTGGCTTGCGACGCGCATCTCGACAGTTGTTACGTCAACATCGCGGTCCATCCGGAAGACCGGCTCTTCAGCCAATCGAGCCCCAACCCTGACATCGTGGTCGTCGGCATCGACGACAAGAGCATCAGCTCGATCGGCACGTTTCCGATACCGCGTGACACATATGCACTGGCGCTGCGCAACCTGGAAGCAGCCGGGGCGGCGGTCGTCGCCTTCGACGTGAGCTTTCCCGACGCTCGGGACCGTGGGAGCGACGCCGACCTCGCGACGGCGTTGCGAGACAGCAAGATTCCGGTCATCCTGTCCTATCCGGCCGGACAGGTCATCCCGGACGACGGGTTCGTCAAGCAGAGCTCGCCCAAAACCAACCCCGCCGGAATCGATCAGATTCCTCTGAAGCAGTTCTGGTGCGCCGACGCGAACACGAATCCTGCCGTCCCCTGTCAGAACCCCGACAACAACGTAATCCTCGCCTCGACCGACGTCGTGACCGACTCCGACGGCGTCGTGCGCAGGGTTCCGATGTTCGTGGAGCCGGCCTGCCACAGCGCGGGCACATGCAACACGACCGCCCTCAATCCCCTCGGTTTTGCAGCCTACCGGCTGCAGCAGCTCTCCCCAGACTTCGCCTCCGGACCGAACCTGGAGGAATCGGAGGGGAAGGCGACGTTCGGTACAGGATGGCTTCAGCCGCTCCAGGTCGACGGCACGGGCTCCGCCCTGATCAACTTCACGATCGGGCCCGGAAGCTTCAAGCGCTCGGGCCAATACCTGTCCTTCGGCGACGTCTACGACGCCTCCTTCTCTTCCGACCAGGTCAAAGACAAGGTGGTGCTCATCGGCGCGTACAACCTCACTGGCGTCCATGACGAGTTCCTCACCCCCGCCGGCAACGGCGCCGCAATGCCCGGCGTCGAGCTGCACGCCAACGTCCTCAACATGTTCCTGCCGCCCCCCGCCCAGCCGAGATTCCTGGTGCCGGAGGCGCCTGCCCTGTTGTTCCTCATCATGCTGGCTCTGGCGGTCGCGACCGCCATCGGAGTCTCACGCGTCACTGTGCTTTGGGGCTTTGCGGGGACCGCGGGCGCGCTAGTCCTGTTCACGCTTGGCATGTCGGCCCTTTCGGTCTTCATGGGCTGGGTCCCCGACCTGTTCCATCCCTGGCTTGCCATCGCGTTGACGTATTCGGGCGTGACGGCGTACCGATTCCTCTACGAGGACCGCGAGAAGCGCAAGGTCACCACGCTCTTCGGTCATTACCTCAAGCCTGAGATCGTCGCCGAGCTGGCCAAGACACGCGGCGGTGTGGAGGACATCCTCCGCGGCGGCGAACGCCGCGACATCACCTTGATGTTCGTCGACATCCGTGGGTTCACGTCGATGTCGGAGTCGATGGCCGCACACGACGTGACCGAGGTCGTCCAGATGTACCTCGACCACCTCAGCGGGATCATCTTCACCTGGGACGGCACGGTCGACAAATACATGGGCGACGAGATCATGGCTTTCTGGAACGCGCCGCGACTGCAGGGCAACCACGCGCTGCTCGCGATCCGCTGCGCCTACGACTGCATCAACAAGGCGCCCGAGCTGCAGCAAAAGCTGTTGGCCAAGGGGCTTCCGCCCATCCGTTGGGGAATCGGCATCAACACCGGCCCCGCGGTGGTGGGCAACATGGGGTCGCACAGCCGGCTGCAGTACACCGCGCTTGGCGATACGGTCAACACCGCAGCCCGCTTCTGCTCGCACGCACCGGCGTTTCAGGTCCTCATCGGCCAGCAGACGTACGAGATGTGCCGCGACTACATCGCGGTCGACCTCGTCCCGGGCGTGCAGCTGAAAGGCAAATCAGCAGAGACGTTCCGGATCTACGAGGTGACCGCTGTCCGTGAAACCCCGGCCGATCCCTGGGTGCAATTTCCAACCCAGATGGCGACACAAGCCCACCACACCTTCACCACGCAGTACACGCAGCAGACGGTGATCGCCGCGGGCGAGTCTGGGTCGAGCAACATCCTGGTCGGAGAGGAGGCCGAAGAAGCGCTTGCGCGCCAGGCTCAGTCGCCCGGTTAGCGGACCAAGCCGGCCGCCAGGAGCCCGATCAAAGCCGTCGTCAGCAAGAGCAAGCCCAGCACGCTCAAGCAGCTCATCGACTTCTTGGCCACCGGCTTGACGGGCGGCGTCGGGTTGTAAGCGATGTGCGGCGGCGGAATCGGGGTCGCGGGATTGGCGATCGGCATCCCGATCGGGGTCGCAGGGATCGGGGTGGCCGGTGTGGCCTGGGGCACCATACGCGAGAGGTCGGCGCCGGGCTCGAGGCTGCGCTGCCAACCGGGGCACATCCGATCCGCGACGCGGGACATCGCCTCGTCGAACTCCTGGCCCGTCTGGAAACGGTCTTCCGGGCGTTTGGCGAGAGCTTTCAGGATGACCTGCTCGAGCTCAGAGTTCAGGCCAGGCTGAAAGATCGAAGGCGGCTTTGGGGGGGCCTGGACGTGCTTCGCCATCAGCGTGAACGGACCGTCGGCGTCCGAAGCCGTGAAGGGAGGCTGGCCGGCGACGAGCTCGTAGAAGACGATGCCGGCCGAGTAGAGGTCGCTGCGGCCGTCGACCTTGCTCGAGGCGACCTGCTCGGGCGACATGTACTGCGGCGTGCCGACAGTAGTCCCAGTCTTCGTCGCGGTGCCTCCGACTCCCGTGTCGTCCGTCAATCGCGCGATCCCGAAATCCGCGACCTTGACCATTCCTTCGTCCGAGATGAGCACGTTCTCCGGCTTCATGTCCCGGTGCACGATGGCGTGACGGTGTGCGTAATCCAGTGCCTGCAGAACGCCGTGCATGACCGCGAATACCTGGGGCGGCGGAAGCGGCGTCTGGCTCATCCAGCTGCGTAGAGAGCGACCGCGCACGAACTCCAGCACCAGGTAGTTGACGTTTCCCATCAACTCCATGTCGTGGACCTGGACCAGGTTGGGATGACTCGTCCGGGCCATCACCTGGGCTTCCTGGAGAAAGCGCCGCATCGCATCCGGGTCGGCCGCCTGGAGGAGCTCTTTGATCGCCACCTCCCGGCCCAAACCCGGCTGTTCGGCGAGGTACACGGCGCCCATCCCGCCTCGGCCGAGCTCTCCTTTAACCCTGTACTTGCCGATGTAGCGTTCCCCGGGGACATGCGGCGGCGTGGTGATCGACGCGATCGGCGGCGGTGGAGTGGTCGGGGGTGGGACCGGGATCAGGCGCATCGTGCCCGCAATGTCCGGGCTGACCGGCTGCGCCGGCGGCGGGGGATTGGTCTGATCGGGCGGCGGGGCCCAGGGCGGAACCGAGGGCGCAGGCTTGGGCGGCTGACCGGAATCGGTCATCTCCTGGCGAGCCTACCAGAGTCATTCGAACTCGAAATCAGGTATGGCGTTTTGACTGCGCTGCGCCGATAATCTGGCCCGCAGCAGGCAGCCAACAGGAGGAGTTTGACCCATGTCTCAGATGCCCCCACCGCCGCCCAGCGAGCCGGCACCGATGGGCGGAGCGCCTGGCAGCAGCACCGCCAGCAACGCCAGGACCAACGTCATCCTTGCCTACCTTTTCTGGTGGATCTCCGGCCTCATCTTCTTGTTCGTCGCGAAGAATGACCCCGACGTGAAGTGGAACGCGGCGCAGTCGGTGGTCGTCCTCGGTGGTGTTTCGTTGCTCTCCGCGATCTTCAACGCGGTACATCTCTGGCCGCTGGGCGCGCTCGTCTGGCTGGTCGGAGTTGTCTACTGGATCATCTTCCTGGTGGGCGCCTTCAGCTACCAGGGCGGTCGCATCGCGGCACCCGGAATCGGCCAGTTCACGAATCAGCTCACGGATCAGCTGGCGAACTCAGTCAAGTAGCCCGATTCTCGCGAAGGCCCTGCCCCACTGCGGGCGGGGCCTTTGCCTTTCTCAGTCGGAGCTGAGCTGCTCGAGGGCGCGCTCGACGCCGGAGCGCAGCTCGTCTCTCTCTTCTCGCAGCTGCGTGGCTTCCGCGCGCGCGGACGCCAGTTGGTAGCGAAGGCGTTCGATCTCTTCCTGAAGCTCACGCAATCGCGGATCTGGACCGGCCGAGCCGGCGCCGGCATCGGCCAGCTCGAGCTTGAGGCGCTCCACAGCCACTTTGAGCTCGCGCCGTTCCGCGAGCAGATCCTGGACGAGCGACTCAGACGGCTTTGTCTGCTCTTTCGACATACCGGCACAGCCCGGGCTGGAACTCGCGAAGCCGCAGGTGCTCCATCTCGCCGCGGAGAAAGCGCGCTTTGACCTCGAGGCTTCTGACGCCTTTGACGGTCTCGTACGGAAAGCGGTAGAGCTTGCCCGAGTCGACGAGCAGGCAGAGGGAAAGCTGCTCACCGTCCTTTTCGATCACGTGCTTGAAGCAGGGCACCGTGCGGCGGGCGATCTCCATGGACTTCAGGCCGCCCACCCGACCCAGCAGGACGTCGGCGGGACTTCGCATCCGATGAATCCTAATTGAGGAGGGTCAGCTGTTCCGGCTGGGGCGGCGGTTTGAGGACGACGCGGCGACGATCCGAGATCCGGTGCTCGCTTCTGAGCCTCGCTACGGTCTCCATCGTCTTCGCGCCATAAGATGGCGGGAGATAGGCCCGGTCGCGGTAAGCCTGTTCGTAACGCGGCACAAGCTCCGGCCAGTGTCGGGCGAGGACCGACATGAAGTGTTCGCGGGTGCCGTCCTTCAGGTGGAGCATGCTGGACCAAAGCCCAGTCGCACCCGAGGCCCGGGCCGCCTTGACGACAGCTTCGAGCTGCTCCGGACGGTCGGAGAGTCCAGGCAGGATGGGTGCCATGCCGACGCCGACGTCGATCCCGGCCGCAGCCAGCCTTTCGATGGCGCGCAGCCTCTGCCGCGGGTGCGCGGTGCCGGGCTCCGTCTTCCGCCAGACGTCGTCGTCGAGCGTCGGGATGCTGACGGTGATGTGGAGCTCGGCCCGCCGCGCCAGTCCCGTCAGCACGTCGATGTCACGGACGATCATCGGTCCGCGCGTGATCATCGCGGCCGGATTGGAGAAGTCGCGCAGCGTCTCCAGGCACTGGCGGGTGAGCCGGTAGCGCCCCTCGGCCGGTTGGTAGGGATCGGTGGCCGCGCCTATGACGACAGTCTCTTTGCGCCACGAGCGGCGCGCAAGCTCGCTTCGTAGCACCGCGGCGACGTTCGTCTTGATCCGCACGGTGCGGCCGTAGCGATCGTCGGACGGCCGGTCGGCACGTAGCTCGAAGGCGCGGACGTAGCAGAACGAACAGCGGTGCTCGCAGCCCGTGTACGGGTTGAGGGACCAGGCAAAGCCCATGTTCTTGACCGGGTTGAGGGCCGACTTGCATTCGACCTCGAGGTATTCCACGTCGACAAGCCGAGGCTCCGGCATGGCCATGCCCACCATGTTAGAACAAACGTTCGATCCTACCGCAGCTTGCCTAGCGGGCCAGCTTGATGTCCGAACCCGGCGCTTCGCCGATCGGCCGTCCCTTGCCGAGCCGGCGACCCGGCCGGAGCAGCGACGAGGGGCAGAAGTCGTTGAGCACGCACTCTTCGCACCGCGGCCGTCGCGCGAGGCAGACCCTTCGCCCGTGCAGGATCAGCCGCAGCGACAGCCCGGTCCACTCCTCTTTCGGCACCATCGAGCAGACCTGGTACTCGATCTTCACTGGGTCCTTCGTGGCCGCCATCCCGATGCGATTCGTCAGTCGCTTCACGTGCGTGTCGACCGCAAACCCAGGCGAATCGAAGCCCGCGCCGAGGATCACGTTTGCCGTCTTGCGACCGATGCCGGCGATCTTGGTCATATCCTCCATCGTCCTCGGCACCTCACCGCCGAACAGCTCGACGAGCGCTCGGCTCGCGGCGATGATGCGCTTGGTCTTGAGGCGGAAGAAGCCGGTCGGCTTGATGAGAGTCTCGACCACCGCCGGGTCGGCGGCTGCGAGGTCCAGTGCTGTGGGATAGCGCCGGAACAGCTCCGGCGTGACGAGGTTCACCGAGCGGTCCGTTGTCTGTGCAGAGAGGACCGTCGCGATCAGCAGCTGGAACGCGTCCTCGTACGTCAGCTCGGTCGCCGCCTTGTAGAGATCGCGCAACCGCTCGACAGTCAGCAGCGCGCGCTTTTTCGCGCCGCGCGGAGGGTGCGGCGTCATCCAGGACGCCTTGCGCTTGGGGGCTGGCTTGGGCTTAGGAGCCAAGCAGCCTGCGCGCTACCGCCGCGACTTGATTCCCGTCCGCACGGCCGGCAAGACGAGCGGTCGCAGCTTTCATCACGAGCCCGAATCCTTTCGGACCGTCGGGTTTGACCTCCGCGATCGCGGCGCGCACCTCTGCTTCGATCTCCTGCTCGCTCATCGCGGCAGGCAGAAAGCCTCGCAGCAACTCGAGCTCGGCTTGCTCACGCCGCGCCGAGTCCTCGCGACCCGCCTTGCGGTAGACGTCGATCGCCTCCTCACGACGCTTGACCTCTTTGCGAGCGACACGCTGGACTAGCTCGTCGTCGATCTTTCCGCCGACGGTGCCTTCCTTGCTCGCGCGTACCAGCTCGCTTTTGAGCAGGGAAAGCGTGCCCAACGCGACGTCGTCGCGCCGCATTCGGGCGTCGACCATTTCAGACTGAATACGGTCGTAAAGCGTCACTGTCGCGATTGTCACACACGAACAGCGTCCGGCCCCGAGCCCTTGGATCTGCGCGCCCTCGGCGAGCGGCCGCCTTCGGCGCATAAGCGTCGGTCTCGGGGGCCAGACACTGTTCCTATCCCCGATAATCGGCGCCTATGGCCTATCTCCTGGCCGGCCCGCTGGTGGCAATTGTCGGCATCGCGGCCGTCTTTTTTGTCCTGCGCCGCAAATCCGTCGAGAAGCGCTCCATGTATTCGGCCCGGCGCTCGCAGATCGAGCACAAGGTGCGAGCCGCGCGGCAGCGAACCCTGGCCCCGCGAGGCCACTCCGAGAAGCCCGCCGAGCCCGCAGCGGCCGCCGGGTCGGCTTTCGACCAGCAGCAAGTTCAGCCGACGGTCACCTACCAGACGCCTGCATACGCGGCCCCGCCCGTGGCGCCGCCGTCGCCAAAGACTGAGGCCCCTTCGGCGCCCATGCCCTGGGACATCCCGAGCGCTCCACCCACGGCCCCGGCGCCGAGCACGTTCGACTTCCCGGCTGCACCCCCTGAGCCGTTCACTCCACCCGCTCCAGAGCCCTTCCGTCCCGCGCCCGAGCCCGCTCCCAAGGCCCCGCCCAGCGAGCCGGTCTGGACGCCTGCGCCACGGCCGGCGGAGCCGATGCCGCCGGCAGAGCCCGTGGCACCGGCCGCGTCCTCTACTTCAGCCGGCGCGTGGTCCGTAGTCAGCACAACGAAGGAAGGGACAGTGGCGGCTCCAGAGTCGAACAAGAAGGACAGAGACAAAGGTGGCGCTCCTGCGTCCTCGTGGCAGCTTGCCTCAGGAGACGCCCCGGGCATGGAGGCCGATGAGCTCGAGCTGAAGCGGCCCAGCGGAACTCTGATGGCCGTCGCTCAGTACGCGATTCTGGTGGTTGGGCTGGTGATGGTGCTAATCGGCGTCCTCGTGATGGTCGCCAATTCGCACGTGACTTAGCCTTAGCACAGACTCGGCGAGCGCGAGTCCGCCGTCGCGCATCACGGTGTCGCACGTGATCGTGCGCAGTCCGAGCGCTTCGATCCGGTTTGCGAGCTCGCCATCACGTTCGTCAAGGACAAAGGTCGCCGCCACGTCTCGGTACATGCGCGCCACCTCGACTGCATCTGGTGGGTGACCGAGTGCTCGCATCATCTCCACGGTCGGCCCTTTGAGGGCGAGCCCTCCGACGATCGGGGTCACCGCAACGGTGCGCTCGCGCCGCAGCAGTGCACCGGTCACGTGCAGGATCGGTGCGATCGAGATGAGCGGGTTAGACGGTCCGATGATCACGAGGTCAGCCTTCGCCAGCGCGGTCGAGACTTCGAGCGAAGGACGCGCCGACTGCTTGCCCGCGAAGTAGATGGCGAGAAGGCGTGGCTGCAGACGTTCACGAACGAAGTACTCCTGAAATGAAAGCTCCCCTCGCTCAGTCGTGAAACGTGTGCGAACGGAGTCATCGGTCATCGGCACAACGCGGGCAGTGACGCCAAATCGCCGGCAGAGCTCGAGCGTGGCGTCGGTGAGGGATCTGCCACGCCGCAGCATGTCACCCCGCAGCAGGTGAGTCGCAAAGTCCCGGTCGCCGATGCGAAACCACGTGTCCTCGCCAGCCTCGGCGAGGCTTTCCAGCACGCGGAATGTGTCGTCCTTGATCCCGTAGCCGGCCTTTTCGTTGAACACGCCGGCGAGCCTGTAGACGACTGCGTCCACGTCGGGACAGACGAGCAGGCCCCAGAACTCGTCGTCGTCGGCCGTGTTGGCGATGACCGTCAGCTCGTCCTGAGGTGCGACAGCCTGGATCCCACTCGCAAGCGCTGCGCCACCCGTGCCCCCCGCCAGGACCACGATCTTCAGCGAAAGAGGTCCTCCGACCGGGGACGGATGAGGTCGCGCCCGGTTCCCCGGCCCTCCAAGCGCAGGCCTCGGGCGATCACCGCCGGTGTGCGGTCGGTCTTGCCCATCACGAGGCCGGCGCTCGCGGCGACGTCGTCTGCAACCGCGAGCACCGTCGCATGCAGTGGTTTGCCGTCGTCGTCGGGCGTGCCGCGAAGGTCGATGACCGCCGCGATGCCGGCAACGCCAAGCGCCACGTTTACGATGCCCAGCCGCCACGGGCGTCCGAAGGTGTCCGAAACGATGACGCCGACCTCGGCCCCGGTCAGCACGCCCAACCGAGCGCGCAAGCCCTCGGCACTGGCGTCCGGATCGACCGGCAGGAGAGTGAGCGTGTCGCGGCC
>Ga0070707_100004268_pt1 | contig 13386 bp, 18 predicted proteins | sample KBSK5502metaG_FD_65468 | JGI IMG/M metagenome (GOLD analysis project Ga0070707, IMG submission 65468) | Corn, switchgrass and miscanthus rhizosphere microbial communities from Kellogg Biological Station, Michigan, USA - KBS K5-50-2 metaG | ecosystem: Host-associated > Plants > Roots >... | reverse complement strand
TTGGATTTTTACACGGGTCCAAAACTCGCGGGTCCGGCCATGCTGAGCCACTCGATCGTCTACGGCGCGACGTGGCGCAAGGTTCGACTCGAAGTCCTCGAGCGCGACGGATGGCTATGCCAGATCCGCGGCCCTCGATGCAAGATCGTCGCGACTGACGCCGATCACATCGTCAGCTGGCGCGACGGCGGTCCGCTGTTCGACCTCAGCAACCTTCGAGCAGCTTGTTCGAAGTGCAACCGCGGCCGCGATCATGGACGGCGCGCGCGCAGGCGTCGACCTTCGAGGGAGTGGTGAATGGCTCCTCGAAAGCGGACGCCAAGAGCCAAGCCGATGGCGCGCGCGCAACGCAGACCCGCCATCAAGAAGACGGTTCGCAAGAAGCGGCCGGCCAAGCCGCGCAACGACCACGCGAACAAGATCGCGCTCGAGGAGACGATCGCCGACCTCCGGAATCTCGGCCGAGTCAAGCCGATCCACGCCGCAGCGATCGCGGTCCTTCGCTCGATGGCCAAAGAGCTCGACGCCGGCGGCCGCAGCATCCAGCTGTTCAAGGCCTACGCGGAGACACTCAAAGGGCTGATGGGCGATGGCCGTGACGATGGCGATGGACGCAAGAGCCGCGACGAGCTTCTTGACCGCCTGTCCACCAACCCACGGGACAAGGCGAAGGCCTGAGCGTGAAACGTTCGGCTGGCGTCTCGGCAACATCGCACGCGAGCTCGATCAGCCGTTCATGCCACACCAGCAGCTCGTCGCCGATGTGGGCTGTGAGATCGACCCGGTCACGTTGTTGCCGGCGTATCGCGAAGTCGGGATCTCACTTCCTCGGCAGTCGGGCAAGACGACCGAGATCCTGTCATGGGAGATCGACCGCGCGCTGAACTGGGGCCGGCCCCAACGCTCCGCGTACACCGCGCAATCGGGCAAGGACGGCCGCGACAAGTGGCTCGATGAGATCTTCCCGATGCTCCGTCAGTCGCCATTGAACGAGCTCATCGCTCAGATCAACGAGGGCATGGGCAACGAGTCGATCCGCTGGAAGACCGGATCGATCATCCGGCTGCTGTCGACGTCGACCGGAGCGGGTCACTCGAAAACGCTCGACCAGGCAGCGCTCGATGAGATCTGGGCCGATCAAGACGACCGCCGCGAGCAAGGTCTGCGCCCGGCGATGATCACGCGGCCGGATGCGCAGCTGCTGTGGTGCTCGACCGCCGGGACGCAAGCCTCGGTCGTGCTCAACCGTAAGGTGCAAGCCGGCCGCCTCGCTGCAGCCGAAAACTCGGGTCACGGGATCGCATACTTCGAGTGGTCCGCGCCGAAGGATTGGGATCCCGACGACGAAGACTCGTACTTCAGCTTCATGCCGGCGCTGTGTCCAGATCCCCCCTGCCGATGTGGCGCCAGCGAGGGTTGGCGGCACACGATCACGCTGGAAACGATCCGGGTCGAGCGTGACGCCATGAAGCCGGAGGAGTTCTTGCGGGCCTACGGCAATCGACCGACGGGACGGGCCGATAACGTGATCCCGATGGAGATCTGGCGCGATGCGTGTGATCCAGCGGCGTCACCTTCGGGCAAGATCTCGTTCGCGCTCGAGGTAGCACACGACCGGTCTTCCGCGGCGATCGCAGCCGCCGGCGCCGGCAAGATCGAGCTCATCGAGCACGCGCCTGGGACCTCCTGGGTCGTAGGTCGAGCCAACGAGCTCTCCGCGACGCACGGCGCGCAGGTCGCCATCGACGCGCGCGGACCGGCCGGCGGCTTCGCCGATCAGATCCGTCGCTGCAACCCGATGGATGGCGGCGAAGTCATCGAAGCGTGCGCGGCGATGTACGACGCGATCGCCGACGGAACGGTGAAATTCCGAACCGATCCGGCGTTCGATGCCGCGATCGAGGGTGTCGTGAAGAAGCAAGTGGGCGATCGGTGGGTCTGGTCTCGAATGGCATCGGCTGAAGACGTGACGCCGCTGATGGCCGCAACGCTCGCACTAGCCGCGTCGCGCGCTGCGGCAGGCAAGAAACCGCCGCTTTTCATCAGCATGACGCCCCTCGAAGAACCCGAAACGGCCTAGAAACGCGCGAGATCAGCCCCGAAAGGCCGACAAACGGGAGGCTTTGATGCTCAAACTCGTGATCGCGATTGCGCTCGGCATCGTTTTGGCGGTTTTGCTCATCCAGCATCTCGTCGTTCACGTTCGATGAGCCCCAGAGCGCAGATCGTGCTCGTGCTCTGCCCGAACTGCGGGCGCGCGAAGGTCGCATCGTTCGAGATTCGGTTGTGCGTGCGCATGGCGGGGCAGCTTCAGGGCTCGCCGAAGTTCGGACGAGCCTTCTACGGGCTCCGCTGTCCAGGGTGCAACCACTACTTCACGCGCGAAGCCGACGCCTCGGTGGCTGAGATGCTGATCGGCGTCGGAGCGACGCTCTTCACCTGGTCACCGCCCGCGGAGCTGCTCGAGCACCACGCAGACGCTCCGCCGATCTCGCTCGACGACCTGATCGACCTTCATTTCGAGATGGAACGGGAGTTCGCATGAGGTTGGCGATCGGGATCATCTGCGCGATGGGAAGCGCAGCTGCGCTCGCGGTCTCTCGCGACTGGCGGCCGAAGGCTCCCTCCGTGGATGCCGTTTCGACGATCGTGGAGCTGCTCGGGTTCGGCGCGCTTGCCGCGGCGGCATTCCTGTTCAACCTCGAGCTCGGCCTCGTCGTCGTCGGCGCGCTGCTCGTCGTCGTCGGCGCGTACGTCATCGTGGACCCAGAGGAGGTCCGTCCCCGGCCGCGTGCGGGAGCTGAACGTTGAGTCTCGTTCGAACGGCGCGCCGAGCGTTGGCAGCTCTGGATGCACCGCAGGAGACGTTCTTCACCGGGCCCAACCCGGGCCGGATCCCGCTCAACAGCGAGCTGCCCGGTGGCCAGAACGCGATCATGCTCGTCACCGAGCAGACCGCACTCGCACTGTCGGCGGCGTCGGCGTGCGTGTCGCTCATCGCGGACTCGATCGCGATGTTCCCGATCGACGCTCTCCGCAACCGTGGCGGCGCGCGCGAGCGGGTGTCACCGATACCGAGTTTGATCGCCGACACGTTCGGCGATGGACAACCCGAGATCGGGATCTACCAAGCGGCCTATTCCCTGCTGATGCGAGGCAACTGGTACTCGTTCATCAATCGTTCGGGATCGCTCGGCGCCGGGACAGGGCCGGCGATTCAGCTCAGCCGTCCGATCCACCCAAGCGCGGTCGAGATCGTTGTTCGCGACGGCGAGGTCATCTACAAGGTCAACCGAGTCGAGTATCCGAGCCGCGACATCCTCCATGTTCCGGGGCTCTCCGTGCCGGGATCGATCAAGGGCATGGGCCCGATCGACTACGCGCGCGCATCGCTTGGGCTCGGGTTGGGGCAACAGGAGTACGCCGTTCGCTTCTTCGCTCAAGACGCGCAGACGCCGATCGTGATCACGGTGCCAGCCGATGCGGAGCAGGAGCAGATCGACGAGCTGATCGCGAATTGGAAGAAGAGCCATCAGGGTGTCTATCGCGCGCACCAGCCTGGGATCCTGTCGGGCGGCGCAGACATCAAAGCGCTCGCGGTAGAGCCGAAGAATGCGCAGTTCCTTGAGGCGCGCAAGTTCCAGGTTGCCGAAGTCGCGCGGCTGTTCCGAGTTCCGCCGCACATGATCGGTGACGTCGAACGGTCGACGAGCTGGGGCACCGGCATCGAGGCGCAAGGCATCAACTTCACGACCTACACGCTGGGGCCATGGATCAGCCGCATCGAGCGCGCGCTGACCCGGCTTCTGCCGCGGCCGCAGTACGCAAAGTTCAACGTCGATGCGCTTCTGCGTGCGGACACGCTCACGCGATACGAGGCCTACGAACGCGCGCGCAACGCGGGCTGGATGAACGCTGACGAGATCCGAGAGCTCGAGGATCGTCCACCGATCCCAGACGGCAAAGGTCAGGACTACCTGCAGCCACTCAACTACGCGCCCGCGGGCTCGCCAGCGGCGATCGGTAGCGGAAAGGGGAGCAACGGTGACCAACAAAGCCAGTGAGATGCTGCTTCATCGCAAGGAGGTGCTCGGACGTATCGAGCGCGCGGGGCAGTTCTGGGCTGTCACCAATGCGGCCGGCCCCGTGGCGGAGATACGTATCTACGATGAGATCTGGTTCCTTGGCGTGAACGCAGACGACTTCGCGCGCGAGCTCGAGTCGATCACCGCACCGGAAATCGTCGTCGCGATCAACTCGCCTGGCGGGGACATCTTCGACGCGATCGCCATCTACAACTCTCTGCGCAATCACTCGGCGAAGATCACAACGCGCGTCGACGGGATCGCCGCCTCGGCGGCATCGTTGATCGTTCAAGCCGGCGATCAACGCATCATGATGAGCGGCTCGCAGATGATGGTGCACGAGCCCTGGGGCATCACGATCGGCCCCGCATCGGAGATGCGCGCGTTCGCTGATCTGCTCGATCGGCAGACCGATGTGCTCGCCGGGATCTACGCATCGCGTAGTGGCAAGGAAGCCGCGTACTTCCATGATCTGATGGTCGCCGGCGAAGACGTCTGGATGACCGCCGACGAAACCGTCGCTGAGGGTCTCGCCGATGAGATCAAGGATCCCGCGCCGAAAGCAAGGGCCGACAAGCCTGCACCGAAAGCAACGCTGAACAAGGAGCTTCAGGAGGCCGTGGACGCGGTCTCTGCTGCGATCGACAGCGTGGAACGGGTGGCCGCCCTCCGCGCCGAGAAAGGCAAGAAGCTCTCGAACGTCAACGCACAGAGTCTGGACGGACTCCGCGCGCAGATGCAGCGCCTCGAAGACGTTCTCGCGGTCGATGAGGATCCTTCCTCTGAGACCTCGGTCACTTCGATGATCGGAGAGATGGAGCGCGCAGCGGCGCTCCTCCACGCCTAGCGGCGCAAGCAACGCACCCGGAAACCACGACGCCCGAAAGGGGAGTTCGTCATGTTCGATGCACTGAAGACCATCATCGCGAGCTTGCTCGCCAAGCGCGATGAGACGAAGACGACGCTCAGCGAGAAGCGCACCGCAGTCGACGCGTTCCTCGCGGGCCTCAAGGACGACAAGGGCGAGAAGCGCGAGCCGACCGCTGAGGAGAAGACGCAGTTCGACGCCTTGGTCGCCGATGCTCGTGCAGCCAAGGAAGAGCTCGACAAGATCAACGCGGAGCTCGAAGACAAGCGCGAAGAGCTCGAGAGCGAGCAGCGTGCCGCAGCGCTCCGCAAGGAAGTGGGCGACGTCTCGGTCGGCGCCGAGCCGGTGACCTATGCACGAGGCAACGGCAACAGCTACCTCAAGGACCTGGCCCAGGCGCACGCGCCTGGCGGCGGGAACCCCGAGGCGGCTGCTCGTCTCGCCAAGCACGCGGCGGAGATCAAAGCCGCCAACATGAACCGCACCGACGGCACCGGCGGCGAATTCGTTCCGCCGCTGTGGCTCATGGACGAGTACGTCAAGCTCGCCCGAGCCGGCCGCATCACGGCGGACCTGTGCGCGAAGAAGGACCTTCCGCCCGGGACTGACTCAATCAACCTGCCGAAGGTGCTGGCGGGAACCACGGCGGCCGAGCAGGCCGACGGCAACACCGTTTCGAACACGGCGATGACGACCACCAGCGTGTCGGGCGCGGTCACCACGATCGCCGGTCAGCAAGTGTTCGCGATGCAGCTGCTCGACCAGTCCCCGATCAACTTCGACGAGGTCGTGTTCGGTGACCTCATCGCGGATCTGGCCAAGCAGGTCGATCTGTACGTCATCAACAAGGCAGCGATCGGGATCCTGAACGTCACCGGCATAGTCTCGGTGTCCTACACCGACGGCACGCCGACCGTTGCGGAGCTGTGGCCGAAGCTGTCCGACACGCTCCAGCAAATCGCGACGAACCGGTTCCTCCCGCCGCAAGCGTGGGTCATGCACCCGCGTCGCTGGGGTTGGATCCTCTCCACGCTCGACTCGACCGGCCGCCCACTGGCCGTGCCGAACGCCCAAGGCCCCATGAACGCCTTCGCCGGTCTCGGCGATGTCCGGGCAGAGGGTGCGGTCGGAGTGCTGCAGGGTCTTCCTGTGTACGTCGACCCGAACATCCCAGTGACGCTCGGCGCCGGCACCGAGGACGCGATCGTCGCCGCGCGCTTCGACGACCTGTTCCTGTTCGAGGGTCAGGTTCGTTCGCGTGCACTGTTCGAGACCGACGCCGACACGCTGTCGGTGCGTCTGCAGGTGTGGGAGTACCTCGCCTTCATCGGCAGCCGTTACCCGAAGTCGATCGGCAAGATCACGGGCACCGGCCTCATCGCACCGACGTTCTAAACCAGCTACGGGGTAGCTGTGAGGGGGCGAGCTCTGGCTCGCTCCCTCCGTGTGCGGCGAAGCCCTTCACGTCGCCGCACACGGAGGGATGACCCGTCCAAGGAGGGACCGCAATGGCAGAAGAGACCACCGATAACGCGGCGCAGATCGAGGCGTTGCTTCACGAACGCGAGGGGTACGTCGACGCTGACAAGCCGGATCGAGTGAAACAAGTCGATGCGGAGTTGGCGCGGCTCGGCTCGAGCGTGCCGGCCAAGGAAAAGGCGACGAAGAAGAGCGCCGAGAACACCGGGACGGCTTGAGATGATCTTTGCTCATCGAACCACGGTCCCCGCTAACTCGGAAGGATCCAACGGCGACGTCGTTTTTGCCGACGACGGGATCTATCGCAAGGCGGCCGGGGCATGGGCGCTCTATGTTGTCGACGGCGCGCAAGCTGCCGATTCCGGAGCCATCGCCGACCCGGCGACGGCAACTGCCGAAGACGTCGCGACTGCGTACAACGCGCTGCGCACCAACCTGCGCGCTGCTGGCTTGATGGCGTAAGGAGCCGACGTGGCTGATGGCGACGTTCTCCAAGTTCAGGATGGCCATCAAGCCTTCGGTCCGCTCGGGGAAGTCGCCGGGGTCCAGGGCCCACCCGGCCCACCCGGCGCGGATGGGGCACCGGGCGCCGATGGGCCCGTCGGACCTCAGGGACCGAAAGGTGACACCGGGGATGCCGGACCTCAAGGTGCACAGGGTGCCGCCGGCCCGATTGGAGCAACGGGCCCACAAGGCCCGAAGGGCGATACGGGAGACACCGGGCCCGTCGGTGCGACGGGCCCGCAAGGCGTCAAAGGTGACACGGGCAACACCGGAGCTCAGGGACCGCAAGGCGCAACAGGCGCGCAAGGTCCGACCGGGAATACAGGCCCGCAAGGACCGCAAGGCGTACCCGGAACGGATGCTTCGATCCCTTCGGGGCTGATCGTGATGTGGTCGGGGACGATCGCTTCGATTCCGAGTGGTTGGTTGCTCTGCAACGGCCTGAACGGAACGCCGGATCTCAGCGATAAGTTCATCATCGGCGAGACGGTCACGCCGGGAGGAACAGGCGGCACGGTTTCACCAGCCGCAGCTTTAACAGGTCACTCGAATCACACCGTCACGCAACCGAACGCTCACTCGAATCACGTTGTAACGCAACCGGGCAACCACACGGTCACACAACCCGCCAACCATGCGGCGCACGTCGTTACGCAGCCAGTGAACCACGTCTTCACGCAACCCGGAGCGCACTCGAACCACGTCTTCACGCAACCGTCGACGCACGGCACGCACACCCACACCGGAGCTTCCGCAGGAACGACGCCGAAGCTGTTCACCTCCAACACCTCCAGCGGTGTGCCGGGAGTGTCTGGAACTGAATCCGCTGGCTTGACTCACGCCGGAGGTGCCGTCGATGCACATTCGGCTCACTCGGGCGGCGCGGTCGATGCTCACAGCGCCACCGCGGTCGACGCGCACTCCGCTCACAGCGCTACGGCGGTCGATGCTCACGCTGGATCTGCGGTTGATGCGCACTCGGCTCACGCGGGCGCAGCCGTCGACGCGCACTCGGCGCACGCGATCTACAAGTACTTCAAGCTCGCGTTCCTGATGAAGGCTTAAAGGGAGCAGGATGACCGCGGATTACATCGATCTCGCGACCTTGAAGCGAAATCTTGGCATTGGCACTGCCGACACGGCCGACGACGCCGACCTCACACGCAACATCACGACCGTCTCGCGTCTGATCGACAAGTACTGCGGCTTCCCACGGAGACAGTTTTTTGCAGGCAGCGCGAATGAGGTCCGCTACTTCACTGCCGACGAATACCGAGCGTTCTGGGTCGACGACATCACGACCGTCGCCTCGATCCAGGCCGACGTCGACGGTGACGGTGTCTACGAGTACACCTGGACGCTCGGCACCGATTACCACCTGTCGCCATACAACGCGGCGGGTCAGAGCCGGCCGTACACGCGTGTCGAGCTCCGCACCTTCGGAGTCACGATCATGCCGGTCGTTCGTAAGGGCTTGAAGATCACCGGCACCTGGGGATGGCCGGCGGTGCCGAGCGAGGTCATCGACGCATGCCTGCTGCAGTGCATCCGGCTCCATAAGCGCGTCGTCGCACCGTTCGGGATCGCGCCGGTTCCGAACATCGACGGTTCCGGTATCCGGTTGCTCTCAAAGCTCGACTCCGATGTCGAGCTCCTGCTGAGGGCTCTTCGTCGCAATCCGATCGCGGTCGGATAGATGGGCGATCTCGCTGACATTCGTCCCGCTCTGGCGACGGCCCTGGCGCCGATCGCCGGACTGCGTTCGACGCTCCGATCCGATCAGCTCAACACGCCGTGCGTCGAGATCGGATGGCCGACCCGGATCGACTTCGACGAAGACGAAGACGACGACGCGACGTACACGATCCCGATCCGCGTATGGATCGGCCTCGCCGACAACAGAGCGAGCGCGGATCTGCTCCAGGGCTACATGGCGAAGACAGGCTCCAAATCCATCAGGGCTGCACTCGAGACCGACACGAAGCTCGGCGGCAAGTGTGAATCGCTTCGAGTCACCGCGATGACCGGCTCCGGAGCCGACGAGGCTGAGACCGGCGGACCCGCCTACCTCGTGGCCGACTGGGAGGTGCAGATCTTTGCATGAGGGCGCGCGCGCATGGATCGCGGAGCAAGCGGCGCGCCTCGGACCGTTCGAGTCGGTGCTCGAGATCGGTAGCCGCAATGTGAACGGCTCGGTCCGAGAGTTCTTCGAAGGCGCCGAGTACGTCGGCCTGGATCAGCTCGATGGCGACGGCGTCGACATCGTCGCCGATGCGGTGCTGTGGGCGACGCTTCGCCAGTACGACGCGATCGTCTGCTGTGAAGTGTTCGAGCATGAGGCGCGCTGGCCGGAGCTGCTCGAGCGAATCGGCGCGTGGCTCGGGTTCGGTGCCGTCGCGCTTCTGACGATGGCGACGACCGGCAGAGCTCCACACTCAGGGATCGACGGCGGCCAGGTTCGACCGGGCGAGCATTACCAGAACGTCGAGCTGCCCGAGTTCCTCGAGGCGTGCACGCTGCATGGCCTGCGCGCGGAGTGGGACATCCGCAATCCAGGCGACCTGTACGCGGTAGTTCGACGAGGAGCGGCATGAGGGTGCTTGCGATCGAGCCGGGACCAGCGTTCTCGGTGGCAGATGTTCACCGCGGCTGGACGAAGGCGCTGCGCAACCTCGGCTGCGACACGATCAACTTCAACTTCCAGGATCGTTTGAACTTCTACAACGCGGCCTCATTCAAGAAGAAAGGCCGCTGGCAAAAAGCGCTCAGCAATGAGGAAGCGATCATGTTCTCGGCAGCGGGTATCGAGGTCGCCGCCTATCGCCACTGGCCCGATGTGGTCCTGATCACGAGCTGCTTCTTCGTTCCAGCGTTCACCCGGCAGCTGTTGCGTAAGCGCCGGCACAAGGTGGTCCTGTTGCTGACAGAGAGCCCCTACGAGGACGGCAAGCAGCTCGAGCGGGCGGCGGATGCAGATCTGGTGCTGCTGAACGATCCGACGAACCTCGAGCGGTTTTGCGAGGTGAACCCGAACACGCATTACGTGCCCCACGCCTACGATCCGGATCTTCATCGTCCGGGGCCGCCGACGCCTGAATACGTCAGCGACTTCTGCTTCGTCGGTACGGGATTCCCTTCGAGGCGCGCGTTCTTCGAGCAGGTCGACTTCACCGGCATCGACGCGACACTCGCCGGCAACTGGCTGGGCAGCGAGGGCTCGCCGATCGCCCCGCTCGTTCCTCATCCGCTGGATGAGTGCATCGACAACGCGCAGACAGTCGAGCTGTATCGCTCAACGAAGGCGAGCGCGAACTTCTACCGCCGGGAGACTGAAGACGGTCAGTCGGCGGCCGGCTGGGCGATGGGGCCTCGCGAGGTGGAGCTCGCGGCATGCGGCACGTTCTTCCTGACCGAGGAGCGCGGGGAGAACCGCGAAGTGTTGCCGATGGTCCCGACATTCACGAGCCCGGAGGACTTCGAGCAGCAACTGCGCTGGTTCCTGCAGAACGATGGCGCGCGCGAAGACATCGCGCTGAAGGCACGCGAGGCAATCTCAGATCGGACGTTCGAAAGCAATGCGAGCCGGCTGCTCAGCCTGCTCTAACCAAGGGAGGTAGACGTGGGCAGGTATCACGGGAAAAAGGGCCGGATCTACATGGCGGTCGCATCTGGCGGAACGGCAGAGCCACTGCCCAACACCGTCGCGTGGAGCGTCAGCTTCGCAACCGACAAGGCCGACACAACGGCGCAAGGCGACACGAACAAGAGCTCCGTCGCTGGTCTCCCCGACGCCTCAGGCGACTTCTCGGGGTTCCACGACGACGCCGCTCCGCAGACCTACACGGCTGCCACCGACGGCGTCGCGCGCAAGACGTACATCTACCCGACCACCGACAACCTCACGCGCTACTGGTTCGGCACGGCGCTGTTCGACTTCAAGGTCGATTCCAGTGCCGGCGATGCGACCAAGTTCAGCGGCACCTGGGCTGCAGCAGGTCCGATCATCCCCGTCGGCTTCTAGTGGCCAAAGAAAGCATCCGGGTCGAGGGTGTTCGGGAGCTCACGCGCGCCCTGGCCAATGTCGACAAGGACATCGTCAAGGACATCGCTCAGGCGAACAAGAAGATCGGCCAGCGCATCATCGACCGCATCTTCCCTCAACCGCGTGCCGTGGGTGCCGGCGCAGGATCAGAGCCGCGCGCGGTCGCCTCGCGCAACTACGTCGCAATCCAAGCGGGGCGGACATCTCGCAAGAAGCACGTCCAGCAGTGGGGCGCCAAGTACGTAAAGCGCACCGAGCCGCGCCCCTTCATCCTCGGGACCGCTCTTAAGGATGAACCCGACATCGAGAAGGAATATCTCGACAACATCGACCAGGCCCTGCGGCAAGCCTCGGCCGACTAGGAGGCTACGTGATCGTTGAGTTCAATCCGGCCGAGCTGACGCTCGGAGACATCGAGGATCTCGAGAACTACACCGGCTTCACCTACGACGAGATCCTCGATCTGGTTCCCGACTCGCCGAACGGCAAAGCCAGCAAGGCCAACGGCAAGGCTCCGAAGAAGGCGATCCCGACCAAGATCCTTGTGGCAATCGCTTGGATCTCCCAGCGCAAGAAGAACCCAAACTTCACGATCGAGGACGCGCGCGCCATCACGTGGGTCGAGCTCGGCCAGAGCGTTCCAGCGTCGGCGCCGAATCGAGCGACACGAAGAGCCAAACCTAAAGCCAAGGCGTGAAGAACTTCTTCTCCCGTGAGGCGCGCAAGCACCTCGCGCTTTTTTGTTGGTTCTACGGCTACACGCCGCAGCAGTTCCGCGCGCTGAAGCCTCATGAGTTCGAGGCGCTGCGCGACTTCATGCTCGCCAAACTCGCATCCGACGGGATCGAGCTCGAGGAGATCGTCGACTTCGACTGAGAGGGCAGGTCCGTGGCGAAGGGGATCCTCAAGGTCAAGATCATCGGAGACGCGCGCGATCTCTCCGGCGCGCTGAAGAGTGCGCACAAGGACGTCTCCGACTTCGGCCACAAGGCAGCCGGCGCGCTCAAGGCCGGTTTGCTGGTTGGCGGCGGGGCGGCGGTCGCAGGGCTCGGTCTCATCATCAAGACAGGCATCAGCGAGTTTTCCGACTACCAGAAGGGACTCGCGCAAGCCAACGCCGTCATCAAGTCCACCGGCGGCGTCGCCGGCGTCACGTCCAAGCACATCGAGGACATGGCTTCCTCGCTGCAAGCCGCGACGGGCGCTACAGACGACTCGGTCGTCGCCGGCGAAAACTTGCTGCTGACGTTCACCAACATCCAGAACAAGGCCGGCAAGGGCAACGACATCTTCGATCAGGCGACGCGCACGATCCTTGATATGTCCCAGGCGCTCGGCCAAGACACCTCGACATCGGCGATCCAGCTCGGCAAAGCGCTGAACGATCCGATCAAGGGCGTCACCGCTCTGCGTAGGGTCGGAGTGTCGTTCACACAAGACCAGCTGAAACAGATCAAGGCGTTGCAGGCTTCAGGCCACACGATGCAGGCGCAAAAGCTGATCCTGGGCGAGCTCAATCGTGAGTTCGGTGGATCAGCGAAAGCCTTCGGCGACACGCTGCCGGGCAAACTGCAGAAGGCCAAACGTGCGTTCGAGGACATGTCTCAGTCGGTCATCTCGGTCGTCGCTCCTGCCTTCACCATGATCATCGGCGGCGTGCAGAAGCTCATCGCGTGGATCGGGCCGATCCTGGGCACGGCAGTCAAAGCGATGTTCGGCGGCTTCGACGAGGGCGTCGGCACGGATCAAGGCGGGCTCGTCGGGTTCTTCGCGAACGTCGGCAACGCGGCCTATGGCTTCATCCAGCTCCTCAAGACGGACGTGATCCCGGTCGTCAAAGAGGTCCTCGGTGCCGCGTTCAAGTATCTCGGCATCGTCATCCAGACGCTGGTCCCGGTCTTCAAGGCGGTATTCCAGTTCATCGCAGCGAACGTGATCCCGATCCTCAAGGGGATCGGGCACTTCATCGCTGACGTCGTCTATCCCGCTTTGTCGAAGCTGGTCACGATCATCGGCGGTGCGCTGCTGTCGGTGTTCCACACGATCAACCGCGTGATCGACCAGCACCGGGGGCAGTTCGAGAAGCTCGGCAACTTCCTCAAGGTCGTGATCGGGTTCATCGTGCGCGATGTCGTCCCTGTGATCGGATTCGTGCTCGGAAACGCTTTCCGAATTGCCGGGGGAATCCTTGGGATTTTCATCGGCGTGATCGGCGATGTGATTGGTGCATTCGGCCACATCAAGAACGCGGTCGGCGACGCGATCAACTTCTTGAAGACGGTCTTCATCGACGGCATCCAAATCATTGCGAACATCTGGTTGGGCTTCATCAGCATCATCCTGCACGGGGCAGCGGCAGCGTTCGGCTGGATCCCCGGTCTGGGCGGCAAGCTGAAGAAGGCGCGCAA
>Ga0070707_100004264_pt1 | contig 13390 bp, 12 predicted proteins | sample KBSK5502metaG_FD_65468 | JGI IMG/M metagenome (GOLD analysis project Ga0070707, IMG submission 65468) | Corn, switchgrass and miscanthus rhizosphere microbial communities from Kellogg Biological Station, Michigan, USA - KBS K5-50-2 metaG | ecosystem: Host-associated > Plants > Roots >... | reverse complement strand
TGTCATTTCATCCCCCTGAATGAAGCCGGGAACACCATTGAGCAGCTGGAAATGAAGGGCAACGAACGGCAGATGGAGAGCGCAGTCAAATCCTGGTTGCGAGGGAAGATTGCGCTTCTCCCACTGCGCCGTCGCCGTCGGGTAGGTTCCGTCAACGGGAAAGGCGGATGCCGGCGCCAGCGCCGTGGTGATGTATTCGCTGTTTGAAGAACAGATCACTTTCGACAGTCTCTATGTCGATCACTATCTGCGCAACAACACGAACAGCTTCGCCGAGTCGCTAAGTTACTTTCCTGAGATGGATTCCTACAATGTTTGGCCCGACGAATACCTGAACCTGATCAGACGCGCCAAAGAATCCGTGGACATTCCCATCATCGGCAGCTTGAACGGTGTTTCGATCGGCGGTTGGACCAACTATGCCGGCTTGATTGAAGACGCGGGCGCCGATGCGCTCGAGCTGAACATTTATTACGTGCCGACCAGCTTGGATTTGACCGGGCCTGAAGTTGAAGACATCTATCTCGACATGCTCCGTCAGGTCAAACAGTCAGTCACGATCCCGGTCGCGATTAAACTCAGCCCGTTTTTTAGTTCGATATCGAATATGGCAAAGCGGCTGGTAGATCAGGGCGCAAACGGACTCGTCTTCTTCAATCGCTTCTATCAACCTGATTTTGACCTGGAAAAATTGGAAGTCGCGCCGCGCCTGGTGCTCAGCAATTCACACGAGTTGCGCTTACCGCTGCGCTGGGTGGCGATTCTTTACGGTCGCTTGCTTGTCGATTTCGCCATCACGACCGGCGTGCATAAATCTGAAGATGTTTTGAAGGGACTCATGGCCGGCGCAAAAGTAACCATGATGGCTTCCGAGTTATTGCAGAACGGGGTGCGTCGCATCAAGGAAGTCCTGCGCGAGATTGAAATCTGGATATCGCCACCGTGCTCTCGCTCGGTTGCGTTTGGGGCGCGACGTCGTGCTCAAAGCGAAATCGCGGAACGGAAAGAAGTTTGAGATTGACTATGCGGACGTAGTCAAAACCTACCAGGCAATTTGCGAGCATCCGGTTCCAATGGTCCAGGAGGCGACCACGTAAATCAAAGCAACGAGGCGGGCCGTCCACGGCTAAGAAGCCTGCTGCTTACTGCCGGCCTGGGCGCAGACTTCGCAGAGCTCGTATCCCGGCGGAGGAAGCTTCGTGAGATCGAGCGCTGAAACCTTTACCGGCCGGTCGATGATAATTGGCGCGACCGGCTGGCCGCAGAGGGTTTGTTGCTCATCAGGATCGAGAAGATGATAATTTTCGTTGCTCGAACACTTGGCGAACATCGTTGTTTTTCGCCCTTTCCCTGAGATTTGCCGACTTCGGCTGCAATTTGTGGACAAAGCACACAGAATCCCACGCCCATTAGTCGCCTCAGGGTTCGTACTTATATGACAACCAATCGCGCAACTGGGTTAGATTTGCAGCTGAATCGCCCCGAGGATCGAGACTCCGTGACGAACTCGGATTCTTAAGGAGGTTTCACTGAAAGAGTGAAAGGAGGTTTTATGTTAGCTCAAAAGGATAGCGGAGACGTGGCCCTGTTTCTGTTCCGCTGGGCAGCGAGACTCTTGAGCATCGCGAGCACCGCCTTATTGCTTTTGTTTGTGTTCGGAGAAAAGTTTGAAACGTCAAAGGTTACCGGCAGACAGTGGCTGGCATTCGTCTTCTTCCCGCTGGGGATTGTCGTGGGGTTCGTTGTCGCCTGGTGGAAGGAAGGTCTGGGCGGCGGCATCAGCATCGCCAGCTTGCTCATCTTCTATCTGATTTTTGTGTCACTGCTAAAGGGAAGCCTCGCCCAGGGGGTTTGGTTTCTGGTCTTCGCAGTTCCGGGCTTTCTATTCCTGGCGGCGTACGCAATTTCCCGCGCGCGGCGATTACACGAGGCGCATACATAGGCCAGGTTAGCGCGGCGAATAGAACCTGCCGTTCCAATGATAAATGACGCGGTGGAACTTGCGGCCGCTGGCTTCGATCCGGCCGTGTTCATTTTCATCGTAGGCGCTGAAGCTTGGCGCCAGCCGGCCTTTAACAATCACCTTCAGTTCAGTCGCATTCGCGGGTAGCCCGGCATCCTTCGGGTCGGCCAACAACATGTCGGAATAAATCTGGTTCGTGAATTTGTTTCCGGCTTTGAAAATCTTTTTCGGGACTGCTTTGTTGGTGACTGGATCGATCGCGAAATAGTAGTAGACCATCGAAGGTGGCATGCTGTTGGCGGTTGAAACCTCGATAATCTGCTGCCCATTCAATTTAGCGAAATCGATTCCGACCGAATTGTCGACGCGCGAGTAATAGCCGTTCAGAACCTGAGAAACAAAAACCTTTCCATCTTTGCGGTAAAGTAAAAAAGCGTTAGACCCGGCAAAGCCAGTCTGATAACAAGGATCATCAAGCAAGGCCAGTCGCATTTCATGATTGCCAAACAAAATGAGACTGAAATCTCCATTCTTCCAGCGTTGCTTTTCGTCATCGGTTAATTCACCCGCGCTGCCATGAATACCGCAGGCGTTTAAATCATCGACACTTGCCTGCCACCAACCCGCGTTGTTGAATTCGGCCAACTCTTTCACGAGGTCAGCAATCGCCGTCCGTCGCTGCGGCAATTTCAAAATTTTATCGTCGGATTCCGTACCTTCCTCGGGACATTCGTACTCCAACTTTGGCAAGACCTTGAAAGCAGCGAAAGTTGTTTGACTACACGCCGGAACCGGGTTCTTCTTTTGCCCAAAAACCGTTCCGCACAGAATTGCTATCGACGCAAGAGTTGATAATGCGAAAAGGGGAATCTTCATGATTTGTCTTTTCTTAAAAAAGTAAGACTCAATTGAAATCAGCTTACGATGGCGCCCGATTCTCTCCAAAGACTGCGGGTTATTCAACCAGAGAAGACGAAAAAACCGGCGACACTTGCGTAAAGTCTCTTACAGGATTAGCGCCGTGATGACCGCGGACAAGCGAGGCGCGTCGACGCGCTGCCAAACCATTTCATTCATCGACTCAGCAAAGGTCTCGCCAGTTTCCGTTTGCATATAGACGACCGCGTAATCGTCATCGTCTTCCGGTACGTAAATGATTGCCCTCTCTCCGTAGAGTGACTCGGGAATGCCCTGAAAGGCTGAGTCCAGCGTGGTCCTGGCCGCAACGATGATCGTGCGATCAGTCAAATCGAAATCAAAAGGATAATTCAAATAGTTAACCAGCGCCGCAAGATCCCAGGGTGTGATGTCTGCCGGGAAAGTCAGGACAAATTGATTCTCAGATCGCTCTTGAATTTCGATCTCCATCGGTAAGTCGACCGAGTCTTGTCCTCTAAAGTCGTCAACTATTTTTCCCAGTTCGTTTTCCTTCCAACCGCTGACGATGATTGCCTTGTCGTTATTCAGGTCTGGCATAAAAGACGGAAAGCCGGCTTCCGGATTCTCGAACTTAGCTGGTTTCGCCAGGAGCATTACTGAGAGAGCGACGAAGACGACAACAAACACAAAGCCCAATGATTGCCAGGAGCCGGGAACAACAGAGAACACGACAATTCCGAGAAACAGGGTGCCCAGGACTGTTGGGACTGTGAGGAATTGCCTGACTCCGTCATTGCGAACTGGCTTCCCGCAAGCCTTGCATTCACTGGGGCTGAAATAGTCCAGGACAATTAGTTCTCGCCAGCCAAACGAATCTTCATGACAGTGAGGGCATTCCTTCATCACTCGAACTGCTTCTTGAACTCTTCAAACTGCCTGGTGAGATTCTCGACTTGTTCAGTCAACGCTTGCACCTGTTCCTCGAGTTTCGCCACGCGTTCCGAATCGTTGGCTCGACGGTGACTTTTCTCGACCGCATGCGCTTCGGTCATCTCCTCGATGGCGGGCGCACCCGACAAAAGATGCGCGAAGCGCGCCTCCTTCTGCCCCGGTTGCCGCGGCAGTGAGACTACCATTGGCTCATCTTTGGTTCTGAGCGACCTCAAGGTTTCGTCCACCTGCTCCAGGCTTGAAAACTCATAAAGCCGGTAACCGCGCGTGCGAATTTCGCCGACGGTCTGGGGCCCGCTCAACATCAGCACGCACATCGCGGCCAATTCGGGCGGCGTGAGCTGAAGCACTTCCGGCGCAACGTGCTTGTATTTCGGGACGCGGCTGGTGCTGCCGTGAAAGACGTAAGCAAGGTTTTTTTCGCGCAAGGTGAACAGCGCGTCATCCACTTCACTTTCAGTTAACGACGTCACCGGATTGCGATTGTTCTTTTGATTGCACGCGGCCGTCAAAGAATTGAGCGTCAGCGGATAGTACTCAGGCGTCGTGATCTGCTTTTCGATCAGCGAGCCAAGGACACGAACTTCGATTTCTGTGAGAATTGTCGTCATAAGAAACTGAGTCTATTGCTTGCCATAATATTTTCTTAGTGCTTCGCGGTAAACAGCGATCCCTTCAGGAAGCCTGCTCGGATCTGGTTCCTTCCCTGCCAGAATCTCCCGGCCTTTCATGCCGTACATCGGAGTGTTGATATTGTTGTCTGGATTGAGCCCAAACCGGCTGTTGTAGTCGACTCCGGTGAGCCTGCCGTTGTAATAAGCATAGGCAATTATGCGGGCGCCCTCCAATTCCTTCCTCTGCGCGTCGGTGATTGTAGCGACCGGGCCGGCGACGGTTTGTTTCTCTTTGTTGAGTCTTACGCCGCCCTGCTCGAACGATTCGACTGTATCTTGGCCGATAAACAGCAGAACCACACCGTAATTTTCTTTCGATGAAAAAGGATTTCCGTAGCCGGCTCCCGAGAACTGGTAGAAAGCTGGCATAGTCCAGTCATCATTCCGCCGCACGCTGATTACACCATAACCATGAATCAAATGCGTAAAATATATGGTTTCTCTTTCGACTTTTGGGAATACGCCGATTGCCGCGCTCTTATCAATCAACTCCCTGGGGATGGACTGTTCGGGCACGGCCGTCAACAGCGGGAGAATCCTGGCCGCGTCATGCGATCGGTTAACAGCGTGCGAAAATTTTCCGGCGTTCGGGTTCTGCGCCGCCGCCCCGAAAGCAATCAAAATTAAGCAACAAACAAGCGATGACATTGTGGTCAGAATTCTGAACATGCGAAACTCCGAGGCAGAGAATGACGGCCTGTCAATCCTTTTCACTTAATCCACTTCTGCGTTCCCGCAACTTCGTCAATCTTCTTTTCCAGCGCCGTCAGCTGCGCCAGCGCACCTTTATCTCCGCAGCCGTAATAATGCGCCACGCTCTTCGTCTTTCCCTTCAATCGAATTGAAGTATTTGCCGAAGGCATGTCGGTGATCCTTTGCGGACAAACAGGCGTTCCCGGCGTGTAGCTGTCCGGCAAGGAAGAGTAGTTGATCTTTTCGAACTCTGAGACCAGTTGCCGAAAGTCCTCTGCGGTAATCTTACCCTTCGCAACTCCTGTCGTCTTCGTAAAGCGCTCGCCGTTGAATGTCACCGCGCCGTCGGACGTAATGGTGAGCTTGTACATCGGACAAGTACCAAAGCAGGCGGTCCGTTCCAGAGTAATCGAATCATCGCTTGCTTTTTGGCTGACAAAGATTGCTTTGGGAATCATCGCGTGGACGCCTTTGTTGCCATCGACGAGTTGCGTGATGTTCAGATCGGCAGCTGCGCTCGAAAGCATGTAGGCGTCATCGCGCGTCAGATGTTTCTCAGTAACCAGGAAATCGATCATCTCGCGCAGGGCCATCTTCGTAGCTTCATTCAAGTCTTCATGTATGCCCATGGTGATGTAATGCGTGTCAGTCTCAGCGCGCGGCCAGCGCAGCTTCATGTCTTTCCGCAAGATCACTTGAAAAGTTCCGATCAGCGAAGTTTCCAGCGCCGTGATCGTAACCTCGCCGTTACCTTGCGCCGCGTGTCCGTCGCCGATGAGGAGCAGCGCGCCCTTCGCATGCACGGGAATGAAGAGCGTCGTGCCGGCGACCAGCTCTTTATTGTCGAGATTGCCTGCATGCATCCAGGGCGGCGCACTGGAAATGCGCCCGGAAGCTTCGGGCGGCGCCACGCCGATACTGCCAAAGAACGGACGCAGAGGAATCTCGACGCCGTCGGCAAAGTGCGCGACCATGCGCCGCTCATCAAGCGGAATGATGCGCATCCGCGCATAGGGAAAGTCTTCCGGCAGGTAGCCCGCTCCCGGCCGGAAGGCATTGTAAGCATAAGGAATCGCGAGCTTGATTTCTTTGATGCGAATTTCGAGCACGTCGCCCGGTTCGGCGCCTTCGATAAAGATTGGCCCGGTAAGAATGTGCCCGCCCGGTCCTTTGTTCGTGACTTCTTTCCAGATGTCTCGCAAAGGTTGCTCCACATCTTCCGGCTTCACACCCGCACCTTCGAGTCGAGTTGGACTCGAAGTGATCAGCGTTTGCACTTCAACAGTGTCACCCGATTTGATCCGCATGACCGGCGGCGTGCTGGCGTCGTAATAACCCCAGGCGATCGTTTTGGGTGTGGGTTTGAGTTGGAGCGGTTGCTGGGCGTGGATCGTTGGAGCGAGCAAGAAAGATGTTAGCAGCGCGGCGATTAATTTCATTCAAGGTCTTCCTTTCAACTTCGTCGCGTGATTGTATTCAAGAAGCCGGGACTGTGGAAGTGACAAGCCTCGAGCGGTTCTTCCGGCAACTAGCGGCTTTGCCGCCTGATGTGCGGAAGGCCTCTGGCCTTCCGAAAGTGTCTCCTCACGATCGGGCTGCGCCCGGGAACTCGATCTGCGAATAGGGCGGAGCCCATTTTGGAGAGCGTAGTCCGGTAAGGCAGAGCCTTACCGCACATCAAGCGGCAAAGCCGCGAATAATTCAATAAGCAGCCGCCGCGATCTCGCCGAGGGCCTGACCGGTGATGCGTTTCACCGCGTCGCGCTCAATCGAGACCGAAACATTGTTGACGTAAATCGCGAAGGCCAGACGTTCGCCGCTCCTGGTCGTCATGTAACCGGCCAGGCCTTTGCCCGTCACCAACAGCCGGCGATTCAGCGGATCGTACATCGAAAAGGTTCCTGTCTTCGCGTGGACTTTTCCAACGGCTGGTGATGCCGTCTGAATGTCGAAGAGCGTTCCGTCGCGTCCGAGAATTGGCAGCGCGTCGTGAAACACCTGGAAGTATTTTTGCTTCGACATGTAGGCGAGATAGCTGACCATGAATTCCGGCGTGAAGTGAGCATTGCCACCCGCGCCATCACCTTGTTGCGCGCCGGACACATCCAGACCCGCGCGCACCAGAAAATCATGTTCGAGATCAAAGCCGTTGCGATCAGAATTCTTCGGCGCCAGCATCGCCCCGAGAATCAGGGGCGTAATGCTGGCATGCAGGTTCTGACTGACTTTTAGCGTCACCTTGATCTCTTCTTTCAGCGGCGGCGAGATATGTTCAGCCACGAGTTGCTCGGGAATGTAAGCAGTGGCCAGTTTGATGAAATCGCGAGCTTCGCCCGACGCTCCAGTTTCAATAGTGATTTCTTTTTCGCGCAGCGCTTCGGCCAGCACCGTCTCAGCAAAGCGGCTGGGTGAGGGCACGACATACTTGAAAAGAATCGCCGGCGTGCCAGCTGGAAAGTTGCCCGCGATGGTCACGTTTTGGGTGCCGTCCGCGTTTGGCTGGTTTGCGGAGAAGCGAATCTCAGGTTCTGAATCAGGCTTTCCGGTTGTTGCCTTATTGACGAAGGTCACGTACGAAGTCATAGGCGATTGTTTGAAGACCACGGGCGCGCCCTCAGCGGCGCCGGGACCAATGGTGACATCTACAATGTTGTCATTCACGACAATCGGTGACATGACCACGCCGGTGCCTAGTTCGCGGGCGCCTTCGCGAAAGAGGCTGACGTCAACGATTATGCGCCCGCGAATCTTCTTAATATTTTTCGCGGCGACCTGTTGCGCCAGAAGTCGAATCACCAGCAGAGGATCGCCCGGCACTGCGCGGGTGTTCTTGTCGCCGTCATACGAGTGGTCTTCATTTTCAAACGCGAGCGTGTCATCCGCGGTAATTCGGCCAGAGAGGCTCGGATCGCCGCTGGCGACCAGGACCAAATCGCCGTCGAGCGTTCCCTCTTTGTCGATGGGTCCGGTGCGATAGACGCGCGTGTGGAAACGAAAATCAGCGCCGAGCAATGCCAGCGCCGTGCCCTCAGTCAGCAGCTTGGTTGTCGATCCCGGAGTGAAAAGCTTGTCCGCGTTAATGGTATAGATTGGCTTGCCGGCGTCGAGCGAATAAAACTCAATACCGAAGATCGCATGGCGAAACTCAGGACGATCCATAATGCTCTGGATGCGCTGCGCCAGCGTGTTTGATTGCGCTATTGAGGCTGGCGCGCTTGCCAGCAGCAAAAGCGACAACAAAACTGTAGCTACAAGTCTCTTCATTGGTCTCATAGTTACTGTTCCGGGACCCCAATTCCTTTGGAGCGAGCCACCATCTGTTTCGGCGCCGCGCGGCGCCACGAGCCCAGCAACAAATCCCGCAGCTCGTCGGGGCGGACTTTCGACAGCCGCACCAGGATCCAGGGATAATTTCGATAGTGATCGGTCATGTAGAACTTCTCGGGATCGGCGTTCATCATCTCTTCCCGTTCATCGAAATCAACGCTCACCACGAGTGACTCGCCATCCTGATGGAAGCGCGCAAAAAGTTTCCCTTTAACTTTGAAAGCGGGCGTGCCGTACGAAGTAGATTCCTCAGCCCCGGGCAATTCGCGCGCAATCTCGCACACCGTTTCGAAGTTAACGAACGCGATATTCGTATCTTTCTTCTTCTTCATCTAGCTAACTGCTCCTTTTATACTCGCAGCAGTCCATTTACAAGCCCTAACGGTACGCACGCCTCCGGCGTGCTGCGCAGATTAAATCAAAAAGCACGCCAGAGGCGTGCGTACCGATACACCGGCTTTGCCCAAAAAAATTAGGGACGCGTCAACTGCTGGGAGCGCGGGCGCCCTCGCCCGCCATGAGCGCGAAGCGCGAAAAGGTTGGAGCGCTAAGGACCGTCGAGAATCGAACGTGCCGCGCCATCGCGGTGCGGGCGAGGCGCCCGCGGTCCCAGTATTGAAGTGGCTTCGTCACCCGCGAAGTCAAAGCGTTCCGACGGGCTGAACGCATGTTAGTATGGCGCGCAATCCAAGGGTCAATCCATGAAACATGTCGGCATCATTGGCGGTGGCGGGATCAGCGAAACTCATGCGCGCGCGGCGAGTGAGATTCCCGGAGTTGAAATCGTCGCGTTCTATGGCGACAACCACCAAAAGGTCGAGCAACTGAGCCAACGTTTTGGCGGCACGGCCTATCGCGATTTTCAATCCTTCCTCGATCACCGGCCGCTGGATCTCGTCATCATCGGCAGTCCTTCCGCCCTGCACGCGGACCAGGGTATCGCCGCCGCTTGTCAGCGCTTGCATGTGCTCACGGAAAAACCGATTGACGTCAACACCGCTCAGGCAGATGCGCTAATTACAGAATGCGAACGGGCGCAGGTAAAGCTCGGCGTGTGTTTTCAGGATCGGGTTGCGCCTGAGATCAACCGACTCAAGCAATTGGTCGATGACGGTCGTATCGGAAAACCGATCCTCGTTAGCGGATACGTAAAGTGGTATCGGCCACCCGCGTACTACCGCGATTCGCGTTGGCGCGGCCGGCGGGCGCTGGACGGCGGCGGCGCGCTGATGAACCAGGGAGTGCACACGGTCGATCTTCTGCTGTGGCTGATGGGAGATGTTGAGCGCGTCTATGCCAGGACGGTAACCGCGCTGCACGAAATCGAGGTGGAAGACACCGTGGTGGCGACTCTGGAATTTCGGAATGGGGCCATCGGCACGCTCGAAGCCGGCACTTCAATCTACCCTGGCTACCAGCGGCGAGTGGAACTGACCGGCGCCGAAGGAACGATCATCATGGAGCACGATCGAATCGTCGCCGCCGACCTGCGGACACCTGATCCGACTTTGGTCAGTTCGGGCTCAAATGACAGCAACGCCAGCGCATCTTCACCAATCGTTTCTGATGTGGGCGGTCATCGCCGGCTGATCGAAGATTTTCTACAGGCAATCGAGACCAACAGCCGCCCCGTTTGCGATGGCCGTGAAGGGCGCCGTAGCGTGGCCTTCATCGAAGCCGTCTATGAATCCTCGCAGACCGGCTTACCGGTAAACGTGGCACGGGCGTCCCGCCCGTGAATCACGCGCAAGATGCGCGTGCCCACATTCAAACCACATTCACGCCAGCCTATAAATCTGAATTGGCGCCGCGCGTCCCTTCACATGAGTCTCGCCGATGCGTTCCGCTGTGGCTGCTTGGTCGCGCGCAGCATTCCAAACTTCTTCGGAGATCAACAACTGCGAGTTGAACTGTTTGTTGAGTTGTTCGATCCGTGACGCCAGGTTAACCACGTCGCCAATCACCGTGTATTCCTGGCGCACCGCAGAGCCGACCCGGCCCGTGACCGCTGTGCCTGAATGCAAACCAATGCCCAGGGTCGTGGGCAGGATTCTGTTCTGGGCGCACTCATCAGTGAGTCGCGCGAGAATTTCCCGCGCGGCGTTAACTGCGTTGATGTCTTCGCGTCCGTCGGAAAGCGGCGCCCCAAATACCGCCATGAATCCATCGCCCAGGAATTTGTTGATGATGCCGTTATTACGATTAACGATCTCGATCATGAACTCAAACAACGAATCGAGATAGGCGACAACTTCCTCGGGCCGTTTCGTTTCGGCAAAGCTGGTGAACCCGCGAATGTCCAGGAACATTACGCACACGTATCGTTCTTCGCTTAGGCGATCAGGTTGCTGCTCAAGCAACTCTTTCATCACCTCAGGCGAAACATGCTGGCCAAACATGCGGCTAATGCGGTTGCGCTCTTCAGTGATCTGCGCCGAATTGAGAACCCGGCGCTTGATCTGCAGCGTCACAAATCCCGTCATCACGGCCATGGCTAATAAGAAAATACCTTTGATCAGGTGCTGTGGCCCTGCGATCAGAAACGGGTCGGCAGATTGACTGGCCGGCCTGGTGATGAGCCAAAACGCCAGAGACAAATAGCTGGCCGCCGCCACCAATCCCGTGAATAAGGTTATTCTGAAATTCAGTCGCAGCGCGGACAGGAGGATGAATAATGGATACCAGAGGATTACGGGAGATGTCAGCGCGTTCACTGGTCCAAGCAGAGACACGGTAAAGAAAATTCCCGCAGTGGGAATACTGGTTTCGATAAAAGCGCTAACGTATTGGCGCCACTCACTGAACGGCTTTCCCTCTCTCAGATGACGCGCGACCAGAACTCTCTCGATCACCAAATAAAGAATCGCTAATCCACAAACTGCCGTAATTCCAAGCTGGAAACTGCGAAGGGTGCCGTGAAAGGCGCGTTGCATTTCATCGAGCAGGATGAAGGGCAGCAGGTTTAGGAGGAGCAGCGCGCCGAGCACCGCGCAAATCAGAATGTTGAGTCGCAGCTTCTCACCGCGGAGGACTTGCTGGGCAAGCTCGGCTTCCAGCACGCTATCAGTCAGGCGCAGATTCGCGGGGGTTGCAGTCAATTTCTTAGGTCAGTCTTAGCGACTATCAGCGAACGCTATTCCTCTTTCTTATTCACGCCGCCAATTCCGCTTACATTCTTATTGACGGTTTTCGGATTGCCGCTGTAGGTAACGCTACCCACACCCGAAACGCTCACATCTAATTGCTCGGTGACGTACACATTGACTGACGCGGCTCCGGCGACTGTGACCCGGGCTGTCTCTGCTTGAAGCCGGTTGGCCTCGATATCACCGGCGCCCAGAGATGAGATCGTTGCGGTCTTTACTTTGCCGACCGCCCTTACTGACGCAGCTCCAGTCGATTCGATTTTGAGATTGTCGCTGTTGGCATCCTGGATGGTAATTTCTCCGGCGCCGCGCGACGAAACCGAAATCAATTCAGGAAGACTGATGCGCAACGCCACCGCTTTGCCCGAGTTGTAACGCTTCTCATTGCTGACGTAGAGCACGCCATCTCGCACTTCTGTCTTTATGAGCGGCAGGATGTTATCGTCGGCTTCGATCTCGAAGCTGGCAGGCTTCTGACACTGCACCTCGACTTCATAAGCGCCCGTAGTATCGATTGCCTTAAACGCTTGCAGGTCTCGCTTTTCGGCCTTGCGCACGCCGGAACCTTTAACTCCGCGGCCCATGTGACAAGCCGAGAATGCCGCGGCCAGCGCAGCGACCATTACCAGAAGGGTTGCTTTCCTCATAAACGACATTCCTTTCCGGATCTTTGCGAATTATTGACAGGATTTACCTGATGGACAGGATTTACAGAGCCATACCTGGTAAGCGGTTAAATATCCTGTTAATTCTGTCAATCCTGTCCCATCCTATTCTCTAACGCCGCACACCTAGCCGATGGCCAAACAAAGGCATGCCCGGGAGATGCGTGCCTTAAATCTCGACCGGCACACCCGCCTTCAAAGCAGATTCATCGCGCGAGTGCATTGTTTCAGCGGCGCTGGTGATGCGCGTCGGATAGCTTTCGTTCCAGCAGGCGACGCATGATTCGTCGGCGCGCAACCCGGTCGCCTCCTGCATACCTGCCAATGAAAGATAGCCGAGCGAATCCGCTTCGATGAACTCGCAGATCTCAGCAATCGACATGTTCGCCGCAATCAGTTGGGATTTGTCAGGCGTGTCCACGCCGTAATAGCAAGGGCTGATCGTCGGCGGGCACGAGATGCGGACGTGGATCTCTTTGGCCCCGGCTTCGCGCACCATGCGCACGATTTTTTTCGAAGTAGTACCGCGGACGATGGAATCATCAATCAGCACGATGCGCTTGTTTTCAATCAGATGCCGCACCGGATTCAATTTGATGCGCACGCCAAATGAACGAATGGATTGTTTCGGCTCGATGAAGGTGCGCCCGACATAATGGTTGCGCACCAGACCAAAACGAAAAGGCAGGCCGCTTTCGGCCGAATAACCGATCGCCGCCGGCACGCCGGAATCAGGCACCGGTACAACAATATCGGCATCCGCCGGTTCTTCGATCGCCAGCCGCTGTCCCATCTTGTGTCGTGAACGGTTTACCGACTGGCCAAAGATGATCGAGTCAGGCCGCGCGAAATAGACGTGCTCAAAGATGCACATCGAATGCTTTTGCACGGGCAGCGGATGCGTCGAGCGCAAACCATCCTCGTTGATGACGACCATTTCGCCCGGCTCGATGTCGCGCACGTAGGTCGCATCGATCAAATCAAACGCGCACGTTTCTGACGCGACCACCCAGGCATCGCCCAAACGACCCAGTGCCAGCGGGCGAAAACCCCGGCTGTCGCGAATCGCAATCAACTCAGACGGGGTGAGAA
>Ga0070707_100004263_pt1 | contig 13390 bp, 20 predicted proteins | sample KBSK5502metaG_FD_65468 | JGI IMG/M metagenome (GOLD analysis project Ga0070707, IMG submission 65468) | Corn, switchgrass and miscanthus rhizosphere microbial communities from Kellogg Biological Station, Michigan, USA - KBS K5-50-2 metaG | ecosystem: Host-associated > Plants > Roots >... | reverse complement strand
ACGTCCGCGCGATCTTTGAAAAGCAGCCCTTCGGCGAGCTCGAACGCCTCGTCACCCAGACGCTGCTGGACGTGGTCAAGCGCGTGGCGAAAGACGAACTCGAGAATGACTACTGGCTCCGTATGGTGGCTCGACTCAGTCGCCGCAGCTATGAGGAGATGCGGGTCGTCGTGCTCGAGTTCCTCGATACGGACATCTTCCACGTGTCCGCTGAGAACTGCGTCTCGTTCTTGGATCCGCTGATTGAATCCTGGGACATCGACCTCGCGACGTTCGGTCTGGAGATTGTCTTAAACCACAGCGTCGTCCCAGGGCAGGCGAAGCGATTCGAGTTTGTCGAGCGGGAAGCCGAACAGCCTGTCAGCGAAGAGCCCGGGCTCCAGGAATTCCTTCAAGATTCGTCTCTCAGCGGCACCGCGACTGCGGAGGAAGTCGAGTTTCTCAAGCAGCTGAGGTTCAAGCACATGCGGCCGACGCCCCTCTATTACTATCGGGAGTTGCAGAGCCTCCGGGACCCGCTCCATTTTCGCACCCCATAGGCCGCAAGAGAGGCGGGCCGGCGCGTTCGCCCGCAGTGACAGCGCGCGTACGGACCTGAGGATTGGAGGCTGTGATGACCCGGAGGAAACAGCCGTGGGGACAGCAGCGCGCCTGGATCGTCCCGGCGGACGGCAGCCCTCCGCAGGAGCTGCCCCAGCAGATGGTCGGCCACAAGCTCATCTCCTGGCCCGGAACGATGCCCGAAAGGGAGCCCGCGGAGCCCGCGAAGTACCTTGCTTCGAAGGATTATTATCATCACCACGTGCTGAACCCGGAGGGTGTGTCGGTCTACGTACCCGAAGGTCGGGACGCGGAATCCCTGCCAGAGTCCATCAAGAACGAAATCCGGCGCCAGTTGAAGGGACAGTCGTAGGTCAGATCCATTCGACCTTGAACCCGCGCTCGAGGAACCAGGCCTCAACCTCCCGCTCGCTCTCACACTGGGGCATCTCCACGAGCTCACCAACAAGGTGGCGAGCCGCGAGCTCGTCCATCTCGTAGTCCTTCATCCCGTCGCGACTAGACCACACGATCTCGCCTGTGTTCGGATCGAAGAAGGCGCGATCGTTGGGGTTAGCTCCAGGCGAGTGCCGCCCGACTAGCCACGGCGCGTACTCAGGATGCCAGAGGAAAAACCCATCGGGGTCTCGTTGCAACCTCAGCGTCTTCATGCTCCCCACACCGGACAACGAGACCTGGCCGCCGATGGACGACTAGGGCTGGCGGCCTCCGAAGACGGCATGCAGCTGGCGGAGCACCTCCCCCAGCTGGGACAGCTCTTCGCCATAGCGCGCTTGGACGAGCATTAGGCCTTGTCGGACGCCACCGTCCACATGAGTACGTTCGGCGCGTACCGGCGAAACAACCGGGGTGCAGTGGCGGCCTGCTTGGTCACGACGATGACCGCATCGTCCGCTTCCCGCACTCCCACGAGGGCGAGCCGTACGTGGCCGTCCGCCAGCGCCTGGAAGGTGAAGCTGTCATGCGACGGACGGTCCGCATGCGGTTTTGCCCACGCGGGCGGCCTGGCGCCCGAGAACGCGATGACCTGCAGGGGCTGCCCGAGGGTGACGTCAGACAGAACGTGCCGCTGGTGCCAGCTGCTCGTGCCCGAGCTCGGGTCCTTGGTGTGCCGGTGGCCGGTCTTCGGGTACGTCGTGTGCTTGCCCGCCGGACCGCAGGCGACAATCACCCCGTCGGCGGTGCTGCTCACCGACGCGACCTGGTACGGCGTTCCGTGCCAGACTCCCACTACGTCAATGTCTCTCGGCATCCGAGGAATGTAGCAGCGTGTTCGGCCAGGTCACCCGGCCGTTACGTGCTGCCGCCGCTCCGTCCAGATGCGCCGATCGGCCAGCACGCGCCGCTCGCCCGCTCCGCGGCGCTCCACCGTCGGGGGCATGCTCTGATAGCGGCGGTCCAGGCCGCTGCGCCGCGAGGGCAGAAGACGGCGTTCGCCCTCCCGGTGGTCGGGAAACCAGTGAGGAGCGTCGTTAGCAACCATCGTGCACCTCTGAGAGGACGGTTAGTCGGCGTGATATACCCGATGGGCGCACGCTCGGCCAGGCGGGTCGCGGGTGGCGAGGTTAGGAGGGCTCGAGCCAGCCCCTCAGCTGCGCGAGCCTGGCGCACACGCAGCGCGGCGCGTGCCGGCCGATTGGCGCCGCGGGACCGGGCGGCGGCGAACCGCCTGATGCACGTACAGGGGGTCGACCGACGCTGCACGGGAGTAGCCTCACGTGGGATTTTAAGCTCGCCCCCCGGCATGGACGAGCGGAGGTCACCGGACACCAAGCGAAGTCATTCAAGCAGTTAACCCACCGGGCGCATCGGCTACATGCCGGTGTTCCCCGGTGTTTTCGCATCGGTCAGCCACAGAACCGCCACAGCGACTACTCACCTTCGTCCAACCGGTCCTTCCTGAAGTTCACCCGAATAATGCCAGCTTCGGCGTTGTGAGGCGTATGCACTAGTCCACGTCGTCTGGGCGAGCTGTTTAATCCCTTAACGCCTACGCCTCAGTCGCTGAAAGAACGAAATCAGCAACGCGACAATCGCTCCGACGATGCCAAAAGTGATAGTATCAGACAGCGCGCTTCGTCCTCGACGACGTACTTCAGTCGACAAGCCCGTTGTCGGAGAATATTCATAGCCGGAGTCGAAGACTACGGACTTTGCTACGCGGTGGAAGAAGGTCCTTGCAGTGTCCTGCTCTCGACCTAGGTCAGAATAGGTGATCTGGACGTAACCTCGCGAGCTCAGACGGGTCGCGACGAGATTCGACACCTGACGCCCGTCCGGTAACGGTTGCTCGGCATGGAGCCAGAGCGTTTGACCGATGCTGTCATACGTGACTTGAGGGCCTCGCGAGGTCAAATCACTCAGGGTCATCGGACCGCGTTCGTCCACGCTTACGACCAAGTACGGATACTGGAACCACGGCTCCCTCTTAGACTGCTGAAAGGCGACCACTGCCGAACTCCTTGGTTGGTGACCGGCCTGTGTTCCGGCAGCCTGAAGTGCAAGCCGCAGTATCGACTCGGGAACTTGCGTCCATCCGTCGGGGACGGACATGCGAAAGTGGTGGGATGCATTGACGTACTGCTGTCCCAACAGTAGATGCGGCACCAGGACCACGATGGCAGTGAGAACCCGGCGCCTACTGGGTTCGGGCTTGGAACCCATCTCCATTTCTCCCTCGTGACAATTCAACGCGAATAGGCCCGCGTCCGTCTGATCGTCAGTGCTATGCCATCCGAAGAAAGAAAAAGGCCCCGTGGGTGGGATGCGAGCCGCCTAACGGACCGGGCTTAAGGTGCGACGCGCTGAAGAAAGATTCATTCCCTAATCTACGCGCGCCGCCAGCTTCAAGGGCTTCCTAGGCAGCCCGTGAGAAACGCTCATAGCAGCGCAACTCGACGCCCGTCGTCAGCGTTCCTCTACGCCCCTGACGCGACCGGCGGCGATCTGCCAGTGACCTGCGTCCTGCGTCAGGATGACGGTAAAATGACGGCGAACGTTCTTGCCGGACCGGACATCGTCCCACTCTCCGTCTAGTAGGGCCACGTCGGACCGCAGGAGACGGATCCGCAGATCGGCTTTAAGGGGTCGGCTCGTCGCGTCAGCCCGCCGCTGGGCGAAGTCTGCTGCGTACTGCTTCGCCACCTCCACACGCCCGCGAGCCAGTTGGAAAGCTCCGTTGATTCGATCACAGTTGGGAGCATAGAGACTCGCAACCTTAGCAGCGTCACTTTGATTGTATGCCTCTTCGAACCGGTCCCACAGCTCTCGAAGCGCCTTTTCTTCGGTTCCAGTGTTCTGCGCCAAGGTGGGCACTGCGAAGACCGCAAGAAGGAGGAACGCCGATGCAATCTGCATATGAAATCCCTCTGGCTGCATAAGACAGCTTGCGACAGCCGCCCAATTCCCGGTTCCGGGAACAGCCTATTCCCAAGTCTTAAGAGTGTCCGGATTCAGCCGGAAAAACCGCACCGCGTTGTTGAAGAAGATATCTCGCCTCTGTTCGGAGGTTAGAAACTCAGCCGTTTCAACACTCTCCACCGCCGTCTCGATGGTCTCCGGCCAAATGATCTGATCGGATCCGAACATCAGCCGCTGGGACAGTCCAGCGCGAACAAGGGTCCGTAGATAATCGTGAAACGCCTCGCGCGGGATAATCCATGTGATGGTGGAGACATCCGCGTACACCTGCGGGTATTGGATCATCAATGCCGTCATCTCATCAGCGAACGGATATCCGGCATTCTCGACGTAGAGGCGCAATCGCGGATGGCGCTTGATTACAGGCTCTAGCATGAGCGGATGCCCCAACGCCGATCGAAACTTTGGTAAGGGCGCGCCAAAGCCCAGCGTGTGAATCAGGACGGGAACGTCGAGCTCCTCAGCAAGTGCAAAATATGGCTCAAGGGCTGGATCATCTGGTGGTCGGGAATCGTACTGTGAGGTGATCTCGCCGAGTACGCTGTAACGTCCACTGTTAAAGGCTCGCCGCAGCCGAGCGACCTGAGGGCTCGACCGCCCGCCATCCAGCATCCAACCGCCGAGGAAGCGGTGGGGCGCGCCATCGAGCCAGCGGGCTACTTTGACCGACTCCTCTCCGCTGACAACGCCAAGGACGATGTTGTAGCGTTGCATGAGTGTGAGCGTGCCTTGTAGTAGCGCGTCATCGGTGGTAAAGGCAGATGGCTTGTTGCCACACTCGGGAACCTGATTGATGCAGACCCGCGGCGGTGGAGTCCCGTCCGGACGGTAGAACATGCCCACCGCATGAAGGTGGACATCGATGATCGGAGACGGAGCCGCGCTCCTCTGGGCGAACAGGCAACCTGGCCCCGCTCGCAGGAAAGCGATCAGCAGAAGTGTGCGCATTATCTCCTCCGTAAACCGATCTGCCGTGGTGGTGCGTGTCGGATACCGTTCGGCCTTGTGTGCTGTAGCTGCTCGCTCCAGCGCATCGGCGATGAGCATCCGAACCTGGTCGTAGGTCATTGTCATAGAGATGAACCCTTCGCCGAGATCAAGGCAAAATCTTAGCCTCCCCGGCCCGGTCGGTGACCCTCGACGTCACGGTCTACCCCAGAGGCACTGCACGCTGGATGGCCTCAGCAAGGTCTCGCTGGTTGCGATCAATCGCTCTACGAGCTTCGGCGTCAAGACGGCGGGTGAGGCAGACGGCCAGGACGGCGACTACATGAGCCCAGAGAATCACTTTCGCGTTTCTTCTCAACTGCTCCACGGCCTGGGCTCGGTCCTTTGGGCCTATGAACAACAGGTTTGTCAGAAGCGCAGCTAGTTCGTCAACTGTGAGACGGTCAAGGTATTCGCTGAAACTGAAACGGACTTGGGCGATGTCATGAACCACCGTGTTACGGATCTGAGATAGACGTTCAAGGAACAGGATGTGCTTGTTCTCAAGCAGGTTCAGCGCGCGCACGTAGGCCAGTTTGCTGTGACGTCCTGCGAGATTCAGGGAGGCCACGAGTTGATGCACACGTTGATCCGGGAGTTCCGCTGTCAACGTCTGAGTGACCGCAGCCTCCAGTAGGGCGTGACTCTTGATAACGAACGCCCAGTCGTTTTCGCCGACGAGGTCAAGGACGAATCGATCTGGGAGACCGAGATCGGTCTGTGTCTTGTGGAGGATGTTCACGAGTGCGACCTGACCCTCGTCCATCTTGGAATCTACCCTAGAACGAGGCGGCATCGCGCAACCCAGGAGGTAGCGCATTGGTGACAAGGGACACCACGTCCAGGCGATGTCGAACTTGCGGCGGGCTCGGGCGACCGCCTCCTGAAATGCCTCAGCGCAGTCGCGCTTCCATGCCTCAACGTTCTGCGCGCCTTCCACGTCCCAGTTGGCGCTTGGATAGCGGGTTGGGTCTACGTCTGTACGATGGAGCGTGAACTCGGGCTCGATATCCTTACAGCCAAGCCGAATCTTCACGTCCGTGAGAATCATGGCGTGGACGTCACCCTCGGGTCGCCTCGGCTTCTTCGGCATTCGAGCGCTAGTTAGGTGCCGCGCCTGGGCGAGACTTCTCGGGACGACCTGCGCCGTGCCCGGCGCAGGCTCTTTGCGAGCGGCTTAGGCAAAGGTGCCAAGAGGAGCTTGACCCACTGTGGAAGGCGACCGCGATCCTGCTGACGGAAGCAATTACGATACATGTCCCGCTCGGTGAGAACGACCACTCGGCGGCGAGCTTTCCTGAGGGAGAGGAATAGGATGTCTGAGCGAATCTTGTTCATCTTGCCCGCTCCTCTATGGCCGGAGCTCGTCCTCGATCGACTGGTTGACACGGTCGCTATCACGTGCCCATCGGCGCTGACGGCATCAAATTCGAAGAATCCACCAGAGGATAGCTTGAGCTTCTTCTTGCTGAAGGGCTGCCCGAACTGCTCAGGCAGCCACTCGTCGCGGATCCAGATCTCTGCTCGACCTTGAGTCTTGGTGTTTGCCATAGTTGCGGTGCGCCGCCTAACGGCCCGCGCTCAAGCTGCGGCTACGCCTGGATCTCGAGCAAGTCGAATAGCACAGTATCCACATACCGCTTGATCTTTTGCACTTCTTGCCTGCTTTCCTGCACATGAGTCGCAACAGAGGCGCGATTGTAGACCGCTCGCGCAACTTCACCACTGAGCTCTTCGATCAACGCCAGGGACTTTTCAGTGGACTCGCGCTGGCTCTTGTTGAGACCTCGGGAGGTCAAGACAAAACGGACCTTTTGTTTCATCGTCGGCTTTGTCTGTCCTGGCTCGGGCTTGAACGTCGCCTGCGCAACCACATCGGCGTCTGGGGCTAGGTGGTCGAGCACCTCGCGCAGTGCTTCGCGGAATTCGGTCGCGGTTCCACGAAAGGAAAGTCGGTCACCTGACCGCAAGTCAAGCAAACCCTGACGGTATGATGTTGAAGCGCTGGGCACTAGTCGCTCCAGAGTCTCAATCAAGAGCCTCTCCTCAGCGGAGAGACTCCGCACTCCGAGGGCGTGTTTCGTGTCGGACAAGGAAACAGTGGAGAGAACTCGAATGTTCAGCTGACCTAAGGTCTTCTTCACTGCGCGGAGGGTCTTCACGTAGGTGAAGCGCGCGTTGTTCCCGTGCGCGAGGCGAACCAGTCCTTGCCATTCTTGATCGTGCGCAAGGATCTCCTCGGCTTCGCCCAGGCTGCGGACCAGTTGAGGTCGCACGATCTTGAAATACGATGTGGCCAGCTCGATGGCGCGATCTTTGGTTTCCTGATCATTGACGTTTACCGTGTGGCCGCGCCGAAGAGCCGAGAGCATGGTGTCGAGAGACGCGATCAGGTCACCAATCATCGGGAGCGCGTTGGTCTTTTCGCCTTGGCGCGCTTGGGGCGACCGGCACGAGACGCTGAACTAGCGCCCCGCGGCATGCTGTGAACCACTAAGTTGTGACCGACGGCGTTGAGCTTGTACTCGCCCTCACCGGCTGTGTCCAAGTATCCGGCGTTTCGAGCGTTCTGCAGAGTGACACGGATCTGCTCCGGCAGGGGGAACTTGGCGATCTTGAAGTAGGTCTGGATGTCGTCGGTGTTGACGGTCGGCTTGCGGTGTCCTTGAGGTGCAAGATTCGCCAGATAGTAGGCCACGACCGCCGCCATCTCATTCGCGGAGCGTGGTTTCTTCTCCTCTTTGAACTTTTCAATGTGGACTGGCGCCCCTCCTGTCTGAGGTGGGGCCGCAGAGACCTCAATTGCTTGCTGTTTCTCGGCGCCTGGCTGCGGTTCGGTGACAGGGCTGGCCGTGTGGATTCGAAGGCGCTTGACCACGTAGGCGAGCACGTTCGACCTAGCATCATCATCCAATGACTCCAAGGCTTCGAGCACGACCTTGATGGCGCCAACCTCTTTGTCGATTGTGTCACTCATCCTCAACCGTCCCGTTCCGAGTAGGTCGTGTATCTTCTCCGAATCGGCAAGTCATGACCTCAGGGTTGCGATCAAGCGCCGAGTGTTGGTGAGAAGCTTGAGGGCTGCAACAACATCAGTACAAACCACGTCCGCCTCTACGACCGCCTCCACCGCCGCTCCCTCTCCTTGCGCGACGGCAATGCCAAGTGCGGCCTCAGCGAGCATCATCCGATCATTACGTCCGTTCCTATGCAGACTGCGGACTCGGAACCGAGAGCCCTTACGTAGTCACGCTTTGCCGCTGCTTGGTTGTCCGGAGCGATTTTCTCGAAGTGATGAGGTATGCCAACCAATTGAGATTCGGCTTTCCCAAAGGTATCGGCCGTTATCACATGGAGTTCGATTCGGTCCAGTAGCCCTTCCAAGGCCGACGCGACACCCGGGAGCAAGAGACCATCGCAAGCAAGAGTTCTGTTGTAGTCCATCACGAGATAGGTCAAGCGGAGAACCTTATGGCCGGGAATTGAGACCTCGATCATGTTCTCAGTTACCTTCCGCACGCTTGCGCGGGAACGACCCCTGTGATGCTTTCACGAGTTGCTGTGTGCAGTCTTTGGTCCGTCGCCAAACTTACTCGACACACTGACGTCAGGTAGGGTGTTTTTGCGGCACCGAGGGGCGGAAATGCGGCATGTGTGTATCCCTCCGTTGGATGAACTGAGTAGACTTCATTCACCAAGGCGGTCGGGACGATGCCATACAGACCGAGTAAACGATTCGCCCAACCTGAGTCCGATTCTGTCAGGACGTGGAGGTACATGAGCTTCTCGAAGCTCATGGCATTCGTCCACAGCCGCGCCCTCCATTTCACAAGGATCGACCAACTGGAAGACCGGTTTGAGGGCGCCGGCCAGTCCTAAACCTTCGCGATCCCGGACGCCTGGAGGAGTACACAGTACTCGGAGATACGTCACACCTCTCGGAGGGTCAAAAGCATCTTCTCGCCCAGGCGATGGTCGCTCCTCATCCTCTCGACCGGCAGGTGGTCGCGGTCAACTGCTGGCATCTGAACGACTACGAGTCGGCGGCGATGTGGCCGCTATACGTGCAGGGAAAGGAAGGGGTGGCGATTCAATCCACGGTGGGGCGGTTGAAACGCGCGTTCGATCCCTCGACGCAAGACGTGGTCGTCGGAGCGGTGAGGTACATCGATCACTCGACTGATACCATTCCACGAAACAACTTCTTGCAGGCCTTCCTTCACAAACGGAAGAGTTTCGAGCACGAGCGGGAGTTGAGGGCGCTGGTGTTCATGCCTCACAACCGGGATGGAGTGCAGGGCCCCGTGCCAGAGGACGGCATTGATGTGGTCGTCGACCTGCGTGTCCTGGTCGAGGCAGTTCACCTTGCTCCCGGCAGCCCCTTGTGGTTCGAGAACACAGTCCGTTCCACTCTGAAGGTCCTCGGGTACGAGGATCTACAGGTCCGAAGATCTGGCCTTGAGGAGGAGCCACCGAGTTGAGTCTCGGCCAGGCCGAGGTTTCAGGAATGCCCCCGACCTGTATCTACTGCCGTCAGTCCAAGGGACCGTTCACTAGAGAGCACGTCGTTCAGGAGGCTTTCGGTCGGTTTAAACACGCCCTCGTCATCCAGGACGCTGTGTGCGATGAGTGCAATCAGGGGTTCGGTCGGACTATCGACCTTGCTCTGGCCCGGAGTAGTGCCGAGGGCTTCGAGCGATATCGATTCGGAGTTAAGCAGCCCGACGAGATCGCGAACTTCAAGTATTCGAGCCTAGCACTCCGTGTTAAGGGACCAGGCGATTTTCACGGCGCCCGGTTCACACAGCGCGCCGACCCCACCGGGAAGAACCTGGTCTCCCACGTTGTCCCCGGTATCGCTGTGCGCCGTAAGGACAGTGAAGAGTTCGTTCACTTCACGGAAGCACAGGTCCGGGATGGAAGCTGGCTGCAGAACACGGATGTGGATTGGCGGCGTGGTATCATCGTGTACGGAGGTGGGACCAAATCGGACGAGATTCGAGCTGTCTTGGAATCTCAGGGAGTGGCTCCGACAGCGTGGCGTCCGTTGAAGCCGCCCCAGAGTGGCGTAGTCACTGTTGAGCAGGAATTCGAGTTCACTCAAGAGATGCGGAGGGCGGTCGCGAAGATCGCGTTCAACTACCTCACCTACTGCGAAGGGACCGAGTACGCACTTCAGGACGCGTTCGATCCCATCAGGAGATACATCAGATACGCCGAGAAACCTCCTTCGTCACTGCCACCTGTTATCTCGCTCGACGGGTTGCCGTTCGACAAGATCAACACGCCTGGGGATGTTGTCCTGAAGGATGGACCGAAGAGACCGGTCATTCACTTCGTGAGCCTCGGGACCAACGCCGAGCGTAACGTGGTCGGAGCCATCACCCTGTTCGGGTTCATGACTCACCGCGTGATGTTGGCAAAGGCGTTCACTGGACGGCTGCCCGAGCCCCGCGCCCATCTGTACAATGTCAAGATGAGCGAGGTGTTCGTGCTTGGCGTCCACGCTTAGTGTGGGCGGTTCCGTTCGACGAAGCCTCCCCCTACGATCATCGAACGCGAACCTTAGTAGAGTGGGGCCGAGCTCTTGCGGCACGATGCCAGCCTCAAATCTTCTAGAATCGGCGCTAGAACCATCGGTGGAACGGCCGGTGGAACCCCACTAGTCACGACGTTGGTCATCGCGTTCATCCAGGACTACAAGTGGTCCGGGCTGGCCGCGCGGCGTGGGCCGGGCTGAACAGGACACCCACAACCGAGGGAACCTCCACGCGGCCCGGGGCAGGGGTTGTCATTTCAGATATCATATGCTATCTACTACCTATGCCTCGACCCCGTGGCCCCGCCACCGAAATGGTCCGCCTCCCCGTGGATGTCGCCCGCGCCCTGCGGCGCCGGGCCGCGACTGCGGACATCACGATTGCCCACGCTGCCCGCCAGTTGATGCTCGGCAAGAAGGGCGCGAGGCAAGACCTCGGTCTGCTCGAGCATGTCGAATGGCTTTGGAGCCGGCTGCGCCGGCGCAGGGATGACTTGCTCAACGTTTTCGAGGCTGCCGACGCCGACCCACATGTGATTGACCAGGCGATCGACGGGCTCACCCGGCTCCGTGACGAGTGGCCGGAAGAGGGCAGCGAATACGACTTCACCGCGCATGGCGCGGGACAGCCGATGTAGGACGTGCAAGACGCCTGATTCCACCAGCCGCGCTTTTCGCGCGGCTTTCTGCTTCATGGGGGCACGTGAGTCCTCGGAGGCAGCTACACGCGAAGGAGGAGCACGAAAATGAAAACCACGAAGACGACCAGGCCGGAGAGGCCCTTTAGGCACTTCCCCGACGACATCGAATACATCGTGCAGGCTTACGGCGCCCAGGCGCGGGTCGTCCAGTTGTGGCGCCTGGCGGACGGCACGTCCGACCAGTGGGTCTACCTCGCCCGCATCACCCCGGAACGGTGCACGATCGAGTACATCGCAAACCGGTTCGGCGGCGGCGACTACCGGGCGAAGATCCTCGGGGAGTGGGACCCGGAACGCCGCTGCGAGCAGTACTTCGAGCGGGTGTCGTTCGCGATCGACGGGTGCTTCCAGGTCACGAAGGAAACGCTCGCGCGCACCCAGAGCCAACAGCAGAAGTAGCATGCCCGACCCCTGGCCGTTCGGTCTCGATCTGCCAGAGGGGCTCCCGCCCTGGCTCGCCGCCTTCGTTCTCGAAGCGCAGCGCGAGACAGATACGCTTGGGGAGAACGGGGCCGAACAGGCCGCCGCGGCTCGGCTCGCCCTCCTGAGGAAGCTGCTCGCCGCCGCAGCCGCCCACCTCGACGCCGAGATAGACATCCACGAAGCCGCCCGGGAGAAGGGCGTCTGTGAGGAGACCATCCGCAGAGCCGTCCGCGGGGGCCGAATCCCCGACCGTCGCGCTAACCCCAAAGGCCGCCACCGCGTCCGCCGCGGCGACCTGGACGGCGTTGCCGACTCCCCCAGCCGGCCGTATGATCCCAGTGCCGATGCCCAGAGCATCGCCCAACTCCGGAGGAAGCTATGACCCGGAAGTCCAGGCGGTGCTGGTCGAAGTCCATCGGCGAGCCAGGCCGGCGCGTGCGCCTATACGAGGCGCGCGCGGGCGGTTCGATCATGCGGTCGGTGTTCACCAACGGAAAGGAGGCTCGGAAGAGCCTAGGGCATCGCGACAAGGAGAAGGCGATTCGCCAGGGGTACGAGCTGCTGCCAGCGTTGCTCGCCAACGAGCACGCGCTCGACGAGGGAAGTCTCACGCTGGGAATGGTTGAAGATCTTTACAAGAAGAGCCCGGCGTTTGCGAGCAAGAAGCCACGTACCCAGAAGGCAGACACCCGCGCGCTCGAGCGAGTCGTGATGTTTCTCGGCCGCTCGCGCAACGTGGAGACCCTCTCCGAATCCGATGTGCAACGTTTCATTCTCGCCCGGCGGCAGGGAGATGGCTCGCTCCCCCACATAACGCCGGGGAAAGGGGTCCGGGACCGCGCGATCGAATCGGATCTCGTGGTCCTGTTGACGGCGCTGAATTGGGCCACGAGGGAACGGACGAAAGAGGGGCGGCGGCTGCTGAAGGAAAACCCGCTCCACGGCGTCCGGCTCCCGCGCGAGAAGAATCCGAAGCGGCCGGTGATGTCGCACGATGTTTATCTCCGGCTGCTGGAAGTGGCGGACCAGGTACACCCGCTGCTCAAGCTCGCGCTGATCGTGGCCGAGGGAACGGGACGGCGTATCTCGGCGTGGTGCAACCTGCGGTGGGATGACGTGGACTTTCAGAACGGCACCATCCGCTGGCGCGCCGAGACAGACAAGACGGGACATGAGCAGATCGTCCCGATGACCGGCCCGGCGAAGGATGCGTTAGCTGCAGCCCGGCGGGCGCACGGTGTGATCGGCAACACGCCCGTTTTCCGAGCGCCCAAGGACCCGCAGACGCCGTGCAGTCGGCATCTGTTCGATACGTGGCTCAGGAAGGCGTACGAGGTTACAGAGTTACCGCGCGAGCAGTGGGTGATGTGGCACTCGATTCGCCGGAAGTGGGCCACGGAACGGAAGGGCTACCCGGTGCGTGACGTGATGGAAGCCGGGGGCTGGAAGAACGAAGAGACGCTGCTTCGTTCGTATCAGCAGCCCGATGCCGAAACGGTGAAGCGAGTGGTGTTGCATCCGACGCAGCGGATTGTGAGCCGCTGAAGCGGGAAGGACTCACAACAAAACTCACAACACGGGCGCAGGCGAAGAAAAAGCCCGACAGCCGAAGTCGCTGTAAGGCTTGATCTTCACTCAGTCGGGACGGCGGGATTTGAACCCGCGACCCCCTGAACCCCATTCAGGTGCGCTACCGGACTGCGCTACGTCCCGGAACTTCCATTTCATCAAATCTCACTGGGGTCGCGGGTTCCCGCGA
>Ga0070707_100004262_pt1 | contig 13391 bp, 11 predicted proteins | sample KBSK5502metaG_FD_65468 | JGI IMG/M metagenome (GOLD analysis project Ga0070707, IMG submission 65468) | Corn, switchgrass and miscanthus rhizosphere microbial communities from Kellogg Biological Station, Michigan, USA - KBS K5-50-2 metaG | ecosystem: Host-associated > Plants > Roots >... | reverse complement strand
CTTCTTCATGGAGTACCCGCCGGGTGCGCTCGCGGTGTTCGTCCCACCGGCGGCTGGCACCAGCGCGCACTACAACGCGGCGTTCAAGGGGCTGATGGCGCTCTGCGGCATGGCTGCGCTTGTGCTCGTCGCGTTCGTGCTCGTTCGGCTGGGCGCCGGTGTCGCGCGCGTGTGGAGTGCGATCCTGCTCGTCGCGTTGTCTCCGATCGCGCTCGGGCCGATCTCGCTCAACACCTACGACGCCTGGCCCGCGCTGTTGACCGTCGCGTCGCTGGCCGCACTCCTCCTTGGTCGTGACTTCTTCGCGTTCGCCCTGCTCGGGCTGGCGTTCGCTGCAAAGGTCTATCCCGTCGTGCTCTTGCCGGTCGCGCTCGTCTGGACCTGGCGGACGCGGGGCCGGCGGCGTGCGGCTCTCGGTCTCGGCGCGTTTGCAGCCGTCGCGCTCGTCGTTGTCCTGCCGTTCCTCGTCCTCGCGCCGCACGGACTCGTCGAGAGCTTCCGCGCCCAAGCAGCACGCGGCCTGCAGATCGAGAGCGTGGGAGCCCAGTTGCTCGTCGCGGCCGATCACCTCGGTGCGTACAGCGTCACCGTCGCGCATCACACGCGCGGCGCCGTCACATACGACCTGCTCGGCTCCGTGCCGCAGATCCTCGGTACGCTCAGCTCGGCGCTTCAGCTCGCGGCGGTGGCAGCCGTGGCTTGGCTCTCCGCGCGCGGGCGGGACGACGGGCGCCGGCTGGTGACGGCGTTCGCGACCGCGGTGGCCGGATTTCTCGCCTTCACTCGGTTCTTCTCGCCGCAATACCTCGTCTGGCTGATCCCGCTCGTCTTCCTCGTCGACAGCATCACCGCGTGGGCTCTGCTCGCGGCTGCGCTCATGCTCGACCAGGTCTGGTTCTTTCACTACCGGTCGATCGTCGAGCTCAGCGGACGGTCCTGGTTCGTGCTGGCGCGCGACCTGCTGGTGGTCGTGCTGTTCGCGCTTCTCCTACGTCGGGAGGCGACGGAAGACCAGAACGCCGTCGCGTTCGAAGACGAGCGTCCACTCGGGGTTCGTTCGTAGCCACATCAGCTGCTCGGCCGTCGCGAGCGGCGCGTAGCGGTCGGCGTACCCCGGCTGCGTCTCGTCGGCCGCGATCCACGTTGCGTCTTGCACGAACGGGAAGCTCAGGAAGCGACGGCGGGCAGACAGGTGTGCCCCGAGCGAGTTCGTCGCGCTCACGACCGCCCGTGCCGGGATCAGCTTCAGCGCGTCGGCCGCAATGCGGTCGTGCGCGCGCACGTCGGCTGCGGTGGCCTGGAACCGCTGGCCGCCCGGGACGTGCCGCCACGCGGGAATCGGGCCGAGATGGTAGTTCCCGGCGAGTGCGGCGACGAGGACGAGCCCGGCGATCGCGACCGTCCGCCGACCGATCCGCTTCGCGCCGAACACCGCTGCGATCAGCAGCGGCGCGATCAATCCGGCTGTGTAGTGGAAATGGATCGACGTCTGCGCCGTCACCGCGGAGAGGACGTTGATCGCAAGCTCCGGTACGACGGCGACCAGCACGAGTGGCGCCAGGAGGGGGAGAAAGGCGAGTGGCCAGAGCAGCTGCAGCACGTAGTGGAGGTCGCGCCCGGTGAAGGCCGCGTTCGCGAGCCGCCCCGGGTGCGTCAGTGCCGTCTTCACGATTCCTCCGGCAGAGCCGCCCACCTCGCCGTAGCGCGTGTAGAAGTCGGAGGACTGCCCGTGGTTGAAGTGCGGGATCACGACCGTGGTCGCGAGCGCCGCCCAGGCGACCCCGAGTGCGACGATCACAATCCCGGGTGCCGGCTGTCGCCGCGACACGGCGTACCAGACACCGAATCCGGCGACGACGAACGGGATCTCCTCCTTACATGTCGATGCCGCGACGGCGAAGAGCGCGAAGGGCACGAGCCGGTCCTCGTCGAGGAACCAGAACGCGAACAGCAGCAACGGCGTCGCGAGCGCGACCGGATGGAACTCGTTGAGCGTCAGCCATCCCGTTGCTGGATACAGGAGGTACGCGAGGGCGAAGCCGAGCGCTGCGCGCTGTGAGCCCAGGTGCTTCCGCGTGAGCCAGAAGACGGGTAGTGCGCCGAGTCCGACGGCGAGCGCCTGCACCGTCAACAGCATGTTCGCGCTCGGCCAGATCCACCAGAGCGGCGCGAACAGGACGAGAATCGGGTCGACGTGCGCACCGAGCCGCGAGATCTGGTCGCCGTGCAGATCCGTCACGCGCAGCGGATGGCCGTGCGCCGTCGACCACACGGCTTGAACCATGTTGCCGAGGTCGAAGCGACCCGTGGTGAAGGCAGCGTGCCGCAGCACCGACAGGGAGGCGAAACCGGCGATCCAGGCCGCTGCGCCGGCGAGCAAGAGCGACCATGCGCTCGGACGAAGGCGGGCTGCGCGCACCTGGGCGGCGCGCACCTATGAGGGTGTCGGCCGAGCTGCGAGGACTTCCCTGGCGCGCCCGAGGTCGCTTTGCGCGACGAGCACTTCTTGCGCACCGGCGTGCGGGAACCCGTCCCAGGCGCCCGCGCCGACATCGGTCTGCCGCCGCATCGCCGAGATCCCGGCGGTTCCGAGAAGCGCACAGATCAGCTCGGCCTCGGTGAAGGTCCCTACGATCGTGAGCCGAGCAAGGTCCATCCGGCGTTCAGTCTACGAGTCGGCCGAGGATCTCGCGCCACCGTAGGCCGAGGACCTGCTCGCTTGCGTGCTGTTCGTACGCGGCACGCCCTCCGGTCGACAGGCGCTGCGCAAGCCCGTGATCGGCGGCGACCAGGCGAAGCGCCACGGCGAGCGCCGACGGATCGCCGGGTGGAACGAGCAGCGCGCTCTCGCCGTCGGTCAGCAGCTCGCGTGCAGCCGGCGTGTCGGCAGTGACGAGCGGTACGGCGCACGCGAGGGCCTGGAAGGCCTTGTTCGGGATCACGCGACCTGACTTTGCCGACGTGCCGAAAATGCCGAGTGCGCACTGTGCCCGGTACAGCTCGTCCGGGAGTTGCTCGTACTCGACCCAGGGGAGGTGCTCGACGTTTGCCGGCCGATCTGCGAGCAACGCGTCGAGCTGCCCGCTCCCGATCACACGGAACCGGAGCTCGGGGGCAAGTCGCGCCGCCTCGAGCACGACGCCGACGCCCTGCAGCGGAATCAGCTTGCCGATGAAGAGCGCGGTGAAGGGTTCCTGCGGCATCCAGCCCGGGGTGAACAGCCGATCCTCCGCGCCGACGAAGCACACCTCGACCGGTGTGTCGGTGAGCTGTGCGAAGAACCGCGCATGTGCGTCGGTGTCCGCCACGACCAGGTCGGCCGCGGCGAATGCGCGGCGGTCCACGAGCTCGAGCGCGCGTGCGAGCGGTGAGCCGGGTTGAAAGCGGGCACGGTCGGAGACGAGCGTGTCGGCCAGCGACACAAGCGCGTTGAACACGATCGGGCGCCCGCGCGCTGCGCGCTTCGCTGCGGGCAGGTCGAAGTGGCCTGGATAACCGACGATCAACGCGTCCGCATCGGGCAGACGGCGCGTCAGGAGCCGCGCCTCGGCAAGGGCGAGCCGGGCTGCGGTGCCGACGCCCGCACTCCATCCTTGCCGCGTGTCCTCCCACACCGGCGTGTGCATCTCGACGACGTCCACGCCCGCCCCCCGCAGACACGAGATCACCTGCGCATTGCGCGGATAGCCGCGCTCGTAGGTGCCGAAGTACGCGACTTTCAGGAGAGAATCTCGTCCACGAGCAGCTCGGCGCGCTCTCGCTCCTGCGCACGCTCCTCGTGGTGGCTCGTGATCATCTCGCTGATCAGGCCGAGCGAGAAGAACTGCAAACCGACGACGACGAGTAGGACGCCGAGCGTCAGCAACGGGCGACCGCCGATCGCATGGCCAAGCGCCTTGTCCACGGTGAGGTAGATCAGGATCCCGATTCCGATCGTCATCAGCGCGAGGCCGAGCCCGCCGAAGAGGTGCAGCGGCCGGTGGCGGTACCGCCCGATGAAGGAGACCGTCAACAGGTCGAGGAAGCCCCGGAGGTAGCGCTCGATGCCGTACCGCGAGCGCCCGTGCCCGCGCGGCCGGTGATTGACCGGCAGCTCCGCGATCCGGAACCCGCGGTAGTGCGCGAGGACGGGGATGAACCGATGCAGCTCGCCGTAGAGCCTCAGCCCGTGCACGACCTCCGCGCGATACGCCTTGAGCCCGCAGTTCATGTCGTGAAGCCGAACGCCGGAGAAGCGGCTCGTGACCGAGTTGAAGATTCGCGAGAGGATGCGGCGCGAGAGGGGATCTCGGCGCCGCGCCTTCCAGCCCGAGACGAGGTCGAACCCCTCGTCGAGCTTGGCGAGCAGACGTGGAACCTCCGCCGGGTCGTCCTGGAGATCTCCGTCCATGGTGACGACGGTGTCTCCACGGGCTTGGTCGAATCCGGCGACAAGCGCCGCCGCCTTGCCGAAGTTGCGGCGCAGGCGGACGACGCGGACGTTGTCGGCTGCGCTGTGGAGCCTCGTTAGTGCTGCGAACGTGCCGTCGGTCGATCCGTCGTCGACGAAGATCGCCTCCCATGATGTGTCGAGCGGCTGGAGGGCCGATCTGAGCTCGTCGTAGAGCAGCGCGACGCTCCGTTCCTCGTCGTGCACGGGGATGACGACGGAGATCACGCCGGTAGCGTATGCGACCGGAATGGCCGAGCTGCTCTCGCTCGAGGACGCCCAGGCGGCCGTGCTCGCGCGCATTCGGCCCCTTCCGGCCGAGGAGGTGACCGTGCGCCTGGGCGCGGGCCGCGTGCTTGCGATGGACGCGCGGGCCGCCGTCGACTTGCCGCCGTTCGCGAGCTCCGCGATGGACGGCTTCGCCGTTCGCGCTGCCGACACGCCCGGTCGGCTTCCGGTCGTGGCACGGATCGCGGCGGGCGTTCCTTCTGACCGCGCCCTCGCGCCGGGTCAAGCGATGGCGATCGCGACGGGCGGGGTCGTTCCCGCCGGAGCAGATGCTGTCATCCCGATCGAGGACGTTGTCGAACGTGACAACGAAGTCGAGATTCAGCGCACTGTTGCCCAGGGTGTCAACATTCGTCCGCGCGGCGGCGACGTGCGCGCAGGCGACGTGGTCGTCGAGGCGGGCACGCGCCTCGCGCCTGCCCACGTCGGCGCTCTCGCGGCAGCCGGCCTCGATCGCGTTGCGTGCGCCCATCGTCCGCGCGTCGCAGTTCTCGCCACCGGGACGGAGTTGCGCCGGCCCGGCGAGCGGCTGGACTCCGGCCAGGTCTACGAGGCGAACGGTCCGATGCTCGCGGCAGCGCTCGCCAGCGCGAATGCCGACATCCTGGAGCTCCCGGCGGTCGAGGACGATGCGGCCGCGCACCGTGCGGCACTCGAGCGCGCTCTTGCGGCAGACGTCGTCGTGACGTCGGGCGGCGTGTCGGTCGGCCCCCACGATCTCGTGCGCCGGACGGCTCGTGACCTCGGTGTCGAAGAGGTGTTCTGGGGTGTCGCCGTCAAGCCGGGCAAGCCGGTGTCGTTCGGCACGCGGGATGGGACGCTCGTGTTCGGGTTGCCGGGGAACCCTGTGTCGTCGCTCGTCGGGTACGAGCTCTTCGTTCGCCCTGCGCTGCTCGCGCTGCAGGGCGCGGCGGTGCCTGGGCCGGTCTACGAGCCGGGTCGGCTCGCATCTGCCGTGCGGCGGAATCCCCGCCGCGACGAGCTGCTGCGGGCGCGGTCGAGGATTCGAGACGGCGACGTGCTGCTCGAGCCGATCGGCGGCCAAGAGTCGCACATGATCGCGAGAGCTGCGAGTGCGAATGTGCTCGTGCTTGCGCCGCGCGGCGAGGGGGAGCTGGCAGCCGGCGAAACCGTGCGCTATCTGCGGCTGGTCTGATTCACGGTGCCGCGGCCGCGAGGTCGAACGGCGTCCCGCCGCGCGGCTCGACACGGATGAGCCGCGCGTAGGCGATGTACCGGTGCGTGGCGAAGAAGCGTGGATGACACGCCTGCAAGTCGAGCTGCTCGTGGCGCGGGGAGCGCAGCACCGAGAGGTCGTCGGCCCGCACGATGCGGTGGCCCGTCACGTTGTAGAGGAACGTGCCATACGGCAGCTGGATCGTGACCTTGTCACCCGGCCGCAGCGAGTCGATGTGCGAGAACGGGGCGAGGTACGTCGTCCGGTGACCCGCGATGTAGATGAGGCGATTCTCGCCGGGCATGAAGGTGCGCAGGTCTCGGCCGGGCCCCTTTTTCAACGTCTCGTGGTCGGTGCCGTCGACGAGGATCATGTTCACGCCCATCCGCGGGATCCGTATGCGTCCGATTGCCTCGCCCTGATGCGTCTCGCTGCGATAGCGCTTCGCTTCCGCGGCGATCGTCTTGCGCTCGGCGGCGAGCGATGCGCTGGAGAATTCCTTCGAGGGGAACGCCGCGACACGCTTGTCGTACTGGGACGTGAGCTGATGCTGCTTCCAGGCCGTGTACAGCGCGGTGAAGGGGTCCTGCCACTGCCACACGAGGAAGGCCCAGATGAGCATCAGGACGCCCACGACGGCCATCACCGTCCCGAGAATGCGCAGGGAGCGACCCATCAGCGTTCCAACGCTCGACGCGCCGCCTCGGATGCCCGGCGGCGCGACCGGGAGGCGAGAACGAGCCGGCGGACGACACGCCGCGCAGGGCCGAGCCGTGGCCGGTCCTCCGCCGCGGGATATGGCGCGTAACGACCGGCCGCGAGCGTGGCCAACTGTCCGGCGCCCGCCAGCCAGGGGACGATGAGAACAACGACCACAAACGGAACGTAGTCGATCGCCCGGAGCTTTAGGACGTACCAGGGCGCGTCCCAGCCGAGCCCGTAGCGGAACGCGAACGATCCGAAGACGAGTGAGGGCCCGGCAAAACCGGCAGCGACGACGGCTGCGCGGAGCCAGCGGGGGCTCTCCCGGAGATTCGGCAGCCAAAGCCACGCGTGGAGGGACGGAAGCAGAAACAGGAGGGCGAACGGGTTCGTCGCGACCACGAGCAACGCGAGCGCCGCGAGGCAGAGCAGGGCAGCCGTGTGTCCGGCCAGCTCTTCCTCTGCCGTGGCGGACCGTCGAGGGAGCAGGCGGTCTCGGGCCACGAGCCAGCCGACGAGTGCGAGCACGCCGAGCATCACGAGGCCGAACGCAGGCCAGTCGCGCGCGGCGGTGCTCGTCAGCTCGGGGGGTCGAGCCGTTCCGGTTCCCCACAGGCCGAGGAGACCGAACAGCTCGAACAGGGCTGCGACGAAGGCCCAGAAGGCGAGGCGGCTCCGATAGCTCCTGAGAGCTGGCGCGAGCGAGATGTGGCGGCGCCGGCAGCGGGCGAACAGGTCGATCGCCGCCGCGAGAAACGGGAGCAGCAGTGCCATTAGTACGAGCTCGACGGCCCACCCCCGGATCAGCCGCGAGCCGACGTAGATGTACGACGACGTGCCCTGGACGAACTCCAGACCCTGATCGAGCGTTCCGAGCAGCTCCTGCGCGGCGTGTCCGACCTGGCCGAGGCGTACGGTGTTCAGCCGTGCCGGCGTGTCGGTCCCGGTGGGTGGGGGCCGGTCGCCCCCGGTGGTGAGCGTGACGGCAGCGATTCCACGTGAAATGAAGGGCGCCTGTTCGTAGGCGCTGTACGGGAATCCAAGATCGATCAACTGCCTGAGCACGCTCGGACGTGATGGTCCCTGGCCGGCCTCCTTGGCGATGCGCGACGCCGCCGTCTCGAGGAGAGTTCCGGAGCTCGTACGCGGGGTGTCGCCTCCAATCTCGATGCGCGGCCGTCCCGAGCCGGCGATCGCGTCCAGGTTGATGACCGCGACGACGCCATGCCGCTCGGGCGAGTGACGCAGGAACTGCATGGCCCCGAGGCCACCGAACGCTCCTCCGTCGGTCGACAGGAAGACGATCGTGTGCGCGGGCGTCAGGGAGGTCGGGGTGCCACGGGGGACGGAGTAGGTGCGTGCGAGCTCGACGAGTGCCGCCGTTCCGGAGGCGTTGTCGTTCGCGCCCTGCCCGGTGCCGTCGTTGTCGCGGTGAGCCATGACGACGATCTTCTGCGGCGAATGGCCCGGGGCGATCGCGAGGAGGTTCTGGAGTTGCAGTTGCCCGACGCCGGCGACGACGGTCGAGAACCGATCGGTGCTCGTCTTCAGGCCGTAGGGTTGAAGCTTCTCCCGGAACCAATCCGCGGCCTGTTGAGCGCCGAGCGATCCCGGGAAGCGATTCGAGTGGTTGGTGGCGAGATCGTCCGCCAGCGCCTTCACGTTGCCTGCGTCGAAGGCCGGCGGCAGCGTGGGCGGTGGCAGGGGGGCGGGACGCGCGACGCTGAACGCGGCGACGAGGAGGGGCAGTCCGACGAGCAGCCACGTGCCTCGGTAGAGCCTCGCGTTGACCGGGCGCTCGAGCGAACCGGGCCGTGGGCGATCAGGCGCGTACGGAGGCGGAACGGCCGCCATGCGGGGCTATAGTAGGCGGCAGAACGCTGCAGCACCGCGAAGGCTCGGCAGGTTCGCCGACATGCCCGACTCCTCGACCATTCTCCTCGTGGACGACGAGGACGCCGTCCAAAAGCTCCTTGCGTACCCGCTGGAGCGTGAGGGATTCCGGGTGCTGCAGGCGCGCGACGGCGAAGAGGCGCTGTCGAGGTTCCAGTCGGAGCACGTCGACCTCGTGGTCCTGGACGTGATGCTTCCGAAGCTCGACGGCCTCGAGGTGTGCAGGCGGCTGCGTGCTGAGAGCACCGTCCCGATCATCATGCTCACGGCGCGGGACGACGAGCTCGACAAGGTCTTGGGGCTCGAGCTGGGCGCCGACGACTACATCACGAAGCCTTTCTCGATCCGGGAGTTCCGGAGCCGCGTGCGGGCGCTGCTGCGGCGGGCCTCCGCTCCTCCGCACGGGGTCGCGTCGGACGGCGTCGACGAGGTGATCGCGGTCGACGGCCTGAAGATCGACCTCGCCCGACGCACCGTCGAGGTACGCAAACGCCCCGTTCAGCTCACCTACGTCGAATTCGAGCTCCTGCGAACGCTGGCCGCCCATCCGGGGCGTGTGTACAGCCGCCGGATGCTGCTCGAGGCGTTGTGGGGCGGCGCCGACTACCGGGAGCCGCGGACGATCGACGTCCACGTTCGCCACCTGCGTGAGAAGCTCGAACAGGATCCGCGGGAGCCCGAGTACATCTTCACCGTCCGAGGGGTCGGCTACCGCTTCCGCGACCGATGAATCCTCTGCGCAGCGTCGGGGCGCGGCTCAGCCTGGGGCTCGCCGTGGTCGTCGCAGCGGCACTGGCGCTGGTCGACCTCATCGTCGTGCCGTCGCTCGAGCGGAACCTCGTCGACGCGAAGGTCAAGCAGCTCCGAACGTCCGCGCGGCTCGTTGCTCCGGAGGTGTCTCCCGTGGTGCTGTACACGATCGACGAGGCGGTCCGTGCGGCGGCGGAGACCGCAAACGCGCGCGTCGCGGTGCTCACACCGCTCAGCGACCGCCAGATGCTGACGTACAGCGACTCGAATTCGCGTTCGGTGGGCCTCGAGGACGACCCGATCGCCCTGCGAGCAGCTCACGCGCCGGCCGGGATGGTCGTGTCCGGAACCGTCCAGCGGCGTGGCGAGCGCTATGCCGAGGCGGGTCTCCCGCTCGAGGGACCGTACGTCCTGTTGCTCAGCGCCTCGCTCCACGACTCGCTCGCGAACGTCCATCTGGTCCGACGGCGGCTGTTGATCGCCGGGATCATCGCACTGGCCGCGTCACTGATCGTCGGCTACGGCGCGGCATCGATCTTCGCCCGCCGGATTCGCAAGCTGGAGCGGGCCGCGGAACGCATTGCGGACGGTGACTTCAGCGAGCCGGTCGTGGATCACGCCACGGACGAGCTCGGCGAGCTCGCCCGGGCCTTCGAGCGGATGCGCGAGCGTCTCGCCGGACTCGAGCGTGCGCGCCGGGAGTTCATCGCCAACGCGTCGCACGAGCTCCGCACACCGCTCTTCTCGCTCGGCGGCTTTCTGGAGCTGCTCGAGAACGAGGACCTCGACGCAGCCACGCAGCGGGAGTTTCTCGCGACCATGCGTGAGCAGATCGACCGCCTGACGAAACTGGCGACCGACTTGCTGGACCTCTCGCGCGTCGACGCGGGCCGGATCCACGTCGAGGCCGAGCCCGTTGACCTCGGCGGTCTCGCCCGCACTCTCGCGGACGAGTTCCGTGCGGTCGCGCTGAGTAGCGGCCACCGCGTCGAGGTCGTCGACCGTGCTTCCCCGGCGGTCGTCGGGGACGAGGAGCGTGCGCTCCAGATCGGTCGGATCCTCATGGAGAACGCGCTTGTCCACACGCCTGCAGGGACGGTCGTCCGCCTCTCGACGGCGCGCCGGGACGGCACCGCCCTCCTGACGATCGAGGACGACGGCCCGGGCATCCCCGCCAAGGACGTGCCGCACGTCTTCGACCGCTTCTACCGCGTCGAAGGCTCGGCGGCGTCGGGCAGCGGCCTCGGGCTTGCGATCGCGCGGGAGCTCGCCGGCGTGATGTCCGGCTCCGTGGAGCTGCACGTGACGCCGGGACGAACCATCTTCGCCCTGGTGCTGCCCATCGCCCGCCGGGATCGCGAGCCTGTCGAGCACCGGGAGGCTTTTCACGTGGAATCGGTCGGCACATGAGTGACGAGCGGCCCGGCTACAGTGCTGCGGTGCGGCGCTCGCCCTCCATCGCTGCGATCGTCCCCGTGCTCGTCGTCGCCGCGGTGCTCGGCGGCGCGGCCGCGGTGGGGATCGGCAGCGGGGCCGGCTGGATCGGCAAGAGCACGAAGACGGTTGTCGTCAACGCCGGAACGTTCTCGGGCCAGACTGCCCTGCCGGCGTCCGTCAAGAACAAGGCACAGCCGATTCCCGGCAACGGGTTCGACCCCGCCCGCATCTACGCCGACCGTGTCGCCGGCGTCGTGACGGTCTTCGCGTTCTTCGGCGATCCGGGCTCGAGCTCGACGGAGGGCGCGCAAGGCTCCGGGTTCATCATCTCGTCGAAGGGCTACATCCTGACGAACTCGCACGTGATCACGAACGCTGGTGCTGGGACGAGGTCCGTGAAGGCGGCCTCGCAGCTCTTCGTCGAGTTCAACGATCGCGATCGGGTGCCCGCCAAGGTGGTCGGCTGGGACGTCTACGACGACGTGGGGCTCCTCCAGGTCGATCCGGCCGCGCATCCGTTGCGGCCCGTGCCGCTCGGCGAGTCCGGCTCGGTTGTCGTCGGCGAGCCCGTCGCTGCGATTGGCAGCCCGCTCGGAAACGAGGATTCGCTGGCCGTCGGCGTGGTCTCGGCCACTCACCGCGCAATCAGGGCCCTGACCGTCGCCCTGTACAACATCATCGACGCGATCCAGACGGACGCGGCGATCACGCACGGCAACTCAGGCGGTCCGCTCTTCGACGCGCGTGGTCGGGTGATCGGTATCAACGCGCAGATCAGGAGCCAGTCGGGGACCGGAAACGACAGCGGTATCGGTTTCGCTATCCCGATCGACGCTGCGAAGCGCTCCATTGCCCAGCTCATTACGAACGGACACGTCAAGTACGCGTACGTCGGCATCACGACGCAGGACCTAACGCCCAGCCTCGCCGAGAAGCTCGGCTATCCGGTCAAGCAGGGGGCGTTGATCGAGGACGTGCGGCCGAACGGGCCGGGGGCTCGCGCCGGTCTGCGCGGCAGCTCGCGCCCGGCCGATGTGCTCGGGTATCGGGATCTAAAGACCGGCGGCGACGTGATCGTCGCCATCGACGGCCGGCCCGTCCGGAGTGCGGACGATGTTGTGCGGATTGTCTCTTTCGCGCTTCGGCCCGGCGCGGTCGCCACCTTCACGATCGTTCGGGGCGGTCAGCGCAGGACGGTCGCCGTCACGCTCGGTGACCGCGATCGTGCGCCCGCGGCGGGTTAGATCCCTCCGCTCCAGGGCATAAGCCCAAACGGCTCCTCGGGCCTGGTAAAGGGTTTTTGCAGCTTCGACCCGTTGAGCTTGACGAAACTTCGATAAAGCTGGTGAGGTGCGTGCGATGACGGCTCAGGGAGCGCTGTCGGGATCGAACGGCGACGAGGCTCGCACCGTTCGGCTGACGATCCCGGCCCGGGCTGAATACATCACGCTCTGCCGACTCGCGTTGACCGGCATCTCGCGTCTGCGTCCCCTCTCGGACGAACTGCTCGCAGATCTCAAGCTTGCCTTGACCGAGGCCGCATCGAACTCGGTACGCCACGCGTACGGCGAAGGTGGCGCGGGCGCCGTCGAGATCGTCTACGAGCTTCGCTCCGATCGGCTGGTGATCGAGGTGGCCGACGACGGCGAAGGTTTCATCCTCCAGGAGTCGGGTTCGAAGTCGGAGACGTTGTCAGAGGGTGGCCTCGGGATCGCGATCATCCGCGCCATCGCGGACGAGGTGGAGTTCGGGCCACGGCCCGGCGGGAAAGGCTCCCGCCTTCGCTTCATCAAGACGCTCGCGTAATCTGCGGCGCGTGTTGCAGCCCGTCAACGTCGGACACAAGTCGCTTGCCGATTACGCGACGATCGCCACGCGCGGGTTGATGGACGAGATCCGCCGACTTGCCGAACCGCTCGTCGGCAAGCGAGTCGTCCACCTGTCGGCCACGGCCTTCGGCGGCGGAGTTGCGGAGATCAACTACACCCTGATTCCGCTGATGCAGGACGCCGGCCTCGAGACCGAGTGGCGGATCATCCGTGGCGCGGAGGAGTTCTACAACGTCACGAAGACGATCCACAACGCACTGCAGGGCAACCCGCAAGGACTCGACGACGAGCAACGCGAGGTCTTCCGTCGCTACCAGCAGCTGAACGCGGAGGAGTTCGAGGACGACTACGACTTCGTCGTCGTGCACGACCCGCAGCCGGTGGGAATGATCGACTACTTCACCGATTCCCGCGCGCACTGGATCTGGCGCGGGCACATCGACTTCTCGACGCCGAACCAGAGCGTGCTCGAGTTCCTGATCCCGTCGATTCGGCGCTACGACGCGGCCATCTTCCACATGCGCGAGTACGTGCCGAAGGCCGAGGGTCTTCCCCCCTGCTACATCTGGCCGCCTGCGATCGACCCGCTCGCGCCGAAGAACATGGCGCTGTCCGCGGAGGACGCAGCCTACATCGTCGATCAGTTCGGCATCGACGTCGAACGTCGACTGTTCACTCAGGTCTCGCGGTTCGACCCGTGGAAGGACCCGCTCGGCGTGATCGACGCCTACCGGCTCGTGAAGGAGCGCTTCGCGGACGTCCAACTGGCGCTCGTCGGCTCGATGGCGCACGACGATCCCGAGGGCTGGGACTACTACAACCAGACGGTCGCCTACGCCGCAGGCGACCCCGACATCTACATCCTCTCGAACCTGAACAACGTCGG
>Ga0070707_100004261_pt1 | contig 13393 bp, 13 predicted proteins | sample KBSK5502metaG_FD_65468 | JGI IMG/M metagenome (GOLD analysis project Ga0070707, IMG submission 65468) | Corn, switchgrass and miscanthus rhizosphere microbial communities from Kellogg Biological Station, Michigan, USA - KBS K5-50-2 metaG | ecosystem: Host-associated > Plants > Roots >... | reverse complement strand
TTGTCGAAGTGGCAGATTTCGCAGAAGGGCAGAGACATCTTGCGGCCGGTTGGCTTCAGTGAACCGAATGGCCCGTCGTTGGTGCCTTCGGCCGTGAACTGGGCGATGACAACGTCTCCTGCGTCAATGTATTGGGGGTTGGTGATTCGCCCATCCGAGAATGCCTTGGCCCATGCTTCAGTCCACTCCCTGAATTTCTCTCGGCTGCCCAATATTCGGGCCCGAGCATGATCGGTGTAGGTGAAGCTCTCAGCAGCGTCGCGGATGACGCCCGCGAAGTCGCGCTTATTCCAGCTCTCGTGCGCCGCACGGAGCGTATTCACGTTTTTTGTACTCATCGTCGATGCCCTCCTTATCTAAAGATGTACGCACGGGCGAGCCGGGCGGCTCACCCGTGCAGGGTTTGGGTGAATACCTACTACCCGAACTTCAGGCAGCTCTTTCTACCGCGATCTTCTGTGCAGTCGAAGTGTGGACATCGAAGGTACGGATGTTCGGCTCCGCGTCGAGTAGATGCCGCATTGATTCGTGGATGTTCTTGTACTGCTCGCGGTGATAGCGCTCGGCGTCCTCTCTCGTCTTCCAGAAGCTGAGAGCGAGCACTCGATCAGGCTCCATGTCCGAGTTGAGAATGATCTCATCCACGAAGCCACTCTGCTTTTTCAGGATGGGTACGGCCTGCTCATTGATAGTGTTGGAGAGTTCCTTCCCTTTACCGGGTTTGCTGGTGAGTTCGACTACGCGCGTAAACATCTCTTCGCTCCTTTCGTTGGTTAGAGAGTGAAAGGAACCGCCGCGGGCGCGGCGACGGAGCATTTTGGTTGTATAAAGCTAGAGTAAGCCTCGTCAGACTTTTGGTCAATGCCCGGAATTGGTGCAGCCCGTTTTGCTCGCGCGGCCAGTGGTGAACTGCCGCGGACTGGTGAAGTATTTCTTTCTGCTGTCTTCGGCTAAGCATACGGCGTGGAGGACTGTTGGATCGAAGTCGGCCGCGCATTCCAACATGTAAAACATGGATTTTTTATCTTGAATTTCAACTTGGAGCTTGTTATACCGCAGTACCAAGACGTGATACTCACACTGGATCTCAGAACGCAAGCCAGTCCAAACTGCGGAACCGACATCGAGATGGGAAACGCCGTGCTGAAACTCGATCCCAGAGACAACGTTCTGATCGCGCTTCAGAATTTTCGCAAGGATGAACTGATCAAGGCCAGAAGTGGCTATTGATAGAGAGAATTTTCAAGCTCGAGCAGTGACGGAGAAAACGATTGTCGCTTTCAGTGGCATCTCCCCAGGTCGTGAGCATTGAGGATCTACGGCGACTGGCTCGCCGTCAACTGCCCCAGGTGGTGTTTGATTACCTCGACGGCGGAGCCGAAGGCGAACTCACGCTTCGGGAGAACTGCCGCGCGTTTGAAGACGTTACCTTCCGGCCACGCCACGCAGTCGCTGTACCTGCCTGCGATTTAAGAACGCGCGTCCTGGACTTTGACCTCTCTCTGCCATTCCTGCTTGCTCCAGTGGGCTACAGCCGCCTGATGCATCCCGGAGGCGAAGTTGTGGCCGCTCGGGCGGCTGGCGCGGCAGGCACCGGGTACATTCTCTCTACCATCTCGGGTCACAAGCTGGAGGACGTCAAAGCAGCCGCTGCCGGACCAGTGTGGTATCAGCTGTATCTGATGGGTGGGCGCGGAGCGGCTGAGTCCTCGATTCAAAGAGCTCGGAGCGCGGGGTTCTCAGCCCTGGTGGTCACCATCGACACGGTCGTTGCCGGAATGCGCGAACGCGATTTCCGCAATGGCATGAAGGAGCTGTTGGGTGGAAACGCATTGGCCAAGATTCCGTTTCTGTCCCAGTTCGTTGTCCGTCCAGGATGGCTCACCAGATTTCTACTCGACGGTGGCGTCCCGAAATTGCCCAACGTTGTCATTCCAGGGCAAGGCCCTGTGCCTCTTATTGACGTCAGTGCAGCCCTGGCCAGTGCGGCCGTGACTTGGGAGGATCTGCGGTGGATTCGGGAGGCGTGGCCAGGACCCATAATTATCAAAGGTGTTCTTACTGGGGACGACGCTCGACGCGCCATCGATGAAGAAGCGGCGGCTATAGTCGTATCGAATCACGGCGGCCGCCAACTCGACTCTGTTCCCGCGTCTTTGAGAGCGCTGCCAGAAGTTGTGGCAGCAGTGAATGGCCAAGCCGAGGTGCTGATGGACGGAGGGATCCGTCGCGGCAGTGACATCGTCAAGGCCATCTGCCTGGGAGCGCGAGCAGTTTTGATAGGGCGCGCATACGCCTATGGGCTTGCCGCTGGAGGAGAAAGTGGCGTTGCGCGAGCAATTGCGATCCTGCGAGCGGATCTGGAGCGTACGCTCAAGCTCCTTGGGTGCACTTCGATCACCGCACTGGATCGTTCGTACGTAGACGTTTTGACCAGGTTCCCTGCGAGCTAATTCTTTGCCTCTCTGTAACGGCCGACAAACGATTCCCCCGGGCAACATTCAACGACGGAGGCTTTACAGAACAATCACCTGGGCCTGCGTTGTCGACCGGTGTTGGCGTCTATCCATTTGTGATATTTACCGGCTCGATTCTGGGAGCGAGAATTTGAATGCTGGCGAGGGCCAACAGGTATGCGGAACCGGCAATGAGGAATGGGACCGCGTAGCTGCCGGTGGACTGCAACACATAGCCGACCACCTTGGCGATCAACATCCCTCCCACCGCACCCGCCATCCCGCCGATTCCCACGACCGAGGACACCGCTCGCGTCGGAAACATATCTGAAGTCAAGGTGAAAAGATTGGCGGAGAATCCCTGATGTGCGGCGGCAGCGAGCCCGATGAGCAGAACAGCGGTCCACATGTTCTCTGCCCGGTACGCGAATACGATTGGGAAAACGCAAACGGCGCACAACAACATAGCGATTTTTCGAGCTGCGTTAATGGTTTTGCCGCGTCCGATGAGCCATGACGAAAGCCAGCCGCCGGCAATGCTGCCAACATCGGAAATCACGTAAATCGCCATGATGGGCACGCCGATTCGAATCAGGGCGAGGCCATGCTGACGCTGAAGAAAATCTGGCACCCAAAACAAGTAAAACCACCAAATCGGATCGATCATGAACTTGCCCGCGACATAGGCCCACGTCTGCCGATGCGCAAGCAGGGTGAGCCATCTGATCCTGGCAACTGACTCTTGCGGATCGCTGCGGATGTAGACCAGTTCCGCTGCCGTGACTCGAGGGTGCTCCTCTGGCTTTCGATAGAAGAGAAGCCAGAAAGCCAGCCAGAGGAATCCCAGCGCGCCCGTGATCACAAAGGCCCAACGCCATCCCCAGTGCACTGTGATCCAGGGAACTACGAGCGGGGTGACGATGGCGCCGAGGTTTGTCCCGGCATTGAATATCCCGGTGGCGAATGCTCTTTCTTTCTTGGGGAACCATTCGGCTACTGTTTTGATGCTCGCCGGGAAAACACCTGCCTCCCCAAAACCCAAAGCGGAGCGCGCGATAACAAAGCTGGTAAAGGAGCTTCCGACCGCATGTGCCATCGAAGCCAGGCTCCAGAAAGCCATAGCCAGGGCGTATCCCAGCCGCGTACCGACGCGATCTACCAGCCAGCCCACACCGACCATTCCTGCCGCGTAAGCAGCCTGGAACGCAAACACCAAATTGCTGTAATCAATTTCGTTCCAACCAAGGTCGTGTTGCAGAGTGCTCTTGAGCACTCCCAGAACCTGGCGGTCCATGTAATTCTTGGTGGTACCGAAAAGCAATAGTGCGCAGATAGTCCAACGGACACAGCCTGCCGGCGACGGACTATGTGTTTGTTCCCCCGTAGGTGAGGAGTCAGTGTCTGTTGACGAAGGGAGGATTTTCGCCGGGGCGAGGTGCGATGGGTCCATTTTTGTGGTCCGCAGGCTGCTACGGTTTACGGCCGGCCTCCAGGCCAGTCGGTCCCTGCTCAAAACCTCGCTGGACATTTACCACGCCGAATTGGCGGTCCTCGACTTCACGATGAGCCGCCATGGCCCACAGGAAACAAATGCGATGACCGGGAACGGCGACGTTTGGATGGAAGCCGCTGGGTATCAGCACGGCATCGCCGTCGCGCACTACGGTCACAACTTCCGGACATTCGATGTCGCTGTAGACGAGCTGGATGCCATAGCCAGGATCGGGTATGTTGAAGTACACGTATATCTCTTCCAGCATGGCAGCGTGTTCGTGGGGAGGCCAACTGGTCCAGTTGCCAGGGTCGGAGTCGGTGAAACCGACAATGAGTCTTCCGGCCTCAATGTTCTTAGCCAGCAGCATGTTCAGGTGACGTCGGCATCCTAATCCGCCAGTGCTGAACTTCAAACCTGGGTCACTGCTGATCTGCGAAAAGCGAACAACTTGCAGCGGATAGCGCTTGCTTACGTCGGCAGAGAATTCAGCGAGGTCCACATTGGTTGTGGTCGTGATCCCTGCGAAAGAATCGCGCGGGATGTAAACGGCGTCGTACTGGCCGAGGGACAGCTCCTCGTTCTCCACTGTCACGGTCGCTTCGCCACTGAGGCAAATGAGTCCTGTCTCTCGATTCTCGGTCGAAAATGATTCAGCGGAATGCGATCCGGACAGCTGAATACGACCGTATTGCAGGTGGCGCATGGAGCTATTGTCAGGAGTGACCGAAATGTGCCGCCCCGCATGTGCATTGGTTTTGCGGAAAACCCCTTGATTGATGGCATTTTCCACTTGGGTGCTCATTAAATTACTCCTTCGGTTTCCCTGCGATTTTAGCAGTGGAACGTCCCCGGCGTGAGCCTGAGAAGACGCTTGCAGAATATGGAGGATTTTCGGATACTCGGCCGCGGGCCTGTTCCGGACGCACAACTAGATAACGTGAAAGAGAAGAGACACTGACGTTACGATGCTGGAGGATTGTGCGTTTGCACCCTCAACTGCGACGTGTCGGTGGGTGTCTGCAGTCTGTTCGGCTTCAATTTTGGAATGCGTCAGAATCGTCGCGGGCAGTTTGAAATCCACAGCAGGCAGCACAGGAATTCAAGCAGTCATAAGATATGTGATCATCTCGCCCACTCTGCTGTGGCGTAGCAGCCCTCGCCGCACCGTCAATCGACATCAGTAACTAAAAACTCAGCGGTGCAAGACTATCGTCACAGGAGCCCGGAATTGCGTGAGGAGCGGAGTCAATCGGCCTTCGGCGTCGTTCTTCCAAGGCTTCATTCAGGCGTTGAACAAGCTCGATTAATTTCTCGGAATCTTGCTCTTTGGACGCTTGCTCACAGAGATCACGCCAGTCGACATCGTTGCGATAGGACCTCTCCATGTTTCCTCCCTATTTCTTCCGAAGTACGAGGAACCACGTGGCGAGCAATAGAAAAGCAACTGTCGGGCCAAAGACCTGCGTGGCCGTCAACTCGTGGAATATGAAGAGGTTCGGCGACGGAGGACCCGCCGTCCGCTTGGGAGCATTCATGAAATATCTTCGGATGCGGCGGTTATTCTTTCGCGGTTAACTATGTGGTTATGGGGTGATCCCTCTAAGCGCGACTGGGGAGCGGTGAACCTGGATTTCCACTTCAAGTGCAACGCGGCAGGCGCACGACTTCGCAACATGTGTTCCACCTGCACCGCTGGTAATCTGCGCCCTTGGGGCGCCCTATCGGACACGTCGAGCTATCTCGGTGGCGGAGGAATTGAATTGTTGGAGGAGTGCTTCGCGATCTTTGGAATTGAGGGTGCGCTTCAGTTCTTCGAGGGCTAGCGCCACGACATCGTAGTGATGCAGTCCTGCGTAGCGTGGGTCGGCGGTAATTTCCAACCACACCTTATGCAGCAGTTCCACATGGCTCGGACGGAGGCGGGGTTCATGGGGGCCGAGAGGATATTCATGGCCGCGGCCATCGGCACCGATGATTTCCATCGTCAGCCGGGGCTTGGGTTCAGGCAGCCTTTCCCATGCGTCACCAGTCAATTTTGCCTGTTCGTCGGCGGGCAGACGCAATTGCTGACTCTGGCGCTGCAACATGAGATAGGCCTCTTGCTCGGCGATGTTCAGCTCTTGCTGAAGAATGCCCTTGGCGCGTTCCACCAATTTGCGCACCTCCAGCCGATGGCTCAGATCCGAGTTTTCCTTCTCCAAACGCGCCATCTCAACCTCGCCGCCAACCAGGACTCCGATGGCTGAGAGCAATGTGATTTCGTCGTGGCTGTAATGATGGGGAGCGCGGTTCTGAAGGTTGATGACACCTACGACGCGTCCGCGGCTCAAGAGAGGAACCGAGAGGAACGATTCAAAACGATCTTCGGGCAGTTCGTTGAAGAATTGAAACCGAGGGTCGCCGCAGGCATCTTGCGACACGACCACAGGCTGCCGATGTTTTGCGACCCAGCCCGTAATACCCTGTCCCAGGTTCAGCTTCAAACGACCTATCGCTTCCGGGTGGGAGTTCCGGGAAGCAGACAATACGAGTTCATTCCCCTCCAGGATGGTCGACGAAGCAAGAGTCGCACCTCACCACCGACGTGGCAAACTCGACGACTTCTTTCAGGAGGTCACCAAACGGGACCGCCGCGGTCATCCGGCTGACTACACCGCGCAGATAGGCCATGTTGAAGTTTTCCCGCGGAAGCGTACCCGGCTTATCCAGGCGAACCAACGGAAGCGAGGCACTGTGCAGCGGCCATTCCCCCAAAGCGCTCATGGCCTCAACCCTAGCCAGCAAGGGACCGGAGGACAATCATCCTTTGGTATACAAGTGGTATACAAGGTCATTGAAAAAACCTATCGAACAAAGCAGAAAAGTCTATTTGCGAGCTCGTGGCTTGAGTTTGTCGGACATTCTCACCAGTTCGACCAGAGAGGTGGCTTCCATCTTCTGCATGACTCTACCGCGATAGATTTTTACCGTGACTTCGCTCAAGCCCATCTAGGCACCGATCTGCTTGTTGATGAGTCCAGTGACCATCAGGTCCATGACTTCCCTTTCGCGAGAAGTCAGTTGCTGAAACCGGGAACGTAAAGAGGAGATCTCGTTATGTTCTTGACGCCAGACACGATCGCGTTCAAGTCCTTGATGGATCGCAGCTAGAAGTTCCTCCTTCTGGAAGGGTTTCATTAGGAACTCGATCGCACCTCCCTTCATGGCCCGCGAGGTCATGGGAACGTCGCCGTGGGCGGTTATGAAGATAATCGGAATGAATACGCCGGCTGTCTCAAGGGTCTCCTGGAAGTCCAAACCGTTGACGCCGGGGAGCCGGACGTCGAGCACCAGGCAGCTAGGCACTTCCGGCCGGGAAGCATTCCAGAACTCTTCGGTGGAGCCAAAAACTTGGGCATGAAGGCCGACCGACTCCGGCAGGTTGCTAATGGCATCGCGGACCGATGCGTCATCGTCAACGACGAAAATCGTGGGGGCGGACTTCAGGCATCGGACTCCTTCGGACGAATCGGCTGGGTGAACTGGAAAATGGTACCGCCCGAGGGACGTGGAACCGCCCATAGGTGACCCCCGCGGGACTCAATAATCGAGCGACTGATCGACAGGCCCATGCCAAAGCCGTGGGGCTTGGTCGTGAAGAACGGATTGAAGATCTTCTGGACGATTTCTGCGTCCAGCCCCATGCCGGAATCTTCGACGCGGACGATCAGCTCAGAATCCTTTTCCCGCGCACTGATGAGCAATTCCCTGGGGCGTTCAGTGGTTTCCGCCACCGCACCCATGCCATTCATCATGAGGTTCAGCACGACCTGCTGCAACTGAATCCGGTCGGCTTTGATTTTGGTCAGGCCAGGGACAAGGCTATGCTGTAGCGTTGGAGTAACGATCGGATTTGTTCGTGGGTTGGCACTGATCTTTTCTTGGTGGTCACCCTCCTGCGGCATTGTACGTGGCCATATAAAATCACATATTAGTGAGATAGTGCGCAGCACGGATAGCCTCGCCATCCACATTGCGTTGCACGAGAACGAGCTAACCCTGTCTTTGCTCGAGAACGCTTACGCGGACCACTACCGGGGCATGGTGTGGTTCAAGGTGGCGCCAAACCTGGATCCACTGCGCACTATTACTCCTGATTGTTAAATATCGCAATCGTCATCGTCTTCGGCCGAGGTCGTCACGGGCCGGGTTTGGCAAATTTGTTGTTTTCAATCGGAACATTCTGCTGCACCTGTTCGGTCTGTATTGTGAAGCGACCGTTGGGACGGGCGACGGTCCAGCGGAACGGGGTCTTCACGCCACCTTCCTCGCGATAATCTGCATAGTCAATTTGTGTGGGATTGCGGCCGAGTGGCGTTTCCGCATAACGCAACACGCGCACCAACAGCCCGGACTCCTCGTCAAAATAAAGTTGCACGGGCGGCTGGTTGTCCTGCATTCCCAGGACAACATAAGTCTGATGGCCATTGACCTGTTCCTTCTGCTGCACCCGCAACTCTTTGAAAACCTGCTGCAGACTGCCGGGGAAAAACAAGTCGGCGTCCATTTTGGCTGCATCCACTTCTGAAGGACTCATATCGTGAACCGGGCGACCGGGCGTACTCAGCCAACCTGTTTCGTCGTTAATGGCTGTTACGCTGTCACCGCCGGGAAAATGTACTGTAGTTATTCGTTTAGCTGGCGCCTTAGCGAGGACTTCGACCGGAAAATGTTCCGAGCCGACGGTTAACGTCCCTTTCTGGATGCGAGTTGAAATTCTGGCCGCGGCCTCGGCGCCACCAACTGACTGAAGATACTTTCCAAGAATTTGATCTGCGCTCGGCAGGCTTGCATCACCCGACTCCGCGCGGTGCATCTTTTCCTCAGCGGCGAATTTGCCATCCTCCGCACTGATGATTGGAGTTGTCACCGGTTTGTGCTCACCCCGGTGACACGCGTAGCAGGTCACTTCCCGATGACCATCAAAGTTATCTTTGTTGATCGTGAACATCATGCGCATCATCTTGCGCGCGGTTTGCTTGGCTTCCTTGTCGTCCTTTTCAAAGGCGTTTTCCTGATGACAGAAATCGCACTGGACTCCCAAGGAGGCCGTGATGAATTGCATGGCTGGAATGAGTTGGTCGGCTGGAACGCCTTTGAGTACCTGGATGTTTTTGTAAACTTGCTCTGCAGTCTGAGGGGCCGCAATACCGGTCGAGCGTTGAGCGGACTGAGTCCACAGCCTGGCCGTACTAGCGATAAGGACTAACGCCGCTACACATGTACCCGCTAGCATTCCTTTCGCGCGCATAACTTGTCCTCGATTGTGGTTCTTCAGTTCTCGACAGGAATGCCCCGCAGCGCTGTTTCTTTCGGTTGATCAAGCACCGGACGATAGCCTCGTGTCGCGAAATAGAGTACATAGAGATGGCAGAAGAATGGAACCCAAAACGCATAGCGGATACTGCTCATATCGGAGATGTAGCCCATGATGGCGGGAAAAACCGCGCCTCCAATGATGGACATCACTAATAAGGAGGAGCCGAGCTTAGTGTGCGGGCCGAGATGCTTGAGGCTCAGCGCGAAGATAGTCGGGAACATGATCGAATGAAAGAACCCGAGCAGGACCAGCGCCCACATCGGGGCCACTCCAGTTCCAAGCAGCACCACCGTGAGGCAGATCAACGCCGACATTCCGAACAGCGAGAGCAGCCGGGAAGCCGCGATGCGCTTCATGATCGCAGAGCCAGCAAATCTGCCAATCATGAACCCCAGCAGGTGCAGCTTCAGATAATTTGCTGCCTGCTTCTCGGGGAGCCCCGGCACGCTGTATTGCGCAAAACGGATTACAAAACTGGCAACGCCCACTTGTGCGCCTACATAGAAAAACTGCGCCAGAACCCCTTTCAGCAGATGTTTATATGGCCACAGCCCCCGCAGACCTCCGGCCGCACTCGGTAATGCTTCAGCGTCATCTTCTTCGCGGACTTCGGGCAACTGGGAAAAGAAGATGAGCGCGGCTACTGCAAGGAAGAGTCCCGCGATTACTAGATAAGGCCCTTTGACAGTGTTGGCCTCGGCTACCTCGTAAGCTTGCAGCTGGGCGGGAGTCATTGCGGACAACTGCGCGCGCGAATACTCCACTCCGGAAAGGATGAAGGCAGCTCCAAAGATTGGAGTGACGACGGCTCCGACGGAGTTAAAGGATTGAGCAAAGTTCAAGCGACGCTCTGAGCTCTCGGGAGGGCCTAGAATCGTCACGTACGGATTTGCCGCCACTTCCAGAACACCCTGGCCACACGCCATTATGAACAGGGCGAACAAGAAAAATCCGTAGAGTCTCACGGAGGCGGCTGGAATGAACAACAGCGCTCCGGTGGCACAGGTCAGTAAGCCGGCCAGGATTCCTCGTTTGTAACCGATCTTTTCCATCAGCCAACCTGCAGGCAGGGCTGCCAGAAAATATCCTCCGAAAAACGCTGTCTGGATCAACGAGGACCGAAAGTCGGAAAGGTGGAACCCCTTCTTAAGGTGCGGGATCAGGATGTCGTTCAGATTGACGCCGAAAGCCCAGAGAAAAAAAAGGCTGGTGACCAGAATAAACGGCAAGACGTAGCGGCGCTCCGTAATCGGTACGGACGGTTTCGTCATATCCCTCCTGTTAGGTCAAGGCGCGATCCAGATGCACGTAACCTCCGTCTACAAACAAGTGCTGGCCCGTAATGTGACCAGCCTTGGTTGAAAGGAGGAAGACCACCATTGCCGCAATTTCATCAGGGGTGGTCATTCGTCCCTCGAGCGGAATCTTCGCAACGACACTCTTCAGTTTTTCCTGTGGATCGGGAAATCCATCCAGCCATCGGCGATAGAGTGGAGTCATCACTTCGGCAGGGATGACCGCGTTCACCCGGATACCACAGGGGAGCAATTCTGCCGCCCATTCGCGGGTCAAGCCTAAGATCGCGCCCTTGGAAGCTACGTATCCTGATGTGCCGCCCTGGCCCGTAACAGCGGTTTTCGAACTGATGTTGACAATTGAGCCGCGGGTCCGCTTCAAATATGGGAACGTGTAGTGCGCCATATTGTAGTAATGCAGAAGATTCCGCTCCAGCGAAGAGAGAAACTCCTGAGGATCGCCGTGTTCGAGACCGACTTTATCATTGATGCCTGCGTTATTCACCAGCGCATCGATGCGGTCAAAAGTCGCAATCGCTTGCTGCACAACTTCCCTGCAGTTCGTGGCCGGCGAAAGATCCATGACAATCAAACTGATTTGCAGACCCTGAGCACTGAGCTCATCACGCAATTGCTGACACGCCAGCGCGTCCCGATCCACAGCAACTGCGATCGCGCCTTCCTGGGCGCAGGTACGGGTGATGGCCGCGCCGATGCCCTTTGCGCCGCCCGTCACCAGCACAACTTTATCTTTGAGTTGCAGATCCATAATTTACGGATCGATGATTTGCAGACCGATGACGTGCAGATCGATGAGGTGAAGATCCAAGCTGACGCGCGGCCCACGCTCCGAAACTCGGCGCTTTCCCCTCGCGGCAACGACCGTAAGCGTTTAGCCGCGCAGATTCAAGAAACCTCCGTCAATCGGGTAGTCCGACCCCGTGATGAACGACGCTTCGTCCGAGCAAAGATAAAGAGCAAGGGCGGCGATCTCCTCGGGCTGAGCCATTCTCCCAATGGGCTGCGATTTTTCCAGCTTCTCAAACATCTCTTGTTCTTTGCCGGGATAGTTACGGTGCAGGAAACCATCGACAAAGGGGGTATGGACTCTTGCCGGAGAAATGCAATTGCAGCGAATGTTGTGGGCCAGGTAATCCTTAGCCACCGAGTATGTCATCGCTACCACCGCGCCTTTACTCATGGAATAGGCAAAACGATCGGCCAGGCCCGACGTTCCGGCGATGGACGCCATGTTCAAGATGATGCCGCCTCCATTGGCTTTCATGTGCGCCACGGAAGCGTGCATGCAGTTATACATGCCCTTAACATTGACGCGGAAAATTTTGTCAAAATCGCCCTCCGGAGTGCCTTCCAGGTTTCCGACGTGCGAAATTCCGGCGTTGTTCACGAGGATGTGAACACGTCCCTCCTGAAACACCTTGTCGAAAGCCGCCTTCACACTGTCGTGATGGGAGACGTCGCAGCTATAGGCTTTCGCGTTGCCCCCACTTGATGCGATTTCGCTTGCAACCGTTTTGGCAGCGCCCTCGTCAATGTCCAGCACGCGGACGCAGGCTCCGCTGCTCGCAAATCTTTGAGCGACTGCCCGGCCGATGCCGCTAGCCCCGCCCGTAACCACGGCAAGTTTGCCGTCGAGCCGAAAAGAGTGCGAATTACCCTTCAGAAAAGACCTCCCTTTACGATCTGGAGCTCAAATCTACTTGACCTGCTCCTCATGCGCGCGCTCAAGCATGGCTAACGCGTTTTGTGCATCGGCGTCGTTGGGCGCCAGCTCTAGCGCAGTACGCAACTCCTTCTTCGCCTCGCCGATATTTCCCGTTCGCCTGTAAAACAACCCCAGATTCTTGTGCAGGTGAGCGCTTTGCGGACAGTTACCGCAAAGTTGGATAGCCTCATTCATTTGCTCCACAGCCTGAGGCCAATTCTGGGCGTTGGCCGCTTCCAGCGCGAAGTTCCCCAGCTCCGAAACGCGATCGGCGATCTGCTGGCTCTTCTGCAGCGCATCGAAGCGATCCTGATACTGTTTCGCTTCGGGATCATGAATCTTGTTCAAAGACTTGGCCAGGTTGTACAAGGCTTGCGAATGATTCGGGTCGGCTTGCACCGCCGCTTTCCAGTGCTGGATGGCCACAGGCGTGTCGCCCGAATGCTCCAGGTTCTGACCGAGAAGATATTGCGCATCGGCGTTGTCCGGCTGCAGCGCGACTACTCGCTGCAGGAGCTCCGTTGACCGCTCCACTTGGTTCTCCTGCTTTGCAGTGAGAGCGAGGAAATACAGCGCATCAGCATAGTCCGGCTGTAAACGAATCGCGGTCTCCAATTCCCTGCTCGCGTCTTCGTACTCGCCTGTCTCGAAGCAGAATCGGCCCAGATTGTAATGAGCGGCGGCAAGCTTCGGATCCAGCCGGGCGGCTTCAGAGAACTCCTTAAAGCCACCGTTTCGGTCGAACTGGTCTACTAACGCGATCCCCAAGTTAAGGTGGGCCTGGGCGGAGGTGGGTTCGAGCGTCACGGCCGTCTGAAAGCTCTTCACAGCTTCGGCTCCATGGCCTGTCTTGGCCTGCAGCATCCCTAGTGCGGCATAAGCATCCGGATAGTTTGCGTCTATTGTGATAGCCGTGCGAAATTGCTGTTCGGCTTCGGTGAACGCGCCCTGTTGCGCCAGGAGTAACCCGAAGTTGATGTACGCCTTCGTGTACTTGGGATCATTCTTTATGGCCTGCTGAAACACCGCCGCACCTTCGGCATTCTTGCCCTGCTGACTGTA
>Ga0070707_100004260_pt1 | contig 13395 bp, 9 predicted proteins | sample KBSK5502metaG_FD_65468 | JGI IMG/M metagenome (GOLD analysis project Ga0070707, IMG submission 65468) | Corn, switchgrass and miscanthus rhizosphere microbial communities from Kellogg Biological Station, Michigan, USA - KBS K5-50-2 metaG | ecosystem: Host-associated > Plants > Roots >... | reverse complement strand
ATCGCTTCACGAGGGCGACCATGCGCGGCTCGTCCATCTTCGTGAAGGGGTAGATGGAGTGGCCCGCCCAGCACGCGCTCTCGAGCACGAGAGGCAGCGTCTCCTCGGTGTTGTGGTCGATGAGCGCCCGCTCCTCAGGGAAGCCGGCCTCCCTGATGAGGGCCAGGCTCCGCTCGGTTCCGCGTTTCTTGTCGCGGTGGGGGGTGTGGATGAGGACCGGCAGGTCGAAGCGGAGCGCCAGCTCGAGCTGCGCGGCAAAGTACTTGTCTTCCTCCGGCGTCAGATCGTCGTAGCCGATCTCGCCCACCGCCACGACCCCATCCTTGGAGAGATATCGAGGCAGCAGGTCGATCACGCCCTGGGCGATCCGCGCGGAATTGGCCTCCTTGGGGTTGAGCGAGAGCGTGCAGAAGTGGCGGATGCCGAACTGGCTGGCCCGGAATCGCTCCCAGCCCAGCAGGGCGGCGAAGTAGTCTTCGAAGGTGCCCACATGCGTGCGGGGCTGTCCCATCCAGAACGATGGCTCCACGACGGCCACGATGCCCGCCCCGGCCATCGCTTCGTAGTCCAAGGTGGTCCGGGACGTCATGTGGATGTGCGGGTCGAAGAGCTTCATGGTTGGTCTCCCCTCTCTCCGGTGAGTCGCCCCCCTGTGAGTTTTCCAATGTCCGGCGGGACGCTCCGCCCGGCCGCGCGCCGCTCGCTCGCGTAGTCTGCGGCCATCCGGCCGAGCTCGGAGGTCACGCGGCCCTCGAAACCAAGGATCCGCGCCAGCGCGACCCCCGTGAACAGTGCCTTGAGGACCATTTGGTTGAAGTTGAGCTCCGGGAAGTGAAGCGCCGGATACGGGTTCTCACACGCGATCGCTTCGAAGAGCGGCTGGATGTGGCTCCGGCACGCGTCCACAGCGATCTCGAGGAACCGTTCCGGCGCGGGCAGCAAAGGTAGTGCCCGCAGCACTGCCTGCCGCTCGGCGCCGTCACCCTGGCGGTAGCACTCCTCCACGAGCGCCTCCAGCTCGGCTTCGGGCCAGTGGGCGGCCGCCGAGGTGAGCAGCGTAGCCCGGCCGAGCTCGTCCGCTCCCCAGGTCGCGACCGGCCAGCTCACGCTGACCCCGGCCAGCCGCGCGATCTCCTCCTCGGTAGGCGCGAGCCGGGCTCGGCCGATCCGTCGGGTCGCTGCGGTGAAGGCCTCCAAGAGCGCACCGCGGTCCGGCTCGGCCCCGGCCGCTGCGGACGTCCGCGCGAGCCACTCACGCGCCGGCGGCTCGGTCCGGCGCTCCGCGAGCTCCCGAAGCACCTTTTCCACCTGTGATGAGGTCAGCGTCACGAGAGGCCGAGCATAGCCGAAAGCGGAACGCGATCGCAAGCGTCTCACCCGCTTGACACGCGGCGCGGCTCCCTGTTGAAGTTGTCCGCATGCCCTGGAGCGTCTACCTCCGGCTCGGTCGGGTCTCCAACCTGCCAACCGTCTGGACCAATGTGCTGGCGGGCGTCGCGCTCACGGGCGTCTCCGTCGCGCCGGGTCCGCTGGCTTTTCTCGCCCTCGCGCTCTCGCTCTTCTACATCGGGGGCATGTACCTCAACGACGCCTTCGACCGGGAGATCGACGCGCGGGAGCGTCCCGAGCGCCCCATCCCGGCCGGAGTCGTGAGGGCCACGACCGTGTTCGCGACCGGCTACGGCCTGCTGGTGGCCGGTCTCGCCGCCCTGGCGGCGGAGGCTGCCTGGACGAGCCGGGGAGGATACACGCCGACGATCCTCTCCGGGCTCGCCCTGGCCGGGCTCATCGTCTTCTACGATGCGCGCCACAAGGCGAATCCGTGGAGCCCGCTTCTCATGGGGCTGTGCCGCGTGCTCGTCTATGTCACCGCGGCCTTCGCCGTCGCCGGGCGTCTCGGGGCGCCGGTAGTGATCGGCGCGACCGTTCTCCTCTCGTACCTCATCGGGCTGACCTACGTGGCGAAGCAGGAGAACCTGGCCGAGCTCCGAAATCTCTGGCCGCTCTTTTTCCTCGGCGCGCCCTTCGTGTACGGGATCCCGGTGCTCACGGGCGGGCGCGTCGGGGCCGCGCTCTACCTGGGCTTCCTCGCCTGGGTCGGCTATGCCGTCTGGCTCCTCGTGCGGCCCGGGCGCGCCAACATCCCCCGCGCCGTCGTGAGCTTCATCGCCGGGATCTCGCTGCTCGACGGTCTGCTCATGGCCGGCGCCGGAGCGCCCGCCGCCTGGGGCGTAGGCGGCTTCGGCCTCACCCTCCTTCTCCAGCGCTACGTGCGGGGGACATAAGGGGACTACTTCCCGCGGCGCCACATCGCTTCACATCGGGCCTACTTCCCTGTCGCCACCCGGGCCCGGTCGCCGAGGGAGGACACGAAGGCGATTAGCTTCCACAACTCGTCGTCGAGCAGGCGGCCCTTCCAGCTGGGCATGGCGCTGCCCGGCCGGCCGGCGATAAGGGTGGCGAAAACGTACGGCGGATCGAGATAGGCCTTGCCGAGCAGGGTCGGGCCCTGGAAGCCTTCCTGCCCGTCGATGCCGTGGCACTGGCCGGCGCAGCGCCGGTTGAACAGCGCTCGGCCCCCGGCAATCATAGCGGGGGCTTTCAGGTTGGACGGCGGCTTGTACTCCTGGGCCTGTGCGATGAATGGGAGCCACGCCAGTCCCAGCAGCCCTGTCACGAGCCACCGTCGCATCATCCTCATCCTGGCGCCGGGGGCGGGGCCCCCGGCGCCACGGCGTCGAGCCGCTCAGTTCGCCGGCACGATCTTGTAAATCCGGTCATTGGCGCGGCCGGGCGCGGTATTGTCCGAGACCAGTACGTATAGCTCATGGTTCTCGTCCTGTGCGAAGGCCAGCACGTAGGAGTGGAAGTTCATGTTGGTGACCTCCACGTCCTCGATGGTCCACATGCCGCCCGCTTGCTTTGGCGGACGGGCCACCATCAACAGGCCCTGGGGCTCGGTAAAGGACTTGCTCCAGTCGCCGAACACGTATGATCCCACGAGGCTCGGTATCGCCTTGCCGCGATAGACGAACCCGCCGGTGATGGAGATGCCCTTGCCTTCCTTGATTACGTTCATGTTGCCGTACTCGATGATGGGCATCAGCAGGCCGGTCTTGTCGCAGGTTTGCGGGAGGTTGGCATTGCTGGGATCGTCAGGGTTGAAGCAGTGCGAGCCCTCGATGCGGTTCCAGCCGTGGTTGCCGCCCTTCTGGATCAGCTTGACGCTCTCCCAGGTGTTCTGTCCCACATCGGCACCGAACAGCTCGTGCTTGCCGCCCGCATCAAAGGACATCCGCCAGACGTTGCGCAGGCCGTAGGCCCAGATTTCCGGCAGGGCGTCGTTGCGGCCCACGAAGGGATTGTCCTTGGGGATGCTGTAGGGAGTGCCCGAGTTGACGTCGATTCGCAGGATCTTGCCCAGGTTCACCTTCAGGTCCTGGGCATTGCCGATCTTGGGAGTGTGGCCGATGGCCACGTCGTTTGCCCATCCGCCGTCCCCCGTGGAGATGTACAGATAGCCGTCGTCGGGCCCGAACAGCAGCTCCCCTCCATTATGGTTGAACTGGGGCTTGTCCCAGAAGTACACGATGCGCTCGGTGGACAAGTCCGCCTTGTTCGGGTCCGCCTTGGACACGCGGAACTCCGACAGGTAATTCGTGCAGCAGTACAGCAGCCGCGGGCGGCGGGCCGCGTCGGTGCGGATGGGGGCGGTGTACACCACGTAGAACTTGCTGTTGTCCTTGAACTTGGGGTGGAAGGCCAGCCCCAGCAGGCCGCGCTCGTCGAACTCCCAGTCCAGCTTCACCATCTTCTTGCTCAGGTCGATGAAGGGCGTGGGGCGCAGTTTGCCGTCCGGCATCATGATCTGAATCGCGCCGGTTTGCTCCACGATGAAGAGGCGCTTGCTCCCGTCCGGCGGGTTGAGCATCACCAGGGGATGCACGAGACCCTCCGCGAAAAGCTGCAGCTTCACTTTCTCCGCCGCCGGGGCCGCACCAGCCCATAGGCCAAGCAGCAGCAGGGCCACCAACGCCGCCGTCAGTTTGCGCGTCATACCCTCCTCCTTTGGTGACCTTCGTGTGGCTCGTTGAAATGAATGGGCGGCAACGCTCCCCTGCGACGGGTCATGACTCCCGCGCCGACCTTCCATGCCTGATTGCGGAGTGGGAGTGCCCGGCGTTTCGGGCGGTATCCTATCACGCGTTTTTGGCTGCTGTCACGCGCCCTGGTTGACCCTCCCCCCGGCACTTCTCCCTCAATTCTGAGCCCCCGAGCGCTCTCGTCATGAACGAAGTTGCACGAAGTGATTATGATCTGGGAGAGCTCAGCCCGATTCCCGTCTTCCCGGGCTGTCGTCCGTCGACGTGATCCGTGGTAGAGAACAACGTGAAACTGCGGGCGAAACCTGGTCGTTGCTGAAACACGGGTTCGAGTCGCGGCCGGGCTAGGGCCTCACATCGGCTAACGCGAAGTAGGGCGACGCGCCGCTTGCCACGCTGCCACATTCGCCTCGATCTGGCGCGCGTGGACTTCGAGGTGCTCGGCGTAGATCCGGAGCCAGTCTTCCGCCGTATAACGGCCCGACTCCGTGTGCCGGCCCTCTCGCTGCCACGTTCCCTCAGGAAGCCGCCGCAGGAGGGAGACGGTATTGGCGCGGACGGCATCGACTGCGGCCAGGGCCGGCTCGAGCGGGTGCTGGTGGTAGTCGAGGGTCACGGCCCAGCGGGCTTCGTCGTAGCCGAGGATGAGCGGGTCCTTCTCGCTGGCCAGATAGCGGATGCGGGCTGCGGCATTGGTCTCGGCGTCTGCGCAGTGAACGACGACCTCGTGGGCGGACCACTCGCCCGTCTTGGGACGCCACTGGCGGGCCTCGGCGGGCACCGTGGCAAGCGCGGCCCGCAGTCGCGCCGGGCCGGAGGCGTACTGCTCGATGAGACGTTCGCGCTCGGTGCGGGTGAGCGGCATCAGGCGAGCGGGGCGGGGAGATCGGAGCGGCCCATCAGGTAGCAATCCGCGCCGCGGGCGGTGCTGCGGCCCTCGGCGATGGCCCAGACGATGAGCGACTGGCCGCGCTGCATGTCACCCGCCGTGAAGACGCCGGGCACGCTGGTCATCCAGTTGGCATCCCGCCAGACATTGCCGCGCTCGGTGAGCTTGACGCCGAGCTGCTCGAGCATGCCGGGGCGTTCGGCGCCCACGAAGCCCATGGCCAGGAGCGCGAGCTCGCAGGGCAGCATGAACTCGGAGCCCGGAACTTCCTTGAAGGTGAGGCGGCCGCCATCATTGGCCAGCTCGACGCGCGCGACCTCGAGCGCTTTGAGGCGACCGGCTTCGTCCCCGATAAACCGCTTGGTCGAGACCGAGTAGACGCGCTCGCCGCCTTCTTCGTGTGCCGCAGAAACGCGATAGACGTTGGGCCACATGGGCCAGGGGTTCTCGGGCGCCCGGCCCTCGGGCGGGCGCGGCAGGATCTCGAATTGATGCACCGATAGCGCATCCTGCCGGTGCACGGTGCCCAGACAGTCGGCGCCCGTGTCACCGCCGCCGATGATCACGACCCGCTTGCCCTTGGCCGAGATGAACCGCTCCTCGAGCACCGCGTCGCCCTCGCAGCGACGGTTCTGGAGTGTCAGGTACTCCATCGCGAAGTGGATGCCCTTGAGCTCGCGCCCGGGGATGGGCAGGTCGCGCGGGGCGCAGGCGCCGCCGGTGAGGATCAGGGCGTCGAACTCGTTCCTGAGATGCTCCGTCGTGACATTGACGCCCACATGCGCATTGGTCACGAACTTGACACCTTCGGCGCCCAGCTGGGCGAGGCGCCGGTCGAGCACGCGCTTCTCCATCTTGAACTCGGGGATGCCGTAACGGAGCAGCCCGCCGATCCGGTCGTCCCGCTCGAAGACCGTCACCCAGTGGCCAGCGCGGTTGAGCTGCTGGGCCGCCGCCAATCCCGCCGGCCCCGACCCCACCACGGCCACCTTCTTGTTCGTGCGCACGGCCGGCGGCTCGGGCTCGATCCAGCCCTCTTCGAAGGCGCGATCGATGATGGCAAGCTCGATGGCCTTGATGGTCACCGCATCGTCGTTGATGCCGAGCACGCACGAGCCTTCGCACGGCGCCGGGCAGAGGGTGCCAGTGAACTCCGGGAAGTTATTGGTGGCGTGCAGCCGGTCGATGGCCTCGCGCCACCTGTCCCGGTACACGAGGTCGTTCCAGTCGGGAATGAGATTGCCGAGCGGGCAGCCCTGGTGACAGAAGGGGATGCCGCAGTCCATGCAGCGGGCGCCCTGCTTCTGCAGCTTGTCCGTGGGCCAGGGGAGCATGACCTGATTCCAGTCCTGGACCCGCTCCCCGACGGTCCGGTAGGGCTGCTTGTCGCGCTTGTACTCCAGGAAGCCGGTGACCTTGCCCATGCGGCTAGCCGTGGGCGCTCGCCATGATGGCGTCGTCCATCGACATGCCAGTCTCCTGCGCCTTCTTTATCGCCGCCAGCACGCGCTTGAAGTCCTTCGGGATGATCTTGACGAACTTCTGTTGCGTCTTCTCCCAGTCCACGAGCAGGCGAGCCGCAACCGGGCTCTGGGTGTGTCGGATGTGGCGCGACAGGAGATCCTTGACCAGCTCGACGTCTTCGGTGTCCACCAGCGCCTCGAGATCCACCATGCCCAGGTTGCAGCGCCGCTTGAAGTCGCCGTCTTCGTCGAGCACGAAGGCCAGGCCGCCCGACATGCCGGCCGCGAAGTTCCGCCCGCTCTGGCCGATGACGACCACGCGGCCGCCGGTCATGTATTCGCAGCCGTGGTCGCCCACGCCCTCCACGACGGCCAGTGCCCCGCTGTTCCTCACCGCGAAGCGCTCGCCGGCCACGCCGCGGAAATAGGCCTCGCCGCTCGTCGCGCCGTAGAGAACCACGTTGCCGACGAGGATGTTCTCTTCGGCGACGAACGTGGCCTCGCGAGGCGGGAACACGATGATCTTGCCCCCAGACAGGCCCTTGCCGATGTAGTCGTTGGAATCGCCCTCGAGCGTGAGCGTGATGCCGCGCGGCACGAAGGCTCCGAAGCTCTGGCCCGCGGAGCCCGTGAAGTGTATGCGGATCGTGTCGTCGGGCAGCCCGTCGGGACCGTAGCGCGACGTGACCTCGGAGCCCAGGATGGTGCCAACGGTGCGGTTGACGTTCCGGATCGGCAGGCGGATGTCCAGCGGCTCGCGGCGCTCCAGCGCCGGTTGGCACATGGGCACGAGCGTGTTCATATCCAGCGACCGCTCGAGGCCGTGATCCTGCTCGACGACCTTGCGGATGGCCACTTCGGGCCCTACGGCGGGGCGATAGAGGATCGTGGACAGGTCCAGCCCGCGCGCCTTCCAGTGGTCCACGGCGGGCGCGACATCGAGCCGGTCGACGCGGCCGATCATCTCGTTCATGGTGCGGAAGCCGAGCCGGGCCATGTACTCCCGCACTTCCTCCGCGATGTAGCGGAAGAAGCGCTCGACGAACTCAGGCTTGCCGGTGAACTTGGCCCGCAGCTTCGGGTCCTGGGTGGCGATGCCCACGGGGCAGGTGTTCAGATGGCAGACCCGCATCATGATGCAGCCCATGACCACGAGCGGCGCCGTCGAGAAGCCGAACTCCTCCGCGCCCATGAGCGCGGCGATGACGACGTCGCGCCCGGTCTTCATCTGGCCGTCCACCTGGACGATGATCCGGTCGCGCAGCTTGTTCATCACCAGCACCTGCTGGGTCTCGGCCAGGCCGAGCTCCCACGGCGTGCCGCCGTGCTTGATCGAGGTGAGCGGCGAGGCGCCCGTGCCGCCGTCGTGGCCGGAGATGAGCACGACGTCGGAATGGGCCTTGGCGACGCCGGCGGCGACGGTGCCCACGCCGACTTCGGAGACGAGCTTCACGCTGATCCGCGCTTTGGGATTGCCGTTCTTGAGATCGTGGATCAGCTGGGCCAGATCCTCGATCGAGTAGATGTCGTGATGGGGCGGCGGGGAGATCAGCCCCACACCCGGCGTGGAGTGGCGGACCCGCGCGATCCAGGGATAGACCTTGTGGCCGGGGAGCTGGCCGCCCTCGCCGGGCTTGGCGCCCTGGGCCATCTTGATCTGGAGGTCGTCGGCGTTGATCAGGTACTCGCTGGTCACGCCGAAGCGCCCGGAGGCGACCTGCTTGATCGCGCTCCGGCGCCAGTCGCCGTTGGGGTCACGGACGTAGCGCGCGGAATCCTCGCCGCCTTCACCGGTATTGGATTTGCCGCCCATCCGGTTCATGGCAATGGCGAGCGTCTCATGCGCCTCTTGACTGATGGACCCATAGGACATGGCGCCCGTCGCGAAGCGCTTGAGGATGGCCTCGACGGGCTCGACCTCTTCGATGGGAACGGGCGCGGCGGCGGGCTTGAAGTCGAAGAGGCCGCGCAGCGTGGCGTGGTTGCGGTTCTGGTCATCGACGAGCCGCGTGTACTCCTTGAAGATCTTGTATTGCCCGCTCTGCGTGGCGTGCTGCAGCTTGAAGACGGTCTCCGGGTTGAACAGGTGGAACTCGCCGTCGCGGCGCCACTGGTACTCGCCGCCCCAGTCGAGCTCGGGCGGGCCCACGGGCCGGTCGGGGTAGGCCTTGTGGTGGCGAGCCAGCACCTCCTGGGCGACGATGTCGATGCCCACGCCGCTGATGCGCGAGGTCGTCCAGGTGAAGTAGCGGTCCACGAGGTCCCGGTTGAGACCGATGGCCTCGAAGATCTGGGCGCCGCGGTAGGACTGGATGGTGGAGATCCCCATTTTCGAGATGACCTTGAGGACCCCCTTGTTGAGCGCCTTGATGTAATTCTTGACCGCCGTCTTGTGGTCGAGCCCCCGCAGCAGCCCCTGGCGGATCATGTCGTCCAGCGTCTCGAAGGCGAGGTACGGATTGATGGCGCCGGCGCCGTAACCGAGCAGCAGCGCCATGTGATGCACCTCGCGCGGCTCCCCGGTCTCGATGATGAGGCCGATCTTGACGCGGCTGCCCTCGCGGATCAGGTGGTGATGCACGCCCGAGGTCGCCAGGAGCGCGGGGATCGGGGCGTGCAGCGGATCCACGCCGCGATCCGAGAGAATCACGTAGGTATACCCCTCGGCCACGGCCCGGCTGGCCTGCCGGCACAGATCCTCCACCGCCTTGGCAAGCCCCGCGCCGCCCGCCGACACGGGGAAGAGCATCGAGATCGTCTTGGCTTTGAAGCCCGGCAGGTCCACGTGGCGGATGCGGGCCAGCTCCTCATTGTGGAGGATCGGCGTCTTGAGCTTGATCTGGCGGCATGCCTCGGGCGTGGGCTCGAGGAGATTGCCTTCCGGACCGATCGTGGTCGCGATCTGGGTCACCAGCTCCTCGCGGATGCCGTCCAGCGGCGGGTTCGTCACCTGCGCGAAGAGCTGCTTGAAGTAGTCATAGAGCAGCCGCGGCCGGTTCGAGAGCACCGCCAGCGAGGTATCGGTGCCCATCGAGCCAACCGGCTCCTCGCCGGCGGTGGACATGGGGCCGAGCAGGATGCGCAAGTCCTCGTGTGTATAGCCGAAGACCTGCTGGCGCTCCAGCACGGTGTCGTGATCGGGCTCGGGCACGTGCGGCGGCTCGGGCAGGCTCTCGAGCGGCTTGAGATAGCTCTTGAGCCACTCGCCGTAGGGATGCTGGCTGGCGTAGATCCGTTTGAGCTCGGCGTCGTCCACGATTCGGCCCTGGGCCGTGTCCACCAGGAAGATGCGGCCGGGATGCAGGCGCTCCTTGAGCAGGACGCGCTCGGGTGGGATGTCGAGCACGCCCACTTCGGAGGCCATGACCACCAGGCCATCCTTCGTGACGTAGTAGCGCGAGGGGCGCAGGCCGTTGCGGTCCAGCACGGCGCCGACCACGGTGCCGTCGGTGAAAGCGATGGAGGCGGGCCCGTCCCACGGCTCGATGAGGCAGCCGTGGTACTCGTAGAAGGCCTTGCGCTCCTCGCTCATGGACTCGTGGCCGCTCCAGGCCTCGGGGATCATCATGAGCACTGCGAGCGGCAGCGGCCGTCCCGCCATCACGAGGAACTCGAGCACGTTGTCGAAGATGGCCGAGTCGCTGCCGCCCTCGATGACGATCGGCAGGATCTTCTTGAGGTCATCGCCCAGTAGCTGCGAGCGGCAGAGCGCCTCGCGCGCGTGCATCCAGTTGATGTTGCCGCGCAGCGTGTTGATCTCCCCGTTGTGGGCGATGTAGCGGTACGGGTGCGCGAGCGGCCACGACGGGAATGTATTGGTCGAGAAGCGCTGGTGGACCAGGGCCAGGGCCGAGTCCACCAGCGGATCGGTCACATCGGGGAACATGGTCTCGATCTGGTCCGCCGAGAGCATGCCCTTGTAGATCAGCGTATTCGCTGAGAGGCTCGGCAGGTAAAAGAACCGCTTCTCGCTGAGGCTCGAGTCCCACACGGCGTGCTCCACCCGCTTGCGGATGACGTAGAGCTTGCGCTCGAAGGCCGCGCGGTCGGGCACCGACGGGCCCCGGCCGATGAAGATCTGCCGGAACACGGGCTCGACCGAGCACGCCGTCGGCCCCACCGGCGAGTCGTTTGTCGGCACCTCGCGCCAGCCGAGCAGTGTCTGCCCTTCCTCGCCGATGATCTCGGCGAAGATCCTCCGGCACTCGTCGGCCTGCTTCGGGTCGCGGGGGAGGAAGACGAGGCCCGCGCCGTACTGGCCTGGGCCGGGCAGGGTGAAGCCCCGGCCCCCGCACTCGCGGGCCAGGAAGGCATGGGGCATCTGGATGAGGATGCCCGCGCCGTCGCCTGTGTTGACCTCGCAGCCGCAGGCGCCGCGATGGAGGAGGTTCTTGAGCACCGTGAGCGCCTGGCTCACGAGGGCGTGGGATCGCCGGCCCTTCATGTCTACCACGAAGCCCACGCCGCAGGCGTCGTGTTCGTGGGACGGATCGTAGAGGCCCTGCGCCCGCGGCAGCCCCGGATCCATCGTCGCCATTGACTCTCCCTCCGGCCAAGCCCCGGCCGGCCTTGTGATTCGATCGAACAACGTGCCGCTTTGACGGATGAGACTACACCGGGTGGGAGCATTAGCCAAGCCCAAAGTGAAAAAGCACCGCATAAGGCTCTCTAATAGTGTAATCTGGGCGCTGTGAACCTCGACACGCTCAGGCTCTACTGCGATGTGGTGCGCCTGCGAAGCTTCTCCCGAGGCGCGGCGGCCAATAGCGTCTCCCAGTCCGCCGCCAGCCAGGCCATCCAGCAGCTGGAGGCGGAGCTGGACGTGGCGCTGCTCGATCGCTCGCGCCGGCCGCCCCAGGCCACCGAGGAGGGGCGGGGCTTTTACGAAGCCTGCCGCACCCTGCTCCAGGGCTTCGACAAAGCGCGCGCCGATCTAGCGGCCTCGCGCCAGCGCGTCGAAGGGACGGTGCGGGTGGCGGCCATCTACTCGGTGGGTCTGCACGACATGAGCCGCCACATGCAGCCCTTTATGGCCGCCTACCCGCAGGCGCGCGTGCTGCTCGAGTGCCTGCATCCGCACAAGGTGGTCGAGGTGGTGGTCAACGACGAAGCCGACGTGGGCATCCTCTCCTATCCGACGGCCACGCGCGCGCTCACGGTCCTGCCGCTCCGATCGGAGCCGATGGCGCTCGTGGCGCATCCGTCGCACCGGCTGGCCCGGCGCCGGCTGGTGAGCGCGGCGGACCTCAACGGGGAGAAGTTCGTAGCCTTCGACCACGACCTGCCCATCCGCAAGGCCATCGACCGGGCGCTCAAGCAGCATGGGGTCAAAGTGGAGGTGGTGATGGAGTTCGATAATGTCGAGACCATCAAGCAGGCCATCGGGATCAAGGCGGGGGTGAGCATCCTGCCGCGGCCGACGGTGCTGAAGGAGATCGGCATCCGGACGCTCGCGGCCACGCCGCTCGCCATCGCCGGGCTCGTGCGGCCCATCGGCATCATCCACCGGCGCGGCAGGCGGCTGACGCCCGCCGTCGCCGCGTTCATCGATCTGCTCCGCAAAGCCGACGCCGACGGCCACCCGTGAGTCCTTCGGAGCGGGCGTCGGGGATCGGGGATGCCCTCGAGAGCGAATCCGACGAGCCGTAGCGCGTCCCGAAGCGCAAGGCGCCGGAGCGCGCCGAGCCGCTCTGCGAAGCAGGCTGGCGAGCGCGGCCCCCGCTTCGGGGGATGGGGGGCAAGCGGAGGCGCCCGAGCGAGGCAGACGCGTCGAGGCGAGGAGGCCTGAGCGAAGGAGGGCGCCCCGATCCCCGACGCCCCGTGACAGAGCTTAGCGTGACCATGATACGGTAGAGGCCATGAACGTGACCCGTTTCGTCAGCCGCTCGGGGATACGCGTGTATCAGATGCCCGTGGAGACCTTCCCCGGCCACGTCAACAACATCTACCTGATCCTCGACGGCGACCTGGTCACCCTCTTCGACGTGGGCTCAGGCACGCCGGACTCCAACGAGGGGCTCCAGGCGCGGATGGCGGAGGTGCGCGAGCGCTTCGGCGAGCCGGCGCGGCTCGAGGACGTTCAGCACGTGGTGATCAGTCACGCCCACATCGACCACTTCGGCTGGGTCGGGCACTTCGCCCGCAACACCGAGGCCGCCGTCTACGTGCACGAGCTCGACGCGCGCGTGCTCAACAACTTCGAGGAGCGCATCGTGCTGGCCTCCAAGGACCTGCGGGTGTTCCTCGAGCGCTCGGGGGTCAAGCCGGAGGCGCGCGCGGCGCTCGAGGAGATGTACCGGTTCTCGAAAAGCTTCTTCAAGTCGGTGGAGATCGACCGCGTGCTCCGCGACCGCGACACGATCATCAACGGCTACCGCGTCCATCACACGCCGGGCCACTGCCCGGGGCAGATCTGCCTGGAGGTGGACGACCTGCTCTTCACGGCCGATCACGTGCTGTCCCGCATCACGCCCCATCAATCGCCGGCCGCCATCACCGCCTTCTGCGGCCTCGAGATGTACCTGCAGTCGCTGGACAAGGTGAGGGCGTTGGCCGGTGTGAGCATGTCGCTGCCCGGCCACGAGGCGCCGATCCCGGATCTGGCCGCGCGCATCGACGGCATCGTCGCCCATCACGACAAGCGGCTGAACCAGGTGCTCGAGATCTGCGGCGAGGCCATGTCGCTGGCGGATGTCTCCAAGCGGCTCTTCGGCCGGAAGGACGGCTACACGCGCCTGCTGGCCCTGGAAGAGGCCGGCGCCCACGTGGAGTACCTCTTCCAGCGGGGCGAGCTGCGCATCGCCAACCTCGAGGACGTCACCCGCGAGGACAACCCCGTGATCCGTTACGAAGCCCGACGTGGAGCCGTCGCATGAACGCCGCAGCCCGCCTGATCATCGCCGCCAGCGAGGCGGATTCGAACCTCTATTACGCCTGCCGC
>Ga0070707_100004256_pt1 | contig 13403 bp, 7 predicted proteins | sample KBSK5502metaG_FD_65468 | JGI IMG/M metagenome (GOLD analysis project Ga0070707, IMG submission 65468) | Corn, switchgrass and miscanthus rhizosphere microbial communities from Kellogg Biological Station, Michigan, USA - KBS K5-50-2 metaG | ecosystem: Host-associated > Plants > Roots >... | reverse complement strand
TTATTGTGCCCGATTGGGAGTTACTTGAGTCTTACGCAAAACTAAAAGGCCTGGATTTGCATTCGCGCGCAGAATTCTGCCGTCACCGGCGCATCATCGATTTGTTCGAGCGACAAATTGCCGCGCGCACGCAAAAGCTGGCGCAATTCGAGAAGATCAAACGCATCGCCCTGTTGGATCAGGAACTAACTGCCGAAAGCGGCGAATTGACGCCCACGCTAAAAGTGAAACGGCGGGTGATTGATGAAAAGTATCGAGATGTTATCGATCGGATCTACAGCGGGACAGACTGAAGTCAGTGCCACATCTTACTCGCGAACCTTGATATCAAAACCGGCCAGGATTTTATCGGCGGCCTCGAGCGCAGCTTGCTTGATTGAATACTCGGAGTAGTTGGGGCCGTTTTTCATTGTGGGCAAAGAATTTCCGCCGCGGCCGGCTTGTTGATAGATGTGCCGTTGCGTTCGACCGGAGCGCTTTATTTTTCCCGTCACCGGCTCAATCACGGTGTAATCAATATACAACTCGTCCTGATCCGGTTTGATTTGGCGCCCGGCTTCGGCGAAAAAGCTGCGCAATTCCAGACTGACGACCCAACGCGTCGTTTCCTCACGGGCGGCTTTGACGGCCGCAGATCGATTCATACTGTTGCCACCCGAATTAACAAAGACAATTTCCGCCTCGGTCAAACGCTTCATGCAGTCCGCGAGAACTGTGTCGTAAACGTAAAAAGGAGTGGTGGTGAAAGCGTCAGCTCTGTTGATGCCCACCAGCAATTGAAGCCTGGGTTCAGCTGTCGCTTTCTTTTCAGCTGCTTTCGCTCCTGTCGGCGCCGTGGCAGTAGTGGGGGGGGTGGTCGTTGTTGCGCTGGAGGAACGCCGGCCCGATTGCGCGTGCGCGACGCCCAGGGTAAGCAAAACAGTCAAAATAAGTAAGAGAAATTGTTGCTTACGCAGCATGGTAATTATCTCCCCATTTTAGCACTATTTTGGAAAGCTTTGATGCACGAGGAGCCGTTCGAGTGGTCGGAATTTGAACCGGTACGCCTCCGGCGTGCTCGAGAAATGTAAGCACGCCAAAGGCGTGCGTACCTCCTCGCCTTTTTTGATTCCGGCTCGCCATCTATTAGACTCGGCATTTCATGAATTCAAACTCAATTCGTTCACTTAAGATCACGGCGGTCCGCGAACAGGGTCGTGACATTCGCTCGTTCGATCTGATGCCCGCGGACGCCGCAGAATTTCATAACGTGCAGTTCATCCCTGGTCAGGTTGCCGTGCTCCGGGTGGCGAGTGAAGAACCGGCATACTTTGCTTTTGCCGGCGCTCCGGAGGATCGCGAGCTGGAAATTCTCGTAAAGCGGACGGCCGGCGCCAGCGTGGCCTTGTTCGACATGCAAGTTGGCGAGCAGGTTGAGATGTTGAATGTCGCCGGTCATGGTTTTGAGCTGGACGCGCAACGTGGCCACGACCTGGTGTTTGTGGCTATGGGGACCGGCGTCGCACCTCTGCGTTCGGCCCTGCGACACGTCCTGAATCGCAAACAGGATTTTGGCGAGCTCATGGTTTTATATGGTGCGCGTACTCCGGACGATTTTTGTTATCGCGACGAAACCCAGGGTTGGGAAGACTCGGGCGTTGAATTGCGGCAGGTGATTTCGCGTCCTGGCGATCACGATTGGTCGGGGCCTACGGGATATGTTCAGTCCTTACTCGATCACGTGTTGCCTGAATTGAAATCGCCGGTGGCTTTGATCTGCGGTTCGCGCGAGATGATCGCGCAAACGCGCGACCGTCTGGAGCAGATGGGTTTTGCGCCGGATGCGATCCTGACGAACTATTGAGAACTATCCGCAGATTACGCAGATTAAGCAGCTCACAAGAGCACAAAGAAGGACGAGAACAAGAGTAGAAATCTTTTTTCGTCCTTTCCGGATCTGGTTAATCTGCGAAATCTGCAGACAGTACTCACCTGTTTTTTCTTCGTAACATTCTTGCCCCGGACGCGTGCGCTGAACTAAGATTCGCCCATCGTTCTTAGCTTGCCGCCATTGATCACTCGGTCTTCCTATTCGTTGAACCCCTTAAATCCCGAGCGATTCGTGCCGCTCATTGTAGAAGTCCTGGAAAATGATAAGAGAGGAAACACATGATTAAGAAATCTACCCCCATTACGACATGCTGCACGTTCATTTGTCTGTTATTCGCGGCCACTATGGCGTTCGCACAATCGCAGGCTACTACCGGAAATATCGAAGGGCGCGTTGTTGACCCGAACGGGGCCGCGGTCCCTGCCGTTATCATCACGGCGACTAACCAGGAAACCGGTTTGGCAAAGAGTGCCAACACTGATGAAGAAGGCATCTACCATATTCTCTTCTTACCCCCCGGGAAGTATCGGGTGAACACCAGCGGCGGGCAGGGTTTCGCCGGCGCTGATTTTAGTAATGTGGTGGTTACGGTCGGCGGCAAGACCCCACTCGACATCGAATTGAAAGTGGGCGGGCAAACCACCATGGTCGATATTGCAGTCGGGGGCCAGATGGTCGAAACGACGCGCACTTCAATCTCGTCGACGATCAACCAGCGCGCGATTGATAACTTGCCGGTTAACGGGCGCAACTTTCTGGACTTCGCCACGCTCACGCCGGGCGTCGTCCGCGAACCGACTCGAGCGGGTGACCTGAGCGTCGGCGGTCAAAAGGGAACACTAAACAGCTTGCAGGTTGATGGGGCCGACAACAACAACACTTTTTTTGGGCAATCGTTTGGCCGCACGGGCACGCGTCCGCCTTATCAGTTTTCGGAAGAGTCAGTGCAGGAGTTTCAGGTTAATCAAAACGGCTTCTCGGCAGAATTCGGGCGTGCCGGTGGAGCCATCATCAATGTGGTCACAAAATCCGGGACCAACCAATGGCACGGCGGCGCCTTTGAATACTTCCGCGACGAATCATTAAATTCGAACACGCCAATCCTGACGGCTCGCGGCGCGAAGCGGCCGAAGTCGCAGATCAACCAATTCGGCGGCACCCTCGGTGGTCCGATCAAAAAAGACAAAGCTTTCTTCTTTGCCACCTTTGACGGCCAACGCTCGACGATTCCCAACGTCGTCGATGCGCCAAACTTTTCAGCCCAGCCAGCCAACATTCAAACCCTGCTGGGACCGAAGATGGGCACCTACAACATCGGCCGCGACCAAAACGTCTTTATGTTCAAGACCGATATTCGCCTGAACAACTCAAACTTGCTGACGCTTCGTTTCAACCAGCAGAACTTCACGGGAAACAATAACGAGAACGGTGGTCCGTTGAGCGTGCAGGAACACTCCGGCAACAGCGTCGCCAAGACGACGACGTTTTCCGGTTCGCTCACGTCGACGTTGACCAGCCGGACGATCAATGAGTTTCGTTTTCAATTTGGCCGCGACAGCGAGCCGGGTACAGCGAATAGCGACGCAGTTGAAGCTCGGATTCAAACTGGCGGTGGCTTTCTCCAGATAGGCCGCAACAACTTCAGTCCCCGCGAAACCACGATCAAGCGCTGGCAGTTTATCGACAACATCAGTCACACAGTCGGCGCGCACAGTCTGAAGTTCGGCGCCGATCTCAATTTCGATAATATTTTCAATTTCTTCCCCGGCTTGTTCACCGGACAGTACACGTTTAATTCGTATGCGTTGTTTGGTTCGAACACCCCGGCGTCTTACACCCAGAACTTCGCAGGCCCAGGCACCTCGGGAGGCACAACGTTCCCGAACATGCAGGACTATGGATTCTTCGTGCAGGACGACTGGCGCTTCAACCCGAAGTTGACCTTGAATTTTGGTTTGCGCTACGACTACCAGAAACTTGCCGACCCTACGGTGAACAATCCAAGTGCGGCGCTGGCGGCTGCCGGTCTCAGCACCGTCACCACGGTTCGCGACGGCAATAATTTCTCTCCGCGTCTGGGTTTCAGCTATGCGATCGACGAGAAGACGGTCGTCCGTGGCGGCTACGGCATCTTTTACGGTCGGACGCCTGCGATCATGCTTGGCACATCGCATTCGCAGAATGGAATTCAGGTAACAGGTATTACATTGACTTGTACGACCACCCCGGCGAATCCGTGCCTGACTTATCCGGCGATCTTCACCACTCCGCCGGCAGCCGGCGCGCAGACGCCGAGCCTGTATATGTTTGCGAGAAACTACGCTCAGCCGCACGTCCACCAGGCGCGCTTCGGTATTGAGCGCGAGTTGTTCGCGAACATGAGTCTGTCAGCTACTTATCTTTTTTACCGTGGCGCGGACCTTTCGCGAACGCGCGACATAAATCTTAGTCCGCCGGTAGCCACGACCGTGACGGATCCCTTCGGCGCGCAGCTGGTCGTATGGCGTCATCCGGCGACGCGGCCGATTGCGGGCTTTACGCGCATCAGTCTGTTCGAGAGCTCGGCGGATTCGCGTTACGACGGGTTCGCATTCGAACTCAAACGGCGCTTCGCTCGCGGTTTTCAATTCATCGCGGCCTACACTTTCGCAAAGGCCGTGGACAATAAGCCCGATCAGACGATGGTGGTAGTGGGGACCGACGACATCAAGGGTCTGCAGAACAATCTGGACATCGGCGATGATTACGCACGCAGCGACATGGATATTCGTCATCGGTTTGTGTTCAGCCCACTCTATGAAATCGGCACCGTTGCCAGAGACAACGAAGTGGCCAAAGCGCTGCTGAGTAACTGGACGTTCTCAGGGATTATCACTTTGCAGAGCGGCTTTGCTTATTCGGCGTTAATCGCGGGTGATGCTAATCGTGACGGTAATTCGGCGACGGACCGTGTGCCGGGAACCTTGCGCAACCAGTTCACCACACCGAGCATTTATGTGTTTGACACGCGGGTGACGAAAACTTTTAAGTTCGGCGAGAAGTATAACCTCAGCTTGATTGCCGAGGCCTTCAACTTATTCAATCGGTCGAACATCGCGACGGTGAATACTGGGCGTTACGGCATCGCCAGCTCGGCGGCGACGACATTGACGAGCCCGGCCCTTGCGACGCCGTTCGGATTTGCGCGCACGTTTTTGGGTGAGCGGCAAATGCAGCTGGCGGTGAAATTCAGATTCTAAGTTGTAGTCAGAACCGCCTGCGGTAGCGGCCGGTTGGTCGTTGGATTGACATTATTTCAACTCAGCACCAACCGCCCGCCTGGTGGCACAGACTTCAGTCTGTGTGTCGATTCGTGACCGGATCACAGACTAAAGTCTGTGACACTTATCGCAGGCGGTTTCGGACTTAGTTCGTCGAGCCGAACCCGTGCCTCTGCCGGCATAACCGGCAGAAGGTTGGCGGTTCGACATTGTCGAGCTGATGTTTCACCGGCTTCATCGTCTGCAAATACGCGAACATTGATTTGAGATCGTCGTCGCTTATCTTTCCGTAGAAATACCAGGGCATTGACGAACGTAGTGGCCGAGCACCGACCTTTCCCATGCGCAGCGCCTGGATAAACGTCGCGGCATTGTAATAACCGATCCCTGACGGGGCCGGTGTGATGTTTGCCGATACCACGTCTCCCTTTGGCTCGTGCAGCAGAAACCCTCCCGCGAAATCCATTCCCGGCATCGGCTGACCGTTTTCCTGCGGTGTGTGACAGTCAGCGCAGGCCGCCATTTTGATCAAATAAGCGCCACGCTTCGCCGCCGTTGATTGATCCGGCGTGGCAACCGTGCTTACTGGTTGCGGCACGTTCTGCATCAGGAAATTGAGTGGGAACGGCATTTTCGTTGTCGGCAGTTGGTTCTTGACTGGCGGAACAGTTCGCAGATAGACGATGATCGAAGCCAAATCTTCGTCGGACATTTCCCGATAACTCTGGTAAGGCATTGTCGGGAGAAGCGCGCGTCCATCGTGGCCGATGCCTTCGCGAATCGCGCGGGCCATCGTGTCATCAGACCAGTTACCAACGCCAGTCTCTTTGTCCGGTGTGATGTTCGGCGCGACCAGCCAGGGTAGATCCTGATCGGTCCAGATATGTCCCGCTCCTTCACGGCCGGCTACTGGCGGCGCTCCAGGTTTAGACCAGTCGGCATCGCTGTGACACCCAAAACAGCCTATCACGCCATCGACCAGATACTTTCCGCGCAGCAGCCGCGCCTCCGTGGCTTCAAATTTTCTGCCGGTTAAGGCGCGCTTCTTCGCGCCGATAATTGGACGCCAGCCAATCGTAAAAGTGATTCCCACAACTACAACGGTAATAATGATCAGCAGGGTGATGAGTGCAAACCTCTTCCGATTACCTCGAACCATTATTTGAATTCTCCGGATATTGCTAAAAAATTAGTTAGACCAATGAGGTGGCCCGCGCGTGAATTCGCAGGCGGGACTCCCGGACCACTTTTCAAGCTGATTTATTTCGCTTGATAGGCGACTGCCTGGTTGAGTGCTTAATTCTTCGCAACTTCTGAACGCGATCTTCCGTGTACGGCAGGGTCGAGTTTTCGAGTACTGCAAAGACCCAACGCTTCACTTCCTGAACATAGTTTCGATAAAGGAAAACGATTTTCTCTCCGAGGAATATTTCCTTCCGGATTCCTTTTTCGGCGCCGTGATAGAACTCGACGGTTTGACCCTTGCGAAACTTACCCTTAAACGGCTCAACCACTTCAGCGACCAGATGCCAATCCTCGTAGCCACCAATTGTTTTGACAATCTCGGCTTCGCGAACGCGAACATGCGCGACGACCGCGACGCGGCGGTAATCACTCCGCAGATAAGATAAGGACGGCCAATCATCGTTATCCTGAGCCCGGGCAAACACCGGTGCGCCGAGAAAAACAACGATGCCAAGAATTATCGATCGGGTGCGCATGTCCTCTCCTTAATTACTCAGCCTCTCAACGAACAAAATTCAAAATCGCCTGCGCGGCGCGGCGCGAAGCACCCGGCTCGCCAATCTTTCCCATCACTTCTTTTAGCTCCGCTCGCATCTGCGCGTTGCGCTTCGACTCCAATAGTGAAGTCAACTCGCGCGCAAGTGTCTCGCCGGTAAAATCGTCCTGCATCAATTCCGTTGCGAGCCGTCGCCCGGCGATCAGGTTGACCAGCCCGTAATGCTCGGCGCTGATCAAACTGCCGAGGGTGTGCCAGTTCAACGCGGATTCCTTATAAACGATTACCGTTGGAATTCCCAAAAGCGCTGCTTCCAAAGTCGCCGTTCCGCTCGCCACCGCGGCGACATCCGAAGCGGAGAGCGCTTCGCGAGTTTGATGATGAATGACGCACAGCGAATCTTTACCAGGCTGGGCGAGTGCGCTCGCGTCGATGATTTTCTTTGCTTCGGCGACGTCGCGATTAGGCGCGACCACCACAACGAACTGGATGTCGGATCGCTCGCGTTGAATCACCCCAACCGCGTCGAGCATCGGCGGGAGGATCCGGGCAACTTCTTTGTGACGGCTGCCGGGCAACAAGGCGACGACGGGCCGAGCCGGATTGAGATTGTGGCGGCGGCAAAACTCTGTTCGATCAAATTGCGGGCGAACTTCACCGGTCAGCGGATGACCTACATACTCGACATTCGTAATGCCGCGCAAGGCATACCACTGCTTCTCAAACGGAAGTATCGACAGCATCAAATCGACGTCCCGCTGAATGCTGCGAGCCCGATATGAACGCCAGGCCCACAATTGGGGACTGATGTAATAGATGACCGGGACGCCGCGTCGATGAAGCCAACGCGCCAGGCGCAGATTGAAGTCGGGCCAATCGACGAGGACAGCGGCGTCGGGATGCTCTTGCGCGGTGGCACGTTTCAGCGCGGTAAAAGCCTGCCAGAATTTCGGCAGAGCGCGGCCAACTTCCCACAGACCCAGGATTGATAACTCGTCAGCCTTAACGATCGATTCGACGCCCGCCGCGCGCATCTGTGTTCCAGTCGAACCGAAGAACTCAAACTGAGTCCCGGGCGCGGCCTCGCGTAGCGCGCGCACCAGCGCCGCTGAGTGCGCATCGCCTGAAGCTTCACCAGCGACAATGAGAAGACGGAGTGCGTTCGGCTTGGACATCGATCAGGTAAAGAGGTCAGTACCGGGAGCGGTAGCGACCGGGTTGTATCCGACCAACTCCGACTTTGAGGACCCGGTCGCTACCGCTCCCGGTACTGACCTCACCTCATTAGCTCGCTCGAGGATTCGTATGCTTGTCCCTCCTCGCGCGCGCATGTTAGCATCGGCGCATTCCGTTAGCGAAAACGGCGCGCCTGATGCGACTTCTTCCGGACTTCGCAGAGGGCGCGATTGATTATCGCCTTGCGCGGAGGAAATGTTTCCCTCTCCCCGGCAAAGAGAGGGAGAACCATCAAGGATGCTCTCGCATAAAGTGACGCGCCCTCTTCCGCTGCTCGCGTGCATAGCGCTCGCCTGGCTGTGCACTTCGGCGCACGCGCAGCAAACCAATCCGGTCGATCGCAAGGTCGAAAATCCAATCACCGATACGCCTTACGTCAATCCGCTGCAGCAGGATCAGCCTGTGCGCCCCACGGGCCCGGGCAAACTGCCAACGATCCAGGCGGGTGACGAACTGTCAGTCGTCTGCGCGAGAGAATCGTTCTCTGAGCCGGAGAAGGGAAAACGCGTTTCGGTTTGTGAAGGGAACGTCGATGCGCGCATCGGCACTTATCGAGTACAGGCAGACAAAGTCACCGTCTATGACGCCAGGAATCTCATAGTGGCCGACGGGAACGTCGTTTTCGATCAGGCAGATCAGCAGCGCATCACCGGCAGTCACGCCGAATGGAATTACAAATCCAAGACCGGCTTCTTTGAAAACTCGACGGGGTACACGAATCAAACGAACGACGGGACCCGCATGTATTTCGTCGCCGATCGCGTGGAGAAGATCAGCCTCACCACGATTGTCTTAACCAACGCTGAAATAACTGCCTGCGACGAAGAGAAACCGAAATGGGCGTTCCGCGCCGCCAAAGCCACAATTAAAGCCGGCGATCGCGCGCGCATCAGCTCGCCGACTTTTCGCATTAAGAACTTTCCGCTGGTGTACCTGCCCTTTGCCTCGCTTTCCTTGAAGCATATCGACCGTGCTTCAGGTTTTCTTACCCCCACCTTCAGCGCTTCAGGTGAAAAGGGGTTCCGGATCTCGGAAGCTTATTATTTGACGCTGGGCCGGTCCGCCGATTTCACTCTGCGCGGCGATCTATTTTCCAAGCGGGGCATCGGTATCGGCGGCGATTTACGAACACGCGCCAACTCGCGGTCGTTTTTCAACATGGGTTTTTATGCCGTGAAGGACCGGATCCTTGGGCCCAGCGCGTCTGCTGAAAATCCCGATCAGGGTGGCTCGAGTTTCTACGTCGATGCCGTGCATTATTTTCCGAATGGCTTTCTGGCGGCCGCGGACGTGAATATCACTTCGAGTCTCACCTTTCGACAAATCTTCTCGGACTCGATCCAGCAGGCAATCTCTCCGGAAGAGCGATCGCAGGTTTTTCTTAACAAGAATTACAGCGGTTATAGCTTTAACGTCAGGTTGAACTCGCAGGCGACGTCGCTGCAAAACTCGCAGATACGCATTCGCGAGTTGCCGAGCTTCTCGCTGGATCGCCGGCCGGCGCCGCTTCCGTGGTTTAAAAAGGTCCCTCTCTATTATTCGTTTGAAACCGCTGCAGAAGGAGTCAGCCGCAAAGAAACAGCGGGCAACGATCTGGTATTTCTGGCAGAGGCCGGACGTCTGCCGATCATCACGCCTTCGATTGTGCAGCGGCTTGATCTTCATCCCAACATTTCACTGCCGCTGAGTTTTGGCGGCTGGTCGATAACCGCGACCGGCGGCGCGCGCGCGACCTACTACTCAAATTCGATCGATCCGGTCACGCAACTGGTTTCGCCACGCGACGTAATTCGCGGCTACGGCGAATTTGAATTGGACGTGCGGCCGCCGGCGCTGGCGCGCAACTTTCATCGCAGCGAAGGGCCGGTCTGGTTTCGTCACGTCATCGAGCCATACGTGATTTATCGCCGCGTCGCCGGCATAGACAACTTTAATCGGATCATTCGCTTTGATTACCTTGATGCCATCGCCGATACGAACGAGATTGAATACGGTCTGGTGAATCGCTTCTTCACCAAACGTTCGACCGAAAGCGTCGGCAAGAAAGCGGCCCGCATGGCGCGCGAGAAGAAATCGTTGGCTACGCAGCCTTACGAGGCGTTGACGATTACAATTCGCGGCAAGTACTTCCTTGATCCTTATTTCGGTGGCGCATTGATTCCCGGTCGCCGCAACCAGTTTTCGCCGATCGACACGCTTTCGGGTTTCAGTTACGGCGCGGTGCCGCGCAAATTCTCACCCGTCAACGTTGACGTGCGCTACCGGCCCAGCGAGCGTTTGTACGCCGACTTTCGTTCCGACCTGGACACGAAAGGCGGCGGACTGCGCGCCATGTCCGCCACGTTTGGTTTGAATCGCTCGCTGGTCGAGGCATTCTCGACTTTCTATTACACCCGCGCGGTCGAACTGGTCCCTTCGCTGCAGCAGTATGCCAACGCCGCGGGGCGCGAGCCCGGAACGCTGCGCGGTTCGCAATGGAGTCCGGCGTTATTTCTCGGCAACCGGGAAAAAGGATTGTTTGGAGGGGTATCGTTGTTCTTTGATTTTCAAAAGCATCCATTCGCCGGTAGCAATCGCGCGCTAATCAGTTCGACCGCGACGCTGGGATACACCTGGAAGTGCTGCATGGTCACCGCCCAGGCTTTCAGCTTCAACGTCGGGTTGCGCAACGAGAATCGCTTTGTCTTCGCATTCCGCCTGAACGGCATCGGCACGTTTGGAACTGAAAAGATTGGGCAGTGGGTGAAGCAGTAGGTACGCATGCCTCTGGCGTGCCGGTGTAGCACCAAGCACACTAAAGGATTACAAATCAAGCACGCCAGAGGCGTGCGTACCCATGTTCGTTGACAACGCCCTACGTCAATAATAGAGTTTGGCTTGCCTCTAAAACTTGCGCCTCGTTTGCAACTACAGTCTCTCGGTTTTCTTCTAAGCAACCACGCAAGGCAACTATGGATTTCCCTTTATGAAACATCGAACCATAGCCACCGCACTAATTCTGTTTGTGCTGCTCTTCTTCATGACGTGGAGTTTCGGTTCGTCCGCAGCTAACCCCAACGAAGCTGTTAACGAAGCAAACTCGCTTCCTCAGAATGAAGCCGGCGACGTTTTTCAGGAGAGCGCCGGCCAGGATGCCGATGCCGATCTGGGAAAACGGGGAAACACGCGGATCGATCGCGACGAGTATATTCGGGCGCGCGATGCGTATATCGGTTTGAAGCGCGGTTTCGAATCGGGCCGCCCGTTCAACCCCGAGGTGCGTCGCGAAGCGATCGACCAGATGGAGCGACAGGAAAAGGGCCGACGACTGGTATCAGTCGTCAGTGGTGACTTGACGCCGGCGGCCGGCGGCGCATGGACGCCGATTGGGCCGAATTCGATTAGCAACGGCCAGGCGCTTTCAGGGGGCAGCACTGCAGTTACTGGTCGCGTCACGGCGGTCGTGGTAGATCCCGCCAACTCAAACAACGTTTATTTGGGAACGGCGCAGGGTGGCGTGTGGCGCTCTCTCAACGCAGGTACGACCTGGGAAAGTATCTTTGATAGTGCTGACTCGTTGGCCATAGGCGCACTGGCGCTTGCGCCTTCAGATCCGACCAAGCTGTATGTCGGGACCGGCGAGTTCAACTCCTGCGGAGACTGCTTTTTTGGCGCGGGACTCTACCGTATTGACTCTGTGAACACGACACCTACTCTGGTGGGTCCTATCAACCCTTCGCAGACAGTCGGAAGTTTTACCTACAACATCTTCAACGGCCGCGGGATTACCAAAATCGTAGTTGATCCGACCAATGCGGCGACGATTTTCGTTTCGACTGGGCGCGGGATTGGCGGCAGTGGCGCCAATGGAAAAGGCACCATACCCCCGGTTGCTCTGAGAGGTTTGTGGCGTTCGACTAATGCGACCAATGCGGCAACATCAGTAGCGTTTGAGAAAATTGTGGTGACCGGCGCGACTTTGAACACTGAGGATTTGGATACAACGGACATAGTGATGGAGCCGGGTACGCCGAACAACCTGCTCGTGGCGATGATTGGCTCGGCCAGTGTAAGCGGCGGAATCTTTCGCACCACCAACGCCCTCGCAGCAACTCCAACTTTCACTCAAGTCTTCCCCGAACCAGCCGGCGTTCGCGTGAATCTCACTATCAACAAAGTCGGCGCAGCTGTCACCGCTTACGCCGCGACCAGTGAGCCGGCCACCGGCACAAACTGCACCAGTACCACGCAATCGGGTTCGGTCCGGAAGCAGGCTGATCCCTTCAACCTGGCTGATACCTGGGCAACGAAACTGGGTTTCGGTGGCGGCTTCTGCGGAGGTCAATGTTTTTATGACATAACGATCGCGGTAAATCCGACCAATGCCAGCGAGGTCTATCTTGGCGGATCTGCCCGCGGATCAGGTGGCTGTTCCGATGGTATGAAGAAAACTACGGATGGATTCACTTCTGCCGCCAACACGCTGCGAGATGATACCGGCGTTCACGCCGACGCGCATGCCCTATATTACGACACGGTGGGAAACATTTACTTCGGAAACGATGGCGGCATTTGGAAGCGATCTTCGACCGCTGCTGCCGGAACCGCCTGGACAAACCTCAACAGCTCGCCGCTTAACACACTCCAGTTTGAAAGTATTGCCGTTCATCCTACTGATCAGTTCATCATGATTGGTGGTACGCAGGACAATGGAACAGAATTTCAGCAGACGTCGTCGGGAAACTGGAGCAACGCCGAAGGTGGCGATGGTGGATATTGCCTCATTGATCAGAGCGCGACCGACACAGTGAACGTGACGTACTACCATACTTTCTTCAATCAAACTGGAAATCAGTTGGGGTTTGATCGAATAAACTTAACCGCGTGCTTACCATGTAAGAACTCCTGGGAGAGTCGTGGACCTGGTCCGTTCGCTTCCGGTTCGGTTCCTCTTTGCGATGGCACGCTCTCTACTACGTCGTGTGATGGCACGCCTGCGGCGTTGGATAACGGAATCCGGCTGGCCGACGCGGTGTTGTTTTATGCGCCGATGGCTTTGGGTCCCGGCTCGCCTAACACGGTCTATTTCGGTTCCGATCGACTCTATCGTTCAAACGATCGCGGCGATACGATGACGGTTGTTAGTCAGGCTTCGCTCACCAATCCTGGCGGCAACGGTTCGCCAATCAGTTCCATCGCGATTTGGCGAGGCGGCGACAACATTCGCATGGTCGGGACGCAAAATGGACAAGTCTGGGGCACGTCGACCGGCTCATCAACGTTGGTGGATCTGGCGCCACCGATACCAGCGAATCCC
>Ga0070707_100004255_pt1 | contig 13403 bp, 11 predicted proteins | sample KBSK5502metaG_FD_65468 | JGI IMG/M metagenome (GOLD analysis project Ga0070707, IMG submission 65468) | Corn, switchgrass and miscanthus rhizosphere microbial communities from Kellogg Biological Station, Michigan, USA - KBS K5-50-2 metaG | ecosystem: Host-associated > Plants > Roots >... | reverse complement strand
ACCCCGCGGCAGACGGCCCGGCAGCGGACGGCCAGGCAGACCCGATCGACGGATCGGGCACCGACAGGGCGCGCTGCGTCCTCGCGCCCAACGCAGGTCTCATGACGCTCGACGGCACCAACACCTGGCTGGTCGCCGAGCCAGGCTCGGCGACCGCCTTGGTCGTCGACCCGGGACCCGACGACGACGAGCACCTGCGCCGGGTCGTCGCGATCGCCGGGCAGGCTGGCCGGCGGATCGCCGCGATCGTGCTGACGCACGGGCACTTCGATCACTCGGCCGGCGCGCGGTCGCTGGCCGAGATGACCGGCGCGGGCGTTCGCGCGGTCGACCCGGCGTACCGCCTCGGCAGCGAGGGCCTGCCGCCTGGCGCGGTGCTCAGCGAGGGCGGCTGCGAACTCGAGGTCATCTCGACGCCCGGTCATTCCGCCGACTCGGTCTCCCTGTACCTGGCCGCCGACCGGGCTGTGCTGACCGGCGACACCGTGCTCGGCCGCGGCACCGCGGTGATCGCCGGAGACGGCAGCCTCGGCGACTACCTGGGCTCGCTCGACCGGCTCCGCGCCCTCGCCGATGCCGCGGACCTGCGCACACTGCTGCCCGGTCATGGCCCGCTGCTCGCCGAGCCCGCGACCATCCTTGATTTCTATAGAACGCACCGCTCCGAGCGACTCGCCGAGATCAGGGCCGCTCTCGCCGCCGGGGACCGCGCGCCGGACCAGATCGTGGCGAGGGTCTACGCCGATGTGGACAAGGCCCTGTGGCCGTTCGCCGAGATGTCCGTCAAGGCCCAGCTCGCCTACCTGACCGAACTCGGCGAGCTGCCATAGCGCCGCCGGCCTGCGGCCGGCGGCGCCTGCCTCGCCCCGCTTGCGGTTCCGGTCGGCACCGCGGGCGCTAACCGAGCCCGGCGGCGGAGCCGGTCGGGGTCGAGCAGCAGCACCGACTTGGCCGACAGCTGGATCCAGCCCCTGGTCGCGAAGTCGGCGAGCGCCTTGTTGACCGTCTCCCTGGAGGCCCCGACGAGCTGGGCGAGCTCTTCCTGCGTGAGGTCGTGGTTCACCTGGATGCCGTCTTCGGCAGGCGTGCCGAACTTGTCGGCGAGCTCGAGCAGCGCCTTCGCGACGCGCCCGGGAACGTCGGTGAAGATCAGGTTCGTGTTCGTCTCCGTGACCCGGCGCAGCCGCTGAGCCAGCGCCTTGAGCAGCAGCAACGCGACCGCGGGGCGTGTCGTCAGCACCTTGCGCAGGTCATCGTGAGCGATCTGGGCGAGCCGCGCGTCGGTGACTGCGATCGCGGTAGACGTTCGGTACGTCGGGTCGAACATGGCGAGCTCGCCGAACATGTCGCCAGGCCCGTGCACGCTGACCAGGCTCTCCCTGCCGTCCGGCGCTGTCCTTGTCAGCTTCACCTTGCCGCTTATTACCAGGTAGAGGCAGTCGCCGAGGTCTCCCTCGTCGAACAGCCGCTCCCCGCGCGGCAGCAGCACGACGTGCGTATGCGGCCGGAACGTCTCGGCGTCCTCCTCGCTGAGCTCGCGCAGCAGCGGGCTCTTGGCGAGGATGCTGGCGTCCTCGCCAGTGAATTCGATCTGCTTGAGCCTGCCGCGGGGCTGCTCCGGATCAGCCACCTGGACCTCCTCCGCTCGGGCTGGCCCGGCCGTGGCTCCGGGCCTCAGCGAGCCGCTTTCTGCAGGTCTCGATCTCCTCGTTGGCAGCCTGCCGGCCGACCCACCTCGCCGCCTCCACCTCCTTGCCTGGCTCGAGCGCCTTGTACACCTCGAAGAAGTGCTGTATCTCCAGCCGGTCGAACTCGGAGACATCGCCGATGTCGCCGAGGTGCGCCATCCGGGGGTCGGTGGCCGCCACGCACAGGATCTTGTCGTCGGCGCCCTTCTCGTCGCGCATGCGGAACATGCCGATCGCGCGGCAGCGGATCAGGCACCCGGGAAACGTCGGCTCATCGAGCAGGACCAGGGCATCGAGCGGGTCGCCGTCCCCGGCCAGCGTGTGCTCGACGAACCCGTAGTCGGCGGGGTACCTGGTCGAGGTGAACAGCATCCTGTCCAGCCTGATCCGCCCGGTCTCATGGTCCATCTCGTACTTGTTGCGCTGACCCTTCGGTATCTCGACGACTACATCGAACTCCACGGCCTGCTCTCCCTGCCCGGTGGAATGATTACTGCTCCCTGGCATGTACCCCCGTTGTGATGTATACCCTCGGTGACGGCGCCTGTCGAAGGACCAGCTTCTGGTGAAGGGGCCTGTTGAAGGTCCGGCAAGCGGTGAAGGAGAACGGACGGTGAACCGGCCGGCGCGGTTGATGGCCCGGATGATGGCGGCGACGGCTGCGCTGCTCTGCCTGCTGGTGATCGGCGCGGGAGCCGCGGTCGCGCACTTGCTGCCCGCCAGGCTCGCGCTGTTTCAGATGCCCCGGGTTCTGCCTGCCGGCCTCGCCAGGCCGGGAGCGGCGCTGCCCGGCGTGCTGGGCGCGCCGTCGTCAGGGCGCGGCGGCGTTGCTACCGCGGCCGGCGTCTCGGCGAGCCTGGCCGGGCTGATCACCTCGGGCAACCTCGGGCCCCGCGTCGGCGCGCTGGTGACGGACCTGTCGACTGGGCAGGTGCTGTACGCGCTGAACCCGGGCACCGGGTTCGCCCCTGCTTCCACGACCAAGATCGCGACGGCTGTGGCGGCCCTCGACACACTGGGTACCGGCGCCAGGTTCACGACCTCGGTGGTGCTGCGGCCGAGGCAGCCAACGGCGGGCAGCGCCGGCGGCCAGGGAAGCACCGGTGGCCAGGGAAGCACCGGTGGCAAGGCGGCGGCAACCACCGGGCGGATCGTCCTGGTCGGCGGCGGCGATCCGACGCTGGCGGTCCGCCGCTACCCGGCCGCCGACTATCCGCAGCCCGCGACGCTCAGCGTGCTCGCCGAGCTCACCGCGAAGGCGCTGCGGGCCAGGGGACTGGCTGCCGTCCGGATCGGCTACGACGACTCACGGTTCAGCGGCCCGCAGCTCGCTCCCGGCTGGAAGCCCTTCGGCACCCCGGGTAACTACGCCTCGAGCGGCAACGTCACCCCGATCACGGGGCTCGAGGTGGACCAGGGCAGGCTCACCGCCAGCGGCACCCCAGAGGACTCCGACGACCCAGGCAACTTCAGGCCGCGGTCGCTGACGCCGAGCCGGGACGCGGCTCGCGCGTTCGCCGGCCTGCTGCGCAAGGACGGCGTCACCGTGCGCGGCCAGCCAAGTCCGGCGCCCGCGCCCGCGCACGCCAGCCCGCTGGCCGCGGTGCACTCCCCGCCGCTGGCCGAGATCGTCCAGGAGATGCTCTCGGAGAGCAACAACGTCATCGCCGAGACGCTGGCCAGGCAGGTAGCGGTCGCGACAGGCGGGCCTGGCACGTTCAAGGGCGGCGCAGCCGCCGTGATGGCCGTCGCCGCCAGGCTCAAGGTGACTGGGCTTCGGCTGGTCGACGGCAGCGGCCTGTCGCCGCAGGACAGGATCACGCCGCGGGCGCTGGTCAGCCTGGTCGGGCTGGCGGCCAGGTCAGGACCGGGCAGCCTGCGCCCGGTGATCACCGGGATGCCGGTGGCGGGCTTCTCAGGGACCCTCGGCCCCGGCAGCTTCTTCGGGCCGTTCGGCAAGAACGCGCTCGGCACGGTGCGCGCCAAGACCGGGAACCTGTCTCACGTCGCCACCATGGCCGGAGTCGCCTATACCGCCAGCGGTCAGGTGCTGGCCTTCGCGTTCATGGGGAACGACATCTCGCAGCGCCTGGCCGTGCTGCCGGAGCTCACTCTTGCGCAGCTCGCGACCGCGCTGGCCGGCTGCGGCTGCGGCTGAGGCGTGAGGCGCCCTGACCCGCGTTGGCCCGGGTTGGTCCGCGCGCTGGCCAGGCCAACGTACGGTGTAGGGGTGAGCAGCTCCCAGATGATCGACTGGAACGTCGCAGCCTCGACCGCCAGCCGGTGGGTCAGGCCGGGCCCGCAGGTGAGCCTCGCCGAGGCCAGGAAGGTCGTGGCCGAGCTTCGCGAGCAGGCCGCGGCGGTCGCCGCGCCGGTGCACGAGGTGACCGGCCTGCCAGGCGACGGCGACGGCGGCAAGGTGGCGGTCGTCGACCGGCCCGGCTGGATCAGGGCCAATATCACCGGCTTCGAGGTCGTCCTCGATCCGCTGGTCGAGCACATGCAGGAGATCGGCGCGGCGCCGTCGCCCGGGTCCGTGCTGACCGCGGTCGGGTCCCGCGTCACGGGGATGCAGGCTGGCCTGATCCTGGCCTACCTGGCCAGCCGGGTGCTCGGCCAGTACGAGCTGTTCCTGCCGCCCGACCCGGACCGCCCGGCCGACGAGGCGCCGGCCGGGCGGCTGACCCTGGTCGCGCCCAACATCGTGATGGTCGAGCGCGAGCTCCGCGTCGATCCGAGCGACTTCCGGCGCTGGGTCTGCCTGCACGAGGAGACGCACAGGACCCAGTTCACCTCCGTCCCTTGGCTGCGTCCTTACGTGCAGCGGCAGATGACCGACTTCCTGCTCGCGTCCGACCTGGATCCCGCGTCGATACTGAACAGGATCAGGGCGGCTGCCGACGCGGTCAGCGGCGCGGTGCGCGGCGGCGACGGCGGCAGCCTGATCGAGGCGATGCAGAGCCAGCGCCAGCGCGAGATCCTCGACCGGCTCACCGCCGTCATGACGCTGGTGGAGGGGCACGGCGACTACGTGATGGATGCGGTCGGGCCCGCGGTGGTCCCGTCGGTCGAGGAGATCAGGGCGAAGTTCAACGCCCGCCGCACTTCGGGCAACCGGGTCGAGCAGGTGGTCCGCAGGATCCTCGGCATCGACCTGAAGATGCGGCAGTACCAGCAGGGCGCGGCGTTCGTGCGGGCGGTCGTCGCCGAGGCGGGGATGGAGACCTTCAACCGAGTCTGGACGTCGCCAGAGACGCTTCCGACCAAGGACGAGGTGACCGACCCGATCGCCTGGCTCGAGCGCGTGGGCGGCACGACACCGGACGGGCTCGGACGCCAGGCCGGCTGACCCACGATGGGCCCGGATTCCGCCGTGGCGGCGGTCAGGCTGGGCGTCCGCCGCAGCCTGGCCGGCCTGGAACCAGGGGCTCTCGTGCTCGCGGCGTGCTCGGGCGGGCCGGACTCGCTGGCGCTTGCGGCGGCGCTCGCCTTCGAGGCGCCGAGGCTGGGGCTGCGGCCTGGCGCGGTCACGGTCGATCACGGCCTCCAGCCGGGCTCGGCTGACCAGGCGGAACGCGTGGCGCTGACGCTGCGCGAGCTCGGGCTCGACCCCGCTCGTCGGCTCCGGGTCGAGGTCGCGGCGCGCGGCGAGGCGGCAGGCTATCCGGGGCCCGAGGCCGCGGCCAGGCACGCGAGGTACGCGGCGATCGACGCGACCGCCGTCGAATGCGGGGCGGCGGCCGTCCTGCTCGGCCACACGATGGACGACCAGGCGGAGACGGTGCTGCTGGGGCTCGCGCGCGGCTCGGGCGCCAGGTCGCTGGCGGGGATGCAGGCGGCCGCCGGCCGGTACCTGCGGCCGCTGCTCGAGATGAGGCGCGCTCAGACCCGCGCCGCCTGCGCAGCGCTCGGACTCGATCCCTGGGACGACCCGCAGAACGCCGACCCCTCGTACGCCAGGTCGCGAGTACGTCACCAGGTACTGCCGCTGATGGAGGAGGTGCTCGGCCCAGGCATCACCGAGGCGCTCGCCAGGACCGCTGACCGGCTGCGCGCCGACGCGGACGCGCTCGACGCCGTGGCCGATGAGGCGGCCGAGCGGCTCATGCCAGGCTGGGCATCCGTCCATGCGGGAGGTTCGCGGGCGGTGTCCGCCGGGCCGGGGGCTTCCGGGGGGTCGCCCCCCCTGGCCGGCACCGGGCTGACGCTCGACGTGGCCGCGCTCGCCGCGCTTCCAGGGGCGATCAGGACCAGACTCCTGAGGCGGGCCGCAGTGGCCTTCGGCGCCCCGGCCGGCTCGCTCAGCTCGGCGCACGTGCGGAGCCTCGACGAGCTCGTCACCGCGTGGCACGGCCAGCGCTGGTCAGACCTGCCGGGCGGCGTCCGGTGCCACCGTGGGTATGGCAGGCTGCAGTTCACGACCCGCCCGACCCGCCAGTGAGCGGCAGCGCTCCGGGAGAGCACTGAACGGAGACCCGTTGGACGCCAAGGACATGGGTGCGGACCTGCTCGAGGTGCTGATCACCCCTGAGCAGCTGCAGGCCAGGATCGCCGAGCTCGCGGCGCAGATCGACGCTGACTACGCCGGCCGTGAGCTGATCCTGGTCGGCGTGCTCAGGGGAGCGGTCATGGTGATGGCGGACCTGGCCAGGGCCATGCACCTGCCGGTCAGCATGGACTGGATGGCGATCTCGTCATACGGCTCGGGCACCACGTCGTCGGGAGTGGTGCGCATTCTCAAGGACTTGGACGCCGACATCAGCGGCAGGCATGTGCTCGTCGTCGAGGATATCGTCGACTCCGGCCTGACGCTGTCCTACCTGGTGCACAACCTGCAGTCGCGGGATCCGGAGTCGGTGCAGGTCTGCGTGCTCCTTCGGAAGCGCGCCGCGGCGCAGATGCCCGTCGACGTCGCCTACACGGGCTTCGAGATCGAGGACAAGTTCGTGATCGGCTACGGCCTCGATTACGCCGAGCGGTACAGGAACCTGCCCTTCATCGGCACCCTCGCGCCGCACGCCTACGCGGACGCTGATCTGGCGTCCGCTGAGGGGAACTCGGGCACCGGTGAGGGGAACACATCGGAAGTTGATTAGCGTTTACTTTGGGTAGAGGCGGAGCATAGGGCATGCGGCTTGAGCGCCGCGTGGCGGCTCGTCCGACGCGCGCGCGCTTCTGGAGGCGCTGAGGTGCCGCCTACGTGCCGGTGCGAGCCGGCGCGGTGTTACCTTCGGATTTCTCGCGTCATGCGCGGGAGAGAGGGAATACCGCGCATGGAAAGCTCGGAACGCATTTGCGCTCCTGCCGGATGGCGGCGGGACACGAGGCTCGGCAGGAGGTACCGGCCCGGCTCGCCGGGCCGCTAATCGATGGATCTGAAGCGCATCTTCCGCAGCTGGGTGCTTATCATCCTGCTCGTCTTCGTGCTGCTGGTCGTCGTGTTCAAGTTCGCCGGGTCGAACGGGTACCGCGCGGTTCCGACGTCGCAGGTCATGAAGCTAATCAGCACCCATGACGTGAGGTCGGCGACGCTCAACGTCCCGACTCAGCTCGTTCAGGTCACTACCAAGCAAGGTCGGCTCGTCCAGGCGACTTGGGTCGGCAATCAGGACAACCAGATCACGCGGGCACTGACGAATTCGAGCACCGCCTACGACGTGAAGAACCCGCAGGGCAACTCGCTGCTGAATGTGCTGCTCGGCTGGCTCCCGTTCATCGTCATCTTCCTGCTGTTCTTCGTCTTCATGAACCAGATGCAAGGCGGCGGCTCGCGGGTCATGAACTTCGGCAAGTCGCGCGCCAAGCTGATTACCAAGGACACGCCCAAGACCACGTTCGCCGACGTGGCGGGGGCGGATGAGGCGATCGAGGAACTCGAGGAGATCAAGGAGTTCCTGCAGACGCCGGCGAAATTCCAGGCGATCGGCGCCAAGATCCCCAAGGGCGTTCTGCTCTACGGGCCGCCGGGAACAGGCAAGACCCTGCTTGCCCGCGCCGTGGCCGGCGAGGCGGGCGTGCCGTTCTACTCGATCTCCGGCTCTGACTTCGTCGAGATGTTTGTCGGCGTCGGCGCTTCGCGTGTCCGTGACTTGTTCGAGCAGGCCAAGGCCAACGCCCCGGCGATCGTATTCGTCGACGAGATCGATGCCGTCGGCCGGCACCGCGGCGCCGGCTTCGGCGGCGGTCACGACGAGCGCGAGCAGACGCTGAACCAGCTGCTCGTCGAGCTCGACGGCTTCGACACCAAGGGCGGCGTGATCGTGATCGCCGCGACCAACCGGCCTGACATCCTCGACCCTGCGCTGCTGCGTCCCGGCCGCTTCGACCGGCAGATCGTCGTCGCGCAGCCCGACCTGGCCGGCCGCAAGGGCATCCTGCGGGTGCACGCGCGCGGCAAGCCGTTCGCGCCCGACGTCGACCTTGACGTGATCGCCCGCCGCACCCCCGGGTTCACCGGTGCGGATCTGGCCAATGTGATCAACGAGGGCGCCCTGCTCACCGCGCGCGGCAACGAGACGCAGATCACGATGTACTCGCTGGAAGAGGCGATCGACCGCGTCACCGCGGGACCGAAGCGGAAGAGCGTGCTGCTGTCGGAGAAGGAACGCAAGCTCATCGCCTACCACGAGGGCGGCCACGCCCTGGTCGGACACGCGATGCCGCACGCCGACCCGGTTCACAAGATCACGATCATCCCCCGCGGCCGTGCGCTCGGGTATACCGCCGCTGCCCCGTCTGAAGACAAGTTCCTGGTCAGCCGGGCCGAGATGATGGACCAGCTGGCGATGCTGCTCGGCGGGCGGACCGCCGAGGAGCTGGTCTTCCACGAGCCGACGACTGGCGCGGCCAACGACATCGAGAAGGCCTCGCAGATCGCCCGCGGCATGGTGACCGAGTACGGCATGAGCGAGCGGCTCGGTGCCCGCAAGTTCGGCAGCGGCGACTCCGAGCCGTTCCTCGGCCGCGAGATGTCCCACGCCAGGGACTACTCGGAGGAGATCGCCTCGGCCATCGACGACGAGGTGCGGCGGCTGATCGAGGCCGCCCACGACGAGGCGTGGGATGTGCTCGTCCAGTACAGGGACGTGCTCGACACGCTGGTCCTGCAGCTGATCGAGCACGAGACGCTGTCCAGGGTGCAGGTGCTCGAGATCTTCGCGTCCGTGCAAAAGCGGCCGTCGCGCGGTTCCTACACCGGCTACGGCAAGCGGATGCCCTCTGACCGCCCGCCGGTCCTGACCCCGAAGGAACTCGCGCTCACTGCCGCGAGCGACGGCAAGGAGCTGCCGCTTGGCGGGAACGGGCAGACGCCCAACCTGTCCAAGAGCAGCAGCTACCCGGGCGGCATGCCCGCCTCGATGCCCGACCCGTTCGGCATCCCCGATCCGTTCGGCGGCAGCGGCCGCGAACCTGACGACCACGGCCAGCCCGGCCCAGCGCACTGAGCCGGCCGAGTCCGTTGAATGATCCGGTCGACCTGCCGAGGATCGAGCGGGCCGTACGCGAGATCCTGCTGGCGATCGGCGAGGATCCGGACAGGGACGGGCTGAAGGACACTCCTGGCCGGGTCGCCCGCGCGTATGCCGAGCAGTTCGCCGGGCTCGGCCAGCACCCGAAGGACGTGCTCACCACCGTCTTCGACGCCGATCACGACGAAATGGTGCTGGTGCGCGACATCGACCTGTTCTCGACCTGCGAGCATCACCTGACGCCGTTCTTCGGCTTCGCCCACGTGGGGTACATACCGAACGAGGGCGGCCAGATCACGGGTCTGTCCAAGCTGGCCAGGCTCGTCGACGTGTACGCTCGCCGCCCGCAGGTACAGGAGCGGATGACCAGCCAGATCGCCGACTCGCTGATGGAGGTGCTCGAGCCGCGCGGGGTTATCGTCGTGGTGGAGGCCGAGCACCTGTGCATGGCGATGCGCGGCGTGCGCAAGCCGGGGGCCAAGACGATCACGTCCGCGGTCCGTGGCAGCTTCCGCAGTTCGGACAGCACGAGAGCGGAGGCCATGAGCCTGCTCATGGAACGCCGTTAGGGAGAGTGACGGCGGCTGAGGCGGATTCGTCCTCGGCCGCAAGCCTTTATGGCTACGCTGTGCCCCGTGAGTCGGGGCCGGACATACATGTCTGAGATGACTGACCTTAGCGGGCCAGGACCGGCAGAGCCCAGATCCGGATCGAGGCAGGGCCCACACGGGCCAGATGCCGTCATGTCGGCTGAGGTCATGTCGGCTGAGGTCATGTCGGCTGAGGTCATGTCGGCCGCCGCGGACGGGGCCGCGCAGCGGTCGCAGGCCCGGTCCTGCGCGAAGCGACTTGCTGACCAGCGGCCCGCCGATCGCCTGGCCGCTGACCGCCGGCAGCAACGCCCCTGGGTTCCCCTCGTCGCCAGCTGGCTCATGCGGCTGGTCGGGCTCGCCGACATCGTGCTCGGCGTCACCGCTCCCACGAACGACCTGCACACCGGGTTGCAGCGGCTGCCTGTCGTGGTTCCCGGCACGGTCGCGGTGCTGACGAGGACGGCTGACATCATCGTCGGGCTGCTGCTGCTGACGGTGTCGTACGGGCTGCGCAGGCGCAAGCACCGGGCCTGGCAGGAGGTCATGGCCCTGCTGACGATCAGCGCGACCATCGGCCTGGCCCACACGATCTACCTGGTCCGCCACCACCGCGACATGGCTGTCGGCATCGGAATCGGCTTCGTCGTGCTGGCCTGCCTGATCATCGCCGGCGCCTACTTCCGCCGTGAGTTCTACGCCGTCGGCGATCCGCGCACAAGGTGGCGGGCGCTCACCGTCCTGATCGGGCTGCTCGCGGCGGACCTGCTGATCGGGCTCGGCTACCTCGCGGCGCCGGTGGCCGGAGTTCCCGGTGACTACTCGTTCGCCGCCCGACTGCAGACCTCGCTGTACGGCCTCGTCGGCGTGGGCGGGCCCGTGGCGTTCGCCCCGCACAACATCCGCGGTGACTTCTTCTACCTGCTGATGGGTTCGCTCGGCTTCGTGACCGTGATCGTCACGGCCCATGTGTTCCTGCGCCCTGCCCGGCCGGCAGGCAGGCTGGGCGTGAAGGACGCCGAGCAGATCAGGGCGCTGCTCGACCGACACGGCCGGTGCGATTCGCTTGGTTACTTCGCGTTGCGCGACGACAAGAGCGTGATCTGGTCGGCGACGAGGAAGTCCTGCATCGCGTACCGGGTGGTGTCGGGTGTCATGCTCGCCAGCGGCGATCCGATCGGCGACAAGGAAGCATGGCCAGGCGCGATCCAGGCGTTCCTCGACCTGGCGGCCAGGCACGCCTGGGTTCCCGCCGTGATGGGCTGCAGCGAGCATGGCGCGGAGGTCTGGTGCCGCCACGGCGAGCTCACCGCGCTGGAGCTCGGCGACGAGGCGGTGGTCGACGTCGCGGACTTCTCGCTGGAGGGCCGGGCGATGCGCAACGTGCGGCAGATGGTGACCAGGGTCTGCCGGGCTGGCTACGTGGCCGAGGTGCGCCGAGTGGCCGACGTGCCCGCGGCCGAGATCGCCAGGCTGGTCAGGCAGGCCGACTCCTGGCGCGGAAATCCGACCGAGCGCGGGTTCTCGATGGCGCTCGGGCGCATCGGCGGACCTGGCGACGAGCGGTGCGTGATCGCGACCGCGACCCAGGACGGCGCGCTTAAGGCCCTGCTGCATTTCGTGCCGTGGGGCAGCGACGGGCTCTCGCTCGACCTGATGCGGCGGGACAGGTCCGCCCAGCCCGGACTGAACGACTTCATGATCGCCGAGACGATCAAGAGCGCGCCAGGGCTTGGCGTGTCGCGGGTCTCGCTGAACTTCGCGGCGTTCCGCGCCGCGCTCGAGCGGGGCGAGCGGATCGGGGCCGGCCCGGTGACCCGCGCCTGGCGGCGCGTCCTGATCTTCATGTCCAGGTGGTTCCAAATCGAGTCGCTCTATAAGTTCAACGCCAAGTTCGCCCCGGTCTGGGTGCCGAGGTTCATGGTCTTCACGTCGACTCGGGACGCCGTCCGCGTCGCGCTCGCCGCGCTGGAGGCGGAGGCCTTCCTTATCTGGCCCAAGGTGGAAGCGCGCCGGATCAGGCGGATGCTCCGCGGCGCGCTCACCCCGGCCCGCCGCCCTAAAGCCCCCCGCCCGGCCGTTCCCAGGTAGCTACACACCGCCCGACCTTGCGACGCCCGGCCAACCCCATGATCACGGACTATTTTTCACGTATCTGCACAAAATCGTCCGTGATCATGGAGAGCTCGGCCCATGCGGCAGGTCGGAGCACCGGCCGGCTCCCGTTCCGCTGGCCTCTTGCCGCGGCTTGTAGATTTACGGCCATGGCCGGTCACGCTGTCAGCCCTCCGGAAATTCCCGGTGCCGCCAGGTGCCTGGTGATGGGAGTGGTCAACGTCACGCCGGACTCGTTCTCCGACGGCGGGAAGTGGTTCGGGCCCGATGACGCCATCGCGCACGGCCTGGAGCTCGCCAGGACCGGTGCCGACATCGTCGACGTCGGCGGCGAGTCGACCAGGCCAGGCGCGCTGCGCATCAGCGAGGACGAGGAGCTGCGCAGGGTCGGCCCCGTGGTCGCGGCGCTCGCCGAAGCCGGCGTGTTCGTGAGCATCGACACCATGCGCGTGCGCGTCGCGGAGATGGCGATCGGCGCCGGAGCGCGGCTGGTCAACGACGTGAGCGGCGGCCTCGCCGACCCGGCGATGGCCGGCCTGATCGCGGAGTCCCTTGTGCCCTACGTGGTCATGCACTGGCGCGGCCATAGCGTCGACATGCAGGACAGGGCGCGCTACGACGACGTCGTCAAGGAGGTGACCGCGGAGCTCTCTGCCCGCGTGACGGCGCTGACCGACGAGGGGATCGACCCCGCGCAGCTGATCATTGACCCCGGCCTCGGCTTCGCCAAGCTGCCCGCGCACAGCTGGACGCTGCTGAGCAGGCTCCGCGAGCTGTCCTGCCTTGATCACCCTTCGGCGCCGTTCCCCGTGCTCGTCGGGGCGTCGCGCAAGGGTTTCATCGCGCGGCTGCTGGGTTTCGCGCCAGACTCGCCGCGGCCGTTCGCCGAGTGCGACGACGCGACGGTCGCGCTGACCGCCTACGCCGCGCTGGCCGGCGCGTGGTGCGTCAGGGTGCACGCGGTGCCAGGGAACGCCGACGCGGTCAGGGTCGCGGCCCGCCTGGCTGAGGAACCCGGCCCGTGACCTCCATGCGCCGCGGGGCGAATCCCCCGGCGACCCCCACGAACGCCGGTCTGGACCAGATCAGGCTCACGGGCCTGCGCGGGTACGGATACCACGGCGTGCTGCCGACCGAGCGCGAGCACGGGCAGGAGTTCGCCGTCGACGCCGTTGTGTGGCTCGACACCAGGGATGCGGGTGCGACCGACGACCTGTCACGCACGGTTGACTACGCTGAACTGGCCGGCCGGCTCGCCGGGATCATCTCGGGGGAGCCTGTTGCGCTAATCGAGACCTTGGCACAGCGGCTGGCGGCCGCATGCCTCGGCGACGCGCGCGTGCTGCACGCGGAGATCACCGTGCACAAGCCGGGCGCGCCGGTCGGCGTGCCGGTCGGGGACGTGAGCGTGACGATCAGGCGCGGGCGCACGTGAGCGCGGCCGGCGGGCGTCGCGTGGGATCCCGGGGGGTCGTCCCCCCGGGCCGGCAGCGCGCGCGCCATGTCGTGTTCGCACTCGGCAGCAACCTCGGTGACCGGCT
>Ga0070707_100004248_pt1 | contig 13410 bp, 7 predicted proteins | sample KBSK5502metaG_FD_65468 | JGI IMG/M metagenome (GOLD analysis project Ga0070707, IMG submission 65468) | Corn, switchgrass and miscanthus rhizosphere microbial communities from Kellogg Biological Station, Michigan, USA - KBS K5-50-2 metaG | ecosystem: Host-associated > Plants > Roots >... | reverse complement strand
CTCGTGTCCGAACAGCTCGCTCTCCAGCAGCGAGTCGGTGAGAGCGCCGCAGTGGATGGCGACGAAGGGGTGAAACTTGCGCGGGCTGGCGGTGTGGATGGCGCGCGCGACGAGCTCCTTTCCCGTGCCGCTCTCGCCAGTGATCAGCACCGTCGCTTCGGTCGGCCCGACAGTCTCGATGGCGTCGAACACGCGGCGCATCGCCGCGGCGCGGCCGATGATGTGCGACGGCTGCACGGCGTGCGCGCTGATCACGTCGCGCATCCGGACGTTTTCCTCCTTCGTCCGCCGGTGGGAAAGGGCGTTGCTGACGAGGTGGGCGACGTCTTCGGGATCGAGCGGCTTGGTGATGTAGTCGTACGCGCCGTTCTTCAGCGCGGTCACGGCGGTGTCGACCGACGCGTAGCCGGTCATGATGATGGTGATCAGCTCCGGATCGACCTCGCGCATGCGGCGCTGCAGCTCGATGCCGTCGGTGCCGCGCATGCGAATGTCGACGAGGGCGAGGTCGAATCTCTTCTCGGCGAGACGAGTCAGCGCGTCGTTCGCTCCTTCGGCGGTCGCCACTTCGTAGCCGTCGTCCTGGAACCAGCGCCGCAACGAATCGCGCACGCTCGGCTCGTCGTCGATGATGAGAATTCGTCCGTTCATGCTGCGGCCTCCATCGCCACCGCGGGAAAGGTGATCGTGAACGTCGTGCCGCGCCCCACTTCCGACGCCACCTCGATCCGTCCGTGATGGCGCTCGACGATCGTCCGGCTGATGGCCAGGCCGAGGCCGACCCCTTTCCCTTCCTCCTTCGTGGTGACGAACGGATCGAAGAGGCGGGACAGGATGGTGGGCGGAATGCCGATGCCGTCGTCGCTGACGGTGATGACGACATTGCTTCGATCGTCGCGCGGCGCGGTGGCGACGAAAAGCGTCCCTTCGCGCGGCATCGCCTCGATGGCGTTGATGACCAGCGCCAGGAGGAGCTGTTCGAGCTGCGCCGCGTCGCCTCGAATGGCCGGAAGATCGGCGGCGAGCTCGAGGCGCAGCGCGATGTTGCCGAGGTCGAGCTTGTGCTGCACCAGGCGGATCGTCTGATGGATGACGTCGTTGCAATCGACGGCGGTGATGTTCAGCGGCGCGACGCGGGCGAAGGTGAGGAGATTGCGGACGATGTCGCCGCAGCGCCGGCTCTCTGACTCGATAAGCTGCAACGACTCGCGCATCTCCTGCGCGCGCCCCTCGAGCTCGCCGCGATCGACCCAGCGCCGCAGCAGCTTGGCGTAGGTGAGGATGCCGGAGAGGGGATTGTTGATCTCATGCGCGACGACGGCGGCGAGCCTGCCGAGGGACGTCAGCTTCTCCGCCTGCAGCATCTGCTCGTGCGCGGTTTGCAGCTCGGCGGTCTTGCCGCGCACGCGCCGGTCGAGCTTGCGCACGATGCGAAGAACGAAGAAGGCCGTCGTGGCGACGGTGACGACGATGCCGATGGCGGCGTAGCCGATGAACTGCCACGTGGCCACGCGGATGTCGCTGTCGGTGGTGGCGAGGGAGAGGTGGGCGTCGAGCGTGCCGAGGACCGCGGTGGCGGGGGAATGGGCGTGGCACGCCGCCGTGGCGCAGCTCGGCGCGTTGGCGATCGGCTGAATGATGTCGAGGTTCCGTTCGCCGCGACGCGTGACGATGCGGTTGCCGGAGGCGGGGATGAGGGCGCGATCGACGCGCTTGCCGACTTCGCCGGCATCGGTCGAGAACTTGATCGCGCCCTCCGCGTCGTAGATCCGCAGCCGGGTGATCATCGGCTGCTGCCCGATGGTCTCCAGCATCTGCCGCAGCGCCGCCCGATCGTTGCGGAGCATGTCGTAGGCGGTGCTGCGGCGGATCACGTCGGTCATCCGCTCGGCGTACGCCAGGCGCGCGGCGTCGAGGTGCTGCCGGTGCAAGCGGACGTTGGCAAATCCGAGCAGACCGAAGGTCAGCAGAAGGATGACGAGCATCATCGTGAAGAGCTTCGCGCCGACGCTGCGAACCATGATTCACCTTGCGGGGCGTTGTGTCATTCCCGGCGCAGCCGGGAATGACCCGGCTGCGTGCGAAGGGGATTCCGCGCCGCTATCGCAACGCGGAATGACACTGGGGCGCTCATGTCCGTGCGTGAAGATCGGCAGGTACTTCACCACTAGCGAGAAGATGACGATGCCGAAGGCGACGATCATCAGCGTCACCGACACCTCGCTCCACTTCGGGATGTAGCGCACGCCGGCCGAGGTCTCCATGCCGGTGACGGCGACGTTGAGGCGATTCACGACGAAGCCGATGACGGTGATGATCGAGACGAAGTAGAGGCTGATCGGGTTCTCGCGCACGCGGCGCGTGACGAGCAGCGCCAGCGGGATGATGAGCGTCAGCGCCAGCTCGATCCAGAACATCGACTGTTCGTAGCCGATGCGGAAGGCGTGGCGGATGGCGCCGGTGCGCACGAGGTCGTGGATGCGCACCCCGCCGTAGACGATCAGCACCACCGTCAGCACGCGGCCGATGCCGAGGATCACCGGTTTCTCCAGCGAGTGATGGAAGTGGCGCGCCGACATCGTCGACTCGAAGATCGTCATCGCCAGGCCGGCCGCGATCGCGGAGATGAAGAAGAGCAGCGGCAGGATCGGCGTGTACCAGAGCGGGTGCAGCTTGCCGGGAACGATCAGGTAGAGGCTGCCGAGCGCCGACTGGTGGATGACGGCGATGACGACGCCGGTGATCACCACCGGCATCGAGAGCGCGCGGATGATGCGCAGCGGACGCGTGTAGCGGAAGCGCTCGAAGACGACCGGCGCGAACTCCAGCGCCATGACGCCCGTGTAGATCATCACGCACCAGCCGACGAGGAACATGACCGAGCGCGGGTTCCACATGATCAGCGGGTGCCAGATGTTGTACGGCTTGCCGAGGTCGAACATCAGCGCCGCCACTTCGAGCAGGTAGCCGAGGAACGCGGTCACGAGCGCGGGGCGGGCGACGGCGCGCCACTTGTCGATGTTGAAGACGTGAACCGCGGCGAGGAGCGTGAAGCCGCCGGCGGTGAGCATGATGCCGCAGAGGGCGTCGAAGCCGATCCAGAGACCCCACGGAAATTCGTCGGAGAGATGGGTGGAGGCGCCGAGGCCGTGGAAGAAGCGCAGCCAGGTCGAGTAGAGACCGGCCGCGACGATCACCGCGAAGACGACGCGCCAGAACGTCAGTTTGAATTTCATCGCTTCTCTTCCTTCTCGACGATCTCGCGCCGGTTGGTGATCCACCAGACCCCGCCGAGGACGGCCCAGCCGACGGTGACGACCTGTGGCACGTGCTCGAGAACGTCGGCGGTGAGCGGCGGCAGCGGCTTTTGGCCGTAGTGGGTCGGATAGCCGAACTGCCCGACCGGCACGGAGGAGAGGATGAGCACCGACGTACCGCCGACTTCGTCGAGGCCGTAGATCGTCGGGACGTACTGGGCCGGATTCTCGGCGATCCGTTTGCGCGCCTCGGCGATCAGCGCGTCGCGCTCGCCGAAGAGCGTGGCGCCGGTCGGACACGCTTCGGCGCAGGCGGTCGGCTTGCCGGCGGCGACGCGGTCGTAGCACATCGTGCATTTGCGAACGCGCGGAATGGCCTTCGACCACTCGTACTTCGGCACGTTGAACGGGCAGGCCACCATGCAGTAGCGGCAGCCCATGCACTTCGATTCGTCGTAGGTGACTGGGCCGAGCTTCGTCTTCACCAGCGCGCCGACGGGACAGACGGAGACGCACGTCGGATCGAGGCAGTTCATGCAGAGCTTGCGCATGAACGTGTCGCCGTGCGTGTCGGAGACGTAGGTGAACTTGTGGTCCGAGGTCCGCTGCTCTTTGGCGACGGCGTCGGAGAAGGGGTTCTTGTTCTGTTCGGCGCACGCCGCCTCGCACAGTTTGCAGTCGATGCAGAGGGTGGCGTCGTAGAGGAGTGCTTTGGGCATGGGTCCCCCTTTTGGAGTGCGGCGGCGACAGCCGCCGCTTTGGGAGGGAGGAAGGAGCTACTTCTTGATGCTGCGCAGGAAGCTGACCAGCGACTTGATGTCGTCGTCGCTGAGACCCTTCGTTTTGAACGTGTGCGTCGCTTTCTTCGCCTTGCCGCCGTTGGCGATCATGTCGAAGAGCTCGGCGTCGGTCTGTTTCTGGACGTCGGGCGAGCGAAGGTCGCGGATCTTCATCTTCTGCCCCATCGGAGTGGCGCCGCTGGCGTCGGGACCGTGGCATCCGGCGCATTTGGTCTTGAAGATTGCCGCGCCGTCGGCGGCGAGGACGCTCGTTGAGAACGCGAACAGCAGAGCGACGATCAGGAACGTTGCTTTTTTCATCATTGCCTCCTGCGCCGCATGATTGGGCCGCGCCGAAAAATGTGCGGTGATGCGTTCTTCGGCACTTGCGTGACAGGCGACCGCAAGGACGGTGCGTGCGGCGTTGGGGGAGAGACGTGTCGCGCACGACGAGAGCGTGACGGGCTCTTCGTTGGATGCATTCTCCTGCCGCCTCTTCCCGCAAAGGCGTAGATGCGGTAAGAAGCAATCATTACGAATGACCCGGTGCTTTCTTCGCTTGTCGATGCGACCGACGAAGGAGCGTGCGAGCGCGCGCTGGAGGAGCTCGTTGTCGCGCGCGTCCGGCCGCTGGTCTCACGCATCCTGCGACGCTATCGCGCGGGCGTGCTGAGCGAGCACGACGTCGAGGACTTGATGTCGGCGATCGACATGCGCGTCGTGCGCCGGCTGCGGCAGCTCGCCGCCACGCCGTCGAGCCCCATCGCCGTCTTCGACGATTACGTCGCCACGCTGACCTACAACGTCGTCTACGATTTCCTGCGCAGCCGCTACCCGGAGCGGGTGCGCCTGAAGAATCGTTTGCGATACCTGTTCACGCACGATCCCGCGTTTGCGCTGTGGGAAACGGACCAGGGAACGGTGTGCGGAATCGAAGAGTGGCGAGGGAGGAGTGCGACGACCGACGTGGCCGGCGTGGCGATGAAGATGCTGGCGCGGCGCCGGACCGGTGAGGCGATGCGCATGCTCTTCGAGCGAGTCGATGCTCCGCTCCTTCTCGATGATGTGGTCAACATCGCCGCCGAGGCGCTGACCGTCGCCGAGCCGGCGCCGGTCACGGCGCGCGACGATCACGCCCACGCCCCGTCGACGCCGGAATCGGAGCTGATCGTGCAGCAGGAGCTCCGCTCGCTCTGGGAAGGGGTGCAGCAGCTACCGCCCAACCAACGGACGGCGCTGCTGCTGAACCTTCGCGACGGGGAGGGACACAACGCCCTCGGGCTGGTGGTGATCCTCGGCATCGCGACGGTCGATGATGTCGCGGACGCGATCGGCATCGACGTCGAGCGGCTGTCGCAGATCTGGTCCGATCTTCCCCTTGACGACCTGACCATCGGCGGAATGGTCGGCGTGACCCGCCAGCAGGTGGTGAATCTTCGAAAATCGGCGCGGGAACGTCTGGCGAGGATGAAGGCCAAACGAAGTAAATGGCGGTCTTGATCGACAATGTCACGACACGTCGGCGCTGAGGAGCTCGAGCGGTTCCGGAGAGGGGAGATGGAGCGAGAGGAGTTTCTTTTCGTCGGCCGTCACATCGCCTCCTGCGACGAATGCGGAGGGGCCGCGACGGCGGAGGACGCGCGCATGCTTCATGACGCCCTACTCGCCGAGGAGGGGGAGCATCCGGAAGTCGCCACGCTGCTCACCGCGTACGTCGACGGACGGCTCGACGCGGAACAGCGACGCGACGTGGCCACGCATCTGGAGACATGCGCGCGCTGCCGCGAAGATGCGGATGATCTCGTGCGCGAGCGCGACGCGATCGTCCGGCGCGTGCGCCTGCGTCTGCCTCTCCCTCTCGCCGCCGCGGCCTCGATCGCCTTCATCACGGCGATGGTGTTCTTCGCGATGCGTATCGTCGCGCCGTTAGTGTCCACGCCAACGGCGGTGCGGAAGCCGCAGCCGGCCGGCTATGGCCGCGCGGACTGGGACGCCGCCGTGCGAGTGCCGCTCCTTGTGGCGCCGCCGATCATCGCCGAGCTCCGTCCCGCGGCCGACGTGTTGCGCGGCAGCGCCGTATCGAATGGCGATGTGCTGAAGCCTGGTGGCGAAGTGCTCGAATCGGCACAGCCCGGCTTCACCTGGCCCGCCGAAAAGGGAGCGCGATACGTCGTGAGCGTCTTCGACGAAAAGAGACATCCGGTGGCGGAGAGCCCCGAGCTGAAGACGCCAACGTGGACGCCGCCGTCGCCTCTCGCGCGCGGCGTCGTCTACTCGTGGCAGGTCGAAGTCCGCAAAGGGAGCGACATCACCACGCTCCCCGTCCCGCCCGCCCCCCCGTTGCGTTTCGCCGTGCTCGCCGAAGCGGCGCAGCGCGAGATCGACGACGCGCGCCGCCGCTTCCCCGCCGATCACCTTCTCCTCGGCACGCTCTACGCCCGTGCCGGTGTCGTGCAGCGTGCGCGGGAGGAGCTGGCGGCCTCGCAAGATCCTCGGGCGCGGACATTCCTCACGCAAATCGAGACCTGGTGATGCTCGCGCTCACTCTCGCCGTAGCCATGCTCGGCGCACCCGCGGCACCGTCGCCGGAGCGGACAGCGTCCCGCATCGTCGATGCCTTGCGCGCCGGCGACATCCACCTTCTCTCCGGTGCGGTCGATCCCGAAACGCGCGAGGAGTGGATCGACGTCGTCGATCTGATCGAGCGCTCCCACTGCGTTTCGGTCGATCGCTTCGACACGTTCGCCAGCTTCGTCACGCCGTCCGCCGCGCAGGTCGCGGTGATCGTCGACGGCTTCAGCGAGAGTGCGGGGACGCCGCGCCGCCGCACGCCGTTGCCGCGCGCTTGGATCGTCGAGCTGGCGCGACACGACGGCGAGTGGCGGATTCGCAGCGCGAAGACCGAAGAGCGCCTCGAGGCGATGCAGATCCTCGGCGCGAATGACGATCCGTCGCGCGCCTGCATCGCCGACTCCGCGCGAAATCCGCGCGCCGTTCTGCGCATCGCCGCGGAGCTGATGAGCCGTCGCGGTGACGCTCTGCAGGCGAACGAAGCGCTCGACCGCTTTCTCGAAGAGCGCGCGGCGAGCCTCGGCGACGAGGCACTGGTGGCGATCATCCGCCGGATGTTTTCGCGCGCCCTCATCTACAACCACCAGCCGCAGCGCTCGATCGACGAAGCGCGCCACGCGGTGACGATGGCGAAGGAGAGCGGCGATCCTGACGCGATCGCCGACTCGCTCTACGCCCTCGGCATGTCGCGATGGATCAGCGGCGACGGCGACGGCGCGACCGAGGCGTGGAAAGAAGGGGCGGAGCTGGTCGACGTCATGCGCGATCCGCGCAGCGCCATTCGTTGCGTCTACATGCAGTCGTTCACGCCGGACACGTACGCCCGTCTGGCGTTGGCGGACAAGACCGAACAACTCTCGAAGCGGTATGGCTGGACCGAGGGAATGATCAACGCGCAGTTCTCGCGCGGCGATGGCTATCGTTTTGCGCGCGACGTCGACGCAGCCGCCAGCGTCTATCGGGCCATCATGAAAGACTCCGAGGCCATCCTTCAGCAGACGTACGAACGGATTGCCGTGATCGGGCTGGCCGAGTGCGAGATGGCCAACAGCCACCGCGCGGCCGCATTGCGCCTGCTGGAAAAAGCGTGGCGCGAGAACTATCCGGACCGCCAGGGCATCGCTCTCGACCTCGGCGCGCTGTTCATGGAGCAGCACCGGTTTCGCGAAGCGCAGGAGAAGTTCGGGTGGGTGATCGACGACGCGCTCAAGAGCGGCGATCCATCGCTGGCTGCGCAAGCCACGCTTTCGATGGCGCACATCGACCGGGAAGAAGGTCACTACCAGCAGGCGCTCGACCGCCTCGCGCGCATCCCCGAGGTTCTGCGCCAGCCGCAGTCGCGCCGGACGGGCGGGTTCCCGGAATGGGCGGCGGCGATGGTGGCCGGAGAGACCCTGCGCGGCCTCGGACGGACGGACGAGGCCATCGCTCGCTTTCGCGAAGCGATCGACGCCATCGAATCGATGCGCATGGAGATGTCCGCCGGCGCGTTCGGCCGCTCGCAGTTTTTCGAGGACAAAGTCAGGCCGTACGTCGGCTTGATGGAGATCCTCGTGTCGAAAGGTCGGAATGCGGAAGCGCTCGCCGTCTCCGAACGGATCAAGGCGCGGTCGCTCACCGAGACGTTGCTGAACGGCGGCGTCGACCTCTCGGCCTCGATGACGGCGGAGGAGCGCCAGAACGAGAAATCGCTGGAGGAGGAGCTGCAGCGGCTCAATGTCGCACGCCTGCGCGGTGAATCTGTGCAGCGTGAGCTGGAGGTCGCGCGATCGCGGCTCGATCGCTTCACGGCCGACCTCTATGCGCGCCATCCGGACGTCCGCCTGCGGCGCGTCGACACGCAGGCCGATCCGCTGGCGAATCTTCCTCCCGGGGCCACGATCCTCGACTACGTCCTCGGCGAGCGGCAGACGACGCTCTTCGTCATCCGGCGCGGCGCCGTCGTGGCGCACGTGATTCCGGTCGGCGCCGAGGAGCTGCAGCGGCGCGTGAAGCGGGTCGTGCAGCTCATCGCCGGCCGCAACGAGCGATACGCGCGCGAGTCGCAAGCGCTCTATCGCACGCTCGTGGCGCCGGCGCATATCGACGGCGCGGCGACGATCGGCGTGATTCCCGACGGCGTCCTGTGGGAGCTGCCGTTTCAGGCGCTACGGACGGGCGGCGAGCACGACTTCATCGACAAGGCGCCGATCTTCTATGCCGCATCGTTGACCGCGTTGTCGCGAGCGATCGAGAAGAAGCCGTTGCATCGGGTCCAGGCGCAGCAGTTACTGGCGATCGGCGATCCGAAGCTGACGCTCTCGACCCGCACCGCCGTGCAATCGATCATGCGCGATTCGACGCTCGGCGCGCTCCCCGATGCGGGGCGGGAAGTGCGCACGATCGGCCGCATGTACGGAAAGAGCTCGTCGACTGTGATCACGGCCGATCAGTCCTCGGAGTCGGAGTTCAAAGCGCTGGCGCCGAAATACCGCATCCTCCACCTCGCTGCGCACGCACTCCGCGACGACTCCCAGCCGATGTTCTCCTGCGTGCTCCTCGGCCGCCACGAATCCGACCCCGACGACGGCATCCTCGAGGCGCGCGAGCTGATCGACATGAAGCTCCCCGACACCGACCTGACCGTCCTCTCCGCCTGCGACACCGGCCGCGGCGGCATCACAGCGGGGGAGGGGATCATCGGCCTCACCTGGGCCTTCCTCGTCGCCGGCAGCCGGACCACAGTAGCCAGCCAGTGGAGCGTCGCCTCCAACAGCACCGCCGCGCTGATGATCGAGCTCCACCGCCACCTCCTCCGCGGCGAGCCCCCACCCACCGCCCTGCGCAACGCCGAGTTGTCCGTGCGAAAGAACCCGAGGTTTGCGCATCCGTTCTACTGGGCGCCGTTCGTCGTGGTGGGTGCACCGCGGTAAAGGCGAGTTTGGAGTGCGGTGGCGCCAGCCACCGCTTTCGCATCACGTTCGTGTTCCAAAGCGGCGGCTCGGGCCGCCGCACTCCAAAAAATCCACCCACCTAGTAATACATCCCCCTTTCCCACGTCCTAGGTCGCGGTTTCTCGGATCAGCTGACGGTCCGGACCGAAATCGAGTCGCACAAATCCCACACTGCATAGGAGCTCGTACGATGCCGGAGCGATCCGTCTGCGCCAGGGCCGCGGCCCTTTTTCTGTTTCTGCTGGCGGCCATTCCGGCCGGCGCGCAGGTGCAGAGCTCCAACGCCGCCGCGGGCGTGCGCTGGCTCGTGAGTCACGAGCAGAACGTGAACGGGCCGTGGGGATCGCTCCCCGAATTCGCGGTTCGGGACACGGCGCACGCAGTCCTCGCCATCTACACCTCGCGCGCCCTCACCGACGGCAACACAACGTTCGCGGCGAGCGCCAACGGCGCGGTGGGCAACGGCAACGCCTGGCTCGCCGGGCAGACGCTCGACGCTAACGAGCTCCTTGCCGAGCAGGCGGTCGCCGTCGCGGCCGGAGGCGGAAACAACGCCGTCATCCTCGCCAGACTCTCCCAGCAACGCGCCGCGCTCTCCGACGTCGGCGGCTTCGCCGATCACAACGGCGACGCCTACGACTCCGCGCTCGCGCTCGAAGCATTCGCCACGAACGAGTCCCTCTACGCGCCGCAGATCGCGACGATCGCCACGTCGCTCCTCGGGCACCAGAACGCCGACGGCGGCTGGGGCATCGATGCGGGATTCACGAGCAATCCGCTCATCACCGCAGAGGTACTGCTGGCGCTTGCCTCGCCGCACGCGCAGATCGCGCCACCGGCGGCGATCGCGGCGGCGCAGAGCTATCTCGTGCACGCCGTGCAGCCGAACAGCAGCGTGGCCAACGACGTCCTCACCACCGCGGTCGCGTTCCGCGCTCTCGCCTTCTCGCGTTACAACCTCAACTCACTCCCGGGATGGCCGCCGGCGTACCTCTCGCAGAACCAGGCCGGCGACGGATCGTGGGGCAACGGCGACGCGTACGTGACCGCGCGCGCCATCGAGGCGTACGCCGCCGACAAGCCGAACGTCACCATCAAGCCGGGCGACTTCACCCTCTCGCCCGCGACGGTCGTGAGCGGCGGCACGATCACCGCCACCGTCAAGCTGACCAACACCGGCAACCAGATCGTCGGCGGCCACTGGGTGGCCATCTACACCTCCGAGCTTCGCTCCACACCCGTGATCTCGTTCCAGCCGCGCGACTGGATCTCGCCCGGCGCGACGTACACCGTCACCGCGACCTTTCCCGCGGCGAACGTGCTCGGCGCGCGCACCTACGTCGCTGTCGCCGACTCCCAGAACAACGTCGACGAGATCCGCGAGGACGACAACGAAGCGACGGCGTCGATCACCGTCGCCGGGAAGCCTGACCTGCAGATCTTCGCCAGCGACATCACCACCACTCCCACGCATCTCGTTCCGAGTCAGCCCGGGCAAGTGCTGCTCACGATGCACAACGGCGGGCAGAGCGATTCCGGCGCGTTCTCCTATGCGGTCTATCAGAAGAGCGGATCGAACGAGACGCTGATCAAGAGCGGATCGCTGGCGTCGATCGCTCCGTCGAGCGCGCAGACGATTCAGGTCCCGGTCACGTTGCAGACGGGCGACTACACGTTCCGCGTCGTGCTCGATCCCGACCATCTCATCGACGAAGCGAACGAGTCGAACAACGAGGCGCAGCGGACGTTCAGCGTCACGAACGTGAGCAACGTCGACTTCTGCATGCGCTCGGTCACGGTCACCCCGGCGCAGCCGGCCGCGGGGACGGCGGTGGCGATCGCGGCGAGCATCGACAACAGCGGCACCGTGGCCTCGAGCGTCACGGTGGCGTTCTACGACGGAGTGCCGGGGGCGGGCGGCGTGGTCATCGACACGCAGACGCTCACGATCGGCGCGCAGTCGACGGTCACGATGCAGTCAAGCTATACCACCACGGCGTCGTCGAAGGTCATCTACGCCGTGGCCGACCCGTCGAACGCGGTGCCGGAGATCGACGAGACCAACAACGTCGCCTTTGCGCCGCTCACCGATCAGTTCACCGACCTCGAAGTGACGCGCGATGGGATCGTCCTGCCGCACGACTTCGGGGGATCGGGCCAGAGCGCGACCGCGAAGTTCGTCGTGCGCAACAAGGGGGCGGTCGCCGCCACGCACGCGGAGGTCGTGATCTACGACGACCTGCCGCAGCTCGGCGGCGTCGTCATCTCCGACACCTTCGTCGACGTTCCGGCGAAAGCGAACGTCGTCATTCGGGCCACGTGGACGCTCCGTTCCGGCCAGCGCTTCGCGACGGTCGTCGTCAATCCGACGCGCGCCGTGGCCGAGGTCAGCTACGCGAACGATCGCGCAACGCGCGCCTACGTCGTCAACGGCTACGGCCAGGACATCCTCTTCTTTACGAACGGCGGGATCGATCTCTCGCAGCTCGTCGTCGACCCGCTCACCCTGAACGTGAGCGGAACCGTGGCCATCGGCGTCGACGGGCGCGTCGGCAATCCGTTCATCGTTACGATCTTCGAGGACGTCGACGGCGACCGCGCCTACGACCCCGAGGTCGACAACGCCCTCGGCTCGACACTCGTCGCGGCCAACACGTGGGCCACGGTCGTCGTCGGCGTGCAAGGCACCGTGCGCTTCGCGCCGGGCCACCTCATGGCCTACCTCGACAGCGGCAACGCCAACGACGAGGTGAACGAAGGAAACAACTTCGTCGATCTCTACCACACCTGCACCATCGACCAGGGGCGCAGCATCGCGCCGCGCATCACCAAGTGGACGACGAACACCACCACGCACACCCTCTCGCCGATCGCGCGTCTGGCCGACACCAACGGTGACGGCGTCATCGACGGCGACGACGCCGAATTCGTGGTCGTCACTGCGAACGGCGGCGTCTCCGTGCGCCGCGGCGACAACGGCAGCGTGCTCTGGTCGGTGGAGGCGCTCACCTCGACCGGCCGGCAAATCAGTCCGGTCATCGCCGACCTCGACGGCGACGGCAAGCCGGAGATCATCGTCCACGCCGACCTCGATCCGGTCACCGGCGAGAGCGGGCAGCATCGCCTCGTCGCGCTGAGCGGGCAGGACGGATCGCGCAAGTGGACCAGCCCGACGCTCGACCGCGATCCGCTGTGGGAAGCGCCGCACGCTAGTCCGTATTCGTACGGCGGCGCGCCGGCCGTGGCGGATCTCGACGGCGACGGGCACGTGGAAGTCCTCTGCGGCAGGAGCGTCTTGAACGGCGCGGACGGCTCGATCCGCTGGGTCGGCGCCGGTGGCGCCGGACGCGCGTGGGACAACTCCGCGAACCTCTACGATCAGTTCTTCCCCGATCAGGAAGCACCGATTGCCGTCGACGTCGACAACGACGGCCGGCTCGACGTCGTCGCCGGCAACACCGTCTATCGCGCCGACGGCTCGATCCTCTGGCAGCGCAGCGACCTCCCCGACGGCTACACCGCGCCGGTCTGGTTCGGCAGCGAAACGACGCCGCACATCTGCCTCGTCGGGCAGGGACGCGTCTGGATGCTGAGAAGCGACGGCACGACCGCGTGGGGACCGGTGGCGATCCCGAAAGGCGCGCTCCTCGGCGGCGCCCCCACCGTCTATCAGAACTGGCTCGACGGCCAGCCCTACGTCGCCGTCGCCGGCGACGGCTACCTCTCGTCGTTTAACGCCACCAACGGCGCGGTCTACTGGACGCAGGCGGTGGCGAGCGACCTCGGGTTCGGGATCACGACGACCAACTCCGCCACGAACTTCAGCGTTATCGGAGAGCCCTACCTCTTCTATGTTGGCCGCGACCAGCT
>Ga0070707_100004247_pt1 | contig 13411 bp, 10 predicted proteins | sample KBSK5502metaG_FD_65468 | JGI IMG/M metagenome (GOLD analysis project Ga0070707, IMG submission 65468) | Corn, switchgrass and miscanthus rhizosphere microbial communities from Kellogg Biological Station, Michigan, USA - KBS K5-50-2 metaG | ecosystem: Host-associated > Plants > Roots >... | reverse complement strand
GGGGGCGGGTTGAGCGGCGGCGCGCGTGGTGTCACGGACCGAATCGATTGCCGATGCCGTCCTACTCACCGTGCTCTCCGTGGGGGCGGCCAGTGGCCTCGCGGCAACCGACGCCCGTGCAGGCGGTCGCACGAAGGCGTTCCACAATACCGCCGACGCCAACAGAACGATCAACGCGGACACGAGGACCAGCATGCGGCGCTCCATGCGCGCAATATGCGAACGGACGGCGTCGCGCCGCTAGCTTTGGTCCGTTGGCGTCTCTATGATTGTGGCCTGCTTATGCTTGGCACGTAAGTGTTCGCGTTACCCGCGGCACCCATCATTCGCAAGCGTGGGTGGGTCATCGTGGCATGGGCGGCCCTCGCGTTGCTGTTCGGGCCGCGGGCGTGCCACGTCCAGCAGGTACTGGCGCTCCGCGGCGGTGGCAACGAGTCCACGGAATCCAGCCGCGCCACCGCGCTCCTGAAGGAAGCGTTTCCAACACCATTCGCCGACTACGTGGCGATCGTCGTGCACGGCCCGGTCCGCTGGACCAATCCGCGCTTTGAAGCCGTGCTCGACACGCTCAAGGCCGCCGTCGAGCGCCGCTCTTACGTGGGCGAGGTGATCTCGGCCCGCTCGATCGGGGAGTCGAGCTTCGTCAGTAAGGACCGCCGCACGACGTTCCTGATTGCGTCGCTCACCCCGGAATCCACGCACGACCTGAGCGCCAGCTTCGTCCCCGACCTGCGCACCACGATCCGCGAAGCGCTGGCGCGGGTCCCCGGATCCGAGGGATTCGACGTCATGGTGACGGGGTTCCCCGCGCTCGATCACGACGTCCGCACCATCAGCGCCGAGGACACCGACCGAGGTGAGCAGCGCGCCCTGCCCCTCACCCTGGCCGTGCTGATCGTCGCCTTCGGTGCACTGGTGGCGGCCGCGCTGCCCGTCCTGGTGGGCCTCCTCGCGATCACGATCGCGCTCGGCCTGGTCACCATCGCGGCGCGCTACACGCCCATGTCCGTCTTCGTGTTGAACATCACCACTATGGTGGGCCTCGGCGTGGGCATCGATTATTCGCTCCTCATCGTCACCCGGTTCCGTGAGGAGCTGAACCGCGGTCTTTCGGCCGCCGACGCCGCCATCCGGACGGTCGAGACCGCGGGCTCGGCGGTCATGACCTCAGGCTTGACCGTGGTGGTGGGGTTTGCGGCGCTGGTCACGACACCGCTCTCGGATACGCGATCGGTGGGCGTGGGTGGGTTGTTGGTCGTCGCCGTCGCCGTCCTGCTCGCCACCACGTTCCTTCCGGCGGTCCTCGCGATCCTGGGACGCAACATCGACCGCCCCAAGTGGCTCGCCCGCCCGCTCGCCCGGTTCCACGCGCCGACCGGTTGGGAGCGCTGGGCCCGCTGGCTGGGCCACCGACCGTGGCGCGCCGTCGCGGTAGGCGGGACGGCGATCGCGCTGCTCACCTTTCCGCTCAGCCAGATCCGCCTCGGTCTTCCCGCCACGAACTGGTTTCCGCCGGAGTCCGAGTCGGGCCAGGGCCTCCAGGCGCTGCGCGAAATGGGCGCCAGTGGGGTTATCCAACCCGTGCGCGTCGTGGTGCAGCTTCCGGAAGGGGAATCGGCCCTCTCGGCTCGTCGCCTCCCGGGCCTCAAGGCTCTCACCGACTCGATTCGGAAGGACCCGCGCGTGCGCGAAGTCCGGAGCGTCGTCAAGCAGGGCATGTCGACGCTGCAACTCGTCGTCTATTACAGCGACGCGGCCGCGGTCCGCGCCAAGAATCCGAAGTTTTTCGACGCGTATCTCAGCGCCGACAATCGCGTCACGCTGCTCGACGTGATCCCCGCGGACACGGTCTCCCTCACAGGCCTGATGGACGTGGTGCGACGAGTGCGCGCCGTGGTGGCCCGTGACGTCCGGGGCCTGGCCGGTGCGGAGATCCTGGTCGCGGGCTTCGCCGCCTCGAACGTCGATACGCAGGAGGAGCTCATGCGGCGATTCCCGGAAACCGTCGCCCTGGTCCTCGGCATTACCGCGATCATGCTGTTCGTCGCCTTCCGCTCGCTGCTCGTTCCCATCAAGGCCGTCGTCCTGAACCTCCTGTCGGTGGGTGGGGCATTCGGACTCACCGTGCTCGTATTCCAGCACGGCTACGGCGGTCGCCTGTTCGGCCTCGAGGGGCCGACCGAGGCGATCTGGGCGGTCGTCCCGGTGCTGGTGTTCGCCATCGTATTCGGGCTCTCGATGGACTACGAGGTGTTCCTGTTGACGCGCGTGAAGGAGGTCTTCGACAAGACCGGCCGGAACGACCACGCCACGATGGAGGGGCTGTCGGCCACAGCATCGACCATCACCAGCGCCGCCCTGATCATGATTCTGGTGTTCGGGACCTTCGCCTTTACCCGTGTGCTCGCGGTGCAGCTCATTGGCTTCGGGCTCGCCGCCGCGGTCCTGCTCGACGCGACCCTGATCCGGATGGTGCTCGTGCCGGCGATCATGCACATCGCCGGGAGGTGGAACTGGTGGCCGGGGGTACGGGCACCCAGGCTGGAAACAGGAAACAGTGACTAGAGAGTAGCACACGCAACTGCTAGACGCACAGACGCACAGCGGTTTACAGGAACCAGGGATCAGAAACGCTCTCGCGTGTCCAGCCGTTGCAAGCGCGACCCCAAGACGTCCCAATGCCAGGCGGGGACCCTGACCCCGGTTCGCGGATCTTTCAACGGTTTGTACTGCAGCCAAGCCGGCTCTAGGTCGAGGGCGGGGCCGAGGGCGAGTAACCGTTCCTTGTTCGCGCTCACGAGGTGCACCATGGGCTCGCCCCGCATCGTGTGGCGATGAAGCCACACGCCGCCATCGAGGGCGAAGCACATCCCCTCGCGGCGGCGTGTGAACTCCCGGTAGGACGGGTCTACTGACAGGTAATACGGCCCTCCACCGTCGCCGGGGCCAGCGGCGCCGAGCTCCCTGAGAACAGCGCGCATTGCCGACCCGGTGCGAAGGCGCTCGTGGTCGATGCGGACCAGCCCGACGCGGTGGCGTTCACGGTCAAGCTCACGCCCGCCGACGGGTTGAAGTTATTCATCAGCGCCAGGTTGGTCGTGTACTTGGAGCTGTCGTAAAAGAAAGCCTCTTCCGCCGTCGCGAGGTTGCGAAGGTCCGACTTCATCGAGGCGACGTAGGCCTTCTCCTTCGTGTTGGAGAACTTCGGGATGGCAATGGTCGCCAGCAGCCCGATGATCACCACCACGATGAGCAGCTCGATCAGAGTGAAACCGTTCCGAGACATCACTGCCGACCCTCCGGGCGCCAAAGGGCACCGAGCCGTAAGTCCCTGGCTCGGTGCCACCTATAGTGGGCACCGAGCCTCGTTCCTGCAAGAGCCATGCTTACCCCTTGGCATCAACCCAATTCATTCCCAGTCCGACACTTACGACGAGGGGGACGCGCAGCCGGGCGGCTCCTTCCATATGGCGTTTTACCACCTCCGTGGCAGCTTCCTCCTCTCCGGGCGGCACCTCAAGTACAAGCTCGTCATGGACTTGCAGGATCATGCGAGACGCAAGGCTCGCCTCCTTCACGGCCCCGGCGATTCCGATCATGGCGATCTTGATCAGGTCCGCCGCCGAGCCCTGCAGGGGAGAATTGGTGGCCGTGCGCTCGCCGAACGCCCGGATGTTGTAATTGCGGTCCTTGAGCTCCGGGATGTACCGCCGCCGTCCGAATAGTGTCTCGACATAGCCCTTCTCGCGGGCTTGGGCCACCGTGCGATCGAGCCAGGCCCTCACGCCCGCGAAGCGGGTGAAGTACTGATCGATGAACCGCTTTGCGTCATCCTGGGTGATGCCCAGCTGACGAGAGAGCGCGAACGCCCCCTGCCCGTAGATCGTCGCGAAATTGATCGTCTTCGCGCGGGCGCGCATTTCAGGCGTGACCCGGTCCTGTGCCACGTCGAAGATGATCGCCGCCGTCTGGCGGTGAATGTCCCCGCCCTGCTCGAACGCCTCGACGAACGCCGGGTCTTCCGACAGATGGGCCAGGAGTCGCAGCTCGATCTGGGAGTAATCGGCCGTGAGCAGCAGCGCGCCAGGCGGAGCGACGAACGCCCGGCGAATGGCCTCGCCACGTGGGGTACGCACGGGGATGTTCTGCAGGTTCGGATCGGATGACGACAGCCGGCCGGTGGCCGCCCCCGTCTGATTGAAGCTCGTGTGGATGCGCCCGGTCAGCGGGTTGATGAATCCGGGCAGCGCGTCCACGTAGGTGGACTTGAGCTTCGACAGCTCGCGGTACTCGATCAGCAGCCGGGGCACCTCGTGCCCCATCGCGGCGAGCTGCTCCAGCACCTCGTAGTCGGTCGAGGGTCCGGTCTTGGTCTTCTTGAGGACCGGCAGCTGGTGCTTCTCGAACAATACCTGCCGGAGCTGCGGCGTCGAGTTGATGTTGAAGTCGGTGCCTGCGGCTTGATAGATCGCGCGCTCGAGCTCAGCCAGCTCACCGGCGAAGCCGCGTGAGATCTCACCCAGTCGGGTCAGGTCAAGGCACACCCCTCGCGATTCCATGTCCACGAGCACGGGCATGAGCGGCATCTCGATCGTGTCCAGCAGGCGAACCAGCTGGTGATCTTCGAGCTCCGGCAGGAACGCGTCGCGCAGCCGCAGCACGATCTCGCTGTCCGCCGCGCAATAGCGCGCCGCGTCCGCCAGGGGCACGGCGGCGAACGGCCGCTCCGCCTTGCCCCGCCCCACGAGCTCCGCGTAGGTCGGCAGCGCAAGGGACAGCCGCTCGCGTGCCAGGTCGTCGAGGGCGTGCGAGCGCCGCCCGGGATCGAGCACGAAGCTGGCGAGCATCGAGTCGAACGACACGCCTGCGAGCTCCACCCCGGCTCGGCGCAACACCAGCCAGTCGTACTTGACGTTGTGCCCGGCCTTCGGCACGCGCGGATCGCTCAAGACGTCCCGCAGCGGCCCCAGCGGCTCGCTCGCGAGCGGCGGGAGATTGCGCGGCGCCGTGCCGCCGGCGAGCTCGCCGTCGGGCGCCACGTGCGCGAAGGGGAGGTACCACGACCGCCCGGGGGCGACCGCCAGCGACATGCCGACCAGCTCGGCGCGCATCGGATCGAGCGACGTGGTCTCCGTGTCGAGTGCGACGAGCGGTGCGCGGCGCCACTCGGCGACCGCCGCCGACAGTTCGGCGGGGTCGTCGATGATCCTCGGCTCCACGTGCGCCGGCTTGAGCGTGGCGAGCGACGGCGGTCCGGTGACCGCTGAAGCCCGCTGGGTTTCCGTCCCGGCGGTCGGTGTGGCGGCGACCTCGAGCGACGAGAGCTTCGGAATGAGGGACCGGAATTCGAGCTCGGTGAACAGCTCGGTGAGGCGCGGGACGTCGGGCGGGCGGACCCGCAGCCGATCCAGGTCGAGCGGTAGCGGCACGTCGCGCCGGATGGTCACGAGTTCCCGCGACAGGCGGGCCAGCTCGGCATGCTGCTGCAGCGCCTCCCGCGCCCGCTTGCCGGGGATCCGCTCGGCGTTCGCGAGGATCGCATCGAGGTCGCCGAACGTCTTGAGCAGATCGAGCGCCGTCTTCTCCCCGACGCCTTTCACGCCCGGTACATTGTCGGAGCTGTCGCCCACCAGCGCCAGGTAGTCCACCACCCGGTCGGGGGCTACGCCCAGCCGCTCGCTGGCGTTCGTCTGGTCCACCCAGTGCTCTTCCACGGCCGCGGGGCCGCCCCGACCCGGGTTCAAGAGTGCGATGCCCGGCCCGATCAGCTGATAAAAATCCTTGTCGCCCGAGACGATCACCACTTGCAGCCCACGGGCCGTGGTGGCGAGCGTGCCGATCACGTCATCAGCCTCGTACCCTTCCACGCCGACCAGCGGCACGCGGAACGCTTCAAGGATCTGCTCGATCCGCTCGACCGACCGGTCGAACTCCTGCTGCAGCTCCTCGGTGAGCTTCTGGCGCGTCGCCTTATACTCGGGGTAGGTCTGGTGGCGGAACGACTCGCCCACGTCGTGGACCCAGGCGAGGTACTCGGGACGCCGCCGCTCGAGCAGCCGCAGCAGGAAGTTGGTGACCCCCCAGGCCGCCGACGTGTTTTCGCCGCGGCGGGTCGTAAGCGGGCGGGCGATCATCGCAAAGAAGGCCCGGTAGATCAGCGCGTAGCCGTCGACGAGATAAAGGCTGGCGGCGGGGGGCGAACCGGGGTCGGGCATGTGCCGAGGAAAAGTAACGGGGCCGCTCAACTTGGGGGAATGAAAAACCCCGCCCGAATGCGCGGGCGGGGGGACGCCGAATGGCGTGATGCCGGCTAGCCGCGAACGACGTTCGCGGCGTGCAGCCCCTTCTCGCCAGCCTTCACTTCGAACTCCACCACTTGACCCTCGGCGAGAGTCTTGAACCCGTCCATCTGGATGGCCGAGAAGTGTACGAACACGTCCTCGCCGCCTTCTTGCTCAATGAAGCCGTAGCCCTTGGCGTCATTGAACCACTTCACTTTTCCCTTAGCCATTCGGTCTGCCTCCTGCAGAGTCACACATGGGGCGCGAGAGCACCCGGCCCGGCACCGTGTCGGGCGCGATAGAAATGACACGCGGCGGAAAGGTTGTCAAGAAACCCCGGCGCGGCGCGGCCCGGTGTCCATAAAACCAGCGCAATCAATTAGTTGGCGTCACGTACAGGGCGCGGTACAGCTCTCGATTGCGCAGCACCGCGCGCACATAGCCGCGCGTCTCCTGGTACGGGATGAGCTCGACGAATTCATCCGGATCGTCAGCGCCTGGCCGCTCGAGCCAGCGTTTCACCGGCGAGGCGCCCGCGTTATACGCCGCCGCCGCCGCGTCCACCCGGCCCCCGAAGCGCTGCAACAACTCCTGCAGATGGGCGGCCCCGAGGTGGAGGTTCAGGTCGGGCACGTTGATCCACTCCGGATAGAATGTGACGTCGAGCCCCCGCGCGGTGAGCGCCGCCGTGCCCGGCAGGAGCTGCGCCAGGCCGCGCGCGCCGGCGGGCGAGAGCGCTTGGGCATCGAACACGCTCTCCTGGCGCACGATGGCGACGAGCAGCAGCGGATCGACCCCGAACTCGGCGGCCTCCGCCTCGACGGCGCGGCGGTTTGGCCACGGGAAGATCACGCGCAGCACCCGCGAATCATTGGGCGACTTGAGCGCCGCTTGCCACCCAAGGCGGACGGCCGCGGGGCCGAAGCCGCGGGCCGCGAGTCCGTCGCCCCAGGCAAGCAGGGCGTCGGCGTCCTGCTGCGGCGCGCGTCCGAGGACGGCCCGCACCTCCGCTTGCGCCGCCGTATCGAGCCCGGCCAGCAACAGTGTGTCGATGCGGCCGAGCGAGATGGCGACGGCCGGGGAGGGACCGGGTACCGGCGCAGCGGCGATGCGGAGGGGCGGTAGGTCCACCTCGCGGCGCGCGCGCAGCCCGTAGTAGCCGATCGAATCCTCGCGCACCAGCGCAAGCCAGGTCGCCCGCGCGCCCGCCGTGTCGCGCGCCAGCAGGTTGAGCTTGCCGAGCCAGAAGCGCGCGGTGGTGCGCTGCGGGCCGCCGGCCGTCACTTCGGCCTGGAACAGGGCGGCGGCGCTATCGCGCAGGCTGTCGCGCAGGGCTTGCGAGGCCAGCCGGAACCGCCCGAGCGACGCGCGCAGGTCCGCTGGATAGCGCGCGATCAACTCGCCGAACCAACGCGCCGCCCCAGACCACTCCCCGCGATCCGCGAGCATATCCCCGAGCATGTAGAGCGCCGTCGGCGCGGCGGTATCGGAAGGGAATGACTGCGCGAAACCCGACAGCGCCTCCGAAGCACCCGGATCGCCCAGCCGGACGAGCACCCGCGCCCGGCGGTAAATGGCGAGGGCCCCGAGCCCGGGATCGGCAGTCGCGGACCGGTAAGCGCGCTCGGCATCACGGAACCGGCCGGCGGCGGCGAACAGCTCGCCGGCGAGCAGCAGCGTAGCGGCGCTCGAGTCGCCTTGCCGCAGCGCGTGCTCGACCTCCATCCGCGCGTCCGAGGCGGCGCCGTGGCCCTTCATGGCGCGCGCCAGCGCCACGCGCTCGGGCGCGGTTCGGGGCCGGAGCGTGGCCAGCGCCACGCCGACGGCCGCCGCGGCGTCATCCGACTCGGGGGCGCGCGCCATCAGACCGTACAGCGCGTCGCGCGCCCGGCTCGAATCGCCGTGCGCGAGCGCCAACCGGGCCAGGTCGAGCGAACGCCCCGCCTGGGCGAACGCGTCGAGGGCGGCGACCGAATCGCCGGCCGCGAGGAGCGCCTGCGCCCGAGCCGAGGCAGCCTCGCGCGCCGCCGGCGCCGGCAGGTCGGCGAGCAGGCGGAACGCCTGCGCGGTGTCGCGCGTGACGCGCGCCTGGCGCAGGCGCAGCCACGCGTCGATGGCGGGGAGGCCCGCCGCCCGCGCCGCCCCATACGCGGCCGCGGCCGAGTCCCGCGCGTCTGCGGCCTCCCAGGCGAGACCCTCGCGCACGGCGAGCAGCGCCGCACGGGGGCCGCGGGCCCGAGCGCGCGCGGCGGCGTAGTGACCTGCCGCCTGCATCGCGAAACCGAGCCGCGCCTCGGCCTCCGCCAGGACCGCGAGGGCGACGCCGTCGCCATAGTCCTCGAGCCACGGCTGGCCGACCAGCAAGCTGCGGGCGCGATCGTAGCGCCGAGCGTGGAGCTCGGCCTTAGCGCCCTCTACGATGAAGGTGGCGTTGAGCCGTGGCTCGCGGGCCGCGGCGGCGAGCAGCGTTTCCGCCGCGTGCCACGGCCGGCCCGCGAGCCGGAGGGATTCGGCGCGCTCGGCCGCGACGTACGGCGAGGTCTGCTGGGCCGCGGCTGTGGACAGAGGCGGCGCCACCGCGACGACGAGCAGGAGGCCGACGGCCCGCATCACTGTCGGCGACGCTGCGCCACGACGCGCTGGAACTCGGCCCGCGAGAGGGGCGTGAGACGATACCGGCCGAATCCCGTATTGTCCTGGAAAAAGAGCGTCAGCCGCATCGAGTTGTACGTCCAGCGGATGCCGCGCACCCCCGCCCGCGACACGTCCGACGTGAAGTCGAACACGTCGTCAGGGTCGCCCAGCGTGATGAACACCTCACCCCGGTCCGTCAGCCAGCCGGGATCCCCCGACTCCCGAAAGCGCTGGTTCGCGATCTGGATACGGCGGAAGTAGCCGTCCAGCGCCTCGTTTTCCGGCGTGGCCTCGACCGGGTCGGTGGCCTTGTAGAACTCGCGCCAAACGGCGGGACGCTGGTCCGGGGTTGCGTGGCGCAGCTTGTCCACCCATTCCTGACGCTCGAAGTAGCGCAACAGGCTGATCATCTGGTCGTAGCTGGTGATCGCCAATTGATCCGAAAAGCTCACCAAGAAGGGTACGGTGCGCAGCGCCGCGGCGTCCGCGCCGATCCGCCCGATCTCGAAGCGCCCGGCGCCGACCGGCAGCTCCCCCGGGCGGAGCACCGCCAAGCCCGTCGCCAGGGCCTCCGTACCCGCCAGCGCCAGCGTGTCGTGCCAGACTTCATGGCCGCCCTGATCGAGGGCGCGCGCGACGAGCCGGGTGCCGGGCCGTTCTCCGTACGCCTCGAGGTAGAACCGCAGCGTGTCGGCGCCGTACGACACCGTGGCGCGCGGGTTCACGAGCAGCTTCGGGACGTCCGACGCGCGCGTCCGCCCCGCACCTTGATAGACGGCGAGCGGCGCGCTCATCCCCTGCCCCGCGAAGCGCGGCACCGTGTCGGTACGCTCGCGGTGCGATGCGGCGGGCCCGTTCTGGTCGCGCAGCGTGACCATGACCCGGTACACACCAGGAGGCACCGCGATGAATTGCTGGTAGATCACGCTCTCGTCGGCGCGCAGCGTCTCTTGAAAAGTGCGCACGCGCACCGTCTCGTCGCTGGCCAGTTGGCGCACGGCGCCGGTGTCCGCCCGGAAGGCAACCTCCACATGGTAGTGCGCAATGAAGGCGGCGCCATCGCGTTGGAAGTTCAGCGCGTGATTCGCGAGGGACAGGCCGAACAGGGCCAGCGTGGAGTCGCCGGTGGCGTCCGCCAGGTAGCCGAGCGTCGCGACGAACGGGAGGGGCGGGCCCGCGACGAGCAGGCCCATGGCGCCGTACATCGAGCCGGCATCGAACACGCCGGGGATGACCGCGCCCTGCTCCGGACGGGGCCCGGCGACGGGCCGCTGCTGGCCGGAGCTGCACGCGGCCAGCCCGGCCGCGAGGAATGCCATTGCCGCCGCTCGTCTCACTTGCTCAACCTCAAATCCGGGCGTTAGTTTCGCGCGTTCCCATGCCCAACGAGAACCTCGCCGGTCGAACCATCGCCGGCTACCGCCTCCTCGAGCGCGTCGGCGAGGGAGGCACGGCCGAGGTGTACCGCGCCGAACACCCGGAGCGCGGGACCTGTGCGTTCAAGGTATTGCGGTCGCGGCTCGCGAGCGACCCCACGGCGGTGAAGCGCTTCCTACGGGAGGCAGGGTACGGCTCGCGGGTCGTGCATCCGGGAGTCGTCCGCACCTACGACTACGGCGAGGCAGACGGCCTGTACTACCTCGCGCTCGAATGGGCCGAGGGCAAGTCCCTCGCCGAATACGTACACCGCGCGGGCCCCCTCGCTCCAACGGTGGTGGAGAGCATCGTGCGGCAGCTGGCCGATGCGCTGGCCGCGGCGCACCAGGCGGGGATCATCCATCGCGACCTGAAACCCGAAAACATTACCTACGATCCCGAATCACAACGGGCCAAGCTGCTCGACTTCGGCATCGCCCGCGACGCGGAGCTGCCGCCGGAAGAGCGCCTCACGCGCACCGGATTCTTCGTCGGGACCCTCAAGTACGTGGCCCCGGAGGCCTTGTCGGGGGAGCTGGTGGACGGTCGGGCGGACATCTACAGCCTCGCCACGATCGCGTACTGGATGCTCACCGGGCAGCACCCGCATGCCGGCCGGACGCCGCGCGAGCTGTTCCAGCAGTTGCTCACGCAAACGCCGACACCGCTGAACCAGATCGTTCCGGGCCTGCGATTCCCCCCCGCGCTCGAAGCCGCCGTGATGCGGGGCCTCGAGCGCGACCCGGGCCGCCGCCAACCCACCGTGACGGCGTTCGCCGCCGATGTGACGGCGGCGGTGTCGGCGACGCCCGCGCCCCGGACCGGGCTGCTGGCGGCGCTCAAGCGCGCCGTCCTGAGGAAAGAGGAATAGTAGTAGCTATTGCTACTACTATATATGTCTGCTCCATCGATTCCGACCCTGCAGCAGCGCCTCCGTGAGATCCTGCGCGAGCGCTCGATCACGCACGGGGAGTTCACCCTCGCCTCGGGGCGCCGTTCGACCTTTTACATTGACGCGCGCCGCACCACCATGTCGGGCGAGGGCCTTGTAGTGATCGGCACCCTCGGGTTGGCGCGCCTCGCGGCCCGGGGGTGGGCGCCGGACCTGGTCGGCGGGCTGACCCTCGGTGCCGATCCCGTCGCCTACGCCATCGCCGCCGCCGCGCGGGCCCAGGGACGGCCCCTCGACGCCTTCAGCGTCCGCAAGCAAGCGAAAACCCACGGCACCGGGAGACGCATTGAAGGCTGCTTTACCGCCGACGCCGCCGTCGTCGTGGTGGAGGACGTGATCACCACGGGGCACTCGGCCGCCGAGGCGATTGCCGCGGTCACGGGAGAGGGCGGACGGGTGCTCGGCGTATTGGCCGTCGTGGACCGGGAGGAAGGCGGGCGGACCATGCTCGAGCAAGCCGGCCACCCAGTCGAGGTACTGGTGACCGCCACGGAGTTGGGGTTGCGGTGAGCGCGTCCGGCGACGTTCGGCTGCTCGTCGTCCGGCTGAGCGACTCCTTCGGTGACTTCTGGCCGGCGTTGGCGCGTGAGGTCGGTGCGGCGCTCGTGGACTGGACGCCCGGCGCCGACGAGCCGCCTCCACGGGACGCGGCCGTCCTGCTCGTCGCGGCTGGCGGGCGCGAGGCCGATGTCATAGCGCTGTTGCCGCAACTCTTGGCGGCGCGCGGCGTCCCGATCATCGCGGTCGGCGCGGCCGCGTCGTACCGGCTCGCGGCGCAGATCGTGGCGGCGGGAGCGGCCGATTATTTCTCCCTGCCCGAAGACCGCGACGGGCTGCGCGACACGCTCGCCGCCGCCGTGCAGCGCCGACAGGCCGCCCTGGACCGCGCCGCCCTGGCGCATCTCGAAGCCCAAGCACATGCGTTCCGTGACATCGTGGGCGAAAGCCCGGCGCTCAAGTCCGCGCTGGAACGGGCGGCCCGGGTCGTGCCGCATCGCGACGCCACGATTCTGATCAGCGGCGAAACCGGCACCGGCAAAGAGCTGCTGGCGCGTGCCCTGCATTATGGCGGCCCCCGCGCCGCCGCGCCGTTCGTCGAGCTCAACTGCGCCGCCCTTCCCGCCCAACTGCTCGAGAGCGAGCTGTTCGGTCACGAGCGCGGCGCCTTCACCGACGCGAAGACCGCCAAACCCGGTTTGTTCGAGGTCGCGCAGGGCGGGACGATGTTCCTCGATGAAGTAGATCACCTCGCGCCGGAACTCCAGGGAAAGCTGCTGCGCGCGCTGGATCAGAAGTCGATCCGGCGGCTGGGCGCGACGGCGACCCGCCAATTCGACGTCCGCATCGTCGCGGCGACGAACGCGGACCTCGCCGCCGCCGTACAAGCCGGCCGCTTCAGGGAGGATCTGTTCTACCGCCTGAACGTGATCGCGCTCGGGCTCCCGCCGCTGCGGGAGCGGGGCGACGACGTGATCCTGCTCGCGGAAGCGTTCCTGCGGAAGTTCAGCGTTCAGTACCAGCTGCCACAGCCTGCGCTGTCGCCGGAGGTACGGCGAGCCCTGCTCACCCATCCCTGGCCGGGCAACGTGCGCGAGCTGCGCAACGCGATCGAGCGGAGCGTGCTGCTCTCGCCTCCCGGGACGTTCGCGCTGAGCGGGCTCACGACCGCTGCGGTGCGACCCGGTGCAGCGAGCGCCCTGCCCTTCCCGGCGACGCTCGCCGAGATCCAGCGCGCCGCAGCGCGCGCGATGCTGGACGCGGCCGGCGGCAACCGGTCGGAGGCGGCGCGGCGGTTGGGAATCTCGCGCTCCCGCCTGCAGCGGTTGCTGGAGGGGGGTACGAGCGCGGATGACCCGGAGGCTGATCCGAATTGAGCCACGTGCTGCGGCGTGGCTCAACTCGTGATGTCCATCACATTGATGCGTAGCGACTTACAATGGCCCGGCGCTTGCCCTCCCTGAGGGCCAACCTCGAGCCCGGAAGGCCTGACATGGGACGACTGATTTCAGCCCTGGCAATCCTCGCAAGCGCGTCTGCGTGCAGCAATTCGAATGGCCCCACGAGCACGCCGCCGCGCGCGACGGTCAACGTCGTGGTGCAGGACTCCACCTACAAGCCGATCCTCTCG